>ERZ1090879.32-NODE-32-length-98624-cov-57.699510_pt1 | contig 98624 bp, 78 predicted proteins | sample MGYA00478472_ERZ1090879 | MGnify/ENA primary metagenome ERZ1090879 (study PRJEB33644, sample SAMEA5815723) | chicken gut metagenome | biome: Chicken; feature: Gastrointestinal Tract; material: Caecum | place: Ireland | collected 2019-01-01 | study: A study of the... | reverse complement strand
CATAGCGGCGGTCACAGCTTCTCCCGGCTGTTCCCCGTTGTCAATGTCTTTCTTATGCTAACGCAAATATTATAGCATAACTGCATATCTTTTTCAAGTGTATTTGAAAAAGTAAAGAGATGTTTTTGGCTCAAATTACCATAAATTTGTCCAAAAAGCATCTCTTCTAACAAATTCTATTGTTTTTCGTTATGTATTTTGTCTGCTATATTTACAATCTGAACACCAAGTTCTCTTGCGTACTTATAGCATTTATACGCGCCACCATTCTCTCTTTCAATATATATAATCATTAAATCGCAATTTTCTGCAAGCCACCTATTTCTTTTCTCGATAGCGGCTTTATAATGACATTTATAGTCGTTTGGCATTATCACTTCATCGTATGATTTTTCTATCAGGTCTAAATTTGCGATTTCATAAGGTAGAACAAGCGCAAGAGAACAAAACGCCGACCATTCGCTTTTTAACCGTCTGACGGCAGAAGCCGCCAGCTCGTCAAACTCTCCGTTCTTACCGACGTAAAATTCTATATATTCGTGCTTTTTCAAAAGCATAGATAATACTGTATCGAGTTCATCTGCTACTTGTCTATGTTCATCTACCTCTCTGTGACCGATAAATGCTACCCGATATATCTCCAACCCGAAAACACCTCCCCCAACAGGCGAATTTTTAGTCTGCATATTGTTCGCCTATTAGTGCAATAGGTGAACAAATCGTCTGTCTATGAACGCCTATCAGGGAAGTATAGGAAAAATTACAAACGTTTCATTTTTCAGAATAATCTCGAATTGACTTTAACATAAGTTTTATGGTATAATATAGGTAATTTGAAAGCCGTCTATTGCACTAACAGACGGCTTTTTATCTTAAAAAATTTTACCGAGTTTATTCATCATTTCTTTTTTATGCTCCATCATCGAATGGGCATAACGGTTAAGTGTTACAGTTGCGTTCTTGTGCCCCAAAATCTCCGAAAGTGTTTTGACGTCCATTCCGCATTCGAGCGCACGGGTTGCGAACGTGTGGCGCAGAGAGTGAAATCCTTTCCTTTCGATTCCGAGCCGCTTTTGTAACAACTCAAAACTCCTCTGATATGAGCGCACGGTTATTCCGTGTCCGTCGCTTGAAACAACGTACTGAGAATTACTCTTTTTTTTATGATCTTTCAGAAGCGGCAACAGTTGTCTCGGAATCGGAATTGTTCTCTTTGACGACGTTGTTTTCGGTGAGTCGGTGATCCGGCATAATTTTCCGTTCTCGTCCCGTCCGTCGTGACAGGTTTTATTGACTGTAATCGTACCTTTGTTAAAGTCAATATCCGACCATTCCAAAGCCAACAGCTCTCCGATACGAAGTCCCGAATACAGGCAAAGCACAATCCCGAACAGCTTCGGCTTTTTACTTGTCAGTACGGCTTGTTCTATTTTTTTCTGTTCCGGAAGTGTGAAACAAGACACTTCCTTTTCTTTCGTTTTCGGGCGTTTAATTTTATCCGCCGTGTATTCTTTGAGTTCTCCGAGCGTGTAGGCGAGTTTCAGCGAATTCTGTATCACCGTAATAATTCCGTTCACCGAGTTCGCCGCCAACCCTTTTCCCGTTACGATATTCCCGCTCTGCATCAGCTCCGTAACATATCTCTGCAAAACAAGCGGCGTCAGTTCGTCAAGTTCATATTCTCCCAATTTTACTTTCAGGTGCTTCTCAATGATTTCAGAGTACCTTTCGCAAGTTTTTATCTTCGACGATGGCTGTATGTAATTACGAAACCATTCGTCCAACCAAATTCCATATTTCATATTGTTCTCCTTTCCGGTATTACTATAATTATAATTTTTCTTATCACCTTTGGGAAACTACACTCAAACTGAAACAAAAAAGAGAGAACCTAAACTTGTTCTCTCTTAAAAATTATTATAAAATTGTAGTACCCTATCGAGCAAAAACGATATGTCGTAAGTTCAAGACCTGTTTTTTGAAAAAAGCGCCGAAATGCAGCTGTTAAATTCAAAGATTTTGTCCAACGACAAAATCACAAGATATAGTAACAAAAAAGCACAAGATACGCAATATCTTGTGCTTTTTGTCTGTTGTAGCTTTTTCGTACAACAAAGATGGCTGCCCCTGACAGACTCGAACTGACGACACTTCGGTTAACAGCCGAATGCTCTACCGACTGAGCTAAGGGGCAATATGGATGCGGCAACTACCTATCCTCCCGGAGGGTGATCCTCAAGTACTTTCGGCGTAAGAGAGCTTAACTTCTGTGTTTGGAATGGGAACAGGTGGATCCTCATCGCCATTATCACCGGAATGGCTCCGCTTGTTGGACTTATACAATAAAAGCGCAAGATTTTCTTGCGCTTTTCCTTATTATATTATTTCAAAATGTGCCAGAGTCTCTTTGATAGCCAAAACCATTTTTTCAGTCGGATGCGATCTCGGACGTTTTAACTCTTCGACTGCGTTAGGAGCATCATACATTGGCAACCCCAAATTACGCTTGACCTCCGCGATATATGCCGTATGCACCTTGAAGCCATAGTTTTCTTCAACATAATTTTGGATATCCTTATATGTCGTTTTAGATTTCGGCTTTCGCCCTTCGGCACGTTTCAGCGCATCTTTTAATGAAATCTTACCTTCTCCCTCGCCAAACTCGACATCAACTACGATATGACTGTCAGGCTTTTTTTTGGAAAGCAGTACCAGTGTCTCGACATGCTTTGTTTGAGGGAACATATCGTACGGGGTGACGGACGTTATGTCATACTTTTGCATCAACAGCGCGACGTCGCGCGCGAGGGTCGCCGGATTGCAGGAGATGTAGACGATCTTGTCGGGGGCGGCGGAAAGCAGCGCGTCGACGACCTTTTTGTCGCAGCCCTTGCGCGGCGGGTCGAGCACGACGACGGACGGGGTGTTTTGCGCCGCGAGCGCGGCGACTTCGCGCGGCAGCACCTCGGCGCAATCGCCGCAAATGTTGCGCACCTTGCCCTCGTTGCCGTTCATCGCGGTCAAGGCGTCCGCGTCGGCGACCGCCTCGGGGACGATCTCGATGCCGACGACGCGGCTTGCGTGCTTTGCGAGGATGTTGGTCAACATGCCCGTGCCGCTGTATGCATCGATGACGGTCGCATTATCGAGCGCCGCCGCCCTGCTCGCCGCGGCGGAATAGATGAGGTCGCGCACCTCGTCGTTGATCTGCATGAACGACAGCGGACCGACCTGCGCCTTGACCCCGAGCACGTTGCAAGGCAGGCTCTCCTCGCCCCAAAGGCGGGTCAGCTTGCCGTGCAAGATCACATTGGTCGGCGCGGTGTTGGAGCATGTGAACAGCGAAAACTTTGCCTTTTCGCGTTTGATCGCGGCGATCAATTGGTCCGCATGCGGCAGTTTGGCGCCGTTGATGACGACGACGATTGCATACGCGTCTCCGACCCTGCGCGCGACGAAGTGGCGCAAAAGCCCCTTGCGCGTGCTCTCGTCGTAGCAGGTCAAGCCCCTCTCTCTCGCAAAGGTCAAAAAGACGTCCAAAAGCCGCGACATATCCTTGTCGTACATCGCGCAGCCTCCGTCCGGGAAGGGCACGACGCGGTGCGTCCCCTCGGCGAAATAGCCTGCGACGATCTTGCCGCCGACGATGCCGAGCGGCGCTTGGATCTTGTTGCGATAGCCCACGATGTGCGGCGACGGCACGACCTCGTCGACATCGATCTCGCGTCCGCACGCCTTGGCGAGACAGCTTGCGACCGACGCGCGCTTGACGCGCAATTGTTCGCGGTAGTCGATGTGCTGCATGTCGCAGCTGCCGCACTTGTAAAAGACGGGGCAGACGGGCTTGACGCGATGCGGCGACGGCTCGATCAATTTGATGACGCCGGCGCGCGCAAAGCGGCTGCGCACCTCTTTGACCATCACCCTGACCTTTTCGCCGACAAGGGCGCGCGGCACGAACACGACGATGCCGTCATGTCTCGCGACGCCCTCGCCCTCCATGCCGGAAGAGGTGATCTCAAGTTCCAAAATATCGCCCTTTTTCATGCCTACATTATAGCATATCGGCGGGCGCACTTCAATCTTCTTGCGCGCAAAAGGCTCGCTTTGCCGATTTTGAAAATTTGCAAAAACTTTGAATAGTTCTCCGCGACGGGCGCATACCATACTCGGAGGCAAAAGCTATGGGCAAAAAAGACAAGCGCTCAAAGCGGGCGCGAAAGATCGACAGAGCCAACCTTGCGATGAGTTTGAAGGACGAAAACAACGGTATCTATCACTTTGAAGACGAGTTGGCAGAGTGGATCGAGAAACATTGAACCTGTGTTCTTTGTCTCAAAAAAGGCGGAGCAAAACGCTCCGTCTTTTTTTGCTGTCACGTCGAAAAAGCGAAAACAGGTGGCGAAAACGCGCCCGCGGCGGCTCTTTCGTCCCCCTCTTTATCCTTTGCGAGCTTACGGCGAAAATACTCGACGATCGAGCGCACGGTGAGGTCCTCGATGCCGAGGTCGCGCGCGGTCTTGTCCTCGTACTCCTCGCCCAAAAACCCGAACAGCCCGACCTCGTCCGCCTTGCCGAGCGTCTCCAACGTCAGCGAAGAATACGCCCACCACCCTGCGATGACGAACACCGCGGCGACGATGACTATGCGGCTCAAACACCCTCCGAAACATCCTCTGCCCATATCGGCAAGTATTGCCGTCCGCACGCAAAGCATACAAAAGGGCTCCCCCGAAGGAGAGCCTTTTGACATTGCGCTCAAAGCGTTTATCTCAGCCAAGCGTTTGCCCGTAGTTGATCGTGATATTTGTTGCGTCGAACTCCCAGCCCGCGGGCTTCGTCCCCTCGGTCGGCTGCGCCAGATCGGTGTTGATCGTCTTGATGGACGAGAACGCGTTGGACGCGATCGATGTGACCGTCGACGGAATGCCGAGCGTCTCGATGTCCCAGCTGCCGAACGCGCTGCTGTCGATCGCTGTGACGGTATAGACGACGTCGTTGTATGTGACGGTGCGCGGAATGGTGAAGTTCTTCAATTTCAGTCCGATATTTGCGCCCACCGTAGTTGCACCGATGACCCTGGCGTTGCCGTCTTTGGTGACAACGAAGATCAATTTGACCTGGGAGCCTATCTCCACGCCGGTACCTCTAATATCTACTTCCGTCTTCCCTACCGCATTCCAATAGGTCGGCAAGGTCGTGCCGCTGCCCACAAGGCTGGAGACGATGTTGCCTATCGACGAAATGTCGATGCCGGTGAGGTCGACGGTGGTGTTCCAACCGACCTTGTAGCCGATCAAACCCGACCCCGTCGGCGCGCTCTTTCTGCCCATAAACAGCTCGGCGTTGTTTGCGCCGGCGAACGCGAAGTATCCGATCGTGTCGCAGCTTTCGGGGATGTAGACATAGGTGAGGCTGGTGTTCATCGCAAAGGCGAGGTTGCCGATCTCCTTAAGTCCGTCCGCCAAAGTGAGCGTTTTGAGGTTGGTGCCGTAGAACGCCTGCTCGCCTATCCTCTTGATCGTGCCGGGGATGCTGACGTCGGTCAAGAGCCACTCGTCCTTGAACAATTGGTCGCCGATCTCGGTGACGGTGTAGGTCTTTTCGTTCACGGTCAACGTCTCGGGGACGGTCAGCCTGGTCAAGCTGCCGACGAAAGTAAACTCCTGCGAGATCGCGATCGCCTCTCCGTTGCTGCGCAGCAGATAGGTGACCTCGTCCTGCGTGTACAGACCGTCGCAATTCCATTCGAGAGTGAGTTCGCCTTCGTCTCCGCTTGCTTTGCCTGCCCAACCAACATTCCAATCGGCAATGTCGGACGATCCTATACCGGGAATTGTGCTTCCGAGTGCGGGCTCTTCGATCGCAAGATAGATTGTCGCGGTAAGCCCGGAGAACACATATCTGCCGACTTTGAGGTCTTCCCATTCTGCTGCTATGAACACCGTCTCGACATTGGTCATGCCGCGGAATGCCGATCCGGCAAGTTCGGTGATGCGATATTCGACTGCGGATTCTCCCGTTCCGTCGGTGACGGTGCCGGTGGGCAATTCGACATACTTCTTGGTGCCGTTGACAAAGCGCTGGATGATCGCCTTGTTCTCGCCGTCGTCGTTGATCAAGACGAAATTGTAATCGCCGATCGTCTTGATATTGACGACATTGAAATACTTGTTCTCGCTCGAAATACCGCTGTCCCAACTTGTATCGAATTGATCCCATGCGGCATCCCATCCGCCGTCGTCCTCTGCCTGGCAATAGACAACTATTTTCTTGGCGACATCTGCATCCTGCACTGTCGTACCGAAAATACCGGTTCCGTCCATAGAACGGAACGCATAGGAACTGACCTGCACCCCAAGCGGCAAATAGACCGCCTCGATCTCTTCCTGCGTTCTGCCGCGGAACATATAGCTGTTGATTGCGCCGACCTTCTGCCTGTTGGCATAAGTCGGAATGACGACAAAGCTGTTGCTGCCGGTGTAGCCGCTGATATTGTTGTTGTTGTCGAAGGTGATGCCCTCCATCACGAGGTTGCCGTACAGCGTCATATCGCCGGTGACATGTCCTTCGCCGCCGGCGGACGTGACATCGTCCTTGGTCGGAAGCGCGACATAGTTGTCGCCGTCCTTGGTGTACCAGCTGTCGAACACATAGCCGCCCGCGCTCATCGTGCGCTCTATCCACGAGCCGTACGGCATATCGTTTTCACCCTCGAGCGCGCCGGTGGTCATGTTGTAGAAGGTGACCATATAGTTGCGGATCGTCGCAACGTAGTCGGCAGTGACCGTCATATCGCCGCTGACCGCGAGCAAACCGTTCCAACCGTTGAACGCGTAGTCGTACTTGGGCGTGGACGGACGCGTCGGGTCGATGTCTTCCGGCACGGTCGGGACTTTGCCGTACTCGACCTGTATCGTCGTCGTGCGATAGTCGCCGCTGCTTTCGTCGTCGACGTTGCCGTAGACAAAGGTGACGTCGTACTTGCGCAAGCTCTGCAAATAGGTCGCATAGACGACAGTGTCGCCGACAATGTTCGTCCACTTGTCGGAATCCCAGCCGCTGAATTCGTAGACCCACTGCACGGTCTGCTCCTTGGTCGGGGCTTCGGGCTCTGCCGCGGACGTGCCGTAATCGACCTGCTGCTCGCTGAGCACGGTCGTGCGGTCGTCGTCATAGAAGATGACGGTGTACTTGCGCAACGTCGCCGCAAAGTGCGCGGTCAGCTCATAGTCGCGGTCGACTTTGCCTGCCGCGATCGCCGCAAAGTCTTCGTCGGAGATGAACTTACCGTCGTCGTACGTCCAGCCGTCAAACGCATAGGTATATTGCACGTCTTGCTGTTTGACGATGTTTTCGGCGTCGGGCAAGACGACCGCATCCTTGCCGTAGCGGACATATTGCGGCGCGCTGAGCAATGCGCCGCTCTCGTCGCGGAACGTGACGTTGAAATAGTTGTCGTAAGTGCGGTAGATCGCCTTGACGGTCAAGTCCTTGGTGACGTTGAGATAGTTGGACGTCTCCCAACCGGCGAATTGATATTCGGTAGTATTGGTGCCTGTGTACGCCTTCGCCTCTTCTTCGGGCGCGGTCGCCTTGCCGCCATACTCAACTTGCTGAATTACCTCGTGATAGTCGCTGCTTCCCGGCTCGTCGACCTTGCCGTAGACAAAGGTGACGGTGTAGCTGCGCAACGACTCCTTATAGGTCGGATAAAACTTCGTGTCGCCGATAATCTTGTCGACATCGCCGCCCGTCCAACCTGCAAAAGCATAGCTGTATTTTTCGGTGGATTCCTTGACGGGGGTATCGGGCTTTTTCGCCGCCTTTCCGTACTCGACCTGCTGCGCGTCGCCTATCTGCGCGCCGTCCGCGTCATAGAAGGTGACGGTGTAGGTGCGCGTGATCGCGTCATACAAGGGGCGTATCGTAAGGTCGGACTTGACCGATGTCCAGCTGTCGTAGCCCTCGGTGACCACTTCCCAGCCTTTGAACTCGTATGTATATTGCGCGTCCGCCGCCTTTTGCGGCTCTTCGCTCGGCGCGGTCGCCGACTCTCCGTACTCGACCATCTGTACGCCTTCGATCAACGCGCCCTCCGCGTCGAGGAAGCGCACCTCGTACACCTTTGGGTACTTTTTGTATTGCGCCTTGACGGTCAGGTCGGACTTGACCGATGTCCAGCTGTCGTAGCCCTGGGTGACCACTTCCCAGCCGTCAAACACATATATGCCGTCCTCTTTTTCGATCGTGGTATTTTCGACCTCGGGCGCGACCGCCGCGGTGCCGAAGGTCACCGTCATCTCTTCGCTCTTCTCTCCTTCAAGCCCCCACCATTTGAATGTGACGGTGCGCGTCTCGAGCGTGCGCTCGATCACCGCGTTTACGACAAGGTCGGACTTTACCTCCCCGTATGTCTTGTCCCATCCTTTGAACGTCTTGACCACGCCCTCTTCGGGAGAGATAGCGGCTTGGATCTTGTCTTCGCCGGGCGCGACCGCCGCGGCGCCGGTCGTGACGCTCTGAGTATCGACGAGTTTGCCCTCGACATAGAACTCGACCGTATAAGTGCGCTTTTGCGTGCCGAAATGAGCATAGACCGCGGTGTCGGACGTGATCGAACCGAGATCCGCCTCTCTGCCGCGGCTGTCCAGCCATTTGTCAAAAGTGTAGTTATTTGTCTCGTCGGACGGCTTGACCGGATCCTCCGGCATCGGCGACGCCTCTCCGCCCTCGACATAGTAGCGGCAATAGACGACGTTGTCGACATAGAAGTCGACGCGATACCAAGCGGTGTGATCGTCATAGACCGCGTTGATCACCCTGTCCTCGGTGACAAAGCAATAGTTGTTGTCCCAGCCGACAAAGACATGATCGACGCCGAGGTCGTCCGGTTTGTCGAGCCCGTAGGTCGGCGGCACCGCGTCCTCGCCGTAGCGCACCGTCTGAGTGGTCGTTTGCCCGTCGCCGTAATTGAACGTGACTTCAAAGTAGATATCCTCGGTGGACCAGAGCGCGACGACTTCCGTGTCCTCGGTGATCGAGCTCAATTCCTCTGCGGTGGCGCTCCACCCCGAGAAAGTCACCTTTTTGCCGTTGATATGGGGAAGATATGTTGAAATGTCCTCGGCGTCGGGAGCCTCGACTGCGCCGCCGTACGGCACCGAGACCACCTTCGCCGCAACGTTGTTGACGATGAAAGTGACATTGTATGTGCGCGCGATCTCGTCATAGACGGGACGCACGTCCGTGTCGCCCGCGATCGCGGTCAAGTCCTTGTCCCAGCCCTTGAAGATGTATTCGAACTTCTCGTCCGCAGGGCGGAAGGTCGGAGAGATGTCAAACGACGACAGGTCGCTGCCCTTCTCGACATACGCGCGATAGAGCACGACCCCGTCCCTGTGATCGTAGAATGTGACGAGCGCGAGATCACCCGTCGCGGTCCACTTGGCATAGATGATCGTCCCTGCCTCGGACGCGGCAAGCCCTGCCGCGGTGACGGGCTTTTGCCAAGTGCCGTTGTCGAAAAACCAACCGCCGAACAAATAGCCCTCGCGTGACGGGATCGAATCAAACAAAGTGTCGACGCCGTCCTGCGCAAGAGCGTAGGAGTTGCCCTCCCAAAGCGTGACGGTGTAGCCCTGCGGCTCGGGCGGCTGTTCGTCGACGACGCAGCCGGCGAACACGGCAAGCACGGCGAGCATGATCATGACCGCCGCGATCAAAGACATCTTCCCTTTCCCTTTCATGATACCTTCCTTGTCCGCCCTTCGCGGACGCGCGCAGACTGCGCGCAATTTTCATACGCGTATATATTTTAGTATATGCAAGTCCAAAAAGCAATCGTTTTGAAGCACATCGCGCCGCACCGCTTTATGCATAAAAAAGCACGTTTACGCCAAAAAGCGCCGTTTGGCGCGGCATAATACGCAAGCCCAAACGCCCTTGCCGCGAAAGGGCGAAAAACGGCGCCGCCTCTCGGCGGCGCGGCTGTACGATTTTTGGAGCCCGTGTCGATTTCAAGACTTTTTGACGCGCTTCTTTGCAAGCTCTTGCTTGAACACATACATCTTGTAGTTGAACCTCGTCACCCACCTTTTGAGAGCGGCGAATCTCTCTTTTGGGTGCGGCTTGCCGTCGGTGAGATAGGCGTCGAACCTCTCGAGATGCGGCTCCATACGGCAGGACTCGATCTCCAATTTCAGCCCGTCGCAGACCAGCGGCTTGAACAGCGCGACTTTGAGATGCCCTATCGTCGCGCCCTCGTACACCTTCTTCTCGACGCCGCCGCGCAGCGCATACAGCGCGAACTTCTCTACGCGCTGCGAAAAGCGTATGTCCTCGGCTACGACCGCCTTGTCCACCCTTTGAGGCGAGGTGAATTTGCGCATGACGGCATAGCTTTGCGCCGGCTCGAACGAGGGCAAACTCTCGTCCTCGCACTCCGCCTTTGCGGCGAACGCGCTCTTCAATCTCTCGCCGAGTTCGCGCAGCGTGGCGGCGTCCTTTTCGTATATCCTGCCTCTCCTGTCGGGCGGCACGTTGAGCAGCAGCATGCAATTGCCGCCGACCGTCTTGTACCACAGCGACAGCAGTTTTTCCGCGCTCTTGACCTTGCGGTTTTGGTAGGCGTGGAAGAACCAGCCCGGACGTATCGACACGTCCGCTTCCGCCGGATACCAGATCAATTCGCCGCACCTCTCCAGCACCGTGCGGCTGCCGAGGTCTTCGTCCTCTGCGCCGAGTTTTGTCTCAAACGGCGCGTCCTCGCTCTGCGACGCGGCGGCGACCTTGTAGGGATCGGCGAGCGCGGCGGGGACGACGTTCCACTCCGCGGGACGCGTCACGCCCGCCTCGTTGCCCACCCAACGGACGTCGGGACCGCAATTTGAGATCGCGCAATTCGGCTGCAAGCGGCGTATCAGCGCATAGTAGCGGTCGAAATCATAGCGTTGCATCGGCTTGCCGTCGAGGTGCGAACCGCACGCGCCGTCCAGCCACACGGTGAACATGTCGCCGTAGCGCGTCAAGAGCTCGGTCAATTGAGCGCAATAAAAGTCGTCGTATCCGTCCGTGCCGTACTTGGGGCTGTTGCGGTCCCACGGCGACAGATACACGCCCATCTTCAAGCCGAACTTGCGGCAGCTGTCGGCGAGCATCGCGACGACGTCGCCCTTGCCGTCCTTCCACGGGCTGCTGCGCACCGAGTAGTCGGTCGTGTCCGTCTGCCAAAGGCAAAATCCGTCGTGGTGTTTGGCGGTCAAAATGACGCCCTTTGCGCCGGCGGAAGCGACCGCGCGGCACCAATCGTCGGTGTCGAGATCGCTCGGGCAAAACAGCGACGGGCTGTCCTTGCCGTCCCCCCATTCGCGGTCGGTGAAAGTGTTGATCCCAAAGTGGAAAAAGCAATAAAAGCCCATCTTTTCGATCGCGATCTGAGTGGGCGTGGGTGTGACTTCGACGTATCTAGCGCAGTTGTCCATATCTCTCCTTTTGTGCGTCTTGTCGACACGGGTACGATTTTCGCAAAAAATTGCCCCGCGTGAGCGGGGCGTGATTCAGATCATCAACATCTTGTCGCTTTGGATCTTGAACTTGTCCAAGAGGTCGGCGACGGTGAGCTTGCTCTTCTCTTCGCCGCGGACGTCGTAGATGATGCGCCCTTCGTGCATCATGATCAGACGGTTGCCGTAGCGGATCGCGTCTTTCATGTTGTGGGTGATCATCAGCGTGGTCAGCTTTTCGCCCGAGGTCAGCTCCTCTGTGACGTCGAGCACGCGCGCGGCGGTCTTGGGGTCGAGCGCGGCGGTATGCTCGTCGAGCAAGAGCAGCTCGGGGCGTTTGAGCGTCGCCATCAACAGCGTAAGCGCCTGTCTTTGACCGCCCGAGAGCAAGCCGACCTTGGCGGTCATGCGGTCTTCAAGCCCAAGTCCCAGGAACTCCAGCTTTTGTTTGAAGAAAGCCTTTTCCTTTTTGCCCACTCCCCAGCCGAGCCCGCGGATCTTGCCGCGGCGGTTGGCGAGCGCCAAATTCTCCTGTATCTCCATGCTTGCGGCGGTGCCCATCATGGGGTCTTGGAACACCCTGCCGAGGTACTTGGCGCGCTTGTGTTCGGGCAGGCGCGTGATGTCCTTGCCGCCCAGCACGATGCTGCCCTTCTCGGGAAGATACACGCCTGCGATGACGTTGAGCAGTGTGGACTTGCCTGCGCCGTTGCCGCCGATGACGGTGATGAAATCGCCGTCTTCAATGGTGAAATCGATGTCGATGAGCGCCTTCTTTTCGTTGACGGTGCCCATGTTGAAAGTCATGGATACGCCTTTGAGCTCAAGCATTTTTCACCTCCTCGGCAGCGTCCTCTGCCGCGCCCTCGAGCGCGGTCAAAGCCTTCGTGCCGTACTTTTCGACGAACTTCTCCTTCTTGCGCAGATACCCCGCTTGCAGCAGCCTGTATTGCATCTTTGTCATGTAGACAAAGCCGTCGTCTTTGGGCATGGTTTTGGGATTGTCCGCGATCTTGGCGCGCTCGAACTTGTCGGCGAGGCTTTGCAGCTCCGCTTCGCGCTTTGCGCGCAAAGCCGCCTTGCGCTCTTCCGCTTTTTTGTCACGCTCTGCCGCGTACGCCGCATACTTGGGCGAACGTGCCCTGAGGCGCGTATCCGTCATCTTGTACAGCTTTGCGCAGCCCGACTTGATCATGGGCAGGCACAGCGCGATGACGACGATGATCGCGGTGAGCAATTTGACATATTCGGTCGCAAGCCCGGCATAGATGACGACGACGTAGATGATGCGGTAGATGACGCTGCCGACGATGACCCCGAACAGCGCGAGCGCGAAATTGCGCCGCGACGGGATGAGCGTCTCGCCGATGATGACGGACGCGAGACCGATGACGATCGCGCCCTGCCCCATCGTGAGCGTCGCGTTGCCGTCGCGCTGAGCGACGAGCGCGCCCGAGAGGACGATCAGCGCGTTGGACAGCATAAGTCCGACGATCTTCATCGCCGAGGTGTTGATGCCCTGCGCGCGGCTCATGCGTTCGTTCATGCCGGTCGCGCGGATCGCGCTGCCCATCTCGGTGCCGAAGAACCAATAGATGATCGCGACGAGGATCGCGAGCAGCATCAATCCGGCGACAAGCTGACCGTTGTTTGCGCTCAGTCCGAGCCATTGATAGAACAATTTTTGTCCGAGGAAGCCGATCGATGCCTTAGAGCCGGAGATCAGCAGGTTGACCGACGTCAATGCGGTCAGGGTGAGGATGCCTGCGAGAATGGGCGGGATCTTGAACAGGGTGTTGAGCACGCCCGTGACAAGTCCTGCCGCCGCGCCTGCAAGCAGCGCGATGATGCACGCGAGGATGGGGTCGAAGCCGCTCTCGGTGATCAACACCGCGGCGATCATGCCGCCCATCGTAAAGCTGCCCTCGCAGGTGAGGTCCGCAAAGTCGAGCAATCTGAACGAGACGTACACGCCTATCGCGAGCACCGCCCAGAAAAGCCCTTGATTGAGACCGCTGAGAAATGTTGCCGCCATTATACTACTCCGAAGTGATTATTCCGCAGCCGAAACGAGGTCTTTGACCGCTTGGGGGATCTCAAAGCCGATCGCCGCGGCAACGGTCTCGTTGATCGAATAGGTCAAGTCCTCGGTCTGAGTCTTGAAGGGGATCTCGGAGGGGGACTTGCCGTTGACGAGGATGTCGAACGCGATGTCCGCCGCAAGCCTGCCGAGATAGCTGTAGTCGACGCTGAGCGTAGCCACGCCGCATTTGTCGTTCATGCCGCCCTCGCCGCAGACGATGGGAACGTTGATCTTGTTGTTGACATTGGTGTTGTGGACAGAATCCGCTATGCTTGCGAGCAGGTTATCGGTGGGCAGATAGACGATATCCGCTTCCTTAGCAAGCTGAGCAAGCGCAGTCTGCAAGTCGTTGGCGTCGGGGATGCCTCTTTCGGCAAAGGCGATGCCCATATCTTGGCAGATCTCCTTGATCGTGTTCTTTTGAACTTCCGAGTTCTTCTCGCTGGTGGTATAGAGCACGCCGACGGTGAAGTCGGTGCCGCCGCCCATCAGCATCTGCATCAGTTTGACCTGTTCTTCCATCGGGTTCTCGTCGGAGACGCCGGTGACGTTGTCCGCCAAGATGTCGGTGGGGTCGGTGACCGCGTTGAAGATGACGGGGATCGTGCCGCCGTCAAGATCGGTCTTTTGTGCCGCCTGCTGCGCCGCGTCGGTCGCGATCGCATAGATCATATCCGTCTTGTTGCTGACAAAGTAGTCGATGATGGAACCGAGGTCGGTGACGACGCCGTTGGCGTTCTTATAGTCAAAATAGACCTTCTTGCCCGCAGCGTCCATCTTTTCCTGCAACGACTCCTGGAACGCCTCGCGCGCCTGCGTGAGCGCAACGTGTTCCATCGGCTGAGCGATGGAGATGACAAAGTCGTTTTCTTCGTCGGTATAGGGGTTGTAGCAACCGACGAAGCCGACCGCGCAGGTCGCGGCGACGACAAGGATCAATGCGATGATCGCAAATTTTTTCATAAATCTCCTCCAAAAGGATATTATTGATGAAGATATTATAACATACGCGCACGTGCATTCAAAGCATTTGCGAAGAAAATTTTCAAATTACCGCGCGCCCGCCCTCAAAACTTTGTATCCAGCCAGCGGCTGAGCTCGAACGGCCAATCCGTCTGGATGACGCGATAGCCGCGATCGAGCAAAAATCCCCAATGTTTGTCGGGATCGTCGAAGATCGCATAGTTGTCCCCATGCTCGGCGCACATGTCGGGTTTGCCGTCGAGATGAATAGAGTTGACCCAGACGAATCTGCCCGCTTCGCGCTCCTTTTTGACAAACTCGGGCTGCGCGAACAGGTCGTCCTCGCTGCGGAACAGCACCTCGACGCCGCGCATTTTTACGCCGTGTTTTTCGCATCCCGCCACGGCGATCGGATAGTTCGCCGACGTCTTGCATATCGGCATGAACCACGCCTGCGGATAGGCGGCGAACAGGTCGAGCAATCGGTTGCCCCGCTCGCGAACATACCCCTTGAACAAGACCTGGTCGAACATGTCCAGCCGCTTGACGATCTCGAGGCACTTGCGCGCGTCTGCGAACCAAATGCGGTCGAAGTTGAGCAGTCCCTTGCCCTTGAGCGCGGCGAGATACTCCTCGAGATCGTTGACGCCGTAATTGAGCAAATAGCCGTATGCGGAACGCAATTTGCGTTTTTTCAACTCCGCCATCAGCGAAAACCGCACCGGTATCGCCGGGAACAGCAGACGGAAATCCATATCCTCGTGGAACACCGCGACCTTGTTGTCGAGCGTCCTGAGCGCGTCGAACTCGACGATGTCCGCGCCCTCTTTGAACGCGTGCAGCGCCGCCCTGACGGTGTTTTCGGCGATCGCCGCGCCGCTCTTACCTCTGTGCGCCGCCACAAGCGGACGCCCTTCTTCAAGCAATCTTTCCAGCATATTCTTCTCCGATCTCTTTATCTCGCCTCCCGCCCGTCGGGCGTGAGCCGTCACTTCAAAACAAATGTCATCTCGACGGGGTTGTGGTCAGAAAATTTGTAGCCCGTGTCGATATTGCGCACTTTTGTCACCTCGACGTTGTCCGATACGACAAAGCCGTCCAACGCCGTCTGATAGTTGACTCCCTCCGTGTAGGGGATCTCTGCGGCGCGGCAGGTGCCGTCGTTCTCTCCGCTGTCCAAAAAGAAGGAAAAATCGGGCGAATATGCGCCGAAACCGATGTTGTAGGTGACGATGCCGTACTCTACGCCCGTATGCGCCGCCGCCTCGGTCGCGCCCTCGTCGACGGTCAACTGCACGTTGTCCTCGATGCGGTCGTACTCCGCCGCGACATAGACGACATAGCCGAGCACGATGAGCACAAGCAGCGCCAAAAGCGCAAGCAGCGATATCCCTGCGATCTTGAATGCCTTTTTCATAATTTTCTCCTTTTTCTATAATAACACTTCTCTTCGCGCTTGGCAACAACGATTTTTCCGCATGGCGCGCAATTGCGTGATTTTGGGCTTGATAATCGGCGCGATTTACTGTATAATATTTTACGGAGGCAAAAATGAACAGGTCTTTGCTCAAAAAATACGCGCGGCTCGTCGCGCGCGTCGGCGCGAACGTCGGCGGCGGCGACAACGTGCTGATCAACACCTCTTTGGAAGGGGTCGACCTCGCGCGTCTCATATGCGAAGAATGCTACCGTTTGGGCGCTCGCAAGGTGCACGTCAACTACAACGACCGCACCGTTTCGCGCCTCAAAATGCTCAACGAGGACGTCGAGACGTTGACCGACATCCCCTCTTTTGTCGCGGATATGAAGAACTCTTTCACCGATCCCGACTGCGTCGTCATTCAAATTTTGTCCGACGATCCGCACCTCTACGACGGGGTCGAGCCGTCCAAGTTGGCGGCATATTCAAAGGCGGCGGACAAGGCGTTCAAGCGCTACTACGACTGCGCGATGACCAACAAGATACGTTGGACGTTGTGCGCGGTGCCCTGCCGCGAGTGGGCAAAGACCGTCTTCCCGGACGACGCCCCCGCCGTCGCCGAGAGGAAACTTTGGGGCTTGATCGTCAAGACGATGCGCCTCGACGAGCGCGACGCGATCGCCGCGTGGGAAGCACATTGTTCCGACTTGATCTCGCGCTCGGCTTGGCTGACCGGACAAAAATTCACCGCATTGCGCTACACCAATTCTCTCGGCACCGATCTCACCGTCGGCATGCCCGAGGGCTACTACTTCTCCGGCGCGCGCGAGCCCGCGCTCTGCGGCAAGTACTTTTGCGCGAACATGCCGACCGAAGAGGTGTTCTCGCTCCCCGACCGCAACCGCGTCGACGGCATAGTCTATGCGTCCATGCCGCTCGTTCACGACGGCAACATCGTCGACAAGTTTTGGCTCAAATTCGAAAAGGGGCGCATCGTCGACTTCGGCGCCGAGCGCGGCGAAGAGATCTTGCGCAACGTCATCGAGACGGACGAAGGCTCGCACTACTTGGGCGAGGTCGCTCTCGTCCAATACGACTCGCCGATACGCGCGTTGAACACTCTTTTCTTCGACACTCTCTTTGACGAGAACGCCGCCTGTCACCTCGCGATCGGGCAGGCGTATCCGCTGATCGAGGGCGCCGACCGCATGACCGAGGAGGAGCTCGCCGCCCGCGGCGCAAACTCCTCGAACGAACACGTCGACTTCATGATCGGCACGCGCGATCTGAACATCGACGGGATCAAACAAGACGGCTCCGTCGTCCCCGTGTTCAGACACGGCAACTTTGCATTCTGACCCTACAGGAGGGAACCTATGACTTGGTGGATCTATCCGCTCTGCGCCTACATCCTCGTGTGCGCGATCGCCACGGGCGCGTTCTACGTCAACGAAAAACGCGTTTGGGCATGTATTTTCAAGCTCGCGGCGTCGGTCGGCTTTATGCTGATAGGCATCCTCTCCGCATTCTCCAACCCCGACGACCTGCGCTACTCGGCGATCGTGCTGTCGGGCTTGGTGTTCTGCACCGCCGGCGACGTCATGCTGATGCTCAAAGAACTGTTTGAAGAAAAATTCGCGATCCGCTTTATGCTGGGCGGCGTCCTCTTCTTCGGCGCGGCGCAGGTGCTGTTCTCGTCGGCAATGATCGCCGACGTCGGCAAATTCAACTTCTGGCTGCTTCCCTTCCTGCTGATCGTCCCTCTGGGGATACTGCTGTTCCACCGCATGCACGTCGTCACTCTCGACAGGTACGGCGTCGTCATGATCATCTACGGGGCTTTGATCTCGATGTCCTTCCTCAGCGCGCTCAACGGCTTCATCACTCTCCGCAGCGACTTCTACATAGCGATGTTGTTCGCGCTCGCGTTCTTTATGATCTCCGACTCCGCGCTCCTCTACACCTACTACGGCTCGGACATCAACCTCAAACGCATGCTCAACTACGTCGTCATGGTGTTCTACTACATCGCGATGATCCTGATCAGCTTCTCGGTCACGCTCAAAGCGTGAGCAAAAAGTTTGCTTTGCCGCAAAAAAGTGGTGCAAAACGATAGACAAACGCAAAAAGGTATGATATTATTATGATACTTTGACGGCTCTGTGGTCAAGCGGTTAAGACTCAGCCCTCTCACGGCTGCTACCCGGGTTCGAATCCCGGCAGAGTCACCAAAATGCGCATCTGCTCGATGCGCGTTTTTTCATGCCGGGATTCAAACCCGGGTTCGCGTCTTGCTTTGCAATCCGCACCCGGTGCACGCTCGCGTGCCTCGACACTTCCGTGTCTCGTCATCCCCTATCGGCGCTCGCTGTAAGGCGAATCCCGGCAGAGTCACCATTACGGCGCATTGGTATGCGCCGTTTTTGTTTGCCGGGATTCTCCCCGGGTCACCTTGCTTTTCGCAAGGTGCTACCCGGTGCACGCTCGCGTGCCTCGACACTTCCGTGCCTCGTCATCCCCTATCGGCGCTCGCTGTAAGGCGAATCCCGGCAGAGTGCCTCGTGGAGGCGGCAAAGTTGTGACGCGCTGTTTCTTTCGTCTTTCGCAGGTCGCGTTTCGTGTGACGTTTTGAAAGTGATCGCCTTCCCCGATACTTCGTGGTCTCGCTTAAACAGCGTTTCGTTAAAAGGAACTTTTCACTGCGGATAAGTGTCACGCCGTCCCCTGTCGGAGTTGTCTGCGAAGCGGATCCCGGCAGAGTGCCTCGTGGAGGCGGCAAAGTTGTGACGCGCTGTTTCTTTCATCTTTCGCAGGTCGCGTCTCGCCAAAAATCATTGCTGTGCGGCTCCGTAATGTCGCAGACAAAAGCGGTTTTGGACAAATCGTCCAAAACCGCTTTTCTGCGATTCGGCTTCTCGGCAATCTGCCGAGAGGTTTTTGCGGCGTCACTCCAACTCGAACGCGCCGGTATAGAGCTGGTAGTACACTCCCTTTTGGGCGATCAGCTGTTCGTGGTTGCCGCGCTCGATGATGCGGCCGTGGTCGAGCACCATGATCGCGTCCGAGTTTTGGATCGTCGACAGCCTGTGAGCGATGACGAACACCGTCCTTCCCTGCATCAGTGCGTCCATGCCCTTTTGGACGAGATACTCGGTGCGAGTGTCGATGGACGACGTCGCCTCGTCGAGGATGAGCACGGGCGGGTTTGCGACTGCGGCTCGCGCGATGGACAGCAATTGCTTCTGCCCTTGCGACAGGTTGGAGCCGTCGCCGGTCAACATCGTGTTGTAGCCGTCCGGAAGACGGGTGATGAAGTCGTGCGCGTTGGCGAGTTTCGCCGCGGCGACGCACTCGTCGTCGGACGCGTCCAGCTTGCCGTAACGGATGTTGTCCATGATCGTGCCGGTGAACAGGTTGGTGTCCTGCAACACCATGCCCAGCGACCGCCTGAGGTCGGACTTGCGGATCTTGTTGATGTTGATGCCGTCATATCTGATCTTGCCGTCCGCGATGTCGTAGAAGCGGTTGATGAGGTTGGTGATCGTCGTCTTGCCTGCGCCGGTCGCGCCTACGAACGCGATCTTTTGACCGGGCTTCGCATAGAGCGACACGTCATGAAGGACGATCTTGTCGGGCACATAGCCGAAGTCGACGTCGACCAATTGGATGTCGCCTTTGAGCTCTTGATAGGTGACCGAGCCGTCCGCCTTGTGGGGGTGTCTCCACGCCCATCTGCCGGTACGAGTGGGGCTTTCGCGCAAGATCTTGCCGTCGTCGTCGATGACCGCGTTGACCAAGGTGACATAGCCCTCGTCCGTTTCGGGTTTTTGGTCGAGGAAGCCGAAGATACGCTCCGCGCCCGCGATAGCCATGACGACGGAGTTGACCTGCATTGACACCTGCCCGATGTTGAGCGTGAATTGACGGCTCATGTTGAGGAATGCGACGACCGCGCCGATCGTCAGCGCATCGCCCAAGCCGGTCAGCGACACGTTGGGCACTCCTTCGAGCATCAGCAAGCCGCCGACGATCGCAACGAGCACGAACAGGACGTGACCCATGTTGCCGATGGTCGGCATCAAGATGTTGCCGTACTTGTTCGCCTTGTCTGTGTTGACGAACAGTTCGTCGTTGACCTTGTCGAAGTCTCGCTTTGCCGCCTCTTCGTGGCAGAACACCTTGATGACCTTTTGTCCGGTCAGCATCTCTTCGACATAGCCCTCGGTGGTGCCGACGGAGTTTTGCTGTTTGACGAAATACTTCGCGCTCTTGCCGCCGACGAGCTTGGTCGCAAGCAACATAAACGCGACGCCGAACAACACGACCAAGGTCATGTAAACGCTCGATTTGAGCATCGAGATCATAAGCGTGATGATCGCGACCGACGAAAACACCGTCTGCGGTATGCTCTGCGAGATGAGCTGGCGCAGCGCGTCGACGTCGTTGGTGTAGTAGCTCATGATGTCGCCGTGCGTATTTGTGTCGAAATAGCGGATCGGCAGCTTCTCCATATTGTTGAACATATCCTCGCGGACATGTTTGAGGAAGCCCTGTGTGATGACTGCCATCATGCGGTTGTAGGTGAACGAGCAGATCAGCGCGAACACATATATGCCCGCCATGATACCGATGATCGTATACAGCGTTCCCTTGACGGCGTCGAAGCCCTGCTCCAGCCCCGGCGTGATGACGTCGTCGGTCAAGATCTCGAGGAAGATGGACGAGCTGATGCCTGCGACCGCGGTGACCGCGATGCAGCAGATGACCAAGATGAGCTGCCATCTGTAATAGTGGAACATATATTTGAGCAGCTTGCCCAGCGTCTTCATGACGCTGCCGCGCTTGACCTCTATCTTATGCCTTGCCATTGCCGTCCTCCTTGCGCTGCTCAATGAGCGTTTGCGCGGTCGCACCGACCTTGTTCTGCGAGTAATAGACCTCTTGATAGATCTTGTTGTGCGCGAGCAGCTCTTCGTGCGTGCCTACCGCGGCGATCGTGCCGTTGTCCATGATGACGATCTGATCGGCGTCCTCGACGGACGACACGCGCTGAGCGATGATGAACTTGGTCGTGTCGGGGATCTCTTCGCGGAACGCCTTGCGGATGAGCGCGTCCGTCTTGGTATCGACCGCCGACGTCGAGTCGTCGAGGATCAATATCTTTGGCTTTTTGAGCAGTGCGCGCGCAATGCAAAGTCTCTGCTTTTGACCGCCCGAGACGTTGCTGCCGCCCTGTTCGATGTAGGTGTCATACTTGTCGGGGAAGCCCTGAATGAACTCGTCCGCCTGCGCGAGCTTGCAGACGCGCACCAGCTCCTCGTCTGTCGCGTCGGGGTTGCCCCAACGCAGATTCTCCTTGATCGTGCCCGAGAAGAGCACGTTCTTTTGCAACACGACCGCGACTTGATTGCGCAATGCCTCGATGTCGTAATCGCGCACGTCTATGCCGCCCACCTTGACGCTGCCCTTGGACACGTCGTAAAGCCTCGGGATGAGGTTGACCAGCGAGGTCTTGGAGCTGCCCGTGCCGCCCAAAATGCCTATCGTCTGCCCCGACTTGACCTTGAGATCGATCTCTTTGAGCGCGCGGCGGTCCGCCTTCTCGGAATACTTGAAGTCGACTCCGTCAAACTCGACGTCGCCGTTCGGGACCTCATAGACGGGGTTTTCGGGGTCGGTCAAAGTGCTCTCTTCTTTGAGCACCTCGACGACGCGGTCGGCGGACGTCTTCGCGATCGAGATCATGACCATGATCATCGAAAGCATCGTCAGCGACGACAGTGTCTGCGCCGCATAGACGATCAAGATCATGAGGTCTGTATCTTTCAGCGTCGTATTGCCGGATTGGATCGCAATTGTAGAACCCACGAAGCAGATCATCGTGATCGCCGTCCACATGCAGAATTGCATCAACGGGTTGTTGAGCGCAATGATCTTTTCGCCGCGCGTGAAGTCGGCGCGCACGTTCTCCGCCGCCTTGTCGAACTTGTCGATCTCGTAGTCCTCGCGCACATACGACTTGACGACGCGGATGCCCTTGATGTTCTCCTGCACCGACTCGTTGAGCGCGTCGTACTTTTTGAACACCTTGTTGAAGATGGGGTCGACCTTTTTGAAGATGATGAACAGTCCCGCTCCGAGTATGGGGACGAGAATCGTGAAGATCACGCCCATCTGCCAATTGATCGAATAGGTCATCGCCAGCGAGACGATCATCATCACCGGGCAGCGGAACGCAACGCGGACGATCATCATGTAAGCCATTTGGATGTTGGTGACGTCCGTAGTCATACGGGTGACGAGGCTCGAGGTCGAGAACTTGTCTATGTTGGCGAACGAGAAATCCTGTATTTTGTAGTAGATGTCGTGCCTGAGGTTACGCGCAAAGCCTGCGGACGCGGTCGCCGCATACTTACCTGCGAGTATGCCGAACAGCAGCGAGAACGCCGCCATGACCAGCAAGATCGCACCGTAGATCAAAATGTTGCTCATCGTCGGCTTGTCGGTTATGTCTTTGAGCATCGTCGACATATACAACGGGATCATGCATTCGAGCAACACTTCGAGCGTGACGAGCACCGGCGACAAGATGGACTCGCGCTTGTACTGCCTGATGCTCTTTGCCAATGTTTTCAGCATTTGTCATTCTCCTTCTTTATTTTCAAAATTTTTGGTATCCGTGTTTGTTATCCCCACTTCTTCGCCCTCGTCCGACATTGCGGCGATGCACCTGTCGAGCAGGCTGCGCAGCGTCTTTGACTCCGCCGAAGTCAGCCCTTTGACGAGCTGTTTCTCCACGTCCGAGAGAGCCTTTTCGATGCGCTTTTGCTGTGCGGCGGCAAAGTCGGTCAGCTCTATCTTCTTCAATCTCGCGTCACGGCTGACGGCGGTGCGCGTGATCATCCCCGCCTCTTCGAGGGATTTGAGCAGTTCGGTCGCGCTCGAACGCCCTATGCCGAACCTCTTCTCGATGTCGCGCTGGAACAGCTCTTCCCCCGGATGTATATAGAGGTAGTGGACCAACCAGCGTTGCATGCCGGTCAGTTCCAGACCCTCGCCGCCGAGGTCGCCGTCCACGCGCTTTTTGATCAGCTTGGACAGCATTTTGATTTGAAAACCGATGTGTCTTTCCATTCTCTTTCGTACCTTTTGCAATAGTTCGGTACCCTAACATTTTTATGCTTACTAAATGATATCAAAACAAAAAAATATTGTCAATGAAACGGCAGCCGTTTTTTGCAAAATCACACTGTTTTTTGCGCGCTTGCGCGCACGGCGCCTTCTGCACCGCCCTCCGCCCACGGCGCGGCACACATATGGATCGGCAAAAGGAACCGAACCGAGACGGCGTTCCGCGCAAAAAAGACCGCCCCGAAGAGGGACGGTCCCTTTTTGCGTCAAATGCGCGACCTCGTGACCGATCGGGGTCGCCGAGGGTCACTCGATGTCTATCCTGCTGTTCGGCTTTTGGGGCTGGTCTTTGGGCAGGGTCACGGACAAAATGCCGTTGTCGTACTTCGCCTTGATCGCGTCTCTGTCCACGTCGCCGACATAGTAGCTGCGGCTGCACGAGAAGCTGCGTTCGCGGTGGATGTAATTTTCCTTTTTGCCCTCGTCCGTCTTGTCCGACTTGTTGACGGCGATGTTGAGATAGCCGTCGCGCAGGTCGATGTCGATGTCCTTTTTGTCAACGCCCGGCAGTTCTACTTCCAAGGTGTAGCTGTCGTCGCTCTCCTTGATGTCGGTGCGCATATATCTCTGCGCATGATGTCCGCCGAAAAATGACGGGAAAAAGTCGTGCATCGCTTCGTCGAAGAAGTCGTAATCTCTGCCGCCGTTTGTTCTTCTTATTTCGTTTTTCATTTCTGTATCCTCCTTGATTTGGCAGTTGCCGTATCTAATTGCTGGCACTCTCTGCCTTCGTCTGCCAATATTATACACCCGTCGCGGCGTTTGTCAAGGGGGTCGGGACGATTTTTTACAAAAAATTTACATGTCAAAACCCCGTCTTTTGAGACGGGGCTTTGCTTGAAAACATAGTGTTTATTTGAAGTTTTCTTCCTCGATCGCCGAGATCTTGGCGACCCTGCCGGCGTGGCGGCCGCCGCCGAACGGCGTATCCAGCCAAATGCCGACCATCTTCGCCGCCTGCTCGGGCGATACGATCCTGCCGCCGAGGGCGATGACATTGGCGGCGTTGTGTTCGGCGATCATCTGCGCGGTGAACTCGTCGTGCACGACGCCGGCGCGGACGCCCTTGAACTTGTTGGCGGCGATGGAGATGCCTATCCCCGTGCCGCACATCAATATGCCCTTGTCGCACTCACCGGACGCGACTTTGCGCGCGACCGCGGCGCCGTAGTCGGGGTAATCGACGGACGACGTGTCGTAGCAGCCGACGTCGACGATGTCGACGCCGCGCCTTTTCAGCTCTTCAACGATCGCGGGCTTGAGCGCAATGCCGCCGTGATCGCAACCTATCGCGATTTTCATACTGCCTCATTTTGTGCCGCACAGCTTGTCCAAGACAGCTGCGGCGAGTTTTTCCAATTGTTTGGCGCACTCCTCGTACACTTCGGGACTGCCGCCGTAGGGGTCGGGGATCTCGTGCCCTATGAAGTCGTTGGCGCTGAAAAGTCTGCCCTCGGGGACGTACTTTTCGATGCCGAAGCGCAGGATCGGGGTCATGCAGATGACCGCGTCGCTTTCGGCGAGATTTTGCTCGGTGACCTTTTGGCTGGTGTGCGAAAAGTCAATGCCGCGCGCCTCGATCGCCTTGACGGCGTTCTCCGCCATAGGGTCGCCGTAAGGGCATCCCGTGCCCGCGCTTTGGACGACGACGTCGTCGAGACCGCGCTTTTTCGCGAGGTCGGCGGTGATCGCCTCCGCCATCGGCGAGCGGCAGGTATTACCTGTGCAAACATACAGAATTTTCATATTTTTCCCTCATATTTTGCGGCGGACGACGTTGCCTCCCGCCGATTTGTTGACCCTGTTCATCACCGATCCGCAGACGCCCTTTGCGCCCAGATCGACAAAGATTATGCCGTCATAGCGCGTCTCGGCATATCTCAAAGCGCCGTAGACACGGCGGCACACCTCTTCGTCCGTGGCGCCGAGCGACAGCGTGCGCATGCCGTCAAGTCCGACGAGGTCGCTCTCGCGAGCGACGATCACGCATCTTTCGCCGCGCCCCTCGCGCCGCGCATATTCCTGAGCCGCCGCCTGCGCATCCTCTGCGACGACCGCACCGCACTTGGGCGCGTAGTGAGTGTATTTCATTCCGGGAGCCTTTGCGACGACGACCTTGCCGTCAAAGGTCTCGACCCCGCCCAGCACCTTGGCGATCATCTCCGCGGTAATCGCGCCGGGGCGCAATATCGTCGGCGCGGCGACGGACAAGTCGAGTATCGTCGACTCGATGCCCACCTCGCACTCTCCGCCGTCGATGATGAGCGGTATCGCCCCGTCCAGATCGCTTTTGACGTGCTGCGCGCTTGTCGGGCTGACGTGCTTTGACTTGTTGGCGGACGGCGCGGCGATCGGCACCCCGCACGCACGGATGAACTGCCTCGCGACCGGATGCGACGGCATCCTGACGCCGACCGTCTTGAGCCCCGCGCTGACGCGATCGGGGACGGCGTCGCTCTTGGGCAAAATGACCGTGATCGGACCGGGCATGAACGCGTCCGCGATCAGCCTCGCGCTTTGCGGAACGTCCGTGACCAGCCCGTCAAGTTGAGACGCGTCGGCGATGTGTACGATCAGCGGATTGTCCGAAGGTCTGCCCTTCGCCTCGTATATCTTGTCGACCGCGGAGGCGTCGAAAGCGTTCGCGCCCAAGCCGTAGACCGTCTCGGTCGGGAACGCGACCACGCCGCCGCCGCGGATGATCTCCGCGCCGAGGGCGATCGCCTGCTCTCCGCTCAATATCATCGTATTCATCCTCTATATAATGATATCCCAAAATTGCGCGCGTGGCAAATGTTTTTGAGTCGATTGACGTCATTATCTCAAAACATATTCGATTTTTTCGACGTTTTTGATCGCAAGACGCGCCGATTGCAAAATTTTGCGCGCATTTGTCACAAAAAAATCAACATTTTATCTTTACTTGCGCGCGATCTTGTGATATATTGATATTGTACCCGGTCATAACGGGAAGGAGAGGAACTTATGGCAGCACAACTTTTGGCTTCGGTATTGACCGATCCCTCGATCGGAGGACTTCCGACCTATGTGTTCATCATCATCGCGGCAGCGGTGCTCATCATCGGCATCATCGTCCTGATCGCGGTCTCCAAAGCGGGGACCAAAAAGGCGAAGAGAAAGGCTACCCGCATCATCGAGGAGACGCCTCAGCCCGCCCCCGACAACGAAGAGTCGGCGCCCGAGGCGCAGGACGTCCCCGTTGCGGAGATCCCCGACGTCACGACGACGGTCGGCGAAAACGAAGAGGTCAACCTCTCCACCCTGCCCGAAGATTCTTCCGTCGGCGATCAAAAGATCGAAGAGGAACCCAAGCAGGCGCAGCCCGAGCCGCAGCCCGTCTATCAGCAGCCGGCACCTCAACCCGAGCCGCAGCCGGAGCCGCAGCCCGTCTATCAGCAGCCGGCGCCGCAACCCGAGCCGCAGCCGCAACCGGTCTATCAGCAGCCCGTCTATCAACAGCCGGCTCCGCAACCTCAGCCGCAGCCCGAGCCGCAGCCGGCTCCCGCTCAAGAGGCTGCCGCCGCGCCTCAGCCCGAGGCTGTCGTCGTCGCGCCCGTCAAGCCCAAGCGCGTTCCGCCCGTCAGAAAGAAGGCGGAACCTGCCGCCGCGACTACGCCCAAACAGCCCTCCAACGTCACGGTCTTGTTTGATCTTCCCGAGACCGGCGGCGCAAGAGGCAAATATGTGATCGTCAAGGACGAGTCCAACCCCGACCGTCCCTACAAGTTCCAGCTCAAAGCCAACAACGGGCAGATCCTCTACGAGAGCGAGAACTACAAGAGCAAGCCGCAGAGCAAGTCCATCAAGGCGTTCCGCAACACGTTGCAGAACGGCACCTACACGATCGACTCCGAGAAGAACGGCACCTTCCGCTACAAGCTGTTCAAGCCGGACGGCGTGACGCTGTACGGCGTCGGCGAGGGCTACAAGACCAAAGAGGCGGCGGAGAGCGCGGTCAACTCGGTCAAGTACTTTGCCGAGAACTCCAACACTCTCGAAGACACGACCGTCAACGTCTGATCTCGACAAGACAAATCGCGGCGCTCCGTGAAAGCGGAGCGCCGCTTTTTCGCTCTTTTTACGACGCGTTCGCTGCAATGTCGGTCTTCGAACTTACCCCGCGATCCCCTCTTTGCCCCTCTTCGCCGCGGCGCGGAACATCAATTCGGACATCACGATCATCACCGCAAAGAACCCGAGCAGATACCACGGCATAAAGCCGAAGCCCACCTTGCCGCCGATCGCGCCGAACAGCGGCGGCATGAACGTCGAGCCGCAATATGCGAACGCCATTTGAAGCCCTATGATCGCGCCCGAATTCTCGTGCCCGAAGTTGCCGGGCGTGGAGTGTATCATGCACGGGTATATCGGCGCGCATCCAAGACCTATGATCAAAAATCCCGCGATCGCGAGCGCGACATTGTCTGCCGGGATCGCCACCAAGACTACGCCCACAGCGAGCACCGACGCGCCTATGGCGATCATCTTGCGGTCGCCCAGCCTCTCGGTGACAAACCCCGACGCCAGCCGCCCCGCCGTCATGCCTATGTAGAACAGCGACGCCAGCTGCGCCGCCTTTTCGGCGTCCAGCGCCTTGACTTGAACAAAGTATGTGCTCGCCCAGCCCATCACCGTCGCCTCGCCGGCGCAATAGGCAAAGAACGCGATCAGCAAAAACGGCACACCTTTGAGTTTGAGCGCGCCGACGGTGCCGATGCGCTTTTGAGGGACGTCTTCCTCCGCCCTCTTGTTGACCTTCCACACCGGCACGGTCGCGAGCAGGATCACCCCTATCGCCGCCTGCACGATGCCGACGATCAAAAAGCCCGAGTTCCACCCCGAAGATGCCAGCGCCTTGCTCATCACGAACGGACTGACGATCGTCCCCACTCCCCAAAAGCAATGCAGCCAGCTCATGTGCTTGGACGCATAGTGGACGGCGACATAGTTGTTGAGCGCGGCGTCGATCGCACCCGCGCCGAGCCCGTACGGGATCGCAAAGACGATCATCATCCAAAAGCGGTCCGTAAACGAAAAACCTATCAATGCCGCCGCGGTCAAAAACACGCTGACCACGGTCACCCACTTGGTGCCAAGCCTGCGCGTCAACCTGTCCGACAGCAGGCTCGACACGATCGTGCCGCCCGAGACGACCATCGTCACGATGCCCAAGTACGAGACGGGCACCCCCAGTTCGACGTGCATCACGGGCCAGCCCGAGCCGAGCAGCGAGTCGGGCAGTCCGAGGCTGATGAAAGCCAAGTATATCAAAGCAAGCAAGAAAGTGTACATCTTCACCTCTCGGGCGCGCGCCCTTTTTCGCAAATATTTTAACCTATGCCAAAGCCCGAAGTCAACCGCCCTCGTCCGATCGTCAAGAATATTTTCATCTTTCCTCTTCGCCGCCGCGCCTCTCTTTGCACTGCGGCGAGCCGCGTTTTTTACCGAAACCATACCTCTGTCGCCGCCACTCCGCAAAAAAACATGATTTTCCTGCCCGTGTTGATAATTCTGTGTTTTTCAAAGATCGCACCGATACTTTTCGGCAAGCAAAAAGCGCGATGACGCCTTCGAAAACAAGGTCCGAAGACCGCCGAACAAATACCTCTTCTCCGCCGGCTCGGACGGCATTTTTGCGCTTGCGGGCTCCCAAGTTTTTCCCTGCGGCTTTACCTGCCTTTCGGCATCTCTCCCCGCTTGCGTCCGCCGCGCGAAAGTGCTATAATCGACTTATGAACATCCCTTCCGATCCCGTAATGATGCTGTCCGCTCTCAACATGCTTTTGCGCGACCGCTACCCCTCTCTTTCCGAACTTTGCGCCGCCGAGGGGCTGGACAAGTCCGCCGTCGAGACCGCGCTCGCGGCGATCGATTACCGTTACGACCCCGAAGCCAATCAGTTCGTTTGAAAATATTCATTTTGCCGTTTTTATGCACGCAATTTTGCATAAAATCGCCTTTTCCGCGCATACGCATAAATATTTTGAACATTTGCACCAAATCGCTTGCATAATTATTCCGAGCGCATTATAATGAGTGCACATCAAAACCATAGAGGAGATATGATATGAAAAAGACATCTATCGTTATCGTAGCAACCCTGCTTATCGTCGCCAGCCTCGCGCTTTGCTTCGCCGGCTGCGGCGGCACCAAAGGTAAGACTCCCGCCGAGATCAAAGAAGCCGGCGTTTTGATCGTCGCGACCAACGCGGCGTTCGAGCCGTTCGAATATCTCGACGAAAACGGCAAGCCGACCGGATGGGACATGGATATTGCCCAAGCGTTCGCCGACCTGCTCGGCGTCAAGCTTGAGATCAGGAACATGGAGTTCGACTCCGTGCTCGGCGCCGTTGCTTCGGGCACTGCCGACATCGGTATGGCGGGCATCTCTTACAGCGAATCGCGCGACAAGACCGTCGACTTCTCCAACGGCGTGTTCAACAGCTCGCAGATGATCATCGTCAAGAGCGACAACACCGACATTGAGGACGCATACGACCTCGCAGGCAAAGTCGTCGGCGCTCAGCGCGGCACGGTCGGCGAACTGCTCGCTCAGCTCGATCCCGATTGGGCCTCCGACGGTGAGGGCGGCTATATTCTCGGTACGCCTTCCGATGTTATACCTTACGGCACCGCGGCTGAAGCGGTCCAAGCGCTCGCACAGGGTTCTCTCGACGCGGTCATTCTCGACAAGATGCCTGCGGAGGCGATCGTCGACAAGAGAGACGGCGACGTCAAGATCCTCGAATCGTCCGTCTTCGATGACGAATATGCTTTCGCTGTCGCCGAGGGCAACGCCGAATTGCAGGCGTGGATCAACGACGCGATCGACACTCTCAAAGAGAACGGCAAGTGGGACGAGATCACCCAAAAATACTTCGGCTGAGACAACGCATAACGCAAATCGCTGACCAACACATTTGAGGCAAGCCGGAGGTCTCTCCGGCTTGCCTTGACCTAGAGGGAATATGAATTTCGACTTTTCGATCATCTTCAACAAGGACGCGCTTGCGACTTTGGGCGAGGCGTACGGCTGGACACTGTTCATAGCCGTCGGCGCATTGCTGATCGGCGTCATCTTGGGCACGCTGCTTGCGATCTGCAAAGTCATCCCCAAGACCAACATCGTCGCCAAGATCCTGGACAAGATCTCGTCCGTCTATCTCGCGGTCTTCCGCGGTACGCCGCTCACCGTGCAGCTGTTCATCTTCTACTTCGTCATCTTCGCCGGCGTCACCTTCTTTTCGGCGTCGGTCACGCCGTACATCATCGCGGTGTTCGGCTTCGGGCTCAACTCGGCGGCTTATGTGTCCGAGATCATTCGCTCGGGCATCCTCAGCATCGACAAGGGACAGATGGAAGCGGGACGCGCGCTCGGTCTGAGCTACGGCAAGACGATGATGTCCGTCGTACTGCCGCAGGCGGCAAAGAGCATCATCCCCCCGCTCGGCAACGAGGCGATCACCTTGGTCAAGGACACGTCGATCGCGCTCGTCATCGGCGTCGCGGAGTTCTTCACCGCGATCAGAGGCATCGTCAACAGGACGTACAACGTCCTCACCCCCTACATCTTCGCGGCGGTCGTCTACTTCGTAACCGTGCTGATCATGACGCTGTGCCTCAACAAACTCGAAAAACGTCTTAGGAGGAGCGACGCAAGATGAGCGATAAGATCATTCAACAAAACCCCGTCCTCATCTCCACCCGCGGGCTGACCAAGCGCTTCGGGAGCAAGGACGTGCTCAAAGGCATAGACTGCGACATCCGCGTCGGCGAAAAGGTCGCGGTCATCGGTCCTTCGGGCAGCGGCAAGAGCACTTTCCTGCGCTGCCTCAACCTGCTCGAACTGCCGTCGGGCGGCGTCGTCACTGTGGACGGAGCGGTGCTCTTCCAAAGCGACATGCAAGCCAAAAAGGACGTTTTGGACGCGATCAAGGCGCAGATCAAGGCGTTGAAGTCGGGCGAAGCCTCTCCCGAGGTCAAGGCGCACCAAGAGGAAGCGGCGGCGCTCAAAGAAGAACTTTTGCACGCTCATGCCGAACTCAAAGACGCCGCGACCAAGGCAAAGCTCGCCGCGATCAAACTCGCCAAGAAGTCGGGCAGCGTCACCGAAGAAGACGTTCAAGACGCGGTCGCCGCGCGTAAAAAGGCGACGGCGGTCGTCGCCGAACTCAAAGCACGGCTCTCTGCGGTCAACGCCAAGATCAAGCAAAAGAAAGCGGAGGCGAAAAAGAGCGTCGACGCGGCGGAACTTGCCCGGCTCAACGAAGCCTTGACGCAAGCCAAAGCCGAATACGCAACGGCGAAAAAGGCGCACAACGCGGCAATGCGCAAGACGGGCGCGGTCATCGACGAACACCGCCGCAACATGGGCATGGTGTTCCAGCACTTCAACCTGTTCAACAACCTGACCGTGACCGAGAACATCACTCTCGCGCCCGTTTCGCTGGGGCTCAAAGACCTAGCGGCAAAGCGCAAAGAGCTGCTCAAGCGCAAGCTGTTCAAGCACGAGGACGTGACCGAGCAGCTCGCCGCCCTGCCCGACAAGCTGGAGATCATCGAGAACGCCAAGACCAACGCCAAGCGACTCTTGGCGCGCGTCGGGCTGCTCGACAAGGCGGACGTCTTCCCGTCCACGCTGTCCGGCGGACAAAAGCAGCGTATCGCGATCGTCCGTTCGCTCGCGATGAATCCGCGCGTGATGCTGTTCGACGAGCCGACTTCCGCGCTCGACCCCGAGATGGTCGGCGAAGTGCTCGAAGTCATCAAGGAGCTTGCCGACGAGGGCATGACGATGGTCATCGTCACCCACGAGATGAACTTCGCCAAAGAGGTCGCGACGCGCGTGCTGTTCGTCGACGACGGACTGATCAAAGAGGACGCGCCGCCCGCCGAACTGTTCGGCGCCCCCAAAAACGACAGACTCAAAGAGTTCTTGTCCAAGATCCTCTGACGTCAAAAAGGACGCCGTCGGGCGTCCGTCAAATTCAACTCAAAGGAGCGGCTCCGCATTTGCGGAGCCGTGATTTTTTGAAATATGTTTCGGTTTATTCCGCCTTTTTTCTGTGTCGTCTGCGGCGGTTTTTGTTCCTCTTCACCCCTATCTCCGCGCCTGTCACCGTCTGCAACAGCATCACCATGCGCGCAAGCGACAGCGTGTCCTTGCCGCAATAGGTGTACAGCTGAGCGTAGTGTTCGGCGCTCGCCGCGTCGTCTTCGTACTGCGCGCGCGTAAACAGCCTGAGCGCCTCGGCGCCGTTGCGCACGTCGAGCGCGGAGTAATCGCAGCTCTTGTCCCCGGGGAACATCGCCGGATAGACCGCTTTGAGCGACGTCGAGCCGAGCATCGCCTTGGAGTAGACCGCCCTCGACGCGAACAGCTCTTGCAGATCTCTCACGCCGCCTCGCGCAGCGGTCAGCTTGGAGCCCAAGTCCTTGTATTTGCTCGCCAGCTGATTGAGCACCTTGCACTCCAACCCCTTCGAGAACACGACGACGCACGCGCCGTGCGGGATCTGATTGAACAATCTGCGCGCGATCTCGGGGCGCGGATCGACCCCCTTTTTGGGCAAAAATTGAAAGTGTTCCAGCTCCGAATACTCGGTGCGCTTGACGTGCAGCGAATATTGGAACGGGATCTGCATGAACGGCCGCGTGCCGTCATAGAGCGGCAGCGCAGGCTGACACGCCTCGAAGTCGAGGAAGCACATCGGATAGTGCAACTTCTCAATAAACGCGCGAACTCTCGGTATGTCGATGTGCATCTCGTCGTCGGTGAGGTACATCCTCACCATCGCCGCCTGTGGGGGTTTGAGCAAATGAGCGTTGTCGAGCAGGTCGTCGAGGCTCTTGACCCCCGACTCGAACAGCTTGAACATCGTCCCGCCGTCAATGCCGTGAAAATCGAGCATGCACGGCCTTTCGGTCGCGACGCACGACGCGAAATATTCACACTTGTCGGGACGCTCGCACTTGACGGACATCTCGCGCACGATAGGTTCGGCAAGCAGCCTTTCCGCCTCGTCGAAAAACGCGGCGACGACATCCTTCGCCTCTTCCGTCCTCGGCGCGACGTCGTTGATCTTGAACAGTTTTTCGGGCTCGATCGCGCCCTTGCGGACATAGCTGCGGTTGCACACCGCGACGCGTATCGCCGCGAGCGGATGCCCGCTCCTCTTCGCGACCTCGGCGATGTACGCCGCCTTTGCGACCGCGCTCTCGGTGATCTTGGGCGTCGTCTTGGTGTAATAGGCGCAGAGCCCCTCGTCCGTCACGCATACCTCGTCGACATAGGCGCAGAACGCCCCTGCGACGAAGCAGACGTTGCGGAACGCCTTTTCGCCCTCTTCGAGCCCCTTTTCGAGCGCCGCGAACGCCGCGTCCGGCTCCACCGAGCGGCAGTCGATCCCATCCGGCAAAAGTTTGAACAATTCCTCCCTCAGCCGCGCGTACTCGGACTGGCGATAGACTGACGCCTCGTCCTCGGCAAGCGGCATCAGACGCCCCTTTACAAAGAGCGTCTTGCAGTGCCTGTATCGTGAAAAATCGGAATTGTCAAAGTATTTGTTCATCCGCATGCCGCTCCGCGCGGCACACGCCCCGCGGAACTCTCCGTAAAAGCGTTACAAAACCATGTATTGCTTGACCGTGTCGTAAACTTCGGGTCTCAAAGCCAAAATGCCGAAATCTCCCGCCCTGTACGGCTCGCCGTCCAGATTGGTGACCCTAAGCCCCGCCTCTTGGCACAGCAGCGCGCCGGGGAGCACGTCCCACGGCTTTTTGGCGAGGAGCACCGCCCCGTCCGTCTTGCCCATCGCGGCAAACGCGAAGTCGACGCACGCCGCGCCGAACATCCTCAGCTTGCCGAGCAGCGGATATATTTTCCGCATCGCGCGCGCCTGCGCCTTGGCGACCTTGACCGACTTGTGGCTGAAATCGCCGAAGCTGACCGTGCTGAGCGACGGCTCGAACGGCTTGCGCTCGATGAGCTTGTTGTTGAGATACGCCCCCTCTCCCTTGACCGCGTGCAATTTGAGTCCGAGCGCGGGCAGATGCATCGCCGCGACGACAGGCTCTCCGTTCACGCAGAACGCCGCCTGCAAACCGTACAAAGGCGACCCGTGCGCCATATTGGACGTGCCGTCGATGGGATCGATGACCCACGTCCTCTCGCCGAGTTTCACCCTCGGGTACTTCTCTTCGCTGACGATCGTGTCGTTCGGGAAGACGAACTTGATCGCCTTGATGAGCTTCGCCTCCACGCCGGTATCGATGTCGGTGACGACATTGTACGCGCTCTTTGTCGCGACGCGCTCGGGCGTCGGCGTTTCGCAAAAAAGAACAGCCGCCTTGTGCAACTCTTTGATGATGAAGTCCTTTTCCGCAACGTAATCCATGATCCACCGCCTTGTACGAAAATCGGGACAGTCAACCCGTCCCGTCTTTTTAATTATACAATACAAGACGGCGTCAAGTCAATCACAAAAATTGCGTTTTTTGAGTCTTTTCAGCGACCTCGTCTTTCGACGATCGCGTTGTAAAGAGCCTTCGAAAAGGCGATCTCCAGCTTCTCGCACTCCGACTCGAAACCGGGCACGCGGCGCGCGAACGCCCTCGCGCGCGCATATCTCGCCGCCATGCGGTAAAGCTCGTCGTCATGTCGCCTGACCGTGCATGCGACCTCTTCGACACGCCGCGGCTTGACCTCACTCGATCCTTCCATCGTTATCCTCCCCTTTGGTACTGACCGTATTTTACCACTTTTCGGCATGCGAGGTCAATCGTCGAAATCGTCTTTCTCCGGCGTTGACAAAATTCGACAAAAACCGCATTTAACAGACACAGGCGCGAAAAAATGGTGTGTCGACCATTGCCTCGACTTGTCGTTTGAAAGCGATTTTTACCGCACCCCGTCGCAGCCTTTCGACCCCCTGCGATCGCCGTCTTGCCGCCTTTTGTTGACATTGGCGCGCGTGCGCATTATAATAGTCTTGAAAAACCAGCGAGGTGAGAGGATGTCGGATGTCATTCCCAAGGTAAACAGCGAGACCGTCTACGGCGGAGACCTTGTCTTCGACGGCGGCGTCAGGCTTTGCGCCTGCGCCGACGCGGAAGACGTCGCCGCGAAGTTCAAGACCATGCTGTCGCGTATATGTCCGTCGGTTGTCTTTTCGGGCGACGGCGCAGTGACCGTCAGCATCGAAAAAGACGCCCTTCTGCCCCACGAGGGCTATGTCATCGACATCAACGGCGACGCGCTCACGCTGATTGCCGCAAATGCCGCCGGCTGGACCTACGCCCTTGTCACGCTCAGGCAATTGCTCAAACCCGTCGGCAAGTCGGTCGCCTGCCCTTGCTGCCGCATCGAGGACGCGCCGCGCTTCAAATACCGCGGGCTGATGCTCGACGAGGCGCGCAACTTTTTCGGTGAGGAAGAGGTCAAGCGGCTTTTGGACCTGATGTGTCTGTACAAGCTCAACGTGCTGCATTGGCACCTTTCGGACGATCAGGGCTATCGTGTGGAGAGCGAGGCGTTCCCCCTGCTCACGACCGTTTCGACGCGCCGCAACGACACTCAGGTCGGCGGCGTCAAGTCGGGCAAGTTCATGGGGACGGAGGCGTCGGGCTACTACACCAAGAGCAAGATCCGCGCGATCGTCGAATACGCGAAAGAGCGCAACATCGTCGTCGTACCCGAGCTGGAGATGCCGTCGCATTGCAGCGCGATCCTCGCCGCCTATCCCAAGCTGAGCTGCACCGGCGAAAAGAAGGAGGTGCCTACGACCTTCGGCACGCTTCACCATTCCTTCTGCCCCGGCAAGCGCGAGACCTACGAGTTTTTGGACAAATTGCTCGACGAGTGGTGCGAGCTGTTCCCGTCCAAGCTCTTCCATATCGGTGCGGACGAGACCGCGGGCTCGCTGTGGAAAAACTGTCCCGACTGCCGCAAGACGGTCGCCGAAAACGGGCTTGCCGGCACGCACGAACTGCTGCCGCTGTTCGTCAACCGCATCGCCGACATGCTCGCCGCCAAGGGCAAGCTGCCGATGATCTGGTCGGACAAACTGCCGCGCGGCGTGCGCAAATACGTCACTTACGAGGCGTGGCTTCCTCTCGATCGCAAGGCGGTCGCCGCCGAGGTCTCGTCGGGGCGCAAGTTCGTCGTCGCGCCGTACGACCGCTATTACGCCTGCCAGCCCTATTGCATGATCCCGCTCAAAAAGACATACGAATTCGAGCCGACGTCGATCACCGCTGACAAGAGCGACGCGGGGATCTTCGGCGTCGAGATGCCGATGTGGACGGAGTGGGTCTACGACCGCGTCAAGCTGGATTTCAACCTTTTCCCGAGGCTGTGCGCGCTCGCCGAGACGGGCTGGACCGCCGCGTCGCGCAAGAGCCTGCACGACTTCAAACGGCGTTGGAACGCTCAAAAGCCGCTGCTCGACTCTTTCGGCGTCGGCTATGCCAAAGACAAGCTGACGTCGCCCGGGGTTTTCGCCCGCAATAAGGGCACATACATCTGGAAAACCGTCGATCAATACGACGAAGTGAGGAGAAACAAACTATGACCTTGACCTACACCAACGTCCGCCCTCTCGTGGGCGGAAAACTCAAAGACCTCTGCAACATCGTCGTCAAAGACGGCAAGATCGCTGCGGTCGGCAAAGAGCGCGAGGGCGAGATCGTCGACTGCGGCGGAGCCGTCGCGGCTGCGGGTTTCATCGACATCCACACTCACGGCGGCTGGGGGCACGACTGCATGGAGGCGACCGAGGACTGTCTCGCGGCGATCTCGGCATACCACCTCTACACCGGCATAACCTCATACTGCCCGACGACGATGACCGCGTCGCCCGAGGACATCGAGAAGGCAATCGCGTGCATACGCGATTACCGGCGCAAGTCGCCTTACGCGCGCATTGTCGGCGCCCATCTCGAGGGTCCGTATCTGTCCCAAAAGGCGGCGGGGGCGCATCCGCCCAAGCTGCTGATCTCCCCTCTCGACGACGACAGCTTTGTCGAGGGCAATCTCGACGTCGTCACGCGCGTGACCGTCGCGCCCAACGTCAGAGGCGCGGACGTCTTCACCGCAAAATATGCGCCCAAAGGGGTGCAGATCTCGCTCGGTCACGACAACTCGATCGACGACGAGATCTACGCCTGCGTGGACGCCGGCGCAAACAGCGTCACCCACATGTACAACTGCACTTCGCGTCCCTCGCGCCGCGACAACCCCAAAAAGCATCTCGGCTTGACCGAGGTCGGCTTGATCGACGACAGGATCGTCGACGAGGTGATCGCGGACGACAGGCACGTCCCCGACAAACTTTTCGGGATGATCTTCAAGCTCAAGGGCGCGGCGGGGATATGCCTCGTCTCCGACTCGCTGAGCGTCGCGGGCATGCCCGAGGGCGACTACTACATCGGCGCAGGCGACAGCAAGCAGTCGATCCGCGTCGAGGACGGCGTCGCGGTGCTGCCGGCGGAGAATACCTACGCAGGCTCCGTGACTCCGATATCTGTCATGGCGAAACGCTTGATCGCAAACGGCTACTCGATCGAGGACGCGCTGTCGATGGCGACGCTCGTCCCTGCAAAGCTGGTCGGCTTGACGGACAGAGGCGACCTCGTTCCCGGCATGCTCGCGGACTTCAACGTCTTCGGCGACGACTTTTCGGTGCGCATGACCGTGCTCGGCGGCAATGTCGTCGACAGGGACGCGCTGGTCGCAAAGAGAGGCTGATATGAACATCGCAAAATTGGCATTCGACTTTGACGACCGCTTCAAGGACGTGTTCACCAACAACGTCAAGACGGTCAACAGCATCTCCGTCGAAAAGGACGTCGTCTATGACGACGCTCTGCCCGACGTCTGCACGCTGGACATCTACTGCCCGCCGCTCAAAGGGCGGGAGAAATACCCCGTGCTCGTCGACGTTCACGGCGGCGGCTGGATCACCGGCGACAAGCATTGGCGGCGCGGGCTCAACCGCGCGTTCGCGGACATGGGGCTGTGCGTGATCAGTCCCAACTACGGGCTGTCGCCGCGCTTCAAATACCCCGAATGCGTCAAGCACCTGTTCGCCTGCTTCAAGTGGATATGCGATCACGCCGAAGAGCGCCGTCTCGATCTCGACAACGTGCTGATCACCGGCGACAGCGCGGGCGGTCAGCTCGCCTGCCTCGTGCTCGCGATCCAGAACAACGCCGAGGTCAAGGCGCGGATAGGCGCGGTCGACTCGCCGCTGCGTTTCAAGGGCGGGATGCTGGTCTGCGGCGCGTACGACCCCGACTGCATGGCGAAGAACATCCTTTCGAACAAGCTCTTCCTCGAGATGACCGGCTATGGGCGCAAACATCTGCGCGAGTTCAAAGACTACGATCTGATGAACCCCGTCAACTTCGTCGACAAGGACTTCCCCGCGGACGTGATGGTCGCGTACGGACGTTTCGACGCGTTCGTCGGCGGCAACGAAAAGATACTCTTCAAACGTCTGAACGAGCTGGGGATCCCCTACCGCGAATACCGCGCAAAGGGCGCGGGCGAGCACTGCTTCCACCTGTGGCACTACCGCCGTCCGATCAGCCGCAAGTTCTTCGAATTGGCTCGCGACTATGTCGCCGACAAGGTCGGCTATCGATACAGATAAGCGCGTTTTGCCGACACGGGCACGAAAAACTTTGTCTTTCGTCCGCCTGAAAATTTTGCACGAAAACGCCGAAGGCAATTTTGCCTTCGGCGTTCGTTTTGCTCTTTGCGAGACTTACTTTACGAGCACCTTTTTGAGCTGCGCGAATCTGGGCAGACCGTCCTCGAGCTTCGCCTTGCTCTCGCCCTGGATGAGCGGAAGCGCATAGTCGACATACTCCTGCGACAGCATCGTGCCGTCGTTGACGATCCACTCGAGCGGGACCTTCTTTTCGGTATTGGCTGCCTTGGCGACGCTCATCACGCCGATCTTGCACTTGTACTTGCCGCTCGTCATATCTCTCTTGAGGATGACCATCTTGTCGGTGGTGCCGCGGACCGCGTACTTGACGGCAGCAGCGCCCGCTCTGAACGCCTCTTCGACGTCCGTCTTGGAAGCGAGGTGAGCCGCGCATCTCTGCATCAGCGAGAACTCGACCGCTCTGGTCTTGCAGCCGAACTCGCTCTTGCACATGTTGGCGAGAGCCGCGCCGACGCCGCCCAGCTGAGCGTGACCGAACGAATCCTTCGCGAGGTTGCCGCCGGCGAGGACTTCGGCGATCAGGTTGCCCTTGTCGTCGGAGATACCTTCGGAGACCGCGACCATGCACTTGCCGCCGGTCTTGTCCATCACCGCTTTGACGTCGTTCTTGAACTTGTCGATCGAGAACGGGATCTCGGGCAGGTAGATGAGGTCGGCGCCGAGGCCCTTGTAGTTGGCGAGGCTCGCCGCGGCGGTCAGCCAGCCGGCGTGTCTGCCCATGATCTCGACGACGGTGATCATCGGGGTGTCATAGACGTTGGCGTCCAGTTTGAGCTCCATGATCGTGGTCGCGACATACTTCGCGGCGCTGCCGTAGCCGGGGCAGTGATCGGTGCCGAACAGGTCGTTGTCGATGGTCTTGGGGACGCCGATGACTCTGCACTCCCAGCCCGACTTCTTCATGAACTTGCTGACCTTGTTGCAGGTGTCCATCGAGTCGTTTCCGCCGTTGTAGAAGAAGTAGCGGATGTTGTACTTCTTGAAGACTTCGAGCAGTCTCTTGTAGTCGGTGTCGTCGATCTTCTCGGGCTTGAGCTTGTATCTGACCGAGCCGAGTGCGGACGACGGCGTATTTTTGAGTCTGAGCAATTCTTCGGGGTCCTCTTTGGACATGTCGTAGAACTTCTCTTCGAGCACGCCTCTGATGCCGTGCGCAGCGCCGTAGACGGCGGTGATGCAATCTTGCTTGAGCGCCTCGGTGAACACGCCCGCAGCGGACGAGTTGATGACCGAAGTGGGGCCGCCGGACTGACCGAACATGCAGGCTCCGACCAATTTTTCCATGATGTAACCCTCCTTGGGATGAATATTTTTCCGTATGTACGGTGTTTTGCTTTTTACAGGCTGAGGATGCGCGACTTCTTGTACAGTTCGTCGTTGAACTTGCGCTCCATCGCGAGCGCCGCGCCTATCTCCTCGTCGACGATCTTGTTGTCGCGGATGCCGACCACTCTGCCGCCCTTGTCGGCGAGAAGCAGCTCCACCGCCCTGATCGCGAACTCCGCCGCGAGCGTGCGGTCCTGGTTGCTGGGATTGCCGCCGCGCTGGATATAGCCGAGCGTCGTCGTCTTGATCGAGCCGGTGACGCCGTTCTCTTTGAGGCGGGCTTTGAGTTCTTCGGCTTTGCAGACGCCCTCGGCGAGGACGATGATGTCGGATGTCTTGCCGATGCGCTGGTTGAGCTTGATGCTCTTGACGACGGCGTTCAGGTCGAAGTTCTCCTCGGGGACGAGGGTGATCTCGGCGCCGCCGCCCAAGCCGGCATAGAGCGCGATGTCGCCGCACTTTCTGCCCATCACCTCGATGATGCAGACGCGGTCGTGCGAGGTCATCGTGTCGCGCAGGTTGTTGATCGCGCCGAGCACGGTGTTGACAGTCGTGTCAAAGCCGAGCGTAAAGTCGGTGTAGGCGAGGTCGTTGTCTATGGTGCCGGGGATGCCGATCACCTTGACGCCAAACATGTCGTAGAGGTCCTTCGCGCCGCGGAAGCTGCCGTCGCCGCCGATGACGACGAGCCCGTCGATGCCGTACGCCTCCATGTTGTCGACCGCCTGCTGGATGTACTCCTTTTGTTTGAACTCCTCGCAGCGCGCGGTCTTGAGGATGGTGCCGCCGCGCTGGATGATGTCGGACACGCTGCGCTTGTTCATCTGGAAGATGTGGTTGTCGATCAGTCCGACGTAGCCGCGCTCGATGCCGTAGACTTCGAGCCCGTTGTAGATGGCGTAACGCGTGACCGCCCTGATGCATGCGTTCATGCCGGGCGCGTCGCCGCCGCTTGTCAAAATCCCTATTCTCTTCATAAAGTCACTCTCCGCTCCTGATGACTCCGTGTTTGGTATAGATCTCCGCCTTGCCGCGGATCTTGATCGCGGAAGTCCGTTGCGTGAATTGCATGACGCACACCTCGTTTTTGTCGAGGTTTTCGGTGTGGTGGGGCTTTGTGCTGTCGCCCCTCGTCAAGCCGATGATCTGTACCGGAGAGTCTATCGCCTTGATGACGATGTACTCTTCGCTTGCGTAAAATGTTTCGTCCATATTCACCTCAGTCAACGTCATTATATCAAATTCGCGGACAAAAGCCAAATATTTGACCGCATTATTGCCCCGACGCCGTTTTTGTTCCCGGCAGAGCGCCCGTCTTGACGTTCGCCGCGCCGAGCACCGCTTTGAGTTGATACTCGAGCGTGCCGTCGAGGTCTGCCCCCAAGCCGTTGAGTCTCGACAGCGTCCTGCCTCTTTGCACGAACACCGGATGTCTGCCGGGGTTGAGCTTGATGTACTCCTCGGCGGCTTCGAGATCGCGGTCGTTTTCTATGCGCAGATAGAGCGCGGTATCGACGGGGCCGGCTTCCTCGGCGGGGTTTTCCTCTTCTGCGGCGTACTCCGACTTTCCGCCCCACGGGATGACGTCCGCAACGGACATCGTCACCTTGCCGTTCTCAAATCTCAGTCTGCCGTTGAGGCGGACGATCGCGTCCTCGGCGATCAGCGCGCGGTACTTGTCGTAAGTCCTGGGGAAGAACACCGCCTCGATCGACGAATAGAGATCTTCGATCGTCGCATACGCCATGATCTTGGCGTCCTTTGTCGTCTTTTTGCTGACGCCGTGCAGCATGCCGCAGAGGGAGACGTATTTGCCGTCGAACGCGCTCTGCACGCTGAGCAGTTCTTCCGCTCCGCTCTCGTCCTCGTCCTCGCCCTCTTCCGCCGCCGCGGCGTTCTTGATATAGTCGACCAGCGGCGCCAGCGTGAAGCTCTCCTGTTTGAGTTCTTCCTTGTATGCGTCGAGCGGGTGCCCGGAAAGATAGACGCCGAGCGCCTCCTTTTCGAGCGCGAGTTTTTGCATTTGCGGATACTCTGCAAGCGGCGGGATGTCGTCCTCGGGGGCGGCGTCCTCGCCCATCAGGTCGAACAGACTGATCTGACCGCTCTCCTTGCCCTTGCGGTCGCGCGCCGCCTGTTTGAGCAGTCTCTCGTACGACGCCATTAGCGCCGAGCGCGTATAGCCGAAGCAGTCGAACGCGCCCGCCTTGATCAGACCTTCCATGATGCGCTTGTTGATGACGCCGGTCTCGAGGCGGGACAGCATGTCGGACACGCTCTTGTACTCGCCGTTTTTCTCGCGCTCTTCGACGAGCGCCTGCATCGCGTCCGCGCCGACGTTCTTGACGCCGTTGAGCCCGTAGCGCAGCTTGCCGTCCTCGACCTTGAACAGCACGCGGCTCTTGTTGATGTCCGGCGGCAAGATCTCAAAGCCGTTGTCGCGCAGGATCGTCAAATACTTCTGCACCTCTTCGGCGTTGGTGATGCGGTTGTTGATGACCGCGGCGAACAGCTCGATCTCGTAGTATCTTTTGTAGAAAGCGGTCTGATAGGACAGCACCGCATAGGCGGCTGCGTGCGACTTGTTGAACGCGTACTTGGCGAAGCCCGCCATCTCGTCGAAGATCTCGTTGGCGGTATTTTCGTCGACGATGCCGACCTCGATCGCGCCGGGGATGCGCGGTTTGGCAAGCCCGATGAGTCTGCCGTCGGTAGAATATTTCGCAGGTTCGGGCGGCGCGCCGTAGAGGAAGATCTTGCGCTGCGCCTCCATGACCTCGGCTTTTTTCTTGCCCATCGCGCGGCGCAGCATGTCCGCCGCCCCGAGCGAATAGCCTGCCAGCAGCTGAGCCATCTGCATGACCTGTTCCTGATAGACGAGACAGCCGTATGTCATCTCGAGAATGGGTCTGAGCAGCGGATGGCTGTAGGTGACGCTCTCGGGATTTTTCTTGGACGCGATATATTTGGGGATGCTGTCCATCGGACCGGGGCGATAGAGCGACACGCCCGCTATGACGTCTTCGAGCGAGGACGGCTGGAGTTCTTTCATGAACTTTTTCATGCCGGCGGATTCGAGCTGGAACACCGCGTCGGTGTCGCCGCTGCTGATCTGTCGGTAGACCTCGGGGTCGTCGTAGCCCAGCTTGTCGAAGTCGACGTCCACGCCGTGATCCTCTTTGACGTACTGCCGCGCCTTGTCTATGTCGGTCAGCGTCTTGAGCCCGAGGAAGTCCATTTTGAGCATGCCCATCTCCTCGACCTCTTCCTTTTGGAACTGCGTGGTGATGTCCTCGCCGTTGCGCTGGAGGGGGACGTAGTCGGAGATGACCTCTTTGCATATGACGACGCCTGCGGCGTGCTTTGAGCAGTTGCACGGCATCGCCTCGAGCTTGTACGCCATGTCGATGACCTGCCTCATCATCGGGTCGGTGTTGTACACCTCGACCGCCTCGGGCGAATAGAGTTTGACCTCGTCCTCTTTTTCGCTCTTGTGGAAGACGTTGGCAAGGGTGACCTTGGGGTTGTTGGCGATCGTCTTTGTCAGCTTGTTGACGTCGGCGAGCGGCACGTTGTACACTCTGGCGATCTTCTTGATCGCCGCCTTCGCCTTCATCGTGCCGAGCGCCAAGATCTGGCAGACCTTGTCCGAGCCGTATTTGCGCGTGACGTATTCGATGACCTCGCCCCGTCTCTCGTAACAGAAGTCGACGTCAAAGTCGGGCGGCGACTCGCGTTCTGGGTTGAGGAAGCGCTCGAAGAGCAGGTTGTATTTGAGCGGATCTACGTCGGTGATGCGGATAGCATACGCTATGATGCTGCCCACGCCCGAACCTCTGCCCGCGCCGACGGGGATGCCGTGCGTGCGCGCGTAGTTGATGAAGTCCCAGACGACGAGATAGTAGTCCGCGAAGCCCTTGGTGATGATGACTTCGAGCTCGCGCTCCGCCCTCTGTCTGATCTCGGGAGTGATCGTGCCGTACCGCCACTCCAAGCCCTTGTACGCCATGCGGCGCAGATAGTCGGGCGACGACGAGCCGTCCTCGGCGACGTACGGCGGTTGAAGGTCCTGCTTTTCGATGACGACGTCGCACTTTTCCATCACCTCTACGGTGTTGGTGACCGCCTCGGGGCACCACGAAAAGGTCTGCATCATCTCCTCGTACGTTTTGAGGTAGAATTGATCTGTCTCGAAGCGCATGCGCTCGGGGTCGTCGATCGTCTTGCCCGTCTGGATGCAGAGCATGACGTCGTGCATCTCGGCGTCCTCGCGCTCGGCGTAGTGGACGTCGTTTGTCGCGACGACTTTGACGCCTATCTCCCGCGCGATCTTGACCAGCAGAGGGTTGATCCTCCTCTGCTCCTCTATGCCGTGGTCTTGGAGTTCGATATAGAAGTCCCCGGGCGCGAACATGTCGCGCAGCATGATCGCGTAGTTTTTCGCCTCTTCGTAGTTGCCTTGCAGCAGCAGTTCCGGGATGCGCCCCGCAAGGCAGGCGGACAGACAGATCACGCCCTCGGAGTGTTTTTTGAGCGTCTCGATGTCTATGCGCGGCTTGTAGTAAAAGCCGTCGACGTACGCCATGCTGTCCAGCTGAACGAGATTGCGGTAGCCGACGTTGTTCTTTGCGATGAGCACGAGGTGGTTGAAGCTGCCGTTGCGCCCCGTCTGCTCGTGCATGTTTTCGCAGGTGTAGAACTCGCAGCCGATGACGGGTTTGAGCCCCGCCTTCTTCATCGCCTTGTAGAAGGTGAACACGCCGAACATGTTGCCGTGGTCGGTGATCGCCATGCCGGGCATCCCCTTTTCGATCGCCTTGTCGACGAGGGGGTTGTCCTTGTGGTTGGGCGCGACGAGCCTTGTCGCCCCGTCCAGCAGACTGAACTCGGTGTGGACGTGCAGATGCACGAACGGCTTGACGGGCGGACGCGGCTTCTCGGGCTTTTCCTCCTTCTTCTCTTCCTTTTTGGGAGGCTCCTGTTCCTGCTCCGCCTCTTCGCGGGCGGCGTCCTCTTGCTCGAGCTGTTCGAGCAAAGCCTCGTCGTCCGACTCGACGTCGACGACCTCTTTGACGTTATCTGCCATTTTCCGCCTCCTTCAAAATTTTCTCTATCCTGTGGTTGAGCCCGCTCTTGCTGATGCCCAGCTCTTTGGCGAGCTGCGCCATCGTAAACTCGGGGTGCGCCTCTCTCGCGTCGCACACCGCGCGCAGCTTGTCGTCCAGCCTGTCCAGACTGCCGTCTTCGCGCAGCCGCGCGATCGCGCCGAGCAGCTGCCCCGCCGCGCGCTGAGCCTTGTCCATGTTGGCGAGCGTACAGTTGACGCCGCGGTTGATGTTGTTGTTCGCCTCTCTCAGCATCATCACGTCGCTGAGAGCAAACACGCTCTCGTACGCTCCCATGAACGCCAGCACTCCGCTGACGTCCGTCCCCGACTTGCAATAAGCGCCGTACATGTCGCGCCTGTGGGTGACGTGCATCGCGATGTCTCTTGCGGCGAAATACTCGGCGAGTTCTCTCGCCGCGTCCTCGTCGAAAAAGGTGAACTCAATGTGATAGCCGCCCCCGTCGTCGCTGCCCGGCGCATACGCGCTGCCGCAGACGGCGAACAGCCCTCTGACATAGGCGGACGCCTCTTCGTCGCTCGCGAACTTTCTGCCGAGCCCCCCTCGGCTTTCGGCGGTCTCGGGCAAAAGGTCGGCGAAGATGCGCTCCGCCTCGCCAGGCCTGACCGACGCGGAATACAGCTTTTGCGCGGACGAGTAGGCAAACTCCACCTCCGCGCCGTACAGCTCTTTGATCAGCCCCAGCGCGATGAGCACGGGCTGCATGCTCTTGTTCTCGACGGTCAGCCCCAGCTTGTTGCTCTTGAGCGTGAGCGACCCGGCGGTCTTGACGATCGCGGCGAGATATGCCTTGCGCGCCTCTTCTCCGTCGGCGTCGGACAGCGCGGTCTGTTTGCGCACTTCTTCGGTGATGTTCATACCGTGGTCCCCCTGCGGAACACAATGGGCTTGTCCGAGATGTTGACGACTGTGTCGCCGTCCAGCCCGAGTTTTTGCACTATGTCCAGCGCGTATTCGCACTTGCCGACGCGCGCCGGCTTGTGAGCGTCGCTGTTGACGATGAGTTTTGCCCCCGTCGCCGCGAGGATCTCAACGCCTTTGAGGTCGGGGGTCTTGTGCCTCGACGACAGTTCGACGAACGTCCCCGTCGCCGCACACGCCTCTCCTATTGGTTTGAGTTCGACGTCCAGCCTGAACCCGGGGTGGGTGAGCACGTCGATCTCGTGTTCGGTCACCGCCCTGACGAACGCCTCGGTATTCATCGCGCGCTGTTTTGCGCTGTTGCGGCAGAGACAGCGCGTCACGCCGTTGAACGGCAGTTTGAAGTAGTCCTTGAACCTCAGCGGATAGGCGGTCAGATGAAATCCGGCAAGCACGACGTCCAGCTTCGCCGCGTCCTCGGGCGACAGATCGATCTCCCCGCTCGGGCTGAGGATGTTCGCCTCTATGCCCAGCAGCACCCTGAACCGATATTCCTTCGCGACGGCGTCGACGTCGCGCCTCATCTCGTCAAAGCGCGACGGCTTGACGCCGATCAGCGGATGCCTCTCGCCGTGGTCGGTGATCGCGAGCGCTTCGAGCCCGAGACTCATCGCCGCGACGACGTTGTCCTCGACCGTCCCGGTGCCGTGAGAGTATTTTGTGTGTGAATGAAAGTCTGCGCGGATGTTCATTTCGTCCCTTTTCCCGCGCGCATAAAGCGCACGAACACTCGCGCTCTCCGAACTGCGGCGCCTGCACGCGTAGCGTGCGCGCGAGTGTGGACTTATATTATAGAATACAACGCGTCAAAAAGTAAAGGCAAAACCGTCGCGTAATTGTAAATTTTTCATCGCCCCGCGACGACGACCTCGAGCTCGAGCCTCACGCCGCAGTCTTTGTACACCTCTCTTTGCGCCCTGTCGGCGAGCGCGAGATAGTCCGCCGCCGTCCCGCCGCCCGCGTTGACGATGAACCCTGCGTGTTTTTGCGATATCTCCGCGCCGCCCTCGCGCGCCCCTTTGAGCCCGGCTCGCTCTATGTACCACCCCGCCGAAGTGCCGTCGACGCGCTTGAACGTGCTGCCGAGCGACCTGCCCTTTGGCTGGCTCGCCGCCCTGAGCGCGGCATATTTCATTCCCTCTCTCTCGACCGCCGCCCTGTCCGACCTCGCGAACGAAAACGCCGCCGCGAGCACGATCGCGTCTTTGCCCAGCGCGCTTTTGCGATAGCCGAAGCCGCACTCGTCGGGGCGGAGCCTCTCCCGCTTGCCGTCCGCGAGCACGTCCACCCAGAGCGCGACGTCCGCGAACTCCGCCCCGAACGCGCCGGCGTTCATCGCCGCCGCTCCGCCCACGCTCCCGGGGATCGCCGCGAGCCTCTCCAAGCCGGACAGCCCCCGCGCCGCCGCCTTTTTGGCGAGCGAGGACAGCCTCTCTCCGGCGAGCGCCACCGCGACCTCTCCGCAAAACTCCGCGCCCGTCATCGCTCTCGTCGTCAAGACCGCGGCGTCGTATTCTCCGTCGGGGAACAGGATGTTCGTCCCTCTGCCGGCGACGTCGAAGCTCTCGTCCCCGAGCGCGGCTACGGCGGCAACAAACTCCTCTTGCGTCCGCGGCTCGATCAACAGCCCGACCGTCCCCGCGTTGCCGTAAGAAGAAAAGGACGGAGCGCGTCTCCGCGCCCCGAATCTCTCCACAAAATATTGCGCGTCCATACACGCAAATATATGACCCTCTTCCCCTCTCTATGCGATGGGGATGTCGAGCAGTTCGCACTCCCTCACCGCGGCGGTCAGCTCTTCGAGGCTCGTGCTTTCGAACACCCTCTGCTTGAACGTCTTGCCGCCCGCAAGCCCCTTGACGAAGTACGCCAAATGCTTCTTCATGTTGGCGGCGACATAGACGGGCGAATGGAACGCGAGCATCGTCGCGATGTGTTCGTCGACCGCCTCCCTCCTCGTGCGCCACGGTCTTTTGACGCCGGCGATGTCCGAAAACAGCCACGGCTGCCCCAGCGCGCCCCTTGCGATCATCACGCCCGCCGCGCCGGTGACGCCGAGCATGTCGCGGTAGCCGTCGACGCTGTCCACGTCGCCGTTGGCGAGCACCGGGATGTCGACCGCGCGGACTACCTCGGCGATGTATTCCCTGTCCGCCCTGCCGGAATAAAATTGTTCTCTCGTCCTGCCGTGGACGGTCAGAAGCTCCGCCCCGGCGTCTTGCAATATCTTGGCGAAATCGACACCGGTACGAGAATTTTGTTCAAAGCCTATCCTGAATTTGACGGTGACGTGCTTGCCCGAAAGTTTGAGCGCACGCACTATCTTCGCCGCCTGCTCGGGTTCTTTGAGCAGCGCGCTGCCCTCGCCGTTGCCGACGATCTTGGGGACGGGACAGCCCATATTGACGTCGACGATGTCGAACTTTTCGAGCGCGGGATGGCGCGCCGCCGCCAACATGATCTCCGGCTCTCTGCCGAAGATCTGCACCGCCTTGACCTTTTCCGCGTCCGTCGTGTGGAGCAGATCCTCCGTCTTTACGCTGCCGTAGACCAAGCCCTTTGCCGAGATCATCTCGGTGTAGGTGAGCGCCGCTCCGGCGCGTGCGCAAAGTCTGCGGAAACCGACGTCGCTAAACCCTGCTATCGGCGCGAGCACCGCTTTCGGTGTGTCAAATATCTCGGCGGGACTCACGTCTTTTCACCTCTTCCCAAAGTTCGTCCGCCTCCTTTGGCGACAGCTCGCTCACGGGCTTTGCCGCGAGCTGTTCGAGCGCGGCGTACCGACTCTCGAACTTGCGCACCGCCCTCGACAGCGCGATCTCGGGATCGCATTTGAGCAGCCTGACGACGTTGACCGCGGCGAACAGCAGGTCTCCGCACTCGATCTCGCGCTCGGTCGCGTCCTTTGCGGCGAGGCACTCCGCCATCTCTTCGGACAGTTTCTTTGCCGCCGCCTCCGCGCTCTCGAAATCGAAGCCCGCCTTTGCCGCCGCCTTTTGCACTTTGAGCGCGCGCTCGACCGCCGGCAGCGCCTTCGCGACCCTCTTCATCTTGTCCGAAGCGCGGTATGCGCCCTTTTCTTTCGCCTTTGCCGCCTCCCACGACGCGAGGCTCTCCTCGGCGCTGTTTGCGACGACGTCGCCGAACACATGGGGGTGCCGCGTGATCAATTTTTCCCCGAGGTCGGTCAACATGTCGGACAGGTCGAACTCGCCGTTTTTCTCGGCGATCTCGCAGTGGAACACACTCTGCAACATCACGTCGCCGCACTCCTCGCGCATGTTGGCGACGTCGCGGTTGTCGATCGCCTCGACCAGCTCGTACGCCTCTTCGACAGCGTTGGCGCGGATGCTGTCGTGAGTCTGCGCCTTGTCCCATTCGCAGCCGTCGTCCGCGCAAAGTCTGTGCATGATGTTGACGAGGTCTGCAAAGTCGTGGCGGCGCTTGTCCTTGAAAGACAGCGGCGGGACCGCCGCCCTTTCACAGGCGCACAGCGTCGCCGCAGTCCTCTCTTTCCCGTCGCAGACGACGGGCGCGGCTTCGCCTATCAGGCGCGACAGCTTTGCCGCCGTCTCTTTGACCGCGCCTTCGCCGACGTGCGTCAGCACCAGCGCCGACCGCGTGTCGTACCAAAAGTCTTTCGCCGAGACAAACTCCTCAGCCTCGATCGTCAATGTGCCGAGCGCGCCGGCAATGCGCTTTTCGTTGTTCTTCATCGGTGATGTTCTCCCTGCGGAGCGCCCCGAGATCGACCGCTCCGACGAGCGCCAACACGCCGCCGTATGCCGCGATCCCCGTCGCCGCCGCCGTCGCGAGCTTTGCCCACGTCCCGAGGTCGGCGAGCGACACCGCCGCTTCCGCAGCTACCATTATAACACCTGCAAGGGCGGTCTTGGCAATCGTTTTGAGGTCGATAAACGCTCTGCCCGTCTCTGTGCGATATGCGAGCGCGGCGAGCGCGGCGGCGACCGCGTACATCGCTGTCTGCGCGATGGGCGCGCCGACGACTCCGACGCGAAGTATGAGCACCGCCTGCAACGCCTGCTTGACAACGGCGGCGCAAAGCATACAGCGCATCACTTTGCCTCCCCTGCCCATCGCCTGCAACGACGCGCAGAGCAGCTGCGCGACCACGACGAGCACGACGGCGGGCGACTGCCACGCCAACAGCTTTGCCGCAAGCGCGAGCTCTCCCGCCCCGAGCGCGGGATAGAGCGCGGTCAGCAGCTCCTCGGAGAACATCGCGAACGCGATCGTGCACGGCAGCGCGAACACCGCTCCCCAACCGACTGACGCGGCGGTCTTTGCGTGCGCGGCGTCTGCTCCGCCCCTGACGAACTCCGACGTAAACCTCGGCAAAGCCGTCGCCGCCGCCGAGAGCGCGACCACGACGGGCAGGTTGATCAGCGTGCCGACCGCGCCGGTGAGCAGTCCGTACTGCGCCCTCGCCGCCTCTTCGAATACCCCCGACGCGCGCAAAAGCGCTACGATCGCAAAGCTGTCAATAAAGGTGACCGCCGGCACCGCGAGCGCGGAGGCAAGCAGCGGAAGCATCGTCGCAAACATTTTCTTTGACAGCGTTTTATCGACACGGGCACCGAAAAAGCTGTACTTCTTGCCGAACGCCGCCCTCATCGCTGCCGCCCCGACAAGTTCGGAGACGGTCACCGCCGCGAGCGCTCCGTACACCGCGTGTCCCGTCCCTCTTTGCGCCGCGAACCAGACCGCCGCAAGCCCGAAGATCAGCTTGACCGCCTGCTCCGCGGTCTGCGTGAGAGCGCACAGATGCGCCCCTCCGTCCGCCAAGAATATCCCTCGGTAGAGCGAGGACAGCGCGACCGCTCCGACCGCGGGCGCGAGCAAGAGATAGCCCGCCGCATATTCGCGCACCCCCTGCAATGCCGCCACCGGAAAGATCGCCGCCGCAAACAGCGCGGTGCCCGCCGCCGCGAGCGCAAAGCTCAGTCTGCGCGCCGCCGCGAACACCTGCGCTCCGTCCTCTCCGCGCGCGGCAGCCGCGGCGAAAAACCTCGCTATGACCGCCGGAAGCGCGCCCGACGTCAGCGTTACGAACAGCGCGTAGACGGGAAAGAAGGTCTGATACAGCCCCATCCCCTCCGCGCCGAGCAGATTGGTCAGCGGGATGCGATAGACCGCCCCGAGCGCCTTGCCGACGAGCGAAGCCGCGGCGAGCGCCGCGGTCGACGCCGCCGCGGTCGCCGCAGCGCGGCGCGCCGTTTCACCCATCCGTCTCATCTCCACCTCCGTCCGGGTTAGTATGGGCGCGGGGCGGACAATTAACCGAGCGGCGCATATCGAAGGCGCGGCGGCGATATGCTGTGATATGAGACGTATCTCCATTGTGCTTTTGCCTGTCGTCATTGCCGCATGCGTTGCGTTTTGCGGCTGTTCGCAAACCGATCCGACCATCGACGTCTATGCCGACGTGGCCGTGTTGTCCGACGAACTCGTCGCCGTCTCGGTGCGCGTCGAGGCGAGCTCTCTGCCGGACGGAGAGTATGTGCCTTTTGCATTCTATCCGCCTCTGTTTTCGTCACGCGAGACGCTGCCCGTCACCGACGACGCCTTTGCGGCGGCGTGTCCCGACGGCTTTGACGCGGGCGAGGTGCTCGACTTTCGGGCGGGCGGAGACGTCGCCGCCTACACTCAAAGAGGCTGTCTGCTGCGCGTCTGCCCCAAGCGGCGCGGCGGTACGCTCTCGTTTTGTTTCGACTACACGCTCCGCGTCCCCGTCAACGCGATGCGCTACGGCAGGGACGAATTTGCGCTGCGGCTCGCCGACTTTTTGCCGCGGCTCTGTCTGTTCGGCGGAGAGTACCGCGAATATGACTGTCTGCCCATAGGCGACCCGTTCGCGTTCGACGCCGCCGACTATCGGCTTCGCGTAACTCACCCCGACGGCATGACGCTTGCCGCGCCGGGCGAAGTAGCGGCGACCGAGGACGGCGCGACGGTATATCTCGCCGACGCGCGCGACTGCACGCTCGTTCTGCTCAAAGATCCCGATACCGCCGTGGCGTCGGACGGAGCTTTCGCGGTGACCGCATACGCCCGCGACGAAGCAAAGGCGCGTTCCGCAGCCGATCTCGCGCTGTCCTCGGCGGCGTACTTCCGCGAAAAGATAGGCGCGCCCGTCCGCGACGCGCTGACCGTGGTCGTGCTGCCCTTCTATGCCGGCGGCATGGAATATTGCGGACTTGTCTATGTCGCCGACTCGCTGTCCGCGTCCGCGGCAGCCGCCTGCGTCGTCCACGAGACCGCGCACCTTTGGTGGTATGATTCGGTCGGTTTCGACCAGGTCGCCGAGCCGTGGAAGGACGAAGCCCTCGCGCAAAGCTGCATGTTCGCCTACTTTTGCGACAAGCTGCCGCCGTTCGGCTATACGCTGGTCGAATCGGCGGTCGCCGCGTCGCCTGCCGTCACAAACTTCCGCCGTCCGCTGAGCGAGTATGGCTCCGCAGCCGACTATCACCGCTCCGTCTATTGCGCGGCAGCGACAAAGCTGTATGCGCTGCGCTCGTTGGGCGACGAAAAATTTTTCGGCGCGCTCTCCGACTTTTTCGCCGATCGCCGCGGCGGCGTCGCCAAATGACGCGACAAGGGCGGTCGGCTGGATAATTTCCTCTCGCTTTGCCCACAATACAGTCAAACCCAAAGGAGGTGCGACATGGCAAAGCAGATGGATCGTCAAAAGCAGTCTGCCCGCAAGGATACCGCCAAAAAGACCGCCGACAAGGCGTGCGGCTCCAAGAATTGCGGCGCGACCAAGAACTGCGACTGAGGTCGCGAAGACGTCCCGGATAGGGGCGTCTTTTTTTGCTCCGTTTGCGCTTGCCGGGCGCAACGTGTTGACAAGGTTGACAAAGCGGCTCTATAATATTACAATAAAATAAAGACGCGCAACCGTGCGCGCATGGAGCGATCATGGCAGACAGAAAATATATAGTCATCTTGGGCGACGGAATGGCGGACACGCCCGTCGACGCGCTGGGCGGCAAGACGCCGCTCGAAGTCGCGCGCAAACCGCACATCGACGCGCTTTGCGCCAAGGGCGAACTCGGGCTGGTCAAGACAGTCCCCGACGGAATGAAACCGGGCAGCGACGTCGCCAATCTCGCGGTGATGGGCTATCCGCCCGCGAAGTATTACAGCGGCAGATCTCCGCTCGAAGCGCTCAACATGGGCGTCGACCTCGCCGACGACGACATCGCGGTCAGGTGCAACCTCGTCACCCTTTCGGACGACGAGCCTTACGAGCGCAAGACGATGGTCGATTACAGCGCCGGCGAGATCTCCAACGCCGAGGCGAAGACGCTGATCGAGTTCATCCAAAGCAAGCTGGGCGGACACGGCGTCGACTTCTACAACGGCGTCAGCTACCGCCATTGCATGGTCAAACACCACGCCTCTTTGGGCACCGACCTCACCCCTCCGCACGACATCTCGGACAAGTGCGTGGACGGGCATCTACCCAAGGGGCTGTACGGCGAAGAGATGCTCGCGATGATGAAGAAGTCGTACGAGCTGCTCAAAGACCACCCCGTCAACGCCGCGCGCGTCGCCGCCGGCAAACATCCCGCCAACAGCATTTGGCTGTGGGGAGAGGGCACGCGCCCCGCGCTCAAACCCTTTGACGAGACGTTCGGGCTCAAGGGCGCGGTCATCAGCGCGGTCGATCTGGTCAAGGGCATAGGCGTCGGCGCAAAGATGAAGATCGTCGAGGTCGAGGGCGCGACGGGCACCTACGAGACCAACTTCGACGGCAAGGCGAAGGCGGCGATCGACACGCTGTTGAAGGACGGCAGCGACTACGTCTACGTCCACATGGAGGCGCCCGACGAATGCGGGCACCAAGGCGACATCGAACACAAGGTGCTGTCGATCGAGCTGATCGACGCCAAGGTCGTCGGTCCGGTGTGCGACGCGCTGCGCGCGGCGAAAGTGCCCTTTTCGATGCTGATCATGCCCGACCACCCCACTCCGCTCAAACTCAAAACGCACACCGCCGACCCGGTGCCGTTCGTGCTCTATGTCTCGGACGACGAGAAAGAGGGCTCGGCGGCGACGATGAACGAAAAGACCGCCGCGGCGTCCGGAGTTTACTATCCCGACTGCCGCGACTTGATAAGCAAATTCCTCGGAGGTAAACATTGATGGACGACAACAAGACCCCGGACGTCGACGAAAAGGAGACCTCTCCCTCTTCGGTCAACGACGCCGTGCTCGTCGAACCCGACGAAGATACGCCCCGTCAAGAGACGGACGCCGACGGCGCGCAGAGCGCCGATGACGAACACGGGCAGGAAAATTCCGAGCAAGAGGACGAGCCGACCGAAGCCGCCGAACAAGAGGAAACTCCTTCTGTGGAAGCAGTCGAAGAGCCCGCTCAAAGCGACAGCGGCGACGCCGAAGCCCCCTCTTCCGAGGGCGAGGACGGCGCGCAGGCTGCGCCCCAAGGCGAGAGCGAGCCGCAGCCCAAACAGCGCAAGAAGATGTCGCCGCGCCAAAAGAAGCGCGTCGCGATCGCTTGCGTTGCGGCGGTGCTGGTCGTCGCGATCGTGCTGGGCATCGCTCTGCCGATCTATTTCGTCAACAAGGACAAGATCTTTGTCAGCAGCGCAGAGGACTTCCTCAACTATGACGACGGCACCTACTTCGTGCTCGAAGACGACCTGACCGTGGACGGCGACGTCACGATCGGCAGAGGCTATGCGCTCGACCTCAACGGGCACGCGCTGATCGTCAACGGCACTCTCACTTTTGACAACCCCGGCACCGGCGAAGCCGCGGTCGGCACTCTCAAAAAGGGCGCGTGGACGGGCGCGGGCAGCATTGACGCGGACAACGCAGTCATCGTCGCGCCGAGCGGCTCGTTCAGGCTGTGCGCTCCCCTCACGGTCGGCGGTCTGACCACGTCCGAGGGGACGCGCGCGGGCAAGCTGTTCTTTGACGGCACGATCGTCTGCAACGGCACGATGTCCGTCTCTGCGGCGGAAGCGACCTTCGGCGCAAACGTCTCGTTCGGCGAAGGGGACGCGGCGCAGGCGATCTTCACCGACGTCGATTCTTTGACGATCAACGCGTCGATGACCTCGGCTGTCGAGGACAAACCCGCCAAAGTGACTTTGGACGACGTGACCGCGACGATCAACGCAGCGGGCGCGGTCGACGATCTCACGCTCAAAGGCGGCTCCAAGGTCGTCTCGTTCGGCGCGATCGGCACCGCTCGTTCCGAAGACGGCGAGGCCCCCGACACCCTCGTGCTGGCTCAAAACTTCACCTGCGGCGCGGTCGTCGACGTCGCGGAACTTGCGATCGAACTGCGCGACGGCAACTCCGTCAACGTCACCTATACCGACGGGGTCGGCGCTCCGACCTACATCCGCAGGTTGGAGACCCCTCTCGACATCAACGTCAATCCCGACACCGACAAGCTGGTCGCGGCAGTCGCCGAGGTCGGCGGCGCGGTCGGCTATCAATTCTCCGTCGACGGCGGCGGATGGATGAGCGCCGAAAACGGCTCGCACGAATATGACATCACCGAGCTGCTCCGCTCCAACACCGGCACGCACACTATCTCGGCGCGCGCGGCGGGCAACTTCTCCTACGACGACCCGTTCGCCCTCGACCCCGACGGCGACGGCACAAGGGACGAATTCCTCTACCTGACGAGCGAGAGCATCAGCTGCGAGTACGTCTATCAGATCGAGCTGTCCACCCCGACCGGGCTGACCGTCTCGACCGAATCGGGCGAGGACGGCGCGACGAACTATGTGCTGTCGTTCGCCAACGTCTCGTTCGCGGACTACTACATCGTCCACGTCAACGGCGTCGACATCGGCAGACAGGACGCGACGGACGGCGAATTTATGCAGGTCACGCTCAGCGGGCTCAAAGTCGGCTCCAACTCCATCCGCGTGATCGCGCACAGCGACAACCCCGACATCCTGCCCTCGGACGAGGCGATGACGTCTCTGACCGTGCAGGGCAAGCTCGCTCTGAGTGCGGAATCGATCACCGCCGTCTACGACTCGGCGTCGGAGTTGACGACAGTCACGATCTCCGCCCCCGAAGGCGCGTCTGTGTTCAAGCTGGAATACACGCTGCTCGACTCGCAGGGCGAGGCGCAGAAAATGACTCTCTTCACCTCGTCTACCTCGGTCAACATCCGCGGTCTGTTCTCGGGCACGACGATCACGGTCACCGCGATCGCAGGCGGCGCGTACGCCGACTCGGACGCGATCACGGTCAAAGTCTTCGGCGCCTGACGCATTCGTCAAACTTCTCCCCCGCCTCGGCGGGGGATTTTTTTGCCTTTTCCCCGCCGAAACAAGCGTGCCCTCTTCCGCAAAATCTTTGACACGTTTCGCTTTTTGCATGTTTTATTCAGTTGTCAATGTTCGGCGCGCCTGCCGCATTCGGTCAAAGCGCATGCTTCTTTGTCGGGCGCTTCATCGCCCTCGGTCTATCGTCGTCTTGTCTTCATATCTCCCCCTCCGTTGGCGGCGTTTGCCGCGTTTTTACACGTTCTGCGCGGCCTCCTGCGCTCTCATCGTCGTCTTTTCTTCATTTTCCCTCCTTTTGCGATCCGCCGTGTTGTCGTTCGCGGCTGCCGCCGCATGCCCCCCTGTCGTCTGCGGCTTTGCGTTGCAATTTGTCTTGCCGCCGCGCTCCTCTCATCGTCGTCTTGTCTTCATAGCTTTTCCCCCCTTTTTTTTGGCATCAAAAGAGCGCGATCCCTTTCGGGACCGCGCTCCGCTTTCGCGCAAGCGCTTATTATTCCTGCGTATCGGTCGCCACCTTTTCGTACAGAGATATGCTCCTCAGCACGGGGTTGGAACGCGACTGCTTGATCGTGATGCGGACGGTGTCCGTCGTCGGCGCGTTCTCGAACATCAATATGCGGCGATTGCCGATGATCGTGCTGTCGCCGATCAGCTGCCACTTGCCCGTCTCGGAATTGAGCACCCACACCTCAAACTCCTCGACGCGCTGGGACGAACGCTGATCTTCGCGCAGGTCTATCCTGCCGAGCTGTCCCGGCTCGTCGAGCTTGATCTCGATGACATACTCGTTGTTCTCCTTGCTCAGCGTATAGCCGTCGTAGGTGCTCTCGTCGAGCAGGTTCGCGGTCGTCGCCGCGTCCAAAGCGGTCATGGCCGTGCCGTCGCCGACGCGTATGCTCTCGACCGCCATCGGCTCGGACATGCTCGCATTGATCGCTTCGCCCATCTCCTTGAGTCTCTCGACGTCTTTGTCGGGGATGAGACCCTTCTTGTCGGGAGTGACGTTGAGCAAAAGGCTGCTGTTGCCACCGACCGCCTTGTAGTAGATCTGGAGCAGATGTTCGAGCGACTTGGGGCCCTGATCCCAATGATAGAACCACCCTTTGCGGATGCTGACGTCGACCTCGGCGGGATACCAGACAAGGTCCTGATACTTTTCGAGCAACTCGCGGCTGCCGAGATCTTCCGCCGTCGCGTCGACGCTGGTCAGCTCTTCCTGCTGGTCTTCGCTGGTCTGCCAATTCTGGTTGGCGGTGTCGCCGCGGCTGACGACGTTCCACTCGCTCTCGCGGCTGACGCCTGCCTCGTTGCCGACCCAACGCACTTCGCTGCCCATATTCGCGGCGATGCAGCCGGGCTGCAATTCGTGGATGAGCGCTTCCCACTCCTCCATCTTGTAGTAAAACTCTTTGGAGGTCTCCTCGCCTTTTGCGCCGTCCATCCAAACGCAGAAGATCTCGCCCTTGCCGTCTCCGTCAAAGTCGGGACCGTATCTGCCGTCGAGCAGCTCTCTGAGCTGGTTCATATAGTACTCGTTGTACGCCTCGGTGTCGCCGTAGGAAGAGGCGTTCATATCCCACGGGGACAGATAGATGCCCATTTCAAGCCCGTACTTTTCGCAGCTTTCGGTCAGCTCCGCCAAGATGTCGCCCTTGCCGTCCTTGTACGGACTTGCGGCGATGTCGTGATCGGTATATTCGCTCGGCCACAGGCAGAAGCCGTCATGGTGTTTCGCGGTGATCATGATGCCCTTGCTGCCCGACGCCTTGACCGCCTCGCACCACTGGTCGGTGTCGAGCTTCTTGGGGTTGAACTTCTTGGGATTCTCGTCGCCCGTGCCCCACTCGTTGCCGGTGAAGGTGTTCATCCCGAAGTGGACAAAGGTGTAGTACTCCATCTCCATAAAGTCGAGCTGGCGCGGGGACGGAGTGACGTCGATCAGGCGCTGCGCCTCCGCGCCGTCCTTGGTGACGTTGCCCTCGGCGTCCGTCTCGCCGGCAAGCGCATAGCCGTTGTTGTCGTTCGACCAGCCCTTCGCGAACTCCTCGCCCTCTGCGTAGACGTTGTCCGCGTCGGGGACTTCGTAGTAGTTGTAATCGCCTTCGTCGCCGTTGCATCCCGCAAAGAAGCAGGTCGTGCAAAGACAGATCAGCGCGATCGCCGCAACGGCGACTGTCAGTCTCTTGTTCATACTTTCTCCTTTATTTGTCCGCCTTGGCGGGTTTTTTCACTTCAAAGCGCTCGATCACGGTCAATGCGTCGTCGAGCTCGGCGCACGCTATGCTCTCGACTTTGCCTTCGTCCGACAGCGCGGCATACTCGGGTCTGAACGGCAGACGCGCGAGCACGGGCAGCGAATACTTGGACGCGACCTCGTCCAACTCGCCCTTGCCGAAGATGTAGTGCCGCTTGCCGCAGTCGGGGCAGTCGTACCAGCTGTAATTCTCAACGATGCCGCAGACGGGGATGTCCATCATCCGCGCCATGTTGACCGCCTTGCCGACGATCATCGACACGAGCTGCTGCGGCGACGTGACGACGACGATGCCGTCGACGGGCAGGCTTTGGAAGACTGTCAGCGCGACATCCCCCGTCCCCGGAGGCATGTCGACGAACATCAAGTCGATGTCGCCCCACTCGACCTCATCCCAAAATTGCTTGACCAAGCCCGATATCACAGGTCCGCGCCAAAGCACGGGCGCGTCCTCGTCGTGCAGCATCATGTTGACCGAGATCAACTTGACGCCGCCCTCGGTCGTCGCCGGCAAAATCTTCTTGCCGTTGCTCATCGCCGGGGTGTGCACCCCGAACATCCTGGGGATGGACGGGCCCGTGACGTCGGCGTCGAGTATCGCCGCTTTGAGCCCTCTCTTTGCCGCCGCGGACGCGAGCATCGCCGCGACCGACGACTTGCCGACGCCGCCCTTGCCGCTGACGACGCCGATGACCTTCTTTATGCTGCCGTGTTCCGCCTTTTGCGGAAGGGAGCGCGACGCACAGTCCTCGCCGCACGACGCGCAGTTGTGATCGCATTCTGCCATGGTCTTCTCCTTGCTCTTACATTGTACACTATGTTTTGACCGATTGCAAGGTTACGCGCCACTTTTTTTCGCAAAAAGGCAAAGCGCGGTCCCCGAAGGACCGCGCGATTTTTCGTGCCCGTGTGCGTTAAGCCTCGTCTGCGAGAATTTGCGCTCTGTCTGTTTTTTCCCACTTGAAACCCTGATCCTCTCTGCCGAAATGACCGTAATTTGTCGTCTTGGCAAAGATGGGACTGCGCAGCCCGAGCGTCTCGATGATCGCCTGCGGACGGAAGTCGAAGTGCTTTGCGACAAGCGCCGCGATCCTCTCTTCGTCCACCTTGGCGGTGCCGAATGTGTTGACCTGGATCTGCACCGGACGGGCGACGCCTATCGCGTACGCGACGTCCAGACGGCACTCCTTGGCGAGCCCCGCCGCGACGACGTTCTTGCACGCATAGCGCGCCATGTAGCACGCGCTGCGGTCGACCTTGGTGCCGTCCTTGCCCGAGAACGCGCCGCCGCCATGCGGACAGTAGCCGCCGTATGTGTCGACAATGATCTTGCGCCCGGTGAGTCCGCAGTCGCCGTGCGGGCCTCCGACGACGAACCTGCCGGTGGGATTGATCAAAAAGCGTGCCCCGTCGAGCATCTTTGCGGGCAGCGCCTCGCGTATCACGCACTCCTCTATGTCGCGGCGAAGTTTAGCCATATCGACGTCCTCGGCGTGCTGCGCGGACACCACGACCGTATCTATCCCGACCGGCGCGCCGTCCTCGTAGATCACCGTGACCTGCGCCTTGCCGTCCGGACGCAGATAGGACAACAGCCCGCTCTTGCGCACGTCGGCGAGACGCGCGGTCAACGCGTGCGCATACGATATCGGCGCGGGCATGAGCTGCGGTGTTTGATCGCACGCATAGCCGAACACCATGCCCTGATCGCCGGCGCCTATCGCGTCGTAGCGGTCGACGCCGCCGTCCCTGCACTCGAGACTGCGGTCGACGCCGAGCGCGATGTCGGCGGACTGCTTCTCTATCCTCATCTCGATCTGACAGGTGGCGCCGTCAAAGCCCTTCTCCTCGTCGTCGTAGCCTATCTCGAGCGCGGTCTTGCGGACGATCGCCTCGTAGTCGACGGCTGCCGACGAGGTGATCTCGCCCGACAGCAGCGCAAAGCCGGTGTTGCAGCACGTCTCCAAAGCGACGCGGCTGTATGCGTCCTGCGCGAGCAACGCGTCGAGGACGCTGTCCGAGATCTTGTCGCAGACCTTGTCGGGATGACCTTCGGTCACGCTCTCACTTGTAAACAAACGTCTTTTCATCTTTCTCCGAAAAAAGCGGCGCCCAAAGACGCCGCTCAATATATTCTATATTTCAAGCCGTCTTGCGGAAATTAGCACCTTTCGTCGCCGAAGGTTGCTGTGCGATCGTCGAGTCCGTCTCTCCCGCACTCTTTATAGAACAAAACTATTCAGTTGTATTTGCGCGCCGCTGCGCAGCGGCGCGCGCATTGGGTCACTCTTCGTCGTCGACGATGTCGTCCTCTGCCGCAAACTTGGCGGAGATGTCCTCTTCGACGATGTGGCTGTCCGCCGACGCCGCCGGGACGGCGACGATGTTGCGGTACAGCTTCATGCCGGTACCCGCCGGGATGAGCTTGCCGAGGATGACGTTCTCTTTGAGTCCGCGCAGGTGGTCGACCTTGTTCTTGACCGCCGCCTCGGTGAGCACTCTCGCGGTCTCCTGGAAGGACGCCGCAGACAGGAAGGACTCGGTCGCGAGCGCCGCCTTGGTGATGCCGAGCAGCGTGCGCTTTGCGGTTGCCGGTTCGCCGCCCTCTTCGAGCGCCTTGCGGTTCTCGTCCTCATAGGTGAAGATGTCGACATATTCGCCGGGCAGCATGCTCGTCGTGCCCTGCTTCTCGATCTTGACCTTGCGGAACATCTGTCTGACGATGACCTCGGTGTGCTTGTCGTTGATCTCGACGCCGGAGCTGCGGTATGCGGACTGCACCTCTTTGATCAGGTACTCCTGCGCGCCCCTGATGCCCTTCGTCCTCAGGATGTCCTGCGGATAGATGGAGCCTTGGGTGAGCGGATGACCTGCCTCGATGACGTCGCCCGTCTGCACGGTGAGCTTTTGACCGAAGTTGATCTTGTACTCGACCGGATCGCCCTCTTTGGGAGTGACGATGACGACGCGCTTGTCGTCGGAGACGGCGACTTCGCCCGCGATCTCGGAGATGAGCGCCTGCCCCTTGGGCTTGCGCGCTTCGAACAGCTCTTCGACGCGCGGCAGACCTTGGGTGATGTCTTCGCTGACCGCGACGCCGCCGGTGTGGAACGTTCTCATCGTCAGCTGCGTGCCCGGTTCGCCGATGGACTGCGCGGCGATGATACCGACCGCTTCGCCCAACTTGACGGGGTTGCCCGACGCCATGTTCTTGCCGTAGCACTTGGCGCAGACGCCGTGCTTGGTCTGGCAGGAGAGGATGCTGCGGATGCGCACCGTCTTGACGCCCGCCTTTTCGATCTTCTTAGCGGTGTCGGTGTCGATCAGCGTGTCCGCCTTGCAGATGACCTCGCCGGTCGCCGGATCCTTGACGTCGTCCATGCAATATCTGCCGTCGATGCGGTCGCTGAGCGGTTCGAGACCCTCGATCGCCGAGACCTCCATGCCCTTGGTGTCGCCGCAATCCTGCTCGTTGACGATGATGTCCTGCGACACGTCGACGAGACGACGGGTGAGGTAGCCGGAGTCCGCGGTTTTGAGCGCGGTGTCGGCAAGACCCTTACGTCCGCCGTGCGACGAGATGAAGTACTCGAGAACGGACAGACCTTCGCGGTAGTTTGCCTTGATAGGCAGCTCGATGACCTTACCGGACGGGTCGCGGACAAGACCTCTCATGCCGCAAAGCTGCGAGATCTGCGACTTGTTACCGCGAGCTCCCGAGTTCGCCATCATCCAGATGGGGTTGAACTCGCCGAGGAAGTCGTCGCCCTTTTCGTCGAACAGCTGGCTGTCGATCCTCTCCTTCGCGTCCTGCCATGTCTTGACCGTCTGCATATATCTGTCCTCTTCGGACAAACGGCCTCTCTTGAACTGCTTTTCGATGAACACGATGTCCTTTTCCGCCTGCTCGACGATCGCCTTCTTGCTCTTGGGGATGTGCATATCGAAGATGGACGCGGTGACCGCACCGATCGTCGAATACTTGTAGCCCAAAGCCTTGATCTTGTCGAGGACGACGCTCGTCTCGGTCGCGCCCTTGTACTTGAAGCACGCGTCGACGATCTTGGACAGCTCCTTCTTGCCCACGCGGAAGTCGATCTCGAGATCGAGCTGCTGCTCGGGTGTGTCCCTGGGCACAAAGTGGAGATCCTGCGGGATCGCCTCGTTGAAGATGATGCGACCGACAGTCGTCTCGAGCAGCTTGCTGTGACGCACGCCGTCGATGACCATCGTCCTGCGGATGTGGACGAGAGACTGCAATTCGACCTGCTTGAGCTGGTACGCCATGACCGCCTCTTTTTCGTCCTTGAAGTATCTGCCTTCGCCCATGCCGCCCGGCTTGACCATCGTCAGATAGTAGCTTCCGATGACCATGTCCTGGGTCGGAGAGACGATCGGCTTGCCGTCGCTGAGCTTGAGGATGTTGTTGGTCGAGAGCATCAGGAACCTCGCCTCAGCCCTCGCCTCGATCGAAAGCGGAACGTGGACCGCCATCTGGTCGCCGTCGAAGTCCGCGTTGAACGCGCTGCACACGAGCGGATGCAGCTTGATCGCCCTGCCCTCGACGAGCACCGGCTCAAACGCCTGGATGCCGAGTCTGTGCAGTGTCGGAGCACGGTTGAGCAGCACAGGATGATCCTTGATGACGTCCTCGAGGATGTCCCAAACGACGACGTCCTGCGCCCTCTCGATCACGCGCTTGGCGTTCTTGATGTTGTTGCACTTGCCCATGTCGACGAGCTTTTTCATCACAAAGGGCTTGAACAGCTCCAGCGCCATCTCCTTGGGGATGCCGCATTGATACATTTTGAGCTCCGGTCCGACGACGATGACCGAACGTCCGGAATAGTCGACGCGCTTGCCCAGCAAGTTCTGACGGAAACGTCCCTGCTTGCCTCTGAGCAACGCGGTGAGCGATTTGAGCTCTCTGTTGCCGGGACCGCTGACCGCCTTGCCGCGCCTGCCGTTCTCGATCAGGGCGTCGACAGCCTCTTGGAGCATCCTCTTCTCGTTGCGGACGATGATGTCGGGCGCGCCGAGTTCGATCAGCTTTTTGAGCCTGTTGTTGCGGTTGATGACCCTGCGATAGAGGTCGTTGAGGTCGCTGGTCGCATATCTGCCGCCGTCGAGCGGGACCATCGGGCGCAGCTCGGGCGGAAGCACCGGCAGCACGTCGAGGATCATCCATTCGGGACGGGAATGACCCATGCGGAACGCCTCGATCACCTCAAGCCTCTTGACCGCCTTGAGCTTGCGCTGCCCGGCGTTGGTGGTCGCGATGATCTCTTTGAGAGCGTCCGCCTCTTTGTCGAGGTCGACCTCCATCAACAGCTCTTTGACCGCCTCGGCGCCCATGCCGACGCGGAAAGCGCCGTGTCCATATTTGTCGATCGCGTCGCGATATTCGCGCTCGTCGAGGATCTGCTTCTTGACAAAGTCCGTCTTGCCCGGGTCGATGACGATGTACTTGAGGAAGTACAACACCTGCTCGACGTCCTTGGGGGACATGTCCAGCGCAAGGGAGATGCGCGACGGCACGCCCTTGAAGTACCAGATGTGGGAGACGGGCGAGGCGAGCTCGATGTGACCCATCCTCTCGCGTCTGACCTTGGCGCGAGTGACCTCGACGCCGCACTTGTCGCAGATGACGCCCTTGTAGCGGATGCGCTTATACTTGCCGCAATGGCACTCCCAGTCCTTGGTAGGACCGAAGATCCTCTCGCAGAACAGACCGTCTTTCTCCGGCTTCTGCGTCCTGTAGTTGATCGTCTCGGGCTTTGTGACCTCGCCGTGAGACCAAGACCTGATCTTCTCCGGAGAGGCAATGCCTATCTGTATGGAATCGAAATTGTTTACTTCAGACATCGAAACGCCTCCTTAGTTGTCGTCGGAATCGTCGCCGAAACCGAAGCCCGCGTCGTCCGCGTCGTCAAACAGATCGTTGTAGTTGAACATGCTGTCGCCGCCCAGACCGTACGGGTTGTCCTCCTCGTTGAGGGCGAACGCGTCGACCTCTTCGAGCTCCTGCTCCTTCTCGGGAACGTAATCGATGTCCTCGTCCACGTTCTCGCGCAAACCTATCTCTTCCCTGTTCTCGTTGAGCACCTTGACGTCGAGACCGAGCGCCTGGAACTCCTTGATCAAGACCTTGAACGATTCCGGCGTGCCGGGTTCGGTGATCGGAGCGCCCTTGACGATGCTCTCGTATGTCTTGACCCTGCCGACGACGTCGTCCGACTTGACGGTGAGGATCTCTTGCAGCACATGCGACGCACCGTACGCTTCGAGCGCCCAAACTTCCATTTCGCCGAAACGCTGTCCGCCGAACTGCGCCTTGCCGCCGAGCGGCTGCTGAGTGACCAAGCTGTACGGACCGGTCGAACGCGCGTGGATCTTGTCGTCGACGAGGTGGATGAGCTTGAGCATGTACATGTAGCCGACCGTGACCGGGTTTTCGAACTTCTCGCCCGTTCTGCCGTCGAAAAGCTCCATCTTGCCGCTTGCCGGCAGATCGTTCTGCGCGAACAGCTCCTTGATGTCCGCCTCTTTCGCACCGTCGAAGACGGGGGTCGAGATCTTCCAATCGAGCATCTTGGCGACAAAGCCCAAGTGCACTTCAAGGACCTGTCCGATGTTCATACGCGAAGGCACGCCCATCGGGTTGAGCACGATCTGGAGCGGAGTGCCGTCCGCCATGAACGGCATGTCCTCCTTGGGGAGAACGCGCGAGACGACGCCCTTGTTGCCGTGACGTCCCGCCATCTTGTCGCCGACGCCCAGCTTGCGCTTTTGAGCGACGTAGACGCGGATGAGCTTGGTAACGCCCGGGGGCAGTTCGTCCTTGTTCTCGCGGGTGAACACCTTGACGTCGACGACGATGCCGCTCTGTCCGTGCGGCACGCGCAAAGACGTGTCTCTGACCTCTCTCGCCCTCTCGCCGAAGATCGCCCTCAAAAGCCTCTCTTCGGGAGTCAGCTCGGTCTCGCCCTTGGGGGTGACCCTGCCGACGAGGATGTCGCCGCTGTGGACTTCGGCGCCGATCATGACGATGCCGTCTTCGTCCAGATATTTGAGCGCGTCGTCGCCGAGGTTGGGGATGTCGCGCGTGATCTGCTCTTCGCCGAGACGGGTGTCGCGGCTCTCCACCTCGTACTCCTCGATGTGGATGGAGGTGAACACGTCGTCCTTGACCAAGTCTTCGCTGATCAGGATGGCGTCTTCGTAGTTGTAGCCCTCCCAGGACATGTAGCCGATCAGGATGTTACGGCCGAGCGAAAGCTCTCCGTTGTCGGTCGCGGGACCGTCGGCGAGCACCATGCCCTTGATGACCTTCTGCCCGACCGTGACGATGGGACGCTGGTTGATGCAGGTGCCGTTGTTGCTGCGCTCGAACTTTTGCAGCTTGTACACCCTCTCGCTGCCGTCGCCCTCTTCGACGACGATGCGGGTCGCGTCGACCGCCTTGACGACGCCGTCCGCCTTGGCGATCGCCATGACGCCGCTGTCATACGCGATCTTGTGCTCGATGCCGGTCGCGATGATCGGAGCCTCGGGCCTCAAAAGCGGAACTGCCTGACGCTGCATGTTGCTGCCCATCAACGCACGCGACGTGTCGTCGTTTTCGAGGAAGGGCACCAGCGACGCGGCGACGGAGACGAGCTGCTTGGGCGAAACGTCCATGTAGTCGACCGTCCTCTTGTCGACCGCCCTGATGTCCTCGCGGATACGGCAGGTGACGCGGTCGTCGGCAAAGTGACCGTCCTCGGTCAAAGGCTCGTTAGCCTGCGCGACGACGTACTTGTCCTCCTCGTCCGCCTGCAAATATTCGACGCGGTCGGAGACGATGACGTCGACGACGCTGCCGTCCTCGCCGTACACCTTGTCCACCTTGCGGTAGGGCGCCTCGATGAAACCGTACTCGTTGACGCGAGCATAGGTCGCAAGCGAGGAGATCAGACCGATGTTCTGACCTTCAGGGGTCTCGATCGGGCACAATCTGCCGTAATGCGAGTGATTGATGTCGCGGACTTCAAAGCTCGCGCGGTCGCGGCTGAGACCGCCGGGACCGAGCGCGGACAGCTTGCGCTTGTGCGTCAGCTCCGCGATCGGGTTGTGGTGATCCATGAACTGCGACAGCTGAGAAGAACCGAAGAACTCCTTGATGACGCTGGTCACCGGCTTGATGTTGATGAAACTCTGCACCTTGTGGTCGGCGATGTCCTGAGTGATGGACATGCGCTCCTTGATCACGCGGTCGAGACGCGCCATGCCGATGCGGAACTGGTTCTGCAACAGCTCGCCGACCGCCTTGACGCGCCTGTTGGCGAGGTGGTCGATGTTGTCCGTCTCGCCCAGCCCGTGGACAAGCCCGAGGTTGTAGTTGACCGCGGCGATGATGTCGTCGATCGTGACGTGCTTGACCACGAGGTCGTCGCGGCTCGCCTTGATCGCGTCCTTGAACGCCTCGTCGGAAAGCCCCTCCGACTCCTTCTTTGCAAGAAGTTCCGCCAGCACGGGATAGTAGACCTTTTCGAGAATGCCGAGCTCCTTGGGGTCGCAGTCGACGTACGCGGCAAGATCGACGGTGTTGTTGCCGATCAGCTTGAACGTGTCGCCCTTCTTGGTGACGATGTAGGCGACGTTTACGCCCGCGTTCTGCACCGCGGCAGCCTGCTCTTCGGTGAGCACGCTTCCCTTCTCGGCAAGGATCTCGCCCGTCTGCTCGTCGACAAGATTGTCGGCAAGCACGTTGCCGGCAAGACGGGTCGCAAAGCAGAGCTTCTTGTTGACCTTGTATCTGCCGACGCGCATAAAGTCATATCTGTGCGAATCGTAGAAAGTGTTGCGGATGAGCTGATTGATGCCGTCGATGGTCGGGATCTCGCCCTGCTTCATCCTCTTGTACAACTCGATCTTCGCGTCCTCGCTGTTCTTGATCGAATCCTTCGCCATCGTGGCGACCAAGATCTCTTCGGGACCGAACAGCGCGGTCAGCTCCTCGTCGGTGCCGTAACCGAGCGCCCTCATGAACATCGTCGCGGTGATCTTGCGCGTCCTGTCCACGCTGACCCAAAGGATGTTGTTGGAATCTTGCTTGAACTCGAGCCACGCGCCTCTGGACGGCATGACAGTCGTGTCATAGCGCGGCACGCCCGCCCTGTCGATGGTGACGCCGCTGTATACGCCCGGACTGCGGACGAGCTGGCTGACGACGACTCTCTCGGCGCCGTTGATGATGAAACTTCCGTTCTCGGTCATCAACGGGAAGTCGCCCATGAACACGTCTTCCACGGTCGCCTCGCCGGTGTCGGTGTGGACCAGCCTGACTTTGACCTTGAGCGGAAGCGAGTATGTGGCGTCTCTTTCCTTACATTCCTTGACGTCGTACTTGGGCGTGCCCTCGAGAGAAAAGCCGAGGAATTGCAATTCCATTCTTCCGGCATAGTCGCGCACGGGCGAGAAGTCGTCCAAGACCTCCTGTATGCCCTCGGTGACGAATTGCCTGTAAGAATCCTTTTGCAACGCGATCAAATACGGAATGGGCAGCGTCTCCTTGATGCGGGAGAAGCAGAGCCTTTCGGTATTGCCGTACTTGACCTTGTGTATGTGTTGAGGCATTATCGACCCTCCTTGTGTGGTTTCGGCATTAAACGCGAAAACTGCCCTTACCCGACGGCTTTCCTTTTTTCTCGCCGGCGGGAAGGCGATAGTTTCGCATTATGCATATTTTCGCAATTTTAGATTATAATCAAAATGCGCAAGCAAAGTCAACCGTTTGAACGCATAATTTTTCATTTTTTTGCGTATTTATTATGCACGCGTATGCGCACCGCGCCTTTCGACGCGCCGGAGCGTGCGTCTTGCGCCCTTTTGTTGCCAAAATCGCCGCGCGGCGTTATAATGGATGTATGAAAAAGCGCACTCTCGTGTTCGACTTCGATATGACCTTGGGTTACCGCTCGCCGATGTGGACGGAGACGGTGCGGCTGCTGCTGCTCCGCCACAACGTCTTTTCGACCGACGAACAGGTGATCCCGATCACTCACGGAGACGTCTATCCGTGGCACTTCGACGGCGCGGCGCGCGCGGAGTTTTTGCGCGGCAAGACGTGGTGGCAGGCAGTCGGAGGGGCGATCGCGGACGAACTTGTTCTCCGCGGAGTATGCTCTCGCGCCGTCGCCGACGCGGTCGCGAAAGAACTGCCCGACCTCTTTTGCGATCTGCGCTTTTGGGAGCTGTTCCCCGACACGCTGCCGACGCTGACCGCTCTCAAAGACGAGGGGCACACGCTCGTGCTGCTGACCAATCACATCCCCGAGGCGCGGCGCATCTTCGAGCATTTGGGCGTGCTGCCGCTGTTCGACCGCGCGGTCATCTCGTCCGAACAGGACGTCGAAAAGCCCGATCCGCGCATCTGGGATCTCGCGCTGGACGGCTTTGAACGCGACGGCGCGGTGATGATCGGCGACAACTATTCCACCGACATAAAAGGCGCGCTCGCTTGCGGCTTGCAGGCGATCCTCGTGCGCAAACCGAACGACGCGGACTATCCGCTCTATTCCCCCACTCTCGAGGGGATAATTCCCGTTTTGAGGCAATTATGAGACTTGACAAATTTTTGAAAGTATCGCGCATCATACGCCGCCGCACCGTCGCAAACGAGGCGTGCGACGCGTCGCGCGTCACGCTCAACGGCAGACCCGCAAAGGCGGGCGCGCAAGTCAAACCGGGCGATATCGCCGAATTGAAGTTCGGCGACAAGACGCTCCGCTTCCGCATTTTGAGCGACGTCGCCCCGACCGGCAAGCAGGACTGCTCGGCAATGTACGAGGTGCTCCCCGATGAAGATTGACGTCATCATCCCCTGCGGCGGAAGTTCGACGCGGATGGGCGCGGACAAGTTGCTGCTGCCTCTGGACGGCGGCACGGTCATCGCGCGCTCCGCGGCGGCGTTCATGCGCCCGTATGTGCAAAAATTGATCGTCCCCTGCCCTCCGCAAAAACGCGCTGCTTACGCCGCCGCGATAGGCGAGCTTCAACTGCCCGTCGTCTTTTGCGACGGCGGCGAGACGCGCACCGCGTCGGTCCGCAACGCGCTCGCGCTGTGCGATTCGCCCTATGTCGCGATCCACGACGGCGCGCGCCCGTTCGTCACGGGCAAACTCATCGACGACGGCGCAAGAGTGTGCGAAGAGCGCGGCAGCGCGGTCCCCTGCGTCAGCCCCTCGGACAGCGTCCGCATTGCGGACGGCGACGGCTCGCATGCGGTGGACAGAGCGACTGTGCGGCTGGTCCAGACGCCGCAATTCTTCGACCGCGAAAAATTGCTCCGCGCATACGCCCGCGCCGACGCGGACGGCTTTTCGCCGACCGACGACGCCCAGGTTTTCGAGAGATATTGCGCGCCCGTCGCCCTCTTCGAAGGAGATGTCCGCAACGTCAAATTGACCGTCCCCGAGGACTTGCGCCTGCTCGCGCCGACGCGCTTCCGCGTGGGCACGGGATGGGACATCCACGTCCTCGCCAAAGGGCGCAGGCTCATCCTCGGCGGAGTGGAGTTCGACTTCCCCAAAGGGCTTGTCGGGCACTCGGACGCCGACGTGCTGACCCATGCGGTGATGGACGCGGTGCTGGGCGCGCTGGGGCGGCGCGACATCGGCTGTCTCTTCCCCGACGACGACCCCGCTTTCGAGGGCGCGGACAGCATGAAATTGCTCGCGCGCGTCGTCGAGACGATGAGGGAGGACGGCTATCGCCTGAACAATCTCTCCGCGACCGTCGTCTGCGAAAAGCCCAAACTCAAAGACGCGATACCCCGGATGGTCGCACGCTATGCCGAGGCGTTCGGGTGCGACGGCTCCGCGATCAACGTCGCCGCGACCACTTCCGAAAAGACGGGCGCGGTCGGCGAAGGCAACGCGATCGCCGCGATCGCATATGTCTCGCTCGCCGCGGACAAATGACCGCGCGCCCTTGACAAGCGCGCCGGCTCGACTTATAATGGACATATGAACGGACGCAAAACTTCAACGGGAGAAAAGGTCGCCGCGGCGATCCTCTACACGATCGGCTTCGCGGTCGCGGTCTTTGCGGTCATCGCGATCTTTGCGGTGTCCGGCTTCGGCGCGGTCTCGGCGATCGTCGGGCTCTGCAACGCGACGAGCCACATCGCGGCGTCTGTCGCGCTGGCGGTGTGCTGCCTTATCGCCGCGGCAATGAGCCTGTATTGCATGGTGCTGATCTTCCGCTGCGTCGTCGACCACTTCCCCGGCAAGGGCAACGACCGCCGCTGAGTGCGGTATTGTTCTATTATCGATACTTGGTACTATAACGTGATATCATTGTATATACGCGGGCGCAAAGGCGCCCGTTTTTTTGCACGCTAAACGCGTTCCGTCGACACGGGCACGCAAATTGCGCTCATCGTCCGCCCCGACCGAGGCGGCAGGACAGCTCGTACGGCGACGTGCCCGCGAGCGCCGCCTGCTCTTCAAGAGAAATCGCGGCTTTGTCGTCCCGTCCGACAACGGTGACCGCGTCCCCTTCCTTCACCTCTCCCGCGGCGGAGACGTCGCAAAAGAACACGTCCATGCACACCGCCCCTACGATGCGGCAGCGCGTTCCGCCGACGAGCACGATCCCCCTTCCCGACAGCGACAGCGGCACTCCGTCCGCATAGCCCGCCGAGACGACGGCGACGCGCATGCGGCAAGGCGCGGCAAACGCGGCGCCGTAACCTATCCCGTCGCCCCGCTCGAGAGTGCGCACGCACAGCACCCGCGCGGTCACGGCCGCGACGGGACGAAGCCCGGGCAGGTCGCCGCAGCCGTAGAGCGCGAGCCCGACCCTGACCGCGTTGCCGCAAAGCCCGACGCCGCGGCAGACCGCGCCGCTCGCCGCCGCGTGGACAAAGCGGAAGTTCATCCCGCGCGCCTTCAACCGCTCGACGGCGTCGCAAAAGACGTCGCATTGCCGCCGCGTGAACGCGTCGTCGTCGGGGCGCGCATAGTGGGTGTATATCCCCTCGACGGCGACGCCGCGGAAGGTCGCGACAAGCCCGATCGTCTTGGTGTCTGGCGCAAAGCCGAAGCGGTGCATGCCGCTGTCGACGGCGATGTGCACCGGGATCCGCCGCCCGGCTGCCGCCGCCAAGCGGTCGAGACATGCCGCCTCGGCAAGCGACGAGACGGCAAGCGACACGCCGTCAAGCAAAGCCGCGGTGCGAAGCTCGTCTTTGCTCAATACGCCAATAATCAACACGGGCAGGCAAATTTTTGCATCGAGGAGCCGCTTCGCCTCGCTTGCGGTCGCGACCGCAAACATCGCCGCCTCACCTTTGAGCGCCCTCGCGCATCGCACAAGTCCGTTGCCGTAGGCGTCCGCCTTGACGACCGCGATCACCTCTCTTCCGTCCGCCGCGCGCCCGATTGCGCGCGCGTTGTCCGCAAGCGCGGCGACGTCCGTCGCCCTCTCCGCCCTCAAATTCCTCATATGTCATATTACGCACGTCTTCGGCTCAAATTGACAAAAGCGGAGCGCCCTTTCGGGCACTCCGCTTCCTTAGGAAGAATTATCGTCTCGCCCTATTAGGCGAAAAACGCGCCGTACCTCTCTGCGAGTCGCGCCAAGCTCTCCGACGAATTGCTTTCCGCCGCTATATTTTGATCGCACAAGGCGAGGCCGACTACTGCCATCGTTATTACAAGCATAACAAGAATAACAACGCACGTTTCATTGTTGAGTTTTCTTTCGTTTTTCATAATTGTCCTCCAGGTTTAGCAGCCCCAATCAATGGGTTTATAAGCAGAGAGTCGAACAGTGCCTTCGGACTCTTTGGTATAGTACATTATGGCAAAGCCTCCGTTAAGCCAAGAGCCGTCTGTCGACAAGACCGTAATCACACCGAACACTATTTCCCCGCTGTCTTGTGCAAAAACTTCTTTGGGTAATGTCATCTCTGTTTCGTATCCATAGGGATGCTCATCCGTGCTCAAATATTTTTCCGAATAAATCGGTTCATCAACCGTTTTCCAATACATCCGGTCATCCTGCCCTTCCGAATTTGTGTAGAGTAAATCAATAAAATATGAATCGCCGAACAGCAGTCTATTATCCTCTTCGGTATCACTGGGAGCATTCAACATAATATAAAACGTCAATGTGACGTCATCGATGTCAAAGACAAATCGATCTGACTCGTAGGCACATGAAATAAACGGAGCAATGATCGAATTACCTTCGCTTTGTTCCGGCGACAAAAACCCGCCCAACAACTTTTTTGGTTCATCCGGTTCGTCGTCCTTGCAGGCGGCGAAGACGAGCATGCTTGCCATGATCGCAAGCAAAAGCGTCATTGCCAAAATCTTCTTTTTCATAATTCATCCTTTATCAATACATTAAGCCGGGTAAATACACCGGTGCCTCATATGCCGACAGTCTAACGGTATCTTCGGACTCTTTACTATAATTTATAGCAACAGATCCCAAATCAGGCTTCACATCGCCTGCCGTAGAAAATGTTTCAACGCAGAACCATATTTTACCGCAATCTTGCTTGAATATGTCTTTGGGTATCGTCATTTCTTTCCCAAATCCATAAGGATGCTCTTCCGTGCTCAAATATTTATCTAGATAGATGGGTTCGGAAACTACCTCAATTGTCTTATACTCGTTCACCCCTTGAGCATTGATGTAGATAAACTTAATATAAAACGAATCTCCAAACATTTTGCGATTCTCTTCTTGGTCGAGGTATCGGAATTCAAGTAAGACATAGAATGTCAGCGTTACATCATCGATGTCAAAAACAAATCGATCCGACTCATACGCACAGCTGATATGTGGGCTTGGTATGGAAGAGTCTCTCTCATAATCCGGCGACAAAAACCCGCCCAACAACTTTTTTGGTTCATCCGGTTCGTCGTCCTTGCAGGCGGCGAAGACGAGCATGCTTGCCATGATCGCAAGCAAAAGCGTCATTGCCAAAATCTTCTTTTTCATAATTCCTCCTTGAAGTCCGTCAAGGGGCGAAAACAAGCAAGCAAGTCAATGTTGAAACCCTTATCATTTTGAGGGCGGACCTCTCCCTCTATATTCATTATAGCACACATTTTGCGATTTGAGGTGTCAAACATACTTTACATTGTGTAACACTTACTTTACATTTTTGAATTTTTTTGTATGCAAATGTGTATTATCTCAAAAAATATCCCGCCGTTTTCGCGACGGGAAAATTGTGCTTGATGTCAAAACGATTCAGATCTTGTTGCCGGCGGCATCGTAGTGAATGCATGGAGTTGAATTGGTAACGTATTCTCCTCCATCGATATTGTACTCTACCACTGCCATCCAATAGCCGTCCTTGCCTCCGGTATAGGCGGACGCGGAAATCGAATGTAACATATCGAGATCCGAGATCCTTCCCTCAGCCATCAACACCATCTCGTCCGTGTCGGTCGTATATTCGTCGGCGCGATAGAGCGACACAATGACTTGGACCTTAGACGTCCCCAACGTAAATACGTTGGTAGCCGTCGCTACGACCATGCCATCACCGCTATCGTTAAGATCAACTGTGACCTTTGCATACCAGCCTTGAGGTTGGACCTCCCCGATCTCTTCGGCGTTGACTACGCCGAGTGCACCGATCGCACATGCAATGACCGCCAAGATGACCACGATCGCAAATTTATTCTTTTTCATCTATATTCACCTCGCTTTTCTTGATCTTTTTGTTGTATCTCAACACACTGATCACCGCAGCAACTACGCCGCAAGCGAACCACGCCGCTATCATCGCCACTATCGACCATTTGTCGTACGCAGTAAAGTCCGAAATCGGTTTGACCGCCGCAGATCCTGCCCCCACACCTCCGTTTGTCGGCGGAAACAGCTCTTGCCAAGTGGTCGCAAGCAGGAAGAACAACAAAAAACCTATCGCCGCCGCCAGCATTGCGATGACGCCGGCAGTCACGGCTTTGCGGCGACGTTCGGCGCTTTGTTTTGCCGCCGCGTCGCGCTTTATGTATTCGCGCATTTCGCCGATCGCCTTGCCGACCTCTTCTCTTTGCTCCTCTGAAAGCGCCGCCGCAACTTGCGGCATGGGGGCACCTTCTTCCGTGCTTGCCGCGGCTTCGCCCAATTCGAATGCGCCGAAGACGCTCTCGTACTTCACGCCGAGCGCGCGGCAAAGATCGGACACTATGCTCGCGTCCGGGACGGACGAGCCGCTCTCCCAACGCGACACCGCCTGGCGCGACACTTGAAGTTCTCTTGCCAATTCCGTTTGGCTCATGTGCGCGTCTTCGCGCAAGTTCCTGATCCTCTTGCCGAGGTCTTGCTGCATGTTTTTGTCCATGGCTACATTATAGTTTTAATATTTTGTCGTTGTCAACAAAAAACAAGCATGACGACGGACACGCCTCGCCTACTTCTTGTTCTTCTCCTCCTTGCGGATCCGCGCCCAACATATCAATCCTGCTGCCGCACCTATAATGGCAATGGCTAAAATTATACCCAGCAGCAAAAGCACATCGGCGCCTGTATTGATCCCGAATGCGATGGAAGAACCGCGTGTGGGATCGTTCAAGATTGCCAATTCCGGCAAGCCGAGCACCGACAAACTGAACAACACAAACAATGCCGCTGCGGCAAACATCGACCATACGATCGCACTTAATATCCGCTTGCGGTTGTTTTTCTTCTTTCTTTCTGCAAGCAACGCGTCCAGCCTGTTCTTGATCTCTTCGATCGACTCTAAGTTTTGCTCTTTCTGCGCTTCCTCTCCGGCGGTCTGTATGCTCTCGTCCGCGCTTGCCGCGCCTTCGCCCAATTCGAATGCGCCGAAGACGCTCTCGTACTTCACGCCGAGCGCGCGGCAAAGATCGGACACTATGCTCGCGTCCGGGACGGACGAGCCGCTCTCCCAACGCGACACCGCCTGGCGCGACACTTGAAGTTCTCTTGCCAATTCCGTTTGGCTCATGTGCGCGTCTTCGCGCAAGTTCCTGATCCTCTTGCCGAGGTCTTGCTGCATGTTTTTGTCCATGGCTACATTATAGTTTTAATATTTTGTCGTTGTCAACAAAAAACAAGCATGACGACGGACACGCCTCGCCTACTTCTTGTTCTTCTCCTCCTTGCGGATCCGCGCCCAACATATCAATCCTGCTGCCGCACCTATAATGGCAATGGCTAAAATTATACCCAGCAGCAAAAGCACATCGGCGCCTGTATTGATCCCGAATGCGATGGAAGAACCGCGTGTGGGATCGTTCAAGATTGCCAATTCCGGCAAGCCGAGCACCGACAAACTGAACAACACAAACAATGCCGCTGCGGCAAACATCGACCATACGATCGCACTTAATATCCGCTTGCGGTTGTTTTTCTTCTTTCTTTCTGCAAGCAACGCGTCCAGCCTGTTCTTGATCTCTTCGATCGACTCTAAGTTTTGCTCTTTCTGCGCTTCCTCTCCGGCGGTCTGTATGCTCTCGTCCGCGCTTGCCGCGCCTTCGCCCAATTCGAATGCGCCGAAGACGCTCTCGTACTTCACGCCGAGCGCGCGGCAAAGATCGGACACTATGCTCGCGTCCGGGACGGACGAGCCGCTCTCCCAACGCGACACCGCCTGGCGCGACACTTGAAGTTCTCTTGCCAATTCCGTTTGGCTCATGTGCGCGTCTTCGCGCAATTTCCTGATCCTCTTGCCGAGGTCTTGCTGCATGCTTTTGTCCATATCGAAATTATACTTTGTCCTCTCTGTCGCCTCAGCTTTCCGCAAAAGACAAATCGGGGGCGACGACCGCCGCCCCCGAATGCCGCTTGCTCACTTGTTGCGGTCGAACTCTATGTTCATGTCCTTGGCGTACCACGCCCGAATTGTCGCGCCCCTCTTGAACGGATTCTTGGGCGCGCGGAAGATCTCCGGCTTTGCGTAATTGACGTCCAAAGCGTCCAACACCTTGAAGTAGTCGTCAAGGCGCGCTTCGAAGGTCTTGTAGCACCGTTTGTCGCTCTTGAGCCACGCCACTTCGGACAGCGCCGCAAGGCGCGGATTCATCTGGAACTCGAGCTTGGCGGGGCTGTCGATCCACTCCGCCCAGCACTCGCCCTCGACGCCGATCACTCCGCCTACGTTGTCCTTGTTTATCCCGCCGAAATACGGCGTGAACTTGTAGGTGTTGCGCAACGGATATTGCGCATAGGGCATGTCGAAATAGAAGTGCTTGTGCTTGCTGATGATCGCCTTGCCGCCCTTGTTCAAGTGCTTGGCGACTCGCGGATCGGGCTGCGGCGTCCAATATTGAACGAGCACGTCGTTCGCGAGATTGCCGCCGTGCAAGATCTCGTTCCAACCGATCAACTTGCGCCCCTTGGTCGCGACATACTTGCCGACCTCGTTGATGAAGTGGGTGTGCAATTGCTTGTAGTCGGTGAAGCCGTGCTCCTTCATCGCGGCGTTGCACTTGGGACACTTCTTCCACTCCTCCATCGGCACTTCGTCGCCGCCGATGTGGAAGTAGCCGAACGGGAACATCTCGACGATCTCGTCGATGACGTCGCGGATGAACTGCATCGTGCGCGGCGAGCCGACGCATGCGCTCCTGTTCCAATCCTTGATGCCCATCGACATCGGGATGGAACCGCCGAAATACCACGCGACCGGACGGTCGAGCTCGCGGCATCCCAGCCACGGATATGCCGCCATCGCCGCCGTCAGATGCGCCGGCATATCGATCTCGGGCACGATGTCGATGCCCCTCTGCGCGGCATAGGCGACGATGTCCTTGATCTGCTCTTGCGTGTACCAGCCCACGACGGGGATGTCGTTGACCTCTCTGTTCTGCCAGCCGTTGATCTGCGACTTGTCGCGCTTGCCGCCGATCTCGGTGAGCAAAGGATACTTCTTGATCTCAACGCGCCAGCCCTGATCGTCGGTCAAATGCCAATGCAGCACGTTGAGCTTGTGCAAACACATGAGGTCGAGAACCTTCTTGATCTCCTTTTCGCCGAAGAAGTGGCGCGCCTCGTCGATCTCGAGCCCTCTCCACTCAAAGCGCGGACTGTCCTCGATGCGCGCGCACGCGACGGACGCGTTGCCGCCCTTTTTGAGCTGCGCGAGCGACGCCATGCGCAGCGTCTGCACGCCGTAGATCGCGCCGCGCCTGTCCGAAGCGGCGATCTTGACGCCGTCCGCGCCGATCGTCAGCTTGTAGCCCTCGGCTGGCACCGACTTGTCGTACTCTATGACGACGGCTCTTTCTTTGCCGTCGCCGAGCTTTTTGCCGAGGTCGCCCTCGAGCTGGGCGCGTATCAAGCCCTCGGCGCCTTTGAGCGCGTCCGCGACGGCGAGATTCTCGAGCGCGGCAAGCTCCAGCCTGCCCTGTTTGAGCTCGCATTGCTGCGGAAGGGGAATTATCTTGTCGATGTCCATGTTGTCACCTCTCCTTATTTCCATTGCGGCAAGTTGAGCACTCTGCCCTCGCCGTAAACTATGTTGATCTGAACGTTCTCACCCTTTGCGTTGGTGAAGTAGATCGTGCTGAGCCTGTCCTTGGTCGCCCTCAGCTCGATGTCCTTGCATCCGTAAAGGGGCGAACTTTCGTCCTTGACCTCGGAGACGAACGCATAGTCGACCCAGCCCTTTGTCTTTGCCGACGTGATCGTCATCTTGTCGGCGGTCAGGCAATCCTCGATGTAGGCGCATATCGCGTCGAGCGTATAGGGCGCGACCTCCGCCCTTGCGAGAAAGTCGTCCAGCGTTATTGTGTCGTCGATCACCCAATACTTGTTGTTGCCCTCGCCCGCCTGCGAAAGCATGCCCGTCTTGACAACGTCTTCCGCCTTCTTGTCCTCTTTGACCTGCGAGGCGGCGCCCCAATACAGGTAGTCTGTCGAAGTGCTGACGACCTTGTCGACGGTGTGGTCGTACGCCGCGGCGACCGACTCGGTGCCGATCCCCTTGACGTAAAGTCTGTATTCCTCGGTCTCACCGTTCGAGAAGAAGGTCTTGTATTTGACGAAATATCCCGATTGAGCTTTGGCTTCGGCAATTGAGTCGGACAGCAGCTTCATCGCCTCGTCGGCGGTGATCGCCTGCTCGCATGCCGCAAAGCACATCGTCGAAAGTATCGCAAGCAGCGCTATCGCCGCCGTGATCGCTATCCTCTTTTTCATTGCGCGTCACCTCCGTTGTCTTTGTCTTGCGCCGAGGGCACTCCGCCCGTCGTCGCTCCCGCCGCGAACTCCGCGTCGGCAAGGTCCTGAGCCTCGCTCTGCACCTCGTCCGCGGTCGCGCCGTCCTCGTGCTCTTCGCCGGTCATCTCGCCGCTGGACAAAATGCTCGCGTCGTGATAGCCCGTCTCTTCGTTGTGCTTGCGGGCGCGCTCTTTGAGGTCTTCGATCATGTTCGCCTGGTCCTCTTCGCTCATGTTCCAGAAGAAGATCGGCAGCGCGTGCAGCACCACGCCCACGACCGTCACGATCGACAAAGCGGTGAACATCGGCGAGTAGATGGACGCGTCGTAAAGCACGTCGTAGTCGTTGAGCAAGCCGTAATATTCGTTGATGTACGGAATGACGTAGTTGAGCCCGAGCAGCACGAGGCTGTTGATGATCGTAAAGTTGCCCGAGAAGCCCTCCATGCGGTCGCCCGTCTTCCATTGCTGATAGTCGAGCGCGTCGCCGTTCATCGCCGGGTTGGTGATGATCTGCACCGCCGCGCCCCAATAGATCAGGTAGCACGCCGCGGTGAACACATAGAAGTTTGTGTTGTAGAAGATCAGGATCACCGCGCCCACGATGCGGAATGCGTCCGAGATGAGCACCGCGTTGCGCTTGCCCACCTTCTTGATCATGATCGGCGCGAGCGCCATGCCGAACAGCGACGCCGTGCCGACGATGAGCGTCATGAACGACTGTATCGTCGCGTTCTGCAACATATATATGTACGCCCATTGCATGAACGTCGTGATCGCCGCCGCGAGCGTCGTGAACCACGTCGAAATGTTGTAGATCCAGAAATAGCGGTTGCGAACGATCTTCTTCATGCCGTCCGCAAACTTGATCTTTTGCTGATAGTCGCGCGGAACGACCACCCTCTCCTTGGTGCAGAAATAGACGATGAACGCCAAGAAGCAGCCGAGGAACGAGAACAAGGGCATCGTCACTCGATAGAAGTTGACGTCAAGCTGCCCTCTGTCGAACGCGTTGGAGATCAAAGGCAAAATGAAACCGGTGATCGTCGGCGCCATCGAGTAGACGATGGACGACAGCGAAATGATCTTCGCCCTCTCGCCCGAACTCGGCGTGATCAATTGCGCAAGCGTGTTGTACATCCCCAAATAGAATTGGAAGATGAAGTTCATCACGATGAACAAAATGCCCACCACCGCGACCTTGACCGCATAGCTCCATCCCATCGGGATGAACGCGAAAAGCGAAATCAATATCGCGCACGGCGGACCCAGCCACAACAGGTATGGCCTCGCTTTGCCTTTGCCGCCCGGCGTATTGTCTATCCAATAGCTCTTGAGCGGCTGCATGATGATCGTGACGATCGTGTTGATTGTGGAGATGATGAACAGGTCGCCCGGCGTGATCTGATAGATCGACCCGACAAGGATACAGTTCGCGGACATCGCGATGGTGTACGCCATCGCCGCGACGAACTGGACGCCGATGCCTCCGACGGAGTACGCTACGACTTCTTTGCTCGAAACATAGTCGCCTTCGGCAGGCGTGTTCCAATGCTGAAAGAAGCCTTTTACGGCCCCGACGGCTTTTCCGATGATGCCCATATTTTCCCTCGATAGTTTATTCTGCCCCGATGTGTTCGGCGGTCATTCCCTTGATACCCTATCTCATTATAACGGCATTCCGCTGTTTTGTAAACACTTTTTTTGTTTTTCAAACACCGGATCCGTACTTTTCCGTTCGGCGGACGAAAGCAGCGGAACGCACCGCGTTCCGCCGCTCGTTTGCGTCAATATTCGAACGGATCTTCGGGCGGCTTGACCTCGCCTTCCTGCCCGTCGCCGCCCTCTTCGCCGTCGGGAGCGTCGCCGAACACGTCCGCGTCGGGATCGTACGGCTCCGCCTCGCTCAACTTCCGCATCGTATCCTTCGCGTGCTTGTTGCGTCCTACCATCGTCAGCACCACCGCCGCGATCACCGCCGCGATTATCAATGCCAAGCGCGTGTACACCCCCGCCTCCGCGTGCGACTGCTGCGCCGCCACGGACGCCTGCTCGGGCGCCGTCGCCAACACTTCGGCGAGCACTTCGCCGCTCTCGGGCGACAGCATCGTCGCGACCGTGTCCGCCACTCCGTTAAGGCTGTTGCGGAGCGTCTCCTCTCCGTTTTCGCCGAGCCGCGAGATCATATTCTCGTAGGTGTCGCCGCTCGTGTTGTAGATGTTCTCCTTGCCGTCGATCTCGGTGTAGAACGAGTTGGTGTCGCTGCCCCAATCGAGCGAGAGGAAGGACACAGTCGGGATCCCCTTGCTCATCGCGATCAGATTGTCGCCGACCATGCCGATGTGGGTATAGTCGTTGGGCTGACCGTCGATCATCGTCGCCGCGACCGCGTGCGTATTGCCCGGCACGGGTCTGAACGTGCCGCCGCCGACCGCGTTCGCCGCCGCATAGAACGCGTCGTTGAAGTCGGTCTCGACCTCGGCGGAATAGATGTAGTTGTACGTCCCTCCGCCCAAGCGGTTGAGATTGACGATGAGCTCCGGCGTCTCGTGCTCGGTCAGCATCTCCTTGATGCCCTCGTTGCCGAATTGCGAACACCCGACAAACGCGAACGTCAAGTCGTATTGCGTCTTGCTCTCCGCCAGCATGTCCGCGATCGAGATTGCCGCCGCTACCGAAGTCGCGCCGCCGTACGTCCCCTCTCCGCCGAGCTCGGACTGCGAGACCTGTCCCGTCGTGAGGTCGACGTTCGAGGCGGTGATCCCCACGCTGTTGTCATATGCCGCGACGATCCATATCTCGCCTTTGCTCTCGCCTGCCGCCGCCTTTGTCCACACTCCGTTGAAGCCGTCTTTGAGCTTGTAGCTGTCATAAACGTCGGTGAAGCGGAATTGCTCTATGCCGCCGAGATATCCCATCGCATTCATCTTGGGAGCGACGTATTCGTTCAAAAAGATGTAGTCGTTTTGCGCATATCCGCCCGCGCCGCCTGCCGCCAAGACGTCGTAATCGCCGCCGCCCTGCGTCGTCTCCGCCTCGCTGCCCGAGGTGCGGTCGGGATGCTTTTCGCTGATCTCCCTCGTCATCGTCACGACGTCGTAAGTCGTGTCGAATTCAACCTTTTCGATCGCGAACCGAGATGTGTCGCCGCCCCTCTCGCACCCCGCGAACGCGGCGCATAAAACAACGATAACAAACACGGATACGAAAATTTTCAACATTTTCTTCTTCATGCCGCACCTCACACAAACAGCGCCGGCATGCACAGCCATACCGCAAGCGCCGAGATCATATACCATGCGTTGCCCTTGCCCGCATAGCGTATGAAGTACAGCAATTCCGCACCCATGATCGCAAACGCGATCAGCGGCTCGACGATCGACGAACACAGCGTCGCGTACGTCGGATTAAAGAGCCAGATCAGCGACAGCAGCGACTTGACAACACACAGCGCGATCATTGCGCAATCGGCGACGGTGCGGTATTGCATGACGTCGAGCTTCTTTTGGCAATAGAAACTCAGCGACCTGCTCAAATTGACAAAGATCATCCGCGCATAGACCGTGTAGAGCGCATAGCAGACCAGCCCGAGGATGAGCGCGACAAAGACGATCATCGCCTTGACGTTGCCGAGCGCGCTCAACATCGATCCGTACTCGTTGAAGTACATCAGATCGTAAAGGTCGGAGCACGTTTTCCAATTGCTCGCCGCGATCGCGACGAACGTGCAGATGCGCAGCACCCACGACCGCCACGTCGACGGCATCCGCGTGTTTTGAACGGGATTTGAAGTGTAGTAGACGTTCATTTTGCCTCTCTCTTGTTGACGGCGGACAGTTTCGCGACCGCGAGACGAAGCGCGTTGTCTTCCGAAATGACGCCGCTCTTGAATTTGTATTCCAGCTCTCGGAGATATTCCGTCTGCTCCTTGAGCTTGACCACATAGCCCGAAACACTCCTCTTCCTGTCCCTGATGATCCTGCGCGTCGTCCTGACGCTCGACTCGGTCGTCCCCAGCGCCGACGCCAGCTCTCTGTCGTCCAGCGAACTGATCGCGCAATGGAAAGTCTTGCGGAACGACGACGTCAACATCGCCAATATCTTCGCCGCCGGCTCTCCCTTTGACTTCATTCCCTCCAACATCTTCAATGCCTTGCGTATGTCCCCCTCGTCAAACGCCGACGCCAGCAAATAGCCGCGATAGTCCGCGTCCGGCGCGACCAGCGCCTCGACCGCGCTCTCCTCTATCCTGCCGCCGTCCGCGTAGTCGCACAATTTCGCGACCTCGACCGCCACCCTGCCGTAGTTGAGATTGCAATACGCCGCCAGCTTGTCTATCGCCGCACGCGAGATCGTGCACCCCCTCTTGCCCGTCTCCACGGTGATGCCGCGCTTCATCTCGCTCTCCGTCGCCGCCGTGCACTCGATCGTGATCGGATAGCCGCCCAGATCGTCGTACGCGCGCGGCGTGTCCTCGATGATCAGCACGCTGTCCGGCTCGGGCATCGCACAATAGCTCGACAGCGCCTTCTTTTCGCCGTCCGAGAGCTGCCGCGACCGCTTGCGCAGATATACCACGCGCTTGCCGCCGGTCAACGTCACCGTCTCGAGCGCCGCGACCGCGTCGACTATCGACGCGTCGTCGTCAAATTCGTCATAGTTGAACTCCCTGTCCTCGGGCGGCAGCGTCGACAAGATCTTGTCGACGACGGCGCGCGCCATAAAACCGTCCCCGCCTTTGAGCAAATAGCAGGGCGCAAGACCGTCGAGCGGACGTTCGAGGAACTCGACTGCTCTCATTCAAACCTCCATTTGGCGATTTTCTTTATTTTACCACTATTTACCCCAAACGTAAAGTCGGAAGGCAATGAATTTTGCGCTCCGACGAAATATGCCTCGTCGCAGACCACCGTCTGCTCATCCGTCGACGGCGCATACTTCTCCGCGCTGACGACAAGATCGGCTCCCGCCGCGGACGGGCACGCCCCGCTTGCCGACACCGCAACATACGTCTTGACGCCGCGAAACACCGCCGCCACCCCGCCGTCGTCAAAATATATCCCCATGTCTTCGTCGGCGACCGACTCGACCGTCGCCTTGACATACGCCGTCGGCGAAACATACGACAGCGTGCACAGCCTTCCCTCGTACGCCGTGAACAGCTTCCCGACCGCGTACATGTCGTACTCGTCCACTTCGTCGGCGGCGAGCGTGACCTTCTCGACGTTCTCCTTCGCCAAGATGTCCGTCACCTCGATCAAAAACGCATAGCTCAAGTCTCCGTCGGCGGCTATGTACGCCTGCCCGTCGTCCGTGACGAAAACCGCACCGACATAGCTTTGATCGCCGAAACAGATCACCCTTTCGGGATAGATCCACCGCGCTGCGGACTGCGCCACTACAAGCACGAAAAAGCCGACTATCAACACGGACACCAAAATTCCCTTCGCTTGAAAGTGCACAAAACTGAACCTGGAAATGAATATGAGCAACACGAAATAGATGACGAACAAATACCATTCGAGATGAAATTCTATCGTCGCGACGCGTATGGTCGCGCATGCCTGCACAAGCAATATCATCGCGGTGAAGAACAGCGACACCGCCGAAAGCACCCATCCCATATACGGTATGAACGCTATCACAAGCGCGACCAAAAAGACGGGGAACGCGAACGACACCAGTGGCACCACCATCAAATTGGCGAGCATGAACACGAGCGACGTCGCTCCGAACGTGTGCACGGTGATGGGCAGCACGCCTATGTTCGCCGAGATCGTCACCGCCAGCGCCGCAGCGAGCGCCTTTGGGCACTTGATGCGGACGAGCCCGCGCTCTATCGTCTCATTGAACAGCACTATCCCGTAGACAGCGGCGTAGCTCATCAAGAACCCCAGCGCGAACAGCGAGTACGGCGAAAAGATCAGCGTCGACGCCGCCGCAAGCGACAGCGACGACAGCGCGTCGTACCTGCCTCCGACGATCTTGCCCAATTCCAAAATGACGATCATCACGATCGATCGGACTATCGACGGCGCAAACCCGCAGATCGCCCCGAAACCGAACATCACCGCGACCAACAGCGGAAAACTCGCCCACATCGGTAGCCTCATCTTGCGGAACAGCGCGTTCACCGTCGCCGCCAGCATCACGACGTGAAGTCCCGACACCGCCAGCAAATGCGCGGTTCCGCTCGCCGCAAAGTCGGCTTGTATGCCCTCGTTCATCACGTCCTTGTAGCCGAACAGCATCGCGTAGACAAATTCGGCGGTGTCTTCGCGCATGTTTGCGCTCAGCTTGTCCGCGACGGCGAGCCTGATCTTGTCGAACATGTCGTACTGCGTGCCCACGATCTCGAAATTCGGCTCGTCCTCGAGGGTGACTGCATAGATCTGATAGATCTTCCCTTGCGCCAGCGCGTTCGCGGTGAAGCCGTCGCCGTAGTTGGACAGCGACCCGAATGTCTCGGCGACAAAAGTGATCACGTCGCCCTCTTTGAGTTCGCCTTCGCCCGCCACCCTCAACAGCAGACTGCCCTTGCCGTCGAGCTTTACGCCGTCTGCGACTATGTTGTCGACCGTCAGCCAATCCGACGCGTCGACTGACCCGTCCAGTTCGACCGCGCTGCCTGAACTTATCCTTGCGGTCACGACGATGTTTTCGCCGTAAAATGCGCGGCTCTCCAAGACCTTGACGTTCGCAAACGCGCCCACGATCCCGAGCACCGCTCCGATCGTCACACATGCGAAAAACGTCGCCGCACCCTTTCTTTTGAGTAAAAAACATGCGACGATCGCCGCAGCCGGCACGATTGCCGTAACCGCCGAAACGATCGCCGTATCTGTCAATAAGTAAGAACATATCCCGCAAATCACTCCGAGAAGCGCCGCGGGAAAGACGCGCAGATTGAACAGCTTGAACGCCTTCTTACCTGCCACCGAATCTCTTCTCGTACTCCTCGACGGCCTGCGAGATGACCTCGAGCGTGCGCTCGCGCCCGAACAGCTGCAACACCTTCATCGTCTTGCCTTCAAGCTGCTTGTAGACGCCGAAAAAGTGCTTGATCTCCTCGATGATGTGCGGCGGAAGATCGGACACGTCGCGGAAGACGTTCCACGTCGGCTCCTTGAACGGCACCGCGATCACCTTGATGTCCTCCGCCCCCTCGTCGATCATCAATATGTGACCGATCGGATAGCACCTGACCAACGACATCGACGAGATCTCCTCGCTGCACAACACCAATACGTCCAGCGGATCCCCGTCGTCCGCATAGGTGCGCGGAATAAAACCGTAGTTCGCCGGATAGTGCGTCGACGTGTACAAAATGCGGTCCAAAATGAGCATCCCCGTCTCTTTGTCGACCTCGTATTTGTTCTTGCACCCCTTGGGGATCTCGATCACCGAGATGAAATCTTCGGGCGTGATGCGCTCCGGAGAAATGTCGTGCCAAATGTTCATAATTCCTCCCCGCCGCCTCCTGCGGCGTCCTCTTAGATTAAATTATACTATACTTCGCCGCCGATTGCCATAGTTTTGGATATTTTTTTCGTTATTTTATTGCCAAAGCCGTTCTTTTGTGCTAATATAATAGAGCAAATCGCGCCGAAGTGGTGGAATTGGCAGACGCGCCGGACTCAAAATCCGGTGATGGCGACATCGTGCGGGTTCAAGTCCCGCCTTCGGCACCACGGCAACGCTTGCTTTGCGGCAGCGGACAAAAAAGAGAAGCAACTCGGCTTCTCTTTCTTTTTTGTCCGCTTCTCTTTCGCTCGCTTTTGCCATGACGCCGAAGGCGAGATGCCGACCGCGTGACGCTCACGCGCCTTGACTTATTATGTCAAGCCGTCCCCTTTCGGCGTTCGCTATTCCGTCGCTTCGCTCCTTACAAGTCCCGCCTTCGGCACCAAAAGCCCGAGCTGACTTGCTCGGGCTTTTTTCTGTGCCAATGCGAGACTTAGAACCCGCACAAACGACTCCGTCGTTTCCGTGCGCTGCACGCTCGCGCACCGCTCCGCGGTGTCCCCTTTCGGCGCTCCCTGTAAGGCAAGTCCCGCCTTCGGCACCAACAACGGAAGGCTCGCCCTTACGGCAAAAAATACGAGGCTGTTTTACTGCCTCATATTTTTTTGCTTTTTGGCTCGCTTCCTCCCTTGTGCGAAGGCTGGTATCGTTCAATATTGATTAATTGGCAATAACGCCAGAACATAAAGTGCCCTCTATATCATAATTTGTTTTTCTTTGGTCATTCCCCCATGTCTCGCTTTAAACGTGCATCCAATGTATCCGCTAATTTTTCTGCTATTGCTCTTGCCATAATCGGAGGCACAGCATTGCCTACTTGCTGATACTGCTTATCTTTTGACCCACAAAATACAAAACTGTCTGGAAAAGATTGTAGCCTTGCCGCCTCTCTTACACTGATTGCTCGATCCATGATCGGATGAATCCACATGGACTTTCTGACGTTCACAACCGTACCGCTCGGTTCATCATACTCTAGTCGTAAATATATTGTGTTTTGCGTGCGAGATGCATCTGTATATGTGTTTTCTTTCAGTTCGTTCTTCAATGAATGAAAGTTTTCTCCTTGTTTAAGAGCGTGAAACCTCTTTAAGGCGACATCCGTCGTTCTAGTTACTATGTGGTTTCTTAAAACCTTAGAATCGCGTAGTTGTTTCGCAAGCAAACTAAGGTTTTTTCGAGGGCGCAATACAACTCCTTTGATGTCGTCTTTTAAATCATATACAGCTGGGATGTTTTCAATATCTGAAATAGCATCTCTTACTGTGCGATACTGATCCTCATCAAAAGTGCCGTTTGGCAAAGCAATCATAGAAGATATTGTTTTTTGGATACCCATGACCACAAATCGCATCCTCTTTTGCGGCACTCCATATGCTGCTGCGCATAGAATTGACGAATTAATTACATATCCATTTTCTGGCGCCTCTAGTATTCGCTTCATATAATCAAACACTGCAAAAGACCTAATCTTGGCTGATATCCCATTTGTTGTGTCAAACGCGTCGACCACAATATCATTGTCGTATATTTCTTTAACCTTGTTAAACATCCTTTGTTGCATAATTATTGGCTCGATTCCCGACAACAATTTGGCGTTATTTTGTTCCCCGCTAAAATAGTCATTTATTGCGCAGATCAATTCTTGTGTTTTAGTAGCAATATAACTATTCTCTGACAATAATATACTCGACCCAGCAATTTTTAGAAGCTCTTTTTTATGCTTAACTATTGTCGCTTGTAGTTTTGTAGCACTTTTCCTTGTCTTATATATGACATTCAAAGCACTATAATAGCATGCTGGCCAAATGTATTTTTCGGTTAATTTTCGGTTTTGAATGATATCTAACGCTCCTTCAAAAGAAAACGCAGCATCGATTAACTTTAATGTTGACATTTTTATTGGGATTTTGTATTTGCTTATTGTGCCCTTATCTTTCTCTTCCAAGTAAAATCTGTGCGTATCTGAGCGCAACATGCTTACATTTTCCATGACAAATGCTTTTGGGTGTAGTTCTAATATGGCTCTCAAATATTGTTTCACTAGCATATTGTTTCGGCTAATCGCATAGTTTTTTTGTCGATTAGCATTTGAAAAACCTTGACACGGCGGGCCTCCTATGACCACATCAATTGCTCCATATTTACAAGAAATTTCTTGATAGTTAGCAGTGCATACATCACCAAACACATCTACATTGGGATGATTATATTGATAAGTCGCGCGCATATCAGAACTGTTCTCAAATGCAACTTTTATGTCAAACTTATTTGTCTGCAAAAATCCTAAACTTAACCCTCCAGCTCCAGCAAATAAGTCTATCGTTGAATATTTTTTCATATTACACCTTTTACTTTTTGAATCCGTTAGAAATAGCTTCTTGTAGCAAGTTAAGCAATTGTGCACTCTGATACCCATTAGGGATTCTTGCCGGTATTTTACTAGCACATACCATCGCCTCGACCTGATCCGGAGTTATCGATATTCTTTTGCTCATGATAAATTCATAAATATCTCTCCAGAGTTTTGCTCCATACTCTACGACTTGTTTTTGCGCCTCAATATCAGTTATGAGTTTCTGCTCTTTTTTTGCGTCTCTTTCTGCAGCCCTTGTTTCATCTCTATTCAAAAGAACCTTCTCAACTTCCCTTGATAAGACACTGTCGCATTTTTTTACTCTTTCCCAACAGGCTTCTCTTTTGCACCACTGCGTTACGTTAATCGTATCCCGGTCAGGGGCTGTTATTTTTTCGAATACAAACTTTGTTATTTTGATTAGTTCGTTTGTTATTACACTTGGAACCTGTTGTCTATTCCAAATTAATTGAAGATCTAAGTCTTTATCTTGAAATTGCTCTATGATAAGTTCGTGTAATAATGCGATCGAATAAGTAACTATATTCGCACGATATCCCTGCGCAAACCATGGCTGATGTGAAACTATATATTCCGTATGCTTAAACAATATCGCCAACGCTATCGTGTCTTTGAAATATTTCTCATTGAATTGCGTATCATTTTTACTCCAATTACTATCCGCTATCTCTGCAAATTTCAAAAAGTTTGTTTGAGCACCTTTGCTTACTATATGCGGCAATCGATCCCATGTATTTCTGAATTTAGCAAAATCCGTTTTTGTAATAACTTGTCTTTTCGGCTGTTGCGTTGTGAATTTATCTTTTTGTGCTTTTGACAAATGCATCTGCTCTTGCAGATACTGCCCTCTCGCGCGCTCATAGAACCATTTAGTTTCATACTGCGCCCCGCCTGTTGCTGGAGCAAACAGCTTCCTTGAAAATTTTTCCATTCTGATATGAAAGGGATGAGTCGCAAAAAAATCGGCGTCGCTTACCTTATTTTGACTATTTGATGATTTAGAAATATTGCGAATTAATTCGCTGGCTTTTTCTGTATTTGAATCCACCTCGGTTAATTTCATTTGCACATAAATTGCGCTTAGATCTGCTTTATCTTTATAGCGTGCGTTTGACAGCGATGCAGTTGTCTGCCCACCATTAATAATTTGAAAATCCTTAGCATATGTAATATACTTACCATCTCCCTCTTTTTCAACAATTAAATCCATTGCAGTTGCAGAAACACCGTTATTATACGCAAAAAAGTTTTGCGGGACAGTCAATATTGTTTCTCTTATTTTTTTGTTTACTGCAACTTTAGTAGACAAAAATGATCTCACATTCCCCTCTAATAATTGACTACCGAATTTATCATAAATATCTGCTAGTACTGTCCCTGGAATAATACATAAATAGCTCTTAACCTCTCCGCTGTTTGCGCTACTCGCTTCAAGACAAGGTAGTCCTTTCCCGCACCGCTCTTTGAAATCTATCTCTATAGTCTGTCTTCCTTGGGAAGATGCACTCACCCTAAAGATTCGATCAACGTCCCAAATTTGACACTCTACGGGAATATTATAATATATCCTAGATTCTATCTCGCTTATTCTGTTGCTCATAAAACCATTCGTTAGCAATATTAAACGAAATTTGCGTATCCTTTCTTTATATTGCTTTAAGTTCACGATCAGGTCAGCAACAGGCGTACTTTCTTCAACCGCCCGATCTAATTTTCCCTCGAGGGCCTCTTCCGCAAAATAGAATAACCGATCAAAAAAAGTTGCCGCTATTGTTCTTGTAATGATCTCTTGTTCATTGGCTCCTATATAATTCGCTATAATCAAATTGAATGTATCATCAAATTCATCATAGACATATCCATCCACTCGAAGTTTTCTTCCGTTCTTGCCAATCCCATTATAAAAAGCAGGCGTAAAATCAGATAATACTTCAGCATCTATTAAATACTTTACCGCCAAATTCACAAACGCCGCACAAGACCCCTCTCCAGCAATTGCCGCCGTGGATTTTACTTCCTGCATGAAATCTTCCTGAAATTCATTGATATCCATATTAGTCTCCCTGTATTAAATATTTTTGTATCGCACTCGTTTCAAGCTCATAGACTGCGTTGCGAACTGCTCCTGGAACAGTTTCTCTTGTCATTTTAGGAAATTCCTCCGTCACTAAATAAGTTTGCTTTCTTGCCAGTCTGTATCGCACTTCTTGATATCGGTTCGACATAGACTTGTCATATCCACACATCGACAATTTACATTCTAGTAAATCTTTGTTGTGTGCATTATTTAGCATTTTCTCCGTGTCTTCGATAACCTGTGGCAACGAAAACGTTTGCATACCCCTGGACGTCGTTCGATCCATATAGTAAACAATCAACTCTCCTATGTCATTACGCTCAAGTTGCTGTAGCGACGAGATTTTTATAGCAGTAGTAGCAATCGTTGCTGTTTTAATTTCCACCCATTTATCCAAAAAAATAAAATCCTGATCGCTACCCTCGGGGCCTACCCATGCTTCTATTACTTCTTTTTCGTTGTAGCTCCTCAATGCTGACTGTAGAAATAAGAGCTCCCCAATGATTCCTTTTTGCGTCGACGATGTCAATATGCCATCCCCTTGCTTTTGCATTAAAATAATCCATTTTTTAAAACGCATAAGCATATCATCGGTCGGATGTTCCGATTTTTTTGTGCTATCCATTAAATCCCAGCACAATTTAAGAAATATGTCCTTAAGGGAATCATAGTTTAATACGAATTGTAATGCTTCTTTGCCGTTGCCTGTCGCAATACGATTCACCGAAATAGCTTTGGATGATATTAGTTCGCTGTCCGTTTCAACATCCAAAACCATAAAACACCGATGTTCTCCAAAATATCCAATATGAAAAGAGAGCGGATGAGCGTCGGACGCTAATAGGAATCCGTCATTATATGGTAAGATCCCATCCCACTTTTTTCTCAGTTCATTAATCGTTAAATTCATCGTCATCCTCATCTATGACATCAACCCAATTTTTCAATTCGTTAACATTCACCACATAATTTGCTGTTCTTTCAATTCCTTTTCCCTTGGGAAAACCTAACCCTAACGCAAAAATTATATCTGGATCATGCAAATCTCGATTCTCTGAACTGTTTTTCAAAATGTGAATCAGGGCTATTGGACTTCGTCCTTCTTTTGTCAAATATGTTCTATCGTTGATCTTCTCTCCTTTTTCCTTGCTCTGATTGCGCAATTTGATGATTTCTTCCTTATCCAGTCCTATTTTAGAGCATCCACCTGCTCCAACGCGAACATGATGACCATAAACACGAATAAGATTTTTCGTAGATTGTTCTCGTTCTAACTTTCTTTCTTCTGGTTTAATAGCCAACACTTTATCTATCAATTCTATTGAAATATCAATGCTTCCACTTCCTTGAGGGATGGCTACATCCCAAAAATCAAGATCCTTTTCGTCATCTGAAATATAATCCGCCAGTGCAATCGGTTGAAAATTTAAGTTCCATGGATGCGTTTGAAAATTGCGGACTAATTCTATAATGCTTCTTTTCTTCACGCCACTCCATATGTGCGCCATCGTATACTCATCATATTTATATTTTATACTATCATCTGCGGATAAAGCCTTAATAAACGAGCGACAAAGTCTTTCGTTTGCTTCAATCGTTTCTTTGTCTACTTTTAACCGAGGTGTTTCTATCATTCGACCAGATACGGTAATTGGTCTAGAAACAGCCTTTGCTGTGCGCATTTTGTTCCGTGCAGTAATAAGAAGCGCTCCCGGCGCTTGCCTGACCTTAAGCCCAAATTGTTCAGGAGTTTGTTTCTGCCGCTCCATTTTTCGTAGCTCATCTTTTAATTCATTTATCGCATCAGTAATGTAGCCATACCAGTCTATAGCATCCTCACCCATCCAAATCTTAAACAGATCGTCATAATTAGGGCGATAACCAAACCACCTTCCCATCTGTAACAACGTATCATACATCATTGAATTGCGATAGAAATAACTGACGCACAGCCCCTCCAGTGTCAAGCCACGAGACAAACTGTTTCCTCCTATTGCAATTACACGCATTCCCACTTTTTTATAAGCATAATAATTTAGAGAAGTTGCGCCATGTTGCTGATTAACCGATCTTACTTCCACCCGCTTTGTAGCTTTATATAGATATTCTTTCAAAATAGTTGCCCATGAAATCTGCGCCTTGTTCTCCAGATCATATCTTCTCCATATTGTATAGAGCGACTCAATGCTCTTTATCTGCATTGCTTTATCTATGGGCAACGCAGCATAATCTTCAAGATCATCCTTTACACGACAAACAAATTCCCCAACCAATTCTGCAGTCTTATTTTGCACTGCAGTAAATCTGCTTACATTTATTAACATCGACCTATGTTCTGTCTTGTCTTTTCGATAATCGCATATCGCTGTCGCTAAAATAAAATAAAGAATGGCTTCTTTCATGCTACCTGGAAGATCTACTATCTCTCCGGCCAAGTCTTTTTTGTGCCCAAACGCATAGAATGCTTTTTGCTCATCGTTTGCTATAGAAACTATAGCTTCCCCATACTCTCCTTCTTTTCTATTAGCTCTCTGATCTTCTTGTCCCCAATCATCCGCATCTCCATTGCCAAATATTTTATCCGCACCTATATACAACTCTGGCGTTGGTAGCACTGTCAAAAAGTCTTTAGGAAACAAATCGCGCGTCGCCTCATCCTCTTCTGTTTCCGGATTAATAAATATGTTCGCAAATGGTGTCGCGGTAATCCCAACATACGATGCTTGTTTAAAACAATTCAATACGTTTCGGATTGCTTTATTAATTGCTGTTGGGTCTTTCTCTTCTGCATTCGTGTTCACTGATGCATTGTCTGCCTCGTCATCTATCAACAGCATCGGCAAATCTATTAACCCAGTTTCGTCTGCATTGTTTTCTACTAACCACCTGTGCAAATTATTGAGTACACTCTTATTCTTTTTTACAACAAACAAAGCTGTTCCGTTTAATGTTCTCAAACTAAGTCCTAGCGCACGAAGTGTTGCCTTGTTAAAATCAGTGGTTACAGATGTAAAGCACGCAATCCTTTTATTAGGATCGAGCGGAGGAATCATTCCTACTCCTACTGGAGTATTTTTTATTTCATTTCCTGCTTTCTTATCAAGAGTATATTTGCTTTCCGAGCCCACAAATTCTGTATCCAGTCGTTCTTGTGTTTGAATCCGCAAGTTCTCCATCATACCTGCAAGAACAATAATAACTCGATACCCCGCATCTGCCGCTTTATTGCAAACGGCTGTATATGTCGCTGTTTTCCCAGACTGCACATCGCCAAGAAGCAAACCTCTCCGCTGAAACGGTCTAGTATGATCTTTGGGATTTCCTAAATCATCCATAATATCGTCCGTCGTTTTGTTTAAACGGTTAACTACCTCTATTCCCCACATTTTCTTTTCTTTTAAATATTTTTTATATCTTTGCCAATAAAAATCCTCATGTTCTTGAGTTCTATACCACGACTGATGCTCGGAATCCTTTCCTCGCAACGTTATAGCTTCCCCTATCGTGTGTAGAACGTTTGTAGCTAGGACCTTTTTTATTTGCGCAAACTCCTCATCGTTTACCGGATATCTTTCCGCCATAGATATCCTCATCAACTCCGCCTCGTTGTTTATTTGCTCTAATGACGGTAATTCCGTGTCATATTTTGTATTAATTATAGCTGTTGTTAATCCAACAATGTACTTCATATTCTCAGTCATCAAATTCACCTCTTACTTTTGCTTTCTCTATTTCTTCTCTAAAATCATTGAACGGCTCCGCCATTTTTAATAACTCTATCATATCGTATCTCGACATGACATCTTTTTGTGACATCACAATCTTTCTGAGCATTGAGATTGCTTCTGCCTCATTTGTTTCGGAGTCATTAGTTACTTTTTCGTCATTTGTCAAATCAATATATAATGAGTTGAGAGGAAGAGCCGCGCTAATTCGTTTAAAAATAAACTCCATCTTAGCTTTGATTTCAGGATGCTCTGCCATAAACCTCTTTATTATAGGATACTCCAAATTTATCTCATAATATATCCCCCCATCTCGCGCCTTTATTCTATCCCAAACATGTATTATTTTGTCATCTGTTTCTTTTCGTCCTCTATATGTCCACGTTCTTTTACTTCCCTCTGCGATTTTTTCCATTACAACTGCTAGATTCCTTCTAACTTCTTCAGGCGGCATCGCCACAGATTTTTTAATGTCAAGCGCCCACAAATCATCAAGCGTATTCGGAATATCAACTTGTACGCGCGCCAATTTTGTCATATCCCCTTGTCTCATTAACCGAAACCATGTCCCCCACACAATAAGTCGTCTATTGCGATATATATAAAATCCCTGCGCTTTTCTTAAACCCTCCTTGTTGCCCAGCTCTTTTAACTCTTTTTGTGTCAATTTAGAAGCATGAGGTAAAATATAAGGTTTAATTTTCACTTTCTGCCCTCTCACTACAATGATTTCCTCGTCCATTAGTTGCGTGCTTTTTTTGACTAAAAAAGGGTCTTGCGCCTCTAGACTACGGTTATTCATTTTAATATCTACCCGCTTTAATCCCGGCTCTCCACTCAAATACCGATGAAAAACTAACGACAAATGTTCCCTGATAATCCTAGTTTTCCGCCTAAACGTCTCCGCGACATCGTTGTCGCCATCTGTAAACTTGTCTAAATCCTGCCATATTACAAGCGTTCCAGACGTATAAGTCATCAACTTATTACATCCTGAAAACGCCTGTATCTCTTCTTTATCTAATACTATCAAAGACCATGTTTTTGTTTGTATAATATGGTTTAAATTCCATTGCGCCCCACTTATTTTTTCTTTTTTTTTAGAAATAACCGTTACGCTACGGCACTGCGATAACGATGCCGTCTTCAAACCAAGCCCATACCTTCCTAAATCTGCATCGTCTCGCTGAGTTAAAGGATCTGCGCTTCCGTATCGCATCGCCGAAATTAGTTCTTTTTCAGACATCCCCTTGCCGTTGTCCAAAATCGACACACTCGCGTCCCCTATTGGGAAAAAATCTATATCTATTCTGTCTGCCTTCGCAGCAATACTATTGTCTATAATGTCGGCGATAGCCGCCTCTGCAGAATAACCAATCGCCCTTGTTGATTCCATTAGTACCGGCGCATATGGTGGTGTATCCGTATATCTCATTATCTTCCTCTTGTCATTTTAAATAAAATTCTTTTGTTAACAGATTTACAATAAACTTAGCAGCTTTTCTATCAATTTGAATAGATTGGCTTATCTTTTCAGGATTTTTTCTATCTATGCGCCCATACATATCAAATTGAACATATTTCTCCCCCTCATCAGCAAATATTGTGTACGTCGTGTACACTTTATCATGCACACTGTTTCTCGATTTGTCTATTCCCTTAATATTTTCAACGCTAATCCTTGCCATTTCTTCACCTCCCTAATCGTCAACGTCTATGATATTAATCGGCTATTCTCTTCGCGAATCAAATCTGCTCTTTTAACACTTATACAAGCCTCTCATAGATAACATAGACATTGTTATGTATCCAGTATACCACAAAAACATACAAATTTCAATAATCTTCATTGTCGAAATCAAATATAATTGTTGGTTTGTCAAACATCTGTTACACTTTTGTTGTTAAAATAATCGGCAACGTATGGTTAGGCGACTTCCGGCCGAGTGGGCGCATAGGAGTGTGGTTGGACTCTCTATTGTATCGCTTTAATTGGTCTTGTAGATCGGCGAGACTGTAGAATCTGTGTTTGGAGTAAAAATGCGCAGCCGCTTGTTTTTCATTGGCAGATCGCAACATCATCAAAACATCGTGCGAAACCATTCGGCTACACATAATTTTCAAAAATTTTTCATTTCCCTATTGACAAATCGCCCAGGGTGTTGTAAACTCAAATTAGGTTTTTTAGCTGCGAAAATCGGCGGCGTTACCTTTTAGCCTGTCGTGATCCTCCGATGTACGGTGTTTTGATTGCGGCAGGCCTTTTTTGTTCCGAGTTTTGCCCATCGATACTTCTGCGCATAACATTTCGAAGCACCTTTGCGAACCTTTACCATATCTGCTCGGCTCAGCTCATCCTCCGGTGTTGCCTCCGTTTGCTTCGCGACCCACCAAACAACAAGGCCGATCGTCCGCCGACCGCGAAAGCGGCACAAAAGACATAAAACAGAGCCGTTTTGTCGACTCTTGATCGTCATCCCCTTATCTGTGCCGCTTATGGCATGATCTAATCGTGTCATTGGTCGGAATTTGTCGAAAATGTTCTATTTATTGTCCGTTTTGTGATTACTTTGGTTTGTTTTGTCGGTTTTTATGATTTTGCGTATGCGAATTGTTGACAGCTTATTTGCGTTTGTGATATAAATTGATTATCAAACCCAAGGAGCGTTTATGTTTACCGTTGCTATCGTCGCTTCCGATCCCTCGGACAAAGCCTCTGCCGCAGAGTTCGCCTCTTCCTCTTTGAATGCCGCCGTCGTCTTCCGCGATTCCGTTGCGGCTGCGCTGGAACACAGCCCCCTCTTTGACTGCATCATCGCGTGCGAAGACTCCTTCCGCGACGCCCTCAAAGACCGCTCCCTCTTCCTTCGTCTGTCCGGCACTACGGTGCTCTGTCTCTCAGACAAATTGTTCTTCAAGATAGACCTTTCCCAAAAAGGCTCCTCTCGCTCCGAGGCGAGAGCAAGTGCTTTGCTCTCCTCCCTCATGGCGAAATGCGGCTTCCGCCGCGGCACTCTCGGCTGCAGCTACATCCGAGACGCCGTCCTGATGTGCCTCTTCCTCGACGATCCCCGCCATAAATTGTCCAAAGACATCTATCCGAAGATCGCGCAAAAACACAACGTCCGTCCCGACAATGTCGAGCGCTCCATACGCAACGCCATCCGCGCAGCCGACTCCGACCCCATATCTCACGAACACATGCGCGCTTTGATCGGCAATGTCCGCCCCTCCAACTCCGAAGTCATCTCCGCCCTCACCCAAAAATTGAGCGAAGAATTCTTCCGCGCCAATACGCGCGACTGACCGCAGACAAGACCTTCCGACATTATCGATCGGCTGCGCGTCGTCGATGTATGTTTTGTCGTTTTCGACTTTGCGTCGACGTGATCGCAGTCGGCTACCGTTATATGGCTGTTCGAACTGCATTCCTTTTGCAGTGTGGCAAGCCAGGCTCGGCACGCCGAATTTCTCCAAAACTTCAATTCACGGCAAAAACAAGGAACTCAGCAACCTTTTTAGGGGTTCAACTGAGTCCCACTTGGCGCGGAGAGAGGGATTCGTAAGGAGCGCAGCGACGGAATAGCGGAGTGTAACGACGCGTCACTATTTCGGTGCCCGATTCTCCTTAGCGAAGCGCAGGGCGAGGCATGGGGCTTGACACAAAAAGCGACAGGAGGAACTTGTTCCTTTCCTGTCGCTTTTGTGGCATGCTTTGAGCCGAAGCCCGAAGCGTTGGCGCGGAGAGAGGGATTCGTAAGGAGCGTAGCGACGGAATAGCGGAGTGTAACGACGCGTCACTATTTCGGTGCCCGATTCTCCTTAGCGAAGCGCAGGGCGAGGCATGGGGCTTGACACAAAAAGCGACAGGAG
>ERZ1090879.18-NODE-18-length-119435-cov-17.722357_pt1 | contig 119435 bp, 110 predicted proteins | sample MGYA00478472_ERZ1090879 | MGnify/ENA primary metagenome ERZ1090879 (study PRJEB33644, sample SAMEA5815723) | chicken gut metagenome | biome: Chicken; feature: Gastrointestinal Tract; material: Caecum | place: Ireland | collected 2019-01-01 | study: A study of... | reverse complement strand
ATTATTAAAAAAATTTTCACGAGAACAATTGACAAACGTGAATTCTCTGATATAATGTAAAAGAACACGGGCGCCGGTACCCGCGCCGCAGAGAGGCGGCAAATCTGGCAAGGAGTTTTTCGAAAGCAGATGGTACATTTCACGTTGGATGCGAAGAAGCGCGGCGTAGACGTTTCCAAAGAACTCTATGGTCTCTTCTTTGAAGACATCAATCAGGCGGCAGACGGCGGACTCAACGCCGAAATGGTCATCAATAATTCGTTTGAGTTTGAGTATTTCTCTTACGACGATTACAACGCAGAGAGCTGGGTGGACTGCCGCAGCGCGAACTGGTTTTACTGGGATATCTACGGGGCTGGCCCCAGATATATCTCCAAAGCCGGGGGCATGAACGCGAACAATCCTTCTTACCTCGTGCTCAACGTGGGCGGGATCTATCACCTTGAAAATCCCGGCTACTATACCAACGGCGGTTACGATATGTACGGCATGCCCGTATATAACAAGGAGACGTACAACTTCTCCATGTGGGTGAAGCGCCTTGGGTTCAAGGGCGTTGCGAAGGTATATATCCGCGGCGCACACGGCAGGCACACGACCATCGGCGAAATCAAGATCCCCGAAGGCGACGAAGGGGACTGGATCAAAGTCTCCACGTCCGTCGTGGCGGAAAAAGATACGATGGGGCGCCTGTGCATCATTTTAGAGGGCAACGGGCAGATCGGTATCGACTATGTTTCCCTGCTTCCCGCAACGACGTGGGGCGATCCCAACAAGTACCGCAACGGCAAACTCTCGCCCCGCATGGTGCAGGTACTCAAAGACTGCCATCCCGCATTCCTTCGTTTCCCCGGCGGCTGCGTCGTCGAGGGCGACGTCGGCTTTGACTATCAGTACAAGTGGCGCAACACGGTAGGCCCGCTCGAAAGCCGCAAGCAGATCCCCAACGTATGGCGCTATATGCAGTCCTACGGCGTCGGGTTCTATGAATATTTCTGTCTGTGCGAAGATATCGGCGCAACGCCTCTGCCCGTTCTTCATTGCGGCGTCCTGTGCCAGATCCGTATGGGTGAACAGCGTAAAACGGGATATCAGCGCATCGTGCCCGGTACGCCTGCATTCAAGAGCGAGGTCATCGACAATGTCGCGCACCTCATCTACTTTGCGAAGGGCGACCTCTCCTCGAGCGATCCCAAAGAGGCATACTGGGCGAAAGTCCGCGCCGATATGGGACACCCCGAACCCTTCGAGATGAAGTATCTCGGGATCGGCAACGAGAACTGGGGCTATGAATATTTCGATAACTTTGCGTCCTGTCTGCTCGGAGTGCGTCAGTATATCTATAAGGGCAAGCTCACCGATCTTCTCAAACTTTTCGACGTCACTGTCGTCACCACGGCGGGCGTGGATATCCGCCCGCAGGATTCCAACGACAACTGGAAGATCATCAACGAGAAATACCGCGATATGATCGTAGATGAGCACGTCTACAATTCCTATCAGTGGTTCATCGACAATACAAAGCGTTACGACTGCTACGACCGCGACGGCGCGAAGGTGTTCATGGGCGAGTACGCGATGCACACGATGTCGGACGGAAGAGGGCGCCTCAACGGCGACAACAATCTCCGCTCCGCGCTCGCGGAGGCGGCGTTCCTCACGGGGTGCGAACGCAATTCCGACGTTGTGAAGATGACGTGCTACGCGCCGCTCTTCGCGGCGACCTATAACTATCGCTGGACGCCCGATATGATCTGGTTCAACGCCCGCGACATTATGCTCACGCCCAACTATTATGTGCAGCAGATGTTTGCGGCGAACGTCGGCAAATACACGCTGACGGACGTCTCCAAAGTGGACGACGACAATGCGGGCGGGCTCCTCATCGGCGGTCATCGCACGGCAAGTGCTGTGGCGAGCGTCACCGTACGCGATATCAAGACGGGCAAAGAGCTCTATCACCATTCCTTCAAAGACGGGTTGGGCGGCTGGAAGGTCTACCCCAACTGCCGCGGCGGTCACTTCGAGAACGGAGAGCTCATCATCGAGGAGAGCGATGCGTTCAACGGATACTATCTCGACGATCAGAAGTTCGGCAACTGCGAAGTGGAGATCTCCTTCCGCCGTATCTCGGGCGAGCAGAGCTTTATCGCAGGCGTCGGCGTCGCCGATGTGCGCGACGCAGGCACCATGGATAACGCGGGCTTCTCCATCTGCTGCCAGTACGGGAAAAATCACAAAGGCTACGATGTCTCCTTCGATAAGCGCGTAGACTTCATGCGCACCGTATGCGAAATGATGGGCAAGGATAAATTCCTCGGCTACAGCCCCGAAGGCAATGTGCTCAAACTCCGCTATACGACCAAGCACTTCAACGCTTATATCTTTAAAGACGGCGCATGGCACGAAGTGCTCTCCAAGAACATCTGGAAGGTCAACGAGCGCGTGTTCCAGTCCGCGACGGTGGGCGATGACGGCAAGATCTATCTCAAGGTCGTCAACGTCTCCGGAAAGGATGAAAAGATGAAGGCACAGCTTGTCGGATTCGAGGGTAAAAAGAAGGCGACTGTCACCACGCTCTGGCACGAGGATGTGACCGTCATCAACGAGATCGACGTCCGCGCCGGAAAAGTTCACAATATCGAGCCGACCGTCTCCGAGGTCGAGATCAAAGACGATACGCTCTCCGCAACGCTCAAGAACAACAGCGTTTCGGTATTCGTCATCGAATAAAAATCATTTGACCGTTACCCGCTGCGTCAAAGACGCGGCGGGTCTTTTTATTTGCGCTCAGCAAATAATTTTCAGCGCAGCAGAAGTATGATCTGTTCCGCTGTCCGCAGTATCCCCGTCCCGGGGCGAGGGTTTTCTTTTACAAAATTTTTCCGACGAGCCATATTTTTGCGGGCGGCGCCATATCATATACCATGCTTGAATTTCTCCCGTCCCGCATTCTCGGCGCCGTGCGGCACGTCAATCTCAACCGTCTGTATGAGCTGCGGCTGCGTGCGGACAAGCCGCTGCGCGCCAATATAGACGGCGTGTTCTGTTACCTCGGCACGCACGGGCGGGCGGAACGGGCAGAGGACGCGCTCTTTCCCACGCAGGAAGAGATCGCAGATACGCTCTTCGCGGCGAGCGGATACTCCGTGTATTCCGTTGCAGAACAGATCAAACAGGGTTTCGTCACGGGACGGGAGGGGGAACGCATCGGGATCGCAGGCGCATTCGTCTGCGAAAAGGGAGGTACGCTCTCCGTGCACGACGTCACTTCGCTGTGCGTCCGCGTTCCGCATGCCGTCGAGGGATGTGCGGAGGAGATCTATTCGAGGTGTCTTGCAGACAAGCTCCGTTCACTCATACTTTTATCGCCTCCGGGCGAAGGCAAGACGACGCTCCTGAGAGATCTCTCCCGCCTCGTGTGCAAACACAGAAAGCTGAATGTGCTCGTGAGCGACGAGCGCGGCGAACTTTCTGCGGGCGATCTGGGCGAGACGGCGGACATCATCCGCTATGCGGATAAACTCACTGCGTTCACGGCGGGGATCCGTGCGATGCGCCCCGATCTCATCGTTACGGACGAGCTTCTGCCCGAGGACTACGCCGCGGTGCGCCGCGCCATACAGGGCGGAATTTATGTTTTTGCCTCTGCGCACCTTACGCATGCAGAGGATGTTCCCGAAAAAATCTTTTCGCGTTACGTCCTTTTAGACGGGCTGGGGCGCGTCGGAAGCATCATCGGAGAAGACGGCCGTGCTGTGGCTTAAATTCCTGCTTGCGGCATGCGCGATCGCATTCTGCATCGGGCTCGGATATCTCGCGGCGAACAAATACCGTTGCAGGCGAAGTTTTTACTCACAGTTATATGACTTCAACGAGCGATATCTGAGCGAACTCGGATACGCACGAAAACCGCTGCCGCAATTTCTCAAAGAATACGTGTACGCGGGAGAATTCGGCAGAACCATCGGAGCTTTTTCCGCACGGGAGGAACTCCCGCGCCACCCCTTCCTGAGCGACGCGGAACAAAAGGAATATGCGGACTATTTCGCCATGCTCGGGAAGGGAGACGCACAGTCGCAGAGTGCTTTTTTTACGGCAAAACGGGCGGCGCTGCAACAAAGGAAGGAGGAAAGCGAAAAGGAGGCAAAGGCGAGAGGGGCGCTGTACTTAAAACTCGGTCTGCTGGCAGGGCTTGCGTTCGTCATTCTGATCATCTAATGGACATCTCCGTCATCTTCAAACTGGCAGCCATCGGCATCCTCGTCACGGTCGTATGTCAGATCCTGAAAAAATCCGACCGCGACGATATTTCGACGGTCGTCTCCATTGTAGGGCTCGTCATAGCGCTCACCATTGCCGTGACAATGATCGCAGACCTCTTCGATACCATCCGCGACATCTTCGAACTCACATGACCGCTCAGATCTTTCAGCTCATCGGGATCGCATTCGTCACGGCGGTCGCCGCGATCCTCGTCAAGAGCACGAAACCCGAACTCGCCGTCGTCATCACGATCGCAGGCAGCATTATCCTGCTGCTTTTTGTTCTCGAAGTGTTCCGCGGGAGCATCTCGCTTTTTACAGACATCGCACAGGCAACGGGACTCGACGCAACGATCGTCAAAACGCTCCTGAAAATGGTAGGGATCGGATATCTCGTCGAATTCAGCGCAGGGATCCTGAACGATTTCGGGCAGAATTCCCTTGCGGATAAACTGATCTTCTGCGGAAAGATCCTGATCCTTGTACTCGCCGTCCCGATCCTGGAAAGTATCCTCGCGCTTGTCGGCGAGCTAATCGGACTCATTGCATGAAAAATCCATTCGCCGTGCGGAAACGAAACCGCCGATTTCCGATCCTTTTTGCGCTTCTCGTCGTCGTGATACTTGTATTCTGCCAGACCGGAACGGTCAACGCATCCGCATATACCGCAGAAGAGCAGGCTGCGCTCGACAGACTGGAAGAGCAGGTAGAGGATCTGCTCGCCTCCCTCGATACTGCGGAGCTGGAGGAATACCTTCAAACGCTTTCACAGTTCGATGGAAAAGACGTCAGGGAAATGCTTGCAGACCTTGTCACGGGCGATTATGCGCTCAAATACGACACGATGTGGGAATCCGTTCTTGCGCTCGTTTGGGAAGAGGGCAGGGCGATGTTGCCTGCTTTTGCCGTCATTCTTGCCGTTGCAGTGCTCTGCGGCATCCTGAATTCTGCAAAAAGTGGGTTTTTGCAAAGTAGTATGTCAGACATAATACACTTTGTATCCTACATTTCCGTAGGCGCTGTGATCCTTGCCGTCCTTACAAACATTTTACAAGCGGTATTTTCCGCGATCGCCGATATGCAGCGACAGATGCAGGTCGTCTATCCGCTTCTGCTCACTTTGATGGCGGCAAGCGGAGGGGCGGTGTCGGCGGGCGTCTTTCGTCCTGCCGTCGCCTTTCTTGCGAGCGGGATCTGCGAGCTTTTCACCGCCGTCGTTCTCCCGACCTCCGTCGTTGTCGTCGCGCTCACATTTGCGGGAAACCTCTCGCCCGATGTCCGCTGCGAAAAGCTCGGGGGACTCTTCAAGAGCGTCAACAAATGGCTCATCGGACTCACCCTCGGTCTTTTTACGCTCTTTCTTACCGTGCAGGGGATCGCCTCAGCACAGTACGACGGTCTCTCTCTGCGCGCCGTCAAATATCTGGTTTCCGGATCCGTTCCGATCGTCGGAGGCTTTCTCTCCGGAGGCGTCGATCTCGTGCTCGCCGGGAGTGCGCTCATCAAGAACGCGCTCGGATCCTTCTCCGTTCTCCTGCTCTTCGCAAGTGTTCTGAGGCCACTCCTCTTGTTCGCGGCTTTCCAGCTGTTTTTGCGTCTCTGCGCCGCCGCGACGGAACCCGTCGGAGGAAAGATCTCCTCATTTCTCACATCGCTTGCAAACGACTGCGGTTTTTTTATCGCAGGGCTGCTCTGCGTCTCGTTCCTGCATTTCCTCACCATACTGCTGCTTGTCTGTTCCTCGGGAGTCATCTTCTGATGAAAACTTATATTCTCGCCATCATCGGGGTCGTCCTTCTTTCCGCTGTTGTCACCATCATCGCCCCGGGAGGAAAAATGGGCAAGTTCCTGAAGGGCGCGACTAAACTTGCCATCCTGTTTGTGATGCTGCTCCCGCTCCGCGCCGTACTCTCCGGTGACGCGATCTCCGTTTCGGGCGGAAATATGGCGCTTGATGAAAGTTATCTCGAACACTGCGCAAAAGAGCTTTCGGCGGAGGACGCCGCGTCCATCGTTCTTCACCTGGAAGAACAGTACGGCGTGACGGCCGCCGTAAAGGTGGAACGCAATGCCGATGCGACATTTTCCTACGAAAAAATCGTCGTACACATCTCAGATTTCGGAATATCGGACGCGGACGAACATATATATATGATAGAAAAAATCGAGGCGGCGATCGAAACATACTTCGGCTGCGACGCGGAGGTCTCATGAAAGACGCGCTCAGAAAGCTCTTCAAAAACAGAACGGCGCGGATCCTCGCCGTCGCCGCCGCGGCGCTCCTGCTTCTGCTTCTTTGCCGGGCAGTGTTCGGCGCGGCAAAAGAGCAGGACGCGTCGGTCGCCCAGACGGCCGCCGAGGCGCGCCTTTCAGCCATTCTTTCCCAGATCGACGGCGCGGGAACCGTGCGCGCCGCCATTGCGGAGGAGGGCGGAAAACCCGTCTCCGCCGTCGTTTTCTTCGACGGTCCTGACGGTGTGCTTATCCGACTGCGCCTGACGCAGGCAGCCGCCGCGGCTCTGAACATTGCCGAGAACAGGGTGCTCGTGTGCCCTGCGGAAAGATAAACAAAAAAGCGAGAAGGAGATAAAAATCATGTCGAACGGAAAGAAAATTGCACTCATGTCAACGCTCGTTTTGCTGCTCGCCGTAACGGCGATCTTCAATTTCGTGCTGGCAGGAACGCAGGCGGCGAGCGTGGATGCAGACGTCGAAGTCAACTATTTCACGACCTACCGCGCCGACCGCAACTCGACCAGGAGCGAGGAGTTCGTGCAGCTCGACAGCGTGATCTCCGCCTACGCGGAGGGCACCGAAGAGCACACCGCGGCGGTGGAGCGCAAGCAGGAGCTTGTGGAGATGATGGAGGATGAGCTCGTCATGGAATCCATCATCAAATCGATGGGCTTTACCGACGCCGCAGTTGCCATCGGCGATTCCGAAAACATCAATGTTTTCGTCAATTCGAGCGAGCTTACGACGGAAATGGTGACGAAGATCTTCTACGCACTCGAAGTCGAACAGAAAATCCGCGACGGAAACATTATAATTATGCCTGTTTATGCGGAAAGTTGAAAAAAACAGTAGTAAATTTCCAAAATATGTGCTATAATGGTATTCACAAAGGAGAGGATCATGGCAAGCATCAAGTACAATCCGAACGGACAAAAGGGTAAGATCACCTACAGCGCGGACATTGTGAGCGGTATTGTCGTTCTCAGTCTGCAGGAAACGGAGGGCATCGAGCTCGTTCCTTCCAAAAATAAGGGTATCAAGCTGTATTTCGAGAAAGAGGGTATCTTCGTGGATATCTCCGTCATCGCGCACTACGGCTATAAAGTTCCCGAGCTTGCATTCCGCATTCAGCAGAACATCAAGCAGATGGTCGAGTCCATGACGAAGTACAAGATCGCCAAGGTGGACGTTCACGTCACGAGCGTCGTATTCCCTCAGAGAAAGGCGGAGCCCCCGCAGGAACCGGCGCCCGCTGCAGGCGAACAAAATAACTGACGCGCATTCCCTTCCGCGCTTGCGGGAGGGAATGTTATCATACAAAATATTTTTGAGGAAAACACATGAGAAGCGATGCAAGAGAGGCGGCGTTTCAGATCATCTTTGCCGATCTGTTCGGCGGAGACGGAAAAAAGGGATTCCGCAGCGCGATCTACAAGGAACACAAGCTCAAAGAAGACGAATGTGCGTTTGCCGAGCAGCTCGTGAACGCCGTTTTTTCACATCAGGCAGAACTCACGGAGGAGATCGGCGCGCACGTAACGCGCTTTGCCGATTACCGCATCTATCCCGCGGATAAAGCAGTGCTCCTGCTGGCGCTCGCCGAGATCAGGTATTTCGACGACGTGCCGCCCGTCGTATCCGTTTCGGAAGCGGCGGCGCTCGCGCGCAAATATTCCACGGAAAAATCCGCCGATTTCGTAAACGGCGTTCTGGGAGGGATCATCAACAAATGACGCTCATTGAAGGAAAAAAAGTCGCGGCAGAAGTCCGTGCGGAACTCAAAGCGGAAACGGCGGCGTTCGAGGCGCAGTACGGGAAAAAAGTCGGTCTGGCGGTCGTGCTCGTCGGCGAAGATCCCGCATCGCAGGTGTATGTGCGGAATAAGATCAAAGGCTGCGAAGAGGCGGGGATCCGCTCGTTCGCGCACTATCTCCCCGCCGACGCATCGCAAAAACAGGTCGAGGAGCTCGTCGCGGCGCTTGCGGCAGACGAGAGCGTGCACGGGATCCTCGTGCAGCTCCCGCTTCCCGGACATCTCGATGCAGACCGCATCCTTGCCCTGATCCCCACAGAAAAGGACGTAGACGGATTCTCCGCGGAAAATATCGGGAAACTGGCGCTGAACGAAGAGGGGACCGTCGCATGCACCCCGTTCGGCGTGATGGAGCTGCTCAGGCGCTACCATATCGATCCGCGCGGAAAGCGCGCCGTCGTCGTCGGGCGCAGCAATATCGTCGGCAGACCGATGGCGCTCCTTCTTCTCAATGCCGACGCGACCGTTACCGTGTGTCATTCCCGCACGGCGGATCTCAAAGAGGAGTGCGCCCGCGCGGATATCCTCGTCGCCGCGATCGGCAAGCCGAAATTCATCACGGCGGAGATGGTAAAGGCCGGCGCCGTCGTCATCGACGTCGGCATCAACCGCGTCGACGGGAAACTTGTAGGCGACGTTGACTTTGACGAAGTCAGCAAAAAGGCGTCCTTCATCACGCCGGTTCCGGGCGGAGTGGGACCCATGACCATCGCCATGCTCCTCAAAAATGCGGTAGCATGCGCCAAACGTGCAGTCAGATGACGAATTTTTCCCATCAATACGAGGAGTACCGCGCGCACTTTGAAGATCATCTTCAGAAAATGTGCGAAAAAATGGACTTCAAGCCGTCCGTACTTACGGAGAGCATGCGCTATTCGCTCCTTTCCGGCGGCAAGCGTGTGCGCCCCGTGCTCTTTTTTGCATCGCTCGAGGCATTCGGCACGGATTACCGCGGCGAAGAAGATCTCGCGTTCGCGCTCGAATGCATCCATACCTATTCTCTCATCCACGACGATCTTCCCGCTATGGATGACGACGATATGCGCCGCGGACGTCCCTCCAATCACAAAGTTTTCGGAGAGGCGAATGCGATCCTCGCGGGAGACGCGCTTCTTTCTTACGCCTTCGATATCCTTTTGCGAGAGGCGGGGCGCGGCGGGCGCCATCTCAACGCTGCGCGTACGCTCTCTGCGGCGGCGGGAGCGGACGGAATGGTCGCGGGGCAGTCAGCCGATCTGCTCTATACGGGCAAAAACGGCGGCGAAGAGGAACTTCGCTTTATTTATCGGAATAAAACAGGGCGGCTGATGGCGGCGCCCGTTGCCATGGCGGCTGATCTTGCGGGAAAAAACCGCACGGAGGCGGAAGCCTTCGGCATTGCGCTCGGCGAACTCTTTCAGCTCACGGACGATATTCTGGACGAAGTGGGCGAAAGTGCGGCGCTCGGGAAGACTGCGGGAAAGGACGCCGCGGAAGATAAACTGACCGCTGTAAAAATTTACGGGCTGGAGGGCGCGCGCGAAAAAGCGGCGGCATGCGCCGCACGCTGCCACGATTTGCTTTCCGCCATGGACGCAGACAAGAAATTTCTGGCTGCGCTTGTCGATCTTGTCCTCAAGCGCGATCGGTGAAAAAATGGAGAAATTTACGCATGAGGCGCTTGCAAACGCCTCTGTCAGGCAATTACAGACGCTGTGCGAGCAGATACGGGAAGAGATCTTCCGTACCGTATCCGTCCGCGGCGGGCACCTCGCCTCCAATCTCGGCGTGGTGGAACTCACCGTGGCGCTGCACCGCGTCTTTACTTTTCCGAAGGATAAAATCATCTTCGACGTGGGGCATCAGTGCTACCCGCACAAACTTCTCTCTGACCGTGCCGACAGGTTCTCGACCCTGAGAAGCCGCGGCGGGATCTCCGGATTTCCCAAGCGCGCGGAGAGCGAATACGACAGTTACGATACCGGACATGCGGGAACGGCGATCTCTGCCGCGCTCGGCATCGCAAAAGCGCGTGACCTGAAAAAAGAGGACTTCGATGTGATCGCGCTGATCGGCGACGGTTCCTTCAACAACGGGCTGATCTATGAGGCGCTCAACAGCCTGCGCGTACTGAACACGCGCATCCTCATCATCCTCAACGATAACGGCATGTCGATCTCACCGACGGTCGGAAGTACGCACGACGTTCTCGAAGAGCTCAAAGCCGGGAACGCGCCGCTTGCAGATGTCCGTCTCTTTGAGCGCTACGGGCTGGAATATATGGGCGTTTTTGCGGGAAATGATTTTGAAAGTCTCCTTCCGGCGCTCGAACAAGCCAAAGAAAAACTCAAAACATCGAGCGTGCTCCTGCATGTTACGACGAAAAAAGGACAGGGGCATCCGTTCTGCGAACAGGCACCCGATTTGACGCACGGCGTGAGCCCCGGGAAAAAAGGCAAAGAGTACTCAAACGTACTCGGCGAAACGCTGGCGACCCTTGCCGAAGCGGACAAACGCATTGTAGCCGTGACTGCAGCGATGACGGATGCGCTCGGTTTACGCCCGTTCTTCGAAAAATTTCCAGAACGCGCATTTGACGTCGGCATCTGCGAGGAGCACGCCTCCGTGCTCTCCGCGGCGCTCGCCGCAGAGGGGATGAAACCCTATTACGCAATCTATTCCACCTTCCTGCAGCGCGCCTTCGACGAGATCATCCACGATGTCTGCGGACAGAATCTTCCGGTCACTTTCTGTATCGACCGCGCAGGCGTAAGCGGAGCGGACGGGGAAACGCATCAGGGTGTATTCGATCTTTCCTACCTTTCGCTCATTCCGAACCTCACGATCGCAATCCCCGGGAACCTTTCGGAGTTCCGTGCAATGCTTGAAATGAGCGCGTCTTTCCCGGCTCCGCTTGCGATCAGATATCCGCGTGAAGGGGAGGAGGGGGCGTTTTCTCGCATTGAAATTGGGAAATTCGATATTTTGCATAGTAATATGTCAGACGTAATTATTTATGCCGCGGGGGAGAGATGCATCAATCTCGCCGAAAGAATCTATCAGCGTGCCCGATTGAAGGAGATTCCCTTGACGGTCGTGAACGCGCGTTTCTTAAAACCGCTGGACGAAGAGCTGCTCGCTTCGAGACCGGAGCGAAACGTTATCACGATCGAGGACAACGCGCTCATCGGCGGATTGGGTGATGCGATCACAAGATGCTTGAAAAACAGCGGCAGAAATATCTTCTGTTTCGGCTACCGCGATGTATTTATCCCTCACGGCGACGCGCGCGGTCTTTTCAGCGAATTCGGGCCGAATGAAGACGAGATCTTTGCCTGTGTGAGAAAATGCCATGCGCGCGGATAGTTTTTTTGCAAAAAAATACGGCTCCCGCACCCGCGCAAAGGATGCGCTGCTCAGCGGTAAGATCTTTCGCGGCGGCAAGCCGCTCTCGCCCTCCGACGATGTCTGCGAGGGCGACGATTTTGTTTTTCTGAACGATGACGAATATGTCTCCCGAGGGGCGTATAAATTGCTCCGCGGGCTCGATACGTTCGGCGAAAGCGTCGAAAATAAGATTTTTGCCGATCTCGGCGCGAGCACGGGAGGGTTTACCGATGTCCTTCTTCGCAGGGGCGCGCGGCATATTTATGCTGTCGACGTCGGGAAAAGTCAGCTCGACGCACGGCTTGCGGCGGATGACCGCGTGACCGTCATGGACGAGACGAACGCCCGCTATCTCACGGCAGACAGCTTCCCCGAGCCGCTCGACGGAGTGGTTTCCGATCTGAGCTTTATCTCGCTGCAGCTCATCCTTCCTGCAGTTTCAGCCATGCTCGAGGATGGGGCAAACGCTTTCGTGCTCTTCAAACCGCAATTCGAATGCGGCGGGAAGGGGCTCGGAAAGGGCGGTATCCTTCCCGTCCGATATCACCGCGCCCTGCTCGGGGCTTTTTATCGGTTCTGCATGCAGCTCGGACTCGCGCCGCAAAATATCGTTAATGCGCCGCTGCGGGAGCGAAAAAACGTGGAATACGTCGTATTTCTCAAAAAAGGAGCCGCTCCGCTCGCCGAAGAGACTTTTTTGATGCGCGCCGCGCGGCTTATTTGAATAATTTTATAAAAATTACGCCGAAACTCTTGCATATATGCAAAATTCGGCTTATAATAACGGCGATGAATATCGGAATATACTACAATCGGGAACAGGTCGACCGCTCCGTTGCAGAGCGGCTCGCCGCGCACATCTTTGCGGCGGGGCACACAGCCGTGCTCTTTTCCGAACTCACGGAGATCTGCGGCGACAGGCTCGTCGTTCTGGGCGGAGACGGGACGATGCTCCGTGCAGCCAAGCGGGCGTCCGTTCTGAATATCCCCGTCGTCGGCGTCAACTACGGCAGACTCGGGTTCCTCACCGAATTCGAACGGGAAGAGACGGACAAGGTCATTCCGCTCGTTCTGGACGAAAACTGCGCAGTGCTGCGGCGCGCGATGCTCGAGGTGGAGCTCAACGGCAGTAAATTCGACTGTCTGAACGAACTTGCGCTTCTGCATCCCGTCGCCCCGGACAAGGATAACCGCGTCGTTACCATCTCCGTTGCGATCGACGGAAGTCACGCGGGCGAATTTATCGCGGACGGGCTCATCGTCGCCACTCCGACGGGTTCCACGGCATATTCGCTCTCTGCGGGCGGCAGCATCATGACGCCCGACTGCGAAACATTCCAGCTCACGCCCGTGTGCGCTTTTTCCATGCGCAGCCGTTCGATTGCCTACTCCAACCGCAGCGAACTCAGCTTTTCGCTCCCGAAGGGTGCGCTCGTTCTGTACGGCGACGGCGTATTCCTCGGACAAGCGGGCGCTGAAGACAGGCTGACTGTCCGCAGGTCGGTACGCAGCGCAGTGTTTCTGACGCGCGGGCTGAGCGAGTATTTCCGCAGACTCACAGAAAAAATCAATTGAAGCAAGGAGAAATTTATGACGCGCAACGCAAGACAGGCAAAAATACTCGAGATCATCGCCGATCAGGAGATCGAAACACAGGAGGAGCTCTGCGCAGAACTTGCCGCGCAGGGCATGCAGGTCACTCAGGCGACCGTTTCCCGCGATATCAAAGATCTGCGTCTGTTTAAGGTAAAGGGAACACAAAAACGCTTTCGTTACGCATCGCTCCGAGAACAGGAGGGCGGCGTCTCCGAAAAGCTGCGCGCGCTCTTTCAGGCGTGCGTCGTACGCATCGCGCCCGTCGGCAATCTCATCGTCGTCAAGACGCTCCCCGGGAGCGGCGCGAACGCAGGCGTCGTCATCGACGGACTTGCCTATACGGAGGTCGTCGGCTCAATCGCCGGGGACGACACCGTACTGCTCATCTGCGAGACTCCGGAATCGGGAAAGACGGTGGCGGACAGACTTTCGGCGCTCGTCGGAGCTTGACCCATGCTGAAAAGACTGTACATAGAAAACGTTGCGCTCATCGAGCGCGCAGAACTGGAATTTTCCGATAAGATCAACGTTCTTTCGGGGGAGACGGGCGCCGGAAAGTCCATTATCCTCGATTCCATCGACTTTGTTCTCGGCGCAAAAGCAGACCGCAGCATGATCCGCTCGGGCGAACAATCCTGTCTCGTACGCGCCGAATTTTCCACAACAGATCCACGCGTCGGGGATCTTCTCGAAGAGCTCGATATCGAAGCCGAGGAGGAGCTCATCCTTTCCAGAAAACTGAACATCGACGGAAAGGGGACGCTGAAGATCAACGGGATAAGCGTGACGGCGTCCATGCTGAGGAGACTCACGGCGCTCCTCGTGGATGTCCACGGACAGAGCGAACATTTTTTCCTTTTGAAAGAGGCAAATCAGCTCCGCTTGCTTGACGAAGTTGCGGGAGAGCCCGTTTCAAAGATCAAAGATGCGCTGAAGGAACTTCTCTCCGTCCGCCGCACCCTGCTTTCCGAACGCGCCAAGCTCGGCGGCGACGAGGGCGAACGCAACCGCAGACTGGATGTCCTGAAATTCCAGATCGACGAAATTTCCTCCGCACAGCTGCGAGAGGGTGAGGAGGAAGAACTGCTCGCGTTCCGCGAGCGTTGGCGCAATGCCGAAAAAATCCTCGAAGGGCTGAATTCGGCACGGCAATATCTTACGTCGGACGGCGGCAGCGTCGATGCGCTCCGCGGTGCGGCGAGGAGCCTTTCCGCGCTTTCCAGGTTCGGAGAGCAGTACGATTCACTTGCAGAGCGACTGGAAAACGCCGCGGCGGAAGCCGAGGACATAGCCGACTGTGCCGAACAATACGCAGACGAGCTCGATATCGACGAACACGAAGCCGAGCGCGTGGAGGCGAGACTCGATGAACTGAAATCGCTCAAACGCAAATACGGCGGTTCCGTGCAGGAAATCCTTTCCTTTCTCGAAAAGGCGAAAGATGAATTCGAGCTGCTCTCCGACAGCGGCGCCCGATTCGAGATGCTGACCGGAAAACTCGAGAAGACGGACGCCGCGATCTACGAAGCATGCAACGCTCTGACCGACGCACGCAAAAAAGCGGCGGAAGGTTTCGCGAAACGCGTTATCGAAGAACTGACAACGTTGAATATCGCCTCCGCGCGCTTTGAAGTGCAATTCGACGCGTTCACACGCGAGGACGTTCCGAAGGCTACCTCGGAGGGACTCGGCGGCGTACGGTTTCTTTTTTCCGCGAATGCCGGAGAACCGCTCAAAGAGCTCGGAAAGATCATAAGCGGCGGCGAAATGAGCCGTTTCATGCTGGCAGTCAAGGCGCAGCTCTCCTCGGTCAACGCCATCGGGACATATATCTTTGACGAGATCGACGCGGGCATCGGCGGAAAAACAGCGCGTACCGTCGCGGAAAAATTCTGCAGGATCGCAAAAAACGTGCAGATCATCGCCGTATCGCACCTGGCGCAGATCGCGTCGTTTGCGGATCGTGAATTTGTCATCGAGAAAAAAGAGGCGGACGGCAGAACGCATACCTGCATCCGCGAAGCTGATGGGGACGCGCGCGTACGCGAGATCGCACGGCTCATCGGCGGCGACGCTGAGAATGACGCGGCGATCCGACACGCCGAAGAACTGCTGAAATCGGCTGAATCTTACAAAAACTCCCTTTCATAAACAGAACGCAATCCGAATAGAACGCTTTCGGCTTACGCAAATTACCTTCTGTACACGGAGGTTTTATGCGTAGGCTGAAATTTTTTATCGCGGCAGCTCTTGCAGCCAGTTGCTTTTTCCTCGGAGGGAACATACACATTGCCGACGCCTCCGCCGACCTTTATTATATCGGCGGCATGACGGCGGGTTTTTCGCTCTCGGCGGGCGGCGTCGAGGTCGTAGGGTTCAAAGACGTGACGTCGGAAAGCGGGTCGTCCTGCCCCGCAACAGAAGCGGGCATGCGCACGGGCGACATCATCGTGGCGGTCGACGGGATCCACACGCGCAGCGTGGAAGAGCTCAACGCGGCATTTGCTCGCAGTGCGGGAAAGCCTGTTACGCTCACGCTCAAACGGGACGGAGAACAGGCGCAGATCGAGGTGACGCCCGTACGCGACAAGCACGCCGACCGCTATAAGATCGGGATCCTCATCCGGGATACGCTTTCCGGGATCGGTACCGTGACTTACATCGAAAAGGAGACGATGCGGTTCGGTGCACTCGGCCACGCCGTCTGCGGAGAGGATAAAACGGCGCTCACCATTGCCGACTCATCGGTATACCTTTGCAGCATCGTGAGCGTGAACCGCGGCGAACGCGGCAAGGCGGGGGAACTGCGCGGGCTCTTTCTCAACGACAGCCGCATTGGCGCTGCGGACAAGGTCTGCGCGACAGGCTTATACGGAAAATTTTCCGGAGGATACGATCTTTCCGACTGCGCCGCCGTTCAATCGGCTCCGTTGTCTGAGGCAGCAATCGGAAAAGCGACCATATATTCGACGGTGGACGGCGTCACGCCGAAGGCGTACGAAATCGCCATTGCAAAAGTGGACGCGAATAACCGCGACAATAAAAATTTCGTCATCAAGGTGACGGATGAACGGCTGATCGCCGAAACGGGAGGCATCGTTCAGGGCATGAGCGGAAGTCCCATCCTTCAGAACGGCAAGCTCATCGGCGCGGTCACGCACGTCTTTCTGAACGACCCGACGCGCGGCTACGGCATAGGCATCGAAAAAATGCTCGAAAAATAGAATGAACAATGCTGACGGATTCATAGGATAGGATATGGATCCGTTTTTTTGCATGCGGGACGTACTTTCCCGCGCCATGGAACGAAAGGGCATGCTTGCCGCCTTTGCGGCAGGGGTTCTTGCGTGTGCCGTTCTGGGCGCCGTCTTCGTAAATACGCCCGCGGGATACGATTATCACCTTCGTTTTGCAGAAAAGTTTCTCGATCGCGTCTGTTTTTCCGAACGGAACGTCATCCTCATATTCTTTGAACAGACGGCGGGGCACGCGCTCCTGCTCGCACTCGTTCTTCTCGGCGGGACCCACATCGCCGCGCTTTCGGTCTCCGTCACCGTTCTGTTCTACCGCGCATGCACCTTCGGAGGAAGTCTCGTGATCTTCTTCACCGTGTACCGCATGACGGGCGTCCTGGTTGTGTTCACGCTCTATCTGCCCGTGCATCTGCTTATCGACTGCATTCTGATCCTTGCCGCCGCGCTTTCATGCGCGCGTGCAAAACGGTTTCGTTTCTGTGCGGGCGACGCATCGCTGCTGCTGCGGGATTTTCTTGTCCTGCTTGCATTGGCGGCAACGATCTGTCTCGCCGAAATGATCTTACTGCTCGCGCTTTTTCATCCGCTCGGCAGCATCGTTTAGCGCATAGATTTTCAACCGCGGCGCAAACTGATGGTATGAAAAAGAGTGTGATATGTGCCGCCGCAGCACTCTCGCTTACAGCGGCGGTCATCGGAACGGGAAACGCATGTAAAGTTTTTGCAGACGAAACACAGCCGTTGCCCGCATGCAAGGCGGCTTATCTGATGGATGAAACAAGCGGCGTGCAGCTCTACGCGAAAAATGAAACAGAACATCTTCCCATCGCAAGCATGTGCAAGATCATGACGCTCCTGCTTGCGTTTGAGGCGGAAGAGCGCGGCGACATCTCCTTCAGCGATGAGATCAAAGTATCCGAACGCGCCGCAGGGATGGGGGGATCGCAGGTCTTTCTCGGCGCGGGTCTCATATACAAGGCGGACGATCTGCTCAAAAGCATTGCGGTCTGTTCGGCAAACGACTCCTGCGTCGCCGTTGCGGAATACCTCTGCGGGAGCGAAGCATCCTTCTGCGAACGCATGAACCGTCGCGCAAAAGAACTCGGTGCAGAAAATACTCTGTTTGCAAACTGTACCGGTCTGCCGAAAGAACCGCAGTACTCCTGCGCCAAAGACGTCGCGCTCATGCTGCGCGAATTGATCGGGCACGAAAAATATCAGGAATACTCGCATGTGTGGCTCGAGGACTTTGCACATCCGGACGGCAGAACGACACAGATGACAAACACAAATAAACTTATCCGCACTTACGACGGATGCGACGGAGGAAAGACGGGGTTCACAAACGAAGCGGGGTTCTGTCTTGCCGCCGCAGCGCATAAAGGGGAAACGCGCGTCATCTCCGTCGCGATCGGCGCAAACGATTCGAAATCACGTTTTTCCGCCGTAACATCGCTCTTTGACTATGCGTTCGATCATTTTGAGAGCACCGTGCTCCTGCGCGAAGGCGAACCGCTGCAGGAAAAGATCTGCATCCGCGGGAGCCGTACAGGTGAGATTGCAGTCGTTCCCGAACGTACGCTTGCCTGCCTCCGCAGGCGCGGAACAGATGAAAATTATACCGTAGAGTATGCGCAGCGGGAGGCGATCGCGCCGATCGCAAGGGGAGAAGTGCTCGGTGAAGCGATCCTGTACCGCGACGGCGTAGAGATAGACAGAGTCGCATTGCTGGCTGCCGAAGATGCGGATCGGTTTTCATGGTGGGAGGCATACCGAGAGGGAGCTCGGAACTGGAATTAGCCCTATAAATATAGAATTAGCATAGTAATACGCATGACATAGTATTGTTTTAGCGACATACTGTGTCATTTTTTTATTGACCGAACGCCTGAAATCTGTTATAATTTCGTATATGAACACGCGAGATACACTGAAGATCAACGAAAAAGGCCATCTTGAAATCGGCGGCGCGGACTGCGTAGAACTTGCAAAACATTTCGGAACGCCGCTCTACGTCTTTGACGAAGCATATATCCGCCGTATGATGCGAACCTATCAGGACACGATCGACGAGGAATACGATAGAAACGGGCTTGTGCTCTATGCTTCGAAGGCATTTTCCTGCGAGGCGATCTATGCCATCGCAAAACAGGAGGGCATCGGCGTGGACGTCGTCTCGGGCGGGGAACTGTACACGGCGATGCGGGCGGGATTCCCAGCTGATAAGATCACGATGCACGGGAACAACAAACTCCCGCGCGAGATCGCCTATGCCATGGAGTGCGGCGTCGGAACGATCGTCATCGACGAATATTCCGAGGCAGATCTCCTCGATGCAGAGGCTGCAAAGCGCGGCGTCGTTCAGAATGTGCTTATCCGCGTCAATCCCGGCGTCGAGGCGCATACGCACGCCTACGTCCAGACGGCGACGCCCGATTCCAAATTCGGTTTTTCCATCGGCAGCGGAGCGGCAGCAGCCATCACGAAGTATGTGCTCGGAAAGAAACACCTTCGTCTGAAGGGCTATCACTGCCACATCGGTTCTCAGATCTTTGAAAAGCAGTCCTTTGTACTCGCAGTTGAAAAGGATCTCGCCTTCATGGCAGACGTCAAAAAGTCGCTCGGTTTTGAGGCGGAAGTCCTCAATATGGGCGGAGGGTTCGGCATCTGGTATACCGACGAAGACGAAAAGATCGACGCCGAAGGCTATCGGGGCTATCTACGGGCGCTCCTTTCCGCCGTAAAATCTGGCTGTGCCGCGCACGGACTCAAACTGCCGTTCGTAAACATCGAACCGGGCAGATCCGTCGTCGGCGAGGCGGGGATCACGCTCTATACCGTCGGCGCGATCAAGGATATCCCCGGCATCCGCAAATATCTCGCCGTCGACGGCGGAATGTTCGATAATCCGCGCTTTGCGCTCTATCAGAGCAAATATACCGCGGTGCTTGCAAACCGCGCCGATGAAAAGCCTGCGGAGATCGTCGCCATTGCCGGAAAATGCTGTGAGAGCGGCGACCTCATCGGGACGGAGTTCAATCTGCCCAAAGCAAACCTCGGCGATATCGTCGCCGTACTCTCGACGGGCGCATACAATTATTCGATGGCGTCCAATTATAACCGCAATTTTATTCCCGCAGCCGTACTCGTCAAAGATGGAAAGGCGGAATATATCGTAAAGCCGCAGACGTACGAGGATCTCGTCCGAAACGACGTTATTCCCGATCGCCTCAGATAAAAAACAAGATTCAGGAGGTATACCGCATTGCGCCTTTGATTTTTCGGAAGGAACACCTGCACGAGCCGCCCGCACAAGATGCGTGGTCGGTTTTGTGCGCCTTGCGAGAGATCAACGGCGGAGCGCCTCTGTGTTTCCGCGGGATTTTCTCGCGGAAATTTTTTTACGGAGGCAACGCAATGTCTTATATCCAACTCGATCATATTACATATACCTACCCGAGCGGGCTTGCGCCCGTGTTTGAGAATCTGACCCTTCATCTCGATACCGACTGGAAACTGGGCGTTATCGGTCGGAACGGCATGGGGAAGAGCACGCTCTTCCGCCTTCTGACGGGCGAGCTGAAAGGAGACGGCAGAATCTCATCCGATCTCCGATTCATCCGTTTTCCGATGGAGATCGCGGACGAAAATATCTTCGGATACCTTCTCGCATCAGAGTTCCTTCCCGAAGAGGACTTCTGGAAGGTTCTGCGTGAGGCAACTCTGCTCGATCTTCCGTCCGAGGTCTTTTACCGTCCTATCGCCACGCTCTCCGGAGGCGAACGCACGAAATTGCAGCTTGCCGTCCTGTTCGCATCCGACGGATTTCCGCTCCTCGACGAACCGACCGACCATCTGGACGCTGCGGGAAGATCTGCGCTCGCACGATATCTTGCCGCAAAGCGCGGGTTCTTCCTCGTATCGCATGACCGCACCGTGCTCGACGGCTGTTGCGATCACATTCTCGCCCTCGAAAAAACGGGAGCGGCGGTCACACGCGGCAATTATACCGTCTGGAAGGAGGAGCGCGAGAAACGGGAACGCGCAGACAGCGTGAAAAAAGAAAAGCTCGAAAAAGAGCGGACGCGGCTGCAAGAAGCAGCCCGGCGCATCGCGGAATGGTCGAATGCCGCAGAAGGAGAAAAATTCGGCACGCGCAATTCCGGGCTTCGTCCCGACAGAGGATTTATCGGCGCAAGTGCGGCGCGCGTCATGAAACGCGCAACTGCCGCCCGCGACAGAACAGCGCGCGCCGAAGAGGGGATCGCCGAATTGCTGAAAGCGTTCGAGGAGACCGAACGCCTGCGCCTCACTCCCATGGCATTTTTCCGCAAAACACTCTTTTGCTGTTCAGATCTCTGCGTCTGCATCGGCGACAGGCAGATCCTGAGAAATCTTACATTTTCCATGAAACAGGGAGAACGGATAGCCGTCTCGGGCGCGAACGGCGCGGGAAAGAGCACCTTTCTCAAAGTCATTGCAGGACTGCTGCCGGCGGAGGGCGAGATCGATCTTTCACCGCGGCTCAAGATCTCGTACGTTCCGCAGACGTTTGCCCGGCGCGGCACGCTTTCGGAGTACGCGGCGGAATACGGCATCGATGAGCCTTACTTCAAGGCGATCCTCTCCAAATTCGGGTTTTCCGGGCGTGATCTGTGCCGCGATCTCTCGGAAATGAGCGAAGGACAAAAAAAGAAAGCCGCGCTCGCGCGCAGTCTGTGCGAAAAGGCGCATCTGTACATCTGGGACGAACCGCTCAATTATCTCGACATCGCATCACGCGAACAGATCGAGGACGCGATCATCGCTTCGGACGCGAGCATACTGTTTGTGGAACACGACGCTGCTTTCTGCGAAAAAATCGCAACCCGCAACATCCGATTTTCGGCGACAGACACAACATCTTGATGGGAGACGGGAAAAACACGCATTTTCTTGTAGAGAATTTTGTCGCACGGCAAACATTCCCTTGCATTTTTTCAGGAAATCCTATATAATAGTGGAAATGCTGGATTACCTTATCGAACTTCTCGCATCCTTCTGCGCCGTCGTGGTCGTTCTCACGCTGCACGAATTTGCGCATGCATACGTGGCTTACCGCTGCGGCGATCCCACGCCCAAATGGAGCGGAAGGCTCTCGCTGGATCCGCTCCGCCATTTCGACCCGGTGGGGCTGTTGTGCTTTACGCTCGTCGGATTCGGCTGGGCGAAACCGGTTGCGATCAATCCCAGCAATTTCAGGCGCTATCGGCTCGGATTGGGCCTCACGGCGAGCGCGGGCATCGTCATGAATTATCTTATGGCGTTTCTCCTTTATCCGCTCCTCCTCGTCGTGGTCTTTTATATGCCGGACGTGCCCTTCCTGTTTGACTTTTTTTACTATCTCACGTCGTTTTTATTTGCATATAACCTTTCCTTTTTCGTGTTCAATCTCCTTCCGCTCAATCCGCTGGACGGATTCCGCATCCTCGACGCGGTAGATACACGTAAGGGAAAGGTGTACCAGTTCCTTTACAGATACGGGCAGATGATCCTGCTCGCACTCATTGCAGAGAGCTTTCTGTGTGACATTTTTGTGCGTTTCGGCGTATTGCAGATGAGCAGTTTCGATATTCTCGGCTGGTTCATGACGTTCGCGACCGATTATCTCGGTTGGCCGATCCGTGCGCTTTGGGGGTTGATTCCGTGGTAGATCAGGAGAGGATCAGATCCATCAGCGAAAAATTTGAATCGAACGTCGACTATACGACCGTCCTCAACAACTTCGAAGGGCCGCTCGATCTTCTTTTGTATCTCATCAACCGCGAAGAAATCGAGATCAAGGACGTATTCGTTTCGCAGGTCACGGAACAGTTCCTTGACTATATGAAAGGACTTCCGTATCTCGACGTAGACAAGGTGAGCGAATATCTCAACATTGCCGCGACGATCATCAAGATCAAAGCGCAGGCGCTCGTGCCAAATATCCTCGAAGATCCGGAACTCGATCAGGAGATCGAGGACGACAAGGCAGAACTTATCCGCGCGCTCGAAGAATACCGCCTCATCAAAGAGGAAACAAAAAAACTCAAAGAGCTCGAAACGATCGGCTTCTATTTCAAGGAACCCGATAAAGACGTCGGTGAAACGCGTACTGTTTTCACCATGGACAAACTTACGCTCGACGGTCTCATTTCCGCATATTCCGCTCTCCTGCTCAAGCGGGAAGAGGCGCTCAAAGAGGACGAAGTGCGCGAGATCCCGCGGGATTCTTTTACCGTGGAAGAAAAGATCCAATTCGTTCTGGAATGTCTCGAAGAGCGCAAAGAAGTCCGGTTCGAGGAGCTCTTCACGCGCGATTTCACCAAACCGGAGATCATCACGACCTTTCAGGCGATCCTGGAGCTTCTCAAATATCAGTTTTTGCATGTAAAGCAGGAGCAAGAATTCGGCGAGATCACCATCTCGCTCAATCCCGACAGAGACAAGGAGGCTGACCTTGGAAATATTGACGAATACGATTGAGGCGATCCTGTTTGCCTCCGGCAAGAGCGTGCCCATTGCGGACATTGCCGAAAAGCTCAACGTAACGGAAGGGGAAGTCAAAAAGTCGCTCAAAGAACTCCAGAAAAAATACGGGGAGGACGGCGGCATCCAGCTCCTCGAATTCAACAAAAAGGCACAGCTCGGTTCCAATCCGAAATATAAGGAAGGGGTCTCCGCAGTTCTCAATCCGATCCGCGAAAAAGAGCTTACGCGTACCATCCTCGAAACGGTTGCCATCATTGCCTATAAACAGCCCATCACCCGTACGGAGATCGAACTCCTGCGCGGTCTGAACAGCGATTATGCCGTCAACGCGCTCCTCGATCTCAATCTCATTTATCCGTGCGGCAGAAAGGACGCCGTCGGCAGACCCGTTCTGTTCGCAACGACGGACGAATTCCTCAAGCGGTTCAAGCTGCATTCTCTGGAAGAACTGCCCGATTACGATACCCTGATGGCTGCGATCTCCCATGCTGAGGAAGATCACGACAATTACCTCTATGCCCGCGACGAACTTCCGCCCGAAGAGACGGAGGAACCCGCGCCGGATGCGGAGAAAAAGAAAAAGCCCGAAGAGGAGGGCAGCGGATACGAGATCCCGGATTTCCTGAAGGGGCTCGACGACGCGGACATCGTCAAAATCGATTAAATTACATATTTTTAACGCATTCGCCCATATTACGGATATGGGCGAATTTTTTGTATATTCGTTCTTCGTGAGCACGGCGCTCTTTCTGTTTCCTGTATTTTTGTATATAGACGCCTATGCGGACGTCGCGGAAAACCGTGCCTGGTTCTGCATCTCGCTCTTTCACAAACTCAAACTTTTCGGGGGATACGCCCAACTGCGGGCGGAAGGGCTCATCTTTCATCTTACAAAGAAAAAAGCATTCCTTCTGCCGTATTCCGAAATGGCGAACGCGCGCAAACAGTTTGAGATTACAAAAGGGTTCCAGTTATGGCGCTTTCATCAGATCATAGAAACGGACGGAGCAGACGAGCCCAAGGGAATTCTTGTCGCAACGCTCATGAATCTGGCGGCAGGTACGGTTTTTTCAATATTAAAGGAGAGTCACAGTTTCCTTTCGCTCAAGGCACGGTCGCTGCTGCATAACGAAAAATGCCTGAAATTTTCCATCCGTGCGGCAGTCGTTCTGAACGGGCTTGTGCTTGCAGTAGCGCTCACAAAAAAAGTATTGGAGGGTTTGATCGTATGGATAAAAAAATTGACAGCATCATGGAAAAGACGGCAGAAAAACTGACCGGACTTGTGGACGTAAATACCGTCATCGGCAGTCCCGTCGTCACGGCGAGCGGCGCGCAGGTCATTCCGTTTACAAAGGTGACGATGGGGTATCTCTCCGGCGGAGGAGAATACGGGGAGGTCAAAAAGATCGAAAACGACGAATGCCTGCCGTTTGCAGGCGGCGCAGGAACGGTCGTCAACGTAAAACCTGCGGGATTCCTCATCGACGACGGCAAGGAATGCAGGATCGTCCGCGTTACGGACGACCCGCTCGACGGCCTCATCGAAAAGGCAGGCGACCTCATCGGGAAACTTGTCAAACGCAGCGATGAATAAATTCCTCTGCGGAGCGCTTGCGGTTGCGGCGATGCTTTGCGCAGTTCTGCCCTTGTACGGCGTTCGAGCGGACGCGGAGGGGAACTTTTCCAAGGCGGAATGCGTCGTCGAAGTCTCCTCCCGTCGTATCCTGCACGCCGAAAACGCAGCATTGCCGCTTCCGATGGCAAGCACCACAAAAGTGCTCACGGCGATCATCGTCATCGAGGACTGTGACCTGACCGACGTAGTCGAGATCCCCGCCGAGGCTGCCGGAACGGAGGGCTCGAGCATCTATCTCCGCGCGGGAGAAAAATGTACCGTCGAGGAACTGCTTTACGGTCTCATGCTGCGCTCCGGGAACGACGCCGCCGTCGCATTGGCGCTCCATCACAGCGGGAGCATTTCCGCTTTCGCACATGAAATGACCGTTCGGGCGGCATTTATGGGGGCATCAGACAGCGTATTCTCCAATCCGCACGGACTGCCTGCCGCAGAACACCGCACGACAGCGCGCGATCTGGCGCTCATTGCAGCGCATGCCATGGAAAACGCGGTATTCCGCACGATCGTATCTACCAGATATTATGCGCCGCGCGGATGGACAAACAAGAATAAAATGCTGAGCACATACGACGGCGCCATCGGCATAAAGACGGGTTTTACTTCCGAAGCGGGGCGATGCCTCGTAACGGGGGCGGAGCGGAACGGCATGACGGTCGTCTCCGTCGTCCTGAACAGTCCTTCGATGTATGAACGTTCTGCGGCGATCCTCGACAATGCTTTTCACGATTACACCCTGACGGAACTGTGTTCCCGCGGCGAATGCGTTGAGGGCTGCCGTGCCGAGTACGATTTTTCCTATCCGCTCACGCAAAGAGAACGGGAAACCGTGCGCCGCGAGGTCGCGCTGACCGACCCGCTTCCCGCATCGGAAGGGGAAATCGCAGGACAAATGCGGATAATCCTGGAGAATCGCTTGCTTTTTTCGCAGAATTTGTATATGATGGAACGGTAATACAAAACACGGAAGAAAACTATGCGCATCAACAAATTTCTCGCGGAACAAGGCGTGGCTTCCCGCCGCGGATGCGACGAGATCGTCGCGGAAGGGCGGGTCACCATCAACGGAAAGGTCGCCAAAGCGGGGGACGACGTCACGCCCTCCGATACCGTCATGCTTGACGGAAAGACGCTTTCCCATAAAGTCAAGTATGAATATTATCTCCTCAACAAGCCCAAAGGGTACGTTTGCACCGTCTCCGACGATAAGGGCAGAAAAACGGTCATGGATCTTCTCCCTGCGGGAGCAGGTCGCGTTTTTCCCGTCGGACGGCTCGACTACGACACAGAGGGCATGCTCATCCTCACAAACGACGGTGAGCTCGCCTATCGTCTGACCGCACCGCAAAGCGAGATTACTAAGACGTATCTCGTGCGCATTGAGGGCTCGATCACCGACATACAGTTAAACCGCCTTCGTGCAGGCGTAGAGATCGAACGCGGCGTCGTCACGAAAAAATGCAAAGTGACGGTCATGGAGACGAACAAAAAATATACAAAACTCCACGTTGTACTTACGGAGGGGAAAAACCGCGAGATCAGACGCATGTTTGAAGTCGTCGGAAAGAACGTCGACTTCCTCAAGCGCATCAGGATCGGCGAGCTCACGCTGAGCGGGCTCGATCGCGGGAAAGTCCGAAAACTCACACAGGATGAAGTTTTCTATCTGAAAAATCTGTAAAAAAACGCAACCTCTCGGGGTTGCGTTTTTTTGTTGTATAAAGAAAACCCCCGGATAGTCCGGGGGTTCAGGAATAGGCTTATGCCGATGAGCAAGAATAAAGGCTTCCCCTTGGGGGGAAGCTGGCACCGAAGGTGACTGATGAGGGGGTTTGTGTAAAAGTATCCATAATGGCGGGAATTGTGAAAGACCCCTCATCCGACAGTCTCACGCATTCGCCTGTCACCTTCCCCCGAGGGGGAAGGCAGGAAGATGACCCGTTTACGGGTAGCAAGTAACAGACGCGCTGACTGGCAGGTCGTTCTATGTGCGCGTGGCGCACGAGCTAGTAGTCAAGGGCTATGCCCGCCCCGCCTTTGGCGGCACGAGCCGCAGGCGAAGTATAATGAAGAACCACCAGCTAAGCTGGTGGATTACTTTTTGTTTGTATTCATTTGTTTTCAGTTGATATTCGAACGGATAAGCCCGACAACTTTTCCGAGAATGGTCACCTCGTCGAGGACATAGTCGGTCAGAGCGTCGTTCTCCGGATGCAGAACAAATTTGCCGGCACGGCGGTAAAACCGTTTGACCGTTGCGCCCTCCGAAATGCCGTCGTCAAACATTGCAACGACGATATCGCCGTTTTCGGCAGTCTCCTGTTTCCTGACGACGATCTTGTCGCCGCTGAAAATGCCGGCTTTGATCATACTGTCGCCCTGTACGGTCAGAAGAAACAGCCCGTCGCCCGTAAACTCGGCAGAGGGGAGTACATAATATCCGTCGTAATTTTCCGTGGCAAGAATAGGGGTACCTGCAGTAACGGTACCGATGAGCGGCACGCGCACCGTACCGCCCGTGCTCTTGAGCGCGACAGCGCGTTTTTTCCCTTCCGCCTTTTCAAGATGTCCCTGTTCTTTGAGCCGATTGATGTAGTCGTAAGCCGTTGCCGTCGATTTGATGCCGAGCTCACGGCACATATCACGCACGGTGGGCGGGAATCCGTTTTCGTCTGTATATCTGTTGATGAAAGCGAGCACTTCGTCGAGTTTGCGCTGACTGAGCATGGAGATACCTCCTTTTTCTCATTATAACACACTCTATATAAAATTGCAAACATTTGTTCTAAAATTTTCAGAAAAAATAATCAAATTTTCTTGCTTTTTCCGATGGAAGGGGATATACTTATAGATATGGAAAAAAAGATGTGCGTCCTCGATGACGAAAAAGAGTGCGACGGTTGCATGGAATGCGAAGTCTGCGATCTCGACCCGAATAAAATTTGCGATAACTGCGGAAAATGCCTGAACATCCGGGAGTATGCAACGATCAGGATTGACAAAATCTATACCGATCCCGCAGAATACGAGCGGGATTCAAAAAAGGGGCGTTGATGCGCCTTACGGATCTGAAACATCAAAAAGGGAGAAGATTTCTAATCTTCTCCCTTTTTCGAACGGTAAATAAACAGCTTGCCGTACCTTGCTCGTTTCCGGACAGGGGCGGCATACATGAGTGCCGCTACCGGACAATGTAGGAACGGAATTTTTCTGCGTGTTCGATCGGGATGACCGCGCGCACGCGCATACCGTCGTCGGCATATTCTATCGCACGTTCGGAAATCAGCGGACGAAGAGCACCGTATTTTGCCGACTGCGCATAGGGGAAAAAGAGCTCTGCCTCCACAAAACGATCGCGCAGCATTTCAAAAATTTTCTTCCTCAGCGTATCGAGCCCCGCTCCCGTCTTTGCGGAAATACAGACAGCGTCGCGCGGAAGTCCCGCGCCATCCGCAAGTTTGTCGATCTTGTTCATCACAAGAAGGATGGGCGCGGAAAACCCGAGATCCTCCAGTGTCTGCATCGTCGTCCTGTACTGCGTTTCGTACGCGCCGCTTGCGTCGCAGACGACGAGCGCAAGATCGCAATGCAGCGCGCTCTCCAACGTAGAGCGGAATGCGTCGATAAGATGATGGGGCAGATCCTGCAAAAATCCGACTGTATCGACGAGCAAAAACTCCATGCCGTCGATCTCCAGACGGCGCGAAGTGGGATCGAGCGTGGCGAAAAGGGCGTCTTTCACAAACACATCCGCCCCTGTGAGCACGTTTAAAAGCGTAGATTTTCCCGTATTCGTATACCCGACGAGCGCAATGGTACGGACGCCGTCTTTTTTTCTGCGTTTTGTGAGAAGATCACGGCGCTGTTCCGTCCTGTCGAGCTTTTCTTCCAGCGCCCGGATACGCGAACGGATATGCCGCCGATCCGTTTCGAGCTGCGTTTCGCCGGGGCCGCGCGTACCGATCCCGCCACCAAGGCGGGAAAGCGCTCCGCCTTTTCCCTTTAACCGAGGATAGAGATAGCGGAGCTGCGCCAGTTCGACCTGCAATTTCCCTTCGCTGCTCTCCGCACGGAGCGCAAAGATATCGAGGATGAGCGTCGTGCGGTCGATGACCTTTTTCCCTTCCAGTCCTTCCGAAAGATTTACCGTCTGAGAAGGGGAAAGTTCGCCGTTGAAAAGAACGGTCACATCCAGTCCGCGCAGCAGTTCATTGAGTTCAGCGAGTTTTCCTTCCCCGATAAACGTCGCGGGATTGATCTCGCGTATTTTCGCGTACAACGTGCCGGCGTAAGCGGCGCCCGCACTCTCGATGAGCGCGACAGCCTCCTCATGCAGAACGGCGTAATCGTCCGAAAGAACAGGCTGCAAAATATATACGTTTTCCAAAATCAGTCCTCATCCTCCGTGTGATGCAGTTTGACGGCGCTTGCGACAGACTTGCGGTGGTCTTCCGTGATCGCGGCATAATGCTTTCTCGTCGTATTCACGTCGCGGTGACCGAGAACATCCGCAACAATATAGATATCTCCCGTCTCACGATAAAGCGCCGTGCCGTAGGTCGAGCGGAGTTTGTGCGGCGTGATCTTTTTGAGAGGGGTAACGATCCCGGCATATTTTTTTACAAGATTTTCCACGGCGCGCACGGTAATGCGGCGATATTGCAGGGAGAGAAAAAGGGCATGCTCCTCAGCCGGTACATGCGGATCTTCCTCCTTCTGCGCGAGATAGGCCGCAAGCGCGTCGCCGACCTCCTCCGAAAAATAGAGGATCGCTTTGTTCCCGCCCTTGCGCGTTACGACAAAAGAATTGTTGGAAAAATCAATGCTCTCGTCATTCAGCCCGACAAGCTCGGAGATACGGATCCCCGTTCCCAAAAAAAGCGTAAGAATCGCAATATCGCGTATTTTCGTCTTTTCATGATAGCCGACCGCATGTTTGGAGAGCCCGTCGCCATATTCCGCGGCGTTGAGCAGAGAGGGGATCTCGCCGCCCTCAAGTCGTATGATCTCCTTTTCGTGCAATTTCGGCGTAGCGACCTTGGCAGTATTGTTCGTTTCGATGAGACCTTTATTAAAAAAGTACTTAAACATGGAACGAACGGTAGAGAGCTTGCGTGCTTTGGCGCGCTCGTCGCAGGAGAGGCGTTTCTCATGGAAACGATAATTGGAGAGATAGCTCAGAAAGATCTCTATGTCCGTATCGGTGACGGATTCAAGATCTTCGAGCGTGATATCGCGGACTTCCTTGCCGCGGAATTTCTTCCGCGAAAGAAAATCAAAGAAAATACGGAGGTCGTAGACGTAATTCAAGCGGGTGAGAGAACTCGTGCGCTGCTCAACGCCGCGCAGAAAATCCTCGCAGAAGTAGGGAAGTTCCCCGAGAAGCGCGTCGATCTTATCCAGGTTTTTCAGATTGCGCTCACGATAGTAATCGGAGCCGTCCATCGTCACGTTTGCCATACAAATATTATACCACAAAAGAAGAAATACGTCAATTTTACGAATAGTTGGGGGAGAGAAAATCAAAAAAAAACAACAGGGGAAAATTACAGAATGAGCACAGCAAGAACAGGGTAACTTATCATCAAACGAGGCGAAACAGATTCAGCTGCAACGGACGGCAAAAAAAAGCAATGCAGTACCTCAGCGCGATAAATGACGGCTTGAAACTCGGCAAAACAAGGCGCAAAAAACAACCGAACGAAAATAAAGCCCGCAGAGGGAACCGAGATAACTATTCGTAAAACACAGCTTTTACGAATAGTTATAGATAAAAACGGCTGAAATAAACCAAAAAACGCAGAAAAATACTTTTTCTGTTAAATCTTTGAATTAATGATTACAAGCGAAAAAATGTCGTCGCATTCGTTTCTCAGGCGTTCTCACAGCCGATTTCAGAAATTATTTGAAGCTGCGCCGTTTTTCAAAAATCGCTCTCAGACAACGCAGGACGTCGTTTTTTTGCCCGAAAAATGTATCGAATTTCAGCGTCCTGCGGCAAACTGTTTCCTGAAACGCTTGTTTTTCGTCCGGCTGGCGCCGATTTTAGCGCACGGAACACATATCCTGACGCCAAAACAACGCAAAAACGGCGCTTAGGAACGCCGTTTTCTTTCATTTCGCTCAAAAAACAGGTATTATGTCTGACATACTATTTGTTTTTCCGTCTGAAAATACCGTACGAGAACGCTTCACACGTCAATTTGTCGCTAAATTCTCTCTGCGTAAGCAATTCTTCGAAAGCACCATCGAAATGGATATTGTACACCGTGCTCGAATTATTGACGTAAACATACACGGAATCGTTTCCCGTGCGTCGTACATAAACGATACAGCCGCTGTCCGAAAAAATCTCATCAAAGATTCCCTCGGCGAACACATCGTATGAGCTCCTGATCGCGCCGAGCTTTCTGTAAAATGCGCGCAGCTCTTCGTCTGTATTCACCCAGTCGTAACAACCGCGGCAGAACGGATCGAGATACCCCTGCATGCAATTTTCGTCGCCGTAGTAAATGCACGGCACGCCGGGCAGCGTAAATTGCAATACGGCAGCCATTTTCAGTTTTTTCTTTGCAGCTGAAACTTCGTCGGCGTTCATCGATGTGACCGCCATCTCATCCTTATTGGCGCAAGTTTTTCCGCCGAGTACGGTCAGGATACGCGGCGTATCATGCGTACCGAGAATATTCATCAGGCAGTCGAGCGTCTGCTTCGGGTAATTATCGATGAGCATATACAGCGTTTCACGGAGCTGCGTCGTATTTCCGGACTGCACATAGCTGATGATCGCATCCTTCAGCGGATAATTCATCACGCTGTCCAGCTCGTAACCCTGCAGATACTCCCTGCGCTCGCTGTAAGCAATTTTGTTGGAGGCGTCCTCCCAGACTTCACCGATCACAATGGCGTCAGGTGTTTCTTCCTTGACTGCGGCACGGAGTTTTTGCAGGAAGAAATCGGGAAGTTCGTCGGCAACGTCAAGGCGGTAACCGCCGATCCCGTGACGCAGCCACGTTTTGAGCACGCCGTTCTCCCCGAACACGAACTCCTGATAGGATGCGGAATGTTCGTTGACCGCGGGCAGCGTCTCGATTCCCCACCAGCTTTCATAGGAATCCGGAAAAGTGCGGAAATGATACCATTCCGAATAAGGAGATTGCCGGGACTGATAGGCGCCCACGCTGTCGTACCGGCCGTAGCGGTTAAAATAGCGACTGTCCGCGCCCGTATGGTTGAGTACTGCGTCCAGAATGATGCGGATCCCGCGTTTTTTCGCCTCCGTCACGAGCCTGTCGAGGTCTTCCGCCGTCCCGAGCTGTCCGTCGATCTTCAGATAGTCTCCGGTATCGTAACGGTGATTGGAATATGCCTCAAAAATTGGATTGAGATAGATGACCGTAACGCCGAGCTCCTGCAAATAATCGAGCTTTTCCGTAATACCGTTGAGATTTCCGCCGAAGAAATCGTTATTCAGAACCTTTCCGTATTCGTTCGGACGATAGGACGGCATTCCGCCCCAATCGCTGCGGCGCACCTTCCAGTCCGCTATAGGCAATTCTCCGACTTTGTTGAACCGATCGGGAAAGATCTGGTACATCACGCCTCCTTTCATCCAGGCGGGCGTACTGTAATGCTCTTCATATACCGTGATCTGCCACGTCCGCATATCGGCCGCTTTTGCCGACATAACGCCGTCGCGCCATTTTCCGCATCCGAAATATTCGTCCCCGACGCGGAAATAATAGAAATACAATCCGATCTGATTGAATCGCAAGGCAACGGAAAAACCGTCTTCCGTACGCTGCATGGAGAGCGCCTTGCGCTCTTTTCCGTCCTGAAAAAATACAAAGCTGGCGTCAAGATCGTGCGGCATTTCGCCGTTGTCGTTCCAATAGATACGGAACGTTACGACGGAACCGCGCGCAAAGGCGCCCGTCTTGCTTTTGCAGGCTTTATTCAGCGGGTTGTAATAAAAATGCATGTGAGTATCTCTCTCGGAGCCCGTTGCTCCATAAATCTTTCCGGTGGATTACTTTACAGGTTTCAGATTCCAGATCTCTTTGGCGTATTCGCGGATACTTCTGTCTGCCGAGAAATATCCTGCGGCAGCAATATTCATGAGCGACTTTTTGTTCCAGCTCATCTTATCGTGCCTGTACAGATCGCTCATGGCGCTCTGCGTCCGCGAATAAGATTCATAGTCGGCAAGGCACATATACGGATCTGCCACGGGAGAATTGCGCAGCAGATAATTTGCGATGTCCGCGAACGACGTGCCGTTGAATCCGACGATGAGCGACTCCACGATCTTACGCATACCGTAATCCTGATTATAATATGCGCTGGAGTTATATCCGCGCGACCAGATCTCATTGACCTCGTCCGCGGTAAGACCGAAGATAAAGATATTATCCTCCCCTGCCTGCTCCGTCATTTCGACGTTTGCACCGTCGAGCGTTCCGATCGTGAGCGCGCCGTTGATCATGAACTTCATGTTACCCGTTCCGCTCGCCTCTTTCCCTGCAAGCGAGATCTGTTCGGAAATTTCGCTTGCCGGCATGAGCGCCTCGGACATCGTAACATTGTAGTTCTCCATGTACACGACATTGAGTTTTTCATTGATCTTGGGATTTTTGCGGATATCTTCCGCAAGGAAACAGATGAGTTTGATGATCTGTTTCGCCATCTCATACCCCGCGGCGGCCTTCGCACCGAAGATATATGTTTTCGGCTGGATATCGAGGTCGGGATTCTCACGCAGAGCATTATAATCTGCAATGATGTGCAACACGTTGAGCAACTGGCGCTTGTACTCGTGCATGCGCTTAGCCTGCACGTCGAAAAGCGTATCGGGATCAAGAACGACGCCCTGCTGTTTTTTTGCAAACGCTGCGAACTGGCGTTTTTTGATCGCCTTGATCTCGTCAAGGCGCGCAAGCACACTCTCGTCGTCTGCAAATTTTCTCAGTTCCTGCAATTTTTCGGGATGCAGATCGTACCCGTCGCCGATGCAATCGGTGATCAAGGAACAAAGTTCCGGGTTCGACTGATTGAGCCAGCGCCTGTGCGCGATGCCATTCGTCACATTATGGAATTTGTCAGGCGTATAGTCGTAAAAATCGCGGAAAATGCTCTCTTTGATGATATCGCTGTGCAACTTGGATACACCGTTCACGCTGTGCGAACCCATTACGCACAAGTTTGCCATGCGCACGGTGTTGTGCGACAGTATGGACATGCGCGAGATCTTCTCCCACTCTCCGGGGAACCGCTGCCACAGGTCGTCGCAGAAACGGCGGTTGATCTCCTTCAGAATGCCGTAAATTCTGGGCAGGCGACGTGCGACAAGATCCTCCGCCCACGTCTCGAGCGCCTCGGCAAGCACCGTATGGTTCGTATAAGCACACGTCGCCGTCGTGATATTCCACGCCACTTCCCAGTTGAAATAGTTTTCGTCGACAAGAATACGCATCATCTCGGGGATCGCAAGCGCGGGATGCGTGTCGTTGATATGGATCGCCGCCATCTGCGGGAGAAGCGCAAGCGAGCCGTAGCGGCGTTTATGGTCAGACACAATACATTGCAAAGATGCGGAAACAAGAAAATACTGCTGTTTGAGACGGAGCGACTTCCCCTCGTAGTGGTTATCGGAAGGATACAGGACTTTGGAAATGAGCTGCGCGTCGGTGTCATCGCGCATGACTTCCGCATAATTCCCCTGCGAGAAAAGCTGCATATCGAATTTCTGGACTGCGCGCGAACGCCACAGGCGGAGCGTGCTCACAGATTCGGAGTCTTTGCCCGAAACCATCATGTCGTATGCGATCGCCTCAACTTCTTTGGCGTTGTGATATACGGTCTCCATGCTGTGATCCGTCCACTTTTCCTCCAAAGTTCCGTCAAACCGAACGATAAAGCGCTTATCGGTACGCTGGATGAGCCACGCGTCCCCTCCCGGCAGCCAGACATCCGGGAGTTCGATCTGCCATCCGTCGATGATCTTCTGTTTGAAGAGACCGTACTGATAGCAGATAGAAAAACCCATTGCCGGATAGTTCTGGGTCGCAAGACCGTCGAGGAAACAGGCGGCAAGCCGTCCGAGTCCCCCGTTTCCCAATCCCGCATCGGGTTCCTCTTCGTAGAGATCTTCGAGCGAGAGCTTATAATCTTTGAGCGCGCCGGTAAGCGCCTCGCCGATCCCGAGATTATATACGCTGTTTTTCAGCGAACGCCCCATCAGAAATTCCATGCAAAGGTAATACACGCGCTTTGCTTTGGCATTCTTTGTTTTCAGATGAAACTTCTGGTGCTTTTCCGCCATGATATCGCGCACGCTCATAACAACGGCGCGATAAATCTGTTCCCGCGTTGCTTCCTGCGGCGTTACGCCGAAATAACGCGACAACTTTCCGGAAATGAGGCGCTGCGCCTCCTGTTCGGTCATTTTACTCATGAGTGTAGTTCCATTATCTCCTGCATGTTAGTTGCCACAAATTTTTTACGATTGTAAATAACAAAAAGAACGGAGGAGCAACGACGACAGACAGCGTTTTGCTCCTCTCTCTTTCTTTTTGTTTGGATGCAAATGTTTATGCCTGTATTTATTTGAGCATTCCGAGGTAAAGCCCTTCGTAGTACGACGCAGACTTTGCCCACGAGAAATCGGTATCCATTGCCTTCTTCTGAAGCGCCTTCCACTCCTCTTTGTTGTGGTAGACACCGATCGCCTCGTTAATGACGTACAACATATCGTATGCGTTGTAGTCGTGGAAGGTAAACCCGTTCCCGCCTGCGCCGTAAGGCGTGATGCTGTCGCGCAGACCGCCCGTCTCGCGTACGATGGCGATCGTGCCGTAACGGGAGGCGATCATCTGCGAAAGTCCGCAGGGCTCGCTCTTGCTGGGCATCAGGAAAAGATCGGCGCCGGCATAGATCTTGCGCGAAAGATCGGAATTGAAGGAAATGATGGAAACGACTTTCCCCTGATAACGGCGCGCCAGATCGCTGAAATAGTTCTCGTAAGTCGAATCCCCCGTGCCGAGCAGGACGAACTGAACATCCTGACGGAGCACCTGCTCAATGACCTCTTTGACAAGATCAAGCCCCTTGTGCGCCACAAGACGCGTGATCATAGCAATGATCGGCGTATCGGGCTTGACGGGAAGATTGAGCATGCGCTGAAGCTCTTCTTTGCAGATCGCCTTGGGCGCCATGTTCTCTTTATCGTAATTTGCAAAGAGCGACTTATCTGTGGCAGGATTGTAGTAATCGGTATCGATGCCGTTGAGGATGCCGCAAAGTTTGAACTCGTTGCGGCGGATAATGGGATCGAGACCGTGCGAATAGTACGGATCTTTGATCTCGCCCGCATACGTCGGGCTGACCGTCGAGAACCGCTCGCAGCACTCAATCGCACCCTTCATAAGATTGATGCAGCGGTCGTATTCAACGAGATAGCGGAACCTGTTAGAGATCCCGAACAGATCTTCCAGAATATCGAGGGAATATTTGCCCTGATACTCGATGTTGTGGATGGTAAATACCGCGCGGATGAACTGATATTCGGGACGGAAACAGTAGATCGTCTTGAGATAGAGCGCCGCCAGCGCCGCCTGCCAGTCGTGACAATGAAGGATATCGGGGTAGAATCCGATGAAGGAAAGGATCTCCATAACGCCGCGGCAGAAGAATGCAAAACGCTCGCCGTCGTCGTAATATCCGTAGCAGCCGGGACGCTTAAAGTAATACTCGTTATCCACGAAATAATACTTCACATTATCCGCTTCATACTCAAAGATGCCGCAGTACTGATTTCTCCAGGAAAGCGGAACAAAGATATTGCCGATAAATTTGAAGTCCTTGCGGTACTCCTTCTTGATGTCCTGATAGAGCGGGATAATGACGCGGACGTCGTATGCGTCTCTCCTGGCAAGCGCCTTGGAAAGAGATCCGATGACCTCGGCAAGACCGCCCGTCGCAATGAACGGCGCAGCCTCAGACGCGACAAACAAAATCTTTTTCTTGGGTACAACGGTAATCTCGGGCGCAGGCGCCGCCTCCGCCGTCTCCTGCTGCGCAACGGCTTCCACCGCCGGGACATTGACGACCGCAGCGTCAGCCTCGGGAACGGCAACCTCCTCCGTCTTTGTTTCGGGTGCGGGTTTTACCGTTTTTTTCGCAGCCGTTTTCGTTGTCTTTTTCGTAGTTGTTTTGGGTGTACTCATGCCTTCCTCCTTATCATTCCCCAAAAAATTACAGAGCAAACATGCACGCGGCAGAAACACGCGGAAACTGCCGCGTACACGTCATCTTTTATACCATGCGGCCCTTTGCGATGAAGTACGGAAGTTCCGCACATCCCGCAAGATGGCGCCTGTCGCGGATCACGACGTTCTTATCCGTGATCACGCTGTCGAGCTGTACGCCCGATCCGACGACGCTGTCCTGCATGATGATGGAATTTTTGACGACGCTCCCCTTTCCGATCTTGACGCCGCGGAAAAGAATGCAGTTCTCGACCGTTCCCTCGATAACGCATCCATCGGAAATCAGCGAATTCTTGACGATCGCATCGTCGCTGTACTTGCTGGGCGCGGAATCGCGAACCTTCGTGTAGATATCGCGTGCGCCAAACAATTCGTCGCGGACTTTTTTATCGAGCAGCTCCATGCTGTGCGCGTAATACGTCTGGAGCGATTCGATACCTGCATAATAGCCGCCGAACGGATAACCGTAAATTTTGAGCGTATCGACATTTTTGGTGAGGATATCCTTACCGAAACTGGTGAGTCCTCGCGTGACAGCATCCTGAATGATGTTGATGAGGAACTCGCGGTTGAGCACCATGATGTTGACGTAAACTTTGCTCTTCTGTTTGCTCTTGGAACGGGGGTTGATCTTGATGCCCTTGATCCTGCCCTCCTCGTCGGGCGTGAGCGTCATGAAGTAGTTGGAATCCGTGGGCAGATCTTCCTCATGATAGACCATCGTGATATCCGCCCCTTTCTCCTCATGATAGCGCATGATGTCTGCGATATCGACGCGGGCAATGCCGTCGCAATCGGAAATAACGACGTACTCTTCGTTACGGTGATTCAAAAATCCCGTGATCCCTTTGAGCGCCTCAAGACGGTTGGTGTAAGGTGCATCCGTTTCATCGGAATAAGGCGGAAGCAGAATGATACCGCCGTCTTTGCGCGCGAGATCCCAGTCCTTGCCGCTGCCGAGGTGATCCATGAGCGACTGATAGTTGAACTTCGTGACAATGCCGACGGTCGTGATGCCGGAGTTCACAAAGTTGGAAAGCGTGAAATCGATGAGACGATATCTTCCGCCGTAAGGAATGGAGGCCATCGTCCTGTGGCGGGAGAGTTCGGGAATGTTTTCGTCGTGTACGTTGGAAAAGATAACTCCTACTGCGTTTGCCATTTTGTTACTCCCCCTTGTAATCCTTGTCGAGGATCTGACCGCCGGCGACCTTTGCGCCCGCGCCGATCGTGATGTTTCTGCCCAACACGGCAATGCCCGCGTTCTTTTCCTTCTCTTCGCCGACAACAGCGCCCTCTTCGATGACGGTGTTCTCGTCCACGATGGAATAGACGACCTTTGCCCCCTTCTTTACGACGCATCCCGCCATGAGCACGCTGTCGATGACCTCCGCGCCCTCTTCCACAACGACGTTGCTCGAAAGAACGGAGTGTTTCACCGTGCCGTCGATCTCGCAACCGAGCGAGATGAGCGAATTATTGACGACTGCCTTTTCTCCGAGATATTCGGGCGGCGCGAGCGGGTTGCGGGAATGGATCTTCCAGTCGGAATCGCCCACGTCGAACGCGGGCTCATCGCCGAGCAGATCCATATTCGACTCCCAGAGCGACGAGATCGTGCCGACGTCTTTCCAGTATCCGCTGAAACGGTAAGAGAACATCTTCTCGCCCGCGTTCAGCATGGCGGGCAGCACATCTTTCCCGAAATCCTTGCTCGAATTGGGATTCGCCTCGTCATCGATGAGGTACTTGAAGAGCTTGCTCGCGGTAAAGATGTAGATACCCATGGACGCGAGGTTGCTCTTGGGCTGCTTGGGTTTTTCCTCGAACTGGTAGATGGAACCATCCTCGTTGGTATTGAGGATCCCGAAACGGGACGCCTCTTTGAGCGGCACTTCGATGGCGGCGATGGTGCAGTCTGCCCCCGTCGCCTTGTGCGCCTTCAGCATGGCGGAATAGTCCATCTTATAGATGTGGTCGCCCGAGAGGATGAGCACATACTCGGGGTTGTACTTCTGCATGAACGCGAGGTTCTGATAGATCGCATTCGCCGTACCCTCGAACCACGACGACTTCTTTTTCGCCTGATAAGGCGAAAGGATATGTACGCCGCCGAACGAGCGGTCGAGATCCCACGGCTGACCGTTCCCGATATATTCGTTGAGCTCGAGCGGCTCGTACTGCGTGAGCACGCCGACCGTGTCGATCCCCGAATTGATGCAGTTGCTCAGAGGAAAGTCGATGATACGATACTTTCCGCCGAATGCGACCGCAGGCTTTGCAATGTTGTTGGTGAGCGCGTACAGACGACTACCCTGTCCGCCCGCAAGCAGCATTGCCACACATTCCTTCTTTCTTTGCATACTACAGAACCCCCTGTAAAACTCCTTGATTATTATTTCGGCTGTCCGCCGCAGAGTCCATCATATAGTTTTCAATCTTCATGCCTTTCCGGCGGAAGGTTTTTTCGCCGCGGGCTTTTTCGCCGTCGCCTTAGGCTTTTCGGCTTTGGGCGCATCCGGTTCGCGGACAAGATACAGACACGTAAGCTTCGGTATGGCGACCGGAATGGAATACTGCTTGCCGTGACTGGGTTTCTTGACCGCCGTGATCGTCTTTTTCGAGATCTTCCCCTCGCCGCCGTACTTCACATCGTCGGTATTGAAAACGATCTTGTACTTTCCGCGGCGCGGTACGCCCAGACGGTAATCGGGTACGTCCACACCCGAGAAACAGACGAGCGTGATCACCTCGTTCCCCGCCTTGTCTCTTCTGAGGAAGGAGACCATGTTGCGGTCGGCGTCGTCGGGCGCAAGCCACTCGAAACCGTCCCACGAATCCTCGATCTCATAGAGCGCGGGCGTTGAAAGATAGAACTCGTTGAGTTCTTTGACCATCCTGGAAAGTTTCCCGTGCAGTTCGTAGGTATCGCGCAGGAAGAACTCAAGCCCCTCGTGATAATCCCATTCCTTGAACTGACCGAACTCATATCCCATGAAATTGAGTTTTTTCCCGGGATGCGACATCATATACCCGAGGAAGGAGCGCACGCCCGCGAATTTCTCTTCGTAAGTCCCGGGCATCTTGTTGATGAGCGAGCACTTCCCGTGCACGACTTCATCGTGCGAGATGGGCAGGACGTAGTTCTCGGAGAATGCGTACATCATCGAGAAGGTAAGTTTGCTGTGGTTGTACATGCGGAAATACGGGTTGAGGCACAGATAGGAGAGCATATCGTTCATCCATCCCATATTCCACTTGAAATTGAATCCCAATCCGCCGACGGAACCGGGTTTTGTGACCAACCCCCACGCGGTGGACTCCTCTGCGATCATCAGCGCATACGGGAACCGGAGGAAGACCGCCTCATTAAGTTTCCTCAGGAAGGCGATCGCTTCGAGGTTCTTGTTCTCGCCGTAAATATTCGGCACCCACTCCCCGTCGCGCTTATCGTAATCGAGATAGAGCATGGACGCAACGGCGTCTACGCGGAGCCCGTCCACATGGTATTTATCGAAGAAGAAGCAGGCGTCGGAGATAAGGAAAGAGAGAACCTCGTTCCTGCCGTAATCGAAGCGGCGCGTCCCCCAGCTCTTGTGCTCCATTCTGTCCCACTGGCTGCTCTCATAGAGCGGCTGACCGTCAAACTCATACAGCCCCTGCGCATCCTTGGGGAAATGCGCGGGAACCCAGTCGAGGATGACGCCGATCCCGGCGCGGTGGAACTCGTCGACAAGATACATGAAATCCTTGGGCGTACCCATGCGGGAGGTCACGGCGAAATATCCCGTCACCTGATAGCCCCAGGAGCCTTCGAACGGGAATTCGGTCACGGGCATGAATTCCACGTGCGTATACCCCATCTCCTTGACGTACGGAACGAGTTCCCGCGCCAGGTCGAGATAGGAATAATAGTTGCCGTCTTCATGGCGTTTCCACGAGAGCAGATTGACCTCGTAGATGTTCATAGGCGCGGCAAAAATATTTTTATTGCGGATATTTTCAAAATATGCGGCGTCACGCCATTCGTAGCCGTCCAGATCGTACAGTTTCGAGGCGGTCGCCGGAGGCGTTTCGGTATGGAACCCCACGGGATCCGCCTTCATGAGCTGCCTGCCGTCCGCCGCGGTAACACAGTATTTGTAGGTATCGTACTGCTTGAGTCCCGGAATAAACAGCTCGAACGTCTCTCCGTCGATCATACGCTCCATGACGTTTGCATCCACATTCCACTCATTGAAATCACCCACGACAGAAACGCTCCGCGCATGCGGTGCCCAGACGCGGAAAACATATCCCTCTTTCTCCCCGCGGACTTCCTTATGAGCGCCGAAAATTTCGTAGATACGGTCGTTTTTCCCGTGGTGGTAAAGATAGAGCGGGAAATCCGTCATGCTCCCCGTAGTCTCTTTTGCCGTGTTCTTCTGCATTGCGTCTCCTTTGGAAACAATTTTCCCCTTACACATTTTGAAATACAACGAGATATCGCTGTACATCGGTTATATTATACTATATTTTGCGCACGGTTTCAATACCCAATTTGCATTTTTTGCCCTTTTTTTGAAAAAAATTTGAGAAAGGATACGCAATATCCAAAAAAATCCCCTTCGGATCGTTCCGAAGGGGTTTGAATCTTATTTTGTTTCGCTGTATTTGTCTTCCTTGTTCCAGGAATACAGCTCGCGGAGTTCTTCTCCTACTTTTTCAAGCATGTGCGAAGCCTCTCTCTCGCGGCAGGCGTTGAAGTGAGCGCGTCCGCCGCTCTTGTTCTCGGAGATCCACTTGGAAGCGAACGTGCCGTCCTGGATCTCGGTGAGAACCTTCTTCATCTCCTTTTTGGTATCGTCGGTGATGAGGCGTTTACCGGTCTCATAGTCGCCGAATTCCGCCGTGTCGGAAATGGAGTAACGCATCTTTTTGAATCCGCCCGCATAGATGAGGTCAACAATGAGCTTCATCTCGTGGATGCACTCAAAGTACGCGTTGCGTGGATCGTAGCCAGCCTCAACGAGCGTCTCGAACCCTGCCTTCATGAGCGCGGTCACGCCGCCGCAGAGCACTGCCTGTTCGCCGAAGAGATCGGTCTCCGTCTCACATTTGAACGTCGTCTCCAGAACGCCCGCACGCGCGCCGCCGATGCCGAGCGCATAAGCGAGCGCGATGTCCATCGTATCCCCGGAGGGATCCTGATAGACCGCAACGAGATCGGGCACGCCGTGCCCCTCCACATATTCGCTGCGCACCGTATGACCGGGTCCCTTGGGCGCGATCATGAAAACGTTGACGTCCGCGGGAGGAACGATCTGCTTGAAATGGATGTTGAACCCGTGCGCAAACGCAATGTATTTTCCGGCTTTCAGAACGGGAGCGACGTTCTCCTTATAGATGTCCGCCATCTTCTCGTCGGGCGTGAGCATCATGATGATGTCCGCTTTCTCCGCCGCTTCCTTAACGGGATACACCTTGAAGCCCGCTTTCTCGGCGATGGGCCACGTTCTGCCACCCTTGTTGAGGCCGATGATCACGTTCACGCCGCTGTCTTTCAGGTTGAGCGCGTGTGCGTGACCCTGGCTGCCGAAACCGATGACGGCAACGGTCTTTCCGTTCAGACGTTTGAGATCGCAGTCCGCTTCATGAAAAATGCGCGCTTCCTGCGTTTCGGGATCATAAATTTTATGAGCCATTTTTCTGTTCCTCCGTTTTTCTGTTCTTGAATATTATACCCCCCTGCGAACGTACAGTCAAGTAACGGAGGTAAATTTTTTAATAATTTTTATAGATAGTCGTAATTTATATATAGTTGCATTTTCTGCATAAAAGCGGTATAATGTGAGAAATATCCGGATCAAATGGTGGAAATATGAAACTTTCGAATCTCACAGTCCTGCACGGGATCCTGCGCGATCCGCTCATCGCGGCGTTCGCCGCGGCAGACGGAAAAAAGAGCAGGACGCAGTTTCTGCGCAGGCTCTACGAACGCGGCGCGGAAACTGCTTTCGCCGCATACGTTGCCGACGCAGTCCTGACGGATGAAAACGCTTTTTCCAGAGCCTGCGCCGCACGCGGCAGGGTTTCCTCTTTCGTCCGCGAGGCATATCTCACAGATATCCGAGCCATCGGTGAGGCGCTCGGCGAAACGGAAGAGGACGAATTCCGCGTGGGGCGCGCCCCTTCCCCTTTCACCGGATGGGACGAAACGACGGTGCGCCACCTTACCGCACTGTACAGAAAAAGCGGATACGGGCGCTATCTTCTGCACAACGCCTTCCGCTTCCGGGCGGGAGAGCTCGTCCCCATTCTCTCCCCCTCCGTCGTCACGCTTGCAGACCTTAAGGGCTATGAGCGCGAAAAAGCGGAAGTACGGGATAATTTTGAGAACTTCGTCCGCGGGCTGCCCTATGCCGACATGCTCCTTTACGGAGACCGCGGAACGGGAAAATCCTCCACCGTTCACGCAATGGTCAATCTGTTCAGCGAACAAAAGCTCCGTCTTGTGGAGATCGCCAAAGAAAACGTACTCTCCCTTCCGGAGCTCAAAACCAGACTTGCGGACGAGCCGATGAAGTTTATCGTCTTTATCGATGATTTTTCCCTGCAGGAAAGCGACGACCGCGTCTCCACGCTGAAAGCCGCCCTTCAGGGCAGCATGGAAGGACACGTCGGGAACGTGATGATCGTCGCAACGAGCAACCGCAGGCACATCGTGGAGGAGAACTTCTCCTCGCGCATGAACAGCGTGCATGCAGGCGACAGCGAGGAAGAGCTTCTCTCTCTTTCCGACCGATTCGGCATCACCGTCCTGTTTGCGGCAACGAATAAGGAAGCGTATCTTGCCATCGTGCGCGCCGTCGCGGCTGACGCCGGACTCAGAACACCCGCCGAAACGTTGGAGGCACTCGCCGAGCGCTGGGCGCTCGTCCACGGCGGGAGATCGCCCCGCCGCGCCCGCCAGTTCGTCGATTACGCCTATTCCTGCGAATGCAAGGGCAGGGAGATCGAAGTCTGATCGAGAATACCCGTTATGATCTCATATATATCGCCCGCGCCGAGCGCGAGCACGATATCGCCCTCCCCGATCTCCTCGAGGAGGCGTTTTTTCAGATTTTCAGGCGTCTGGACATAACTCGCCTCCGGAACACGGCTCACGAGCGCGACCGCGCTCCCGTCAAAGGAAAACGCCTCACGCGCCGCATAAGTTCGGTATACGATGGGATTCTCCGCCCGCCTGAGCACACAGACGAAATCCTTCATCAGATCGCGCGTGCGGGTATAGGTATGCGGCTGAAAGACGAGGCGCACCGTTCCGGCGCATATCCCTTCCGCCGCATCGAGGGCGGCGGATATCTCGCGCGGGTGATGCGCATAGTCGCAGATGACGGGAACGCCGTGCAGCGTTCCGACCTGCTCGAACCGCCGTCGAACGCCGCGGAATCTCTCCAGACCGCGGCGGATCTCCTCGGGAGAAAACCCGGAGAGCCGCGCCGCCGCATACGCCGCAAGCGCGTTGCAGACCTGCACCTTCCCCTGCACGCCGAGACGGATCCTGACCACGGGAACATCTTTTTCCGTCACGGTAAATGTGTAGCGCTCCCCTTCCTCAAACAGATTTCTGGCGCGAATATCCCCCGCATACAGACCGAAGGAGAGCGCATGCGGGATCGTCCGCGCGTCCGCGTCGTCCGCATTGACGACTGCGCGGTTCCCGCCTGCGGCAAACGCGCGGTATGCGCCGAGCAGTTCCGCCTTGTCGTGATAGCAGTCCGTATGATCGAGATCGGTGTTGAGCACGACCGCGACATCGCTCCTGAGCCTGAGGAAACTGCGGCGGAATTCGCACGCCTCGGTCAGGAAGTATTCCCCGCCCGTGCAGCAGTAATTGCCGAATTCTCTGTCTTCTCCGCCGATATGACAGGTGAACGGACGGCGCCCCTCGGCAAAAATATGCGCAAGCATCGCCGTCGATGAGGTTTTTCCGTGGCAGCCGGCGACTGCCAGAACGTGCGGATATTCCTCCGCAACGCGTCCCAGCAATTCCGCGCGGCTCAGAAGGCGTTTTCCCGCCCTCCGCGCGCGTTCGAGGCAGACGGCATGCCAATCCACCGCTTCCGTATAAACAACGACGTTTTCCCGTATTTCCTCCTCTCCGATCGTAACGGGAACACCGCGCTCACGCAGCCGCCGTGTGAACCCGTTTTCGCGCGCATCGCAGCCGCGCACACGGACGCCGCGATCTTTGAGCAGGAGCGCAAGCGCGCTCATGCTCACACCGCCGATCCCGATAAAATAGCAGCTCTCTTCCGGAAAAAAGGAATTGGAAAACATACCGCATTTTATGCGGGAAAAAGAAAATTCGTGACATATTTTTTTGAAAATTTGCGAAAAATGCAAAAAAATTTTCGGAAAAATATTGTATTATTCCGAAAAATATGATAATATAGTGAGCAAGAAGGGAGCAGGAGGGCAACCACTATGAAAATCGGAGATATCCGCATCCGCGAAGTACGCAATCCCGAAGGAAAACTCAAAGCAGTCGCATCCGTCACGATCGACGACTGTTTCGTCGTGCACGACATCAAGATCTTTGAACGCGAAGAAGGCTTTGCCATCGCAATGCCGAGCAGAAAGACTTCGGACGGAAAATACAAAGATATCGCACATCCACTGAACACGGAGACGCGCGAGCTCTTGCAGGACGCCATCCTCACCGAATACAGCCGCCTGCTTGCGGAAAAAGATTAAACGAATAAAAAAAAGAAGCGCTGCGGCGCTTCTTTTTTTTACTTCTCAGGAAACAGGTACGACGTTGATCGCACGGAGTTTCCCCGCGTCTTTGGGATCGGGTTCCGTTTCAAACGTCACCTTCTGCCCCTCTTTCAACGTGCGGAACCCCTCCGTCTGGATCGCGGAGAAGTGGACGAACACATCGTCTCCCCCTTCGTCGTTGGCAATGAACCCATAGCCCTTTCCGTCGTTGAACCATTTCACAGTTCCGTTCATATTGATTTCCTCCTCGGCGCGCAGTCGTAAAACGTGCGCACCGATGCGTCACGAGTCATGCCTTCCCACGCCTTTTTTATTATACGCGCCGAAAATGGCATTGTCAAGACCCATTTTTCAAATATTGCTTATTTTTTCAAATATTTCTCGAGCAGCAGCGCGCTCGTTGCGACGAACGAAGTCAGCTCTTCCGGTGTAAGCTGGCGGTAATTCATGAGCGCGAGATAGTAGATCTGTTCTGCCGCATTCGCCTGCTCGCCCTCTTCCGCAGACTTGAGTGCCTGAACCGCGGGGTTTGCCGTGTTGACGACGAGCGTCACGTCCACGGGAGATTCTCCCATCCCGTAGAAGCTGTGCATCTCGCTCATCCTGCGGACGAACTCGGAAACATTCACGACGGCGGGCACGCCGGCATCTTTGAGTTTTTCCGTCTTCACGGTAACGCGCTTGCCTTCGAGCGCCTTTTCGAACAGCTTTCTGAGCTCTTCGTCCTCGCCGCCTTCCTCTTTCAGCGCACCGTCCACATCGGCGTCGATCCGCATGAAACGGACGCGGGTGGGATTTTTATATTCGAGATAGCTCAGGAAATGCGGGTCGATATAGGTATCGCAATAGATCGCGTCGAGCGCCGCGTCTTTGAACATCTTGATATACTGCGCCTGCTTGTTCTCGTCCGAAACATAGTATACAGCCTGCGGCTCCTTTCCGTTCTTCGCGTCCTCTTCGGAGACCTCTTCCCCGAAGAACGACGTCACGGGACGGTACTCACCCGCAAGATTTTTATAGATGATGATATCCTCGACCTTTTTGTAGAACTCTTCGTCCTTGATGCAGCCGAACTTGATGAAGGTCGCAATGTCGGGCCAGCACTTTTCATATTTTTCCTTGTCGTTTTTATAGAGCTCGATGAGTTTGTCGGCAACTTTTTTCGTGATGTGCTTTGCGATCTTCTGCACCTGCTTGTCGTTTTGCAGGAAGGAACGGGATACGTTGAGCGGGATATCCGGACAATCGATCACGCCGTTCAGCAGCATCAGGAACTCCGGAATGACCTCTTTGATGTTATCGGCGATATATACCTGATTGCAGTACAGCTTGACTTTTCCGCGCTCAAGCTCAACCTGCTTTTTTACCTTGGGAAAATAGAGGATCCCTTTCAGACGGAACGGATATTCCATATTCAGATGGATCCAGAAGAGCGGTTCATTGAAGTCCATGAAGGTATCGCGGTAGAAAGTCTTGTACTCTTCCTCCGTGCATTCCTTGGGCTGTTTGAGATAGAGCGGGTGCGTATCGTTGACGGGCTTATCGTCCTTGCCTTTCGGATTGAGATAGATCTCGTACGGCATAAAGGAACAATATTTACGCAGGAGATCGCGCACAACATTTTCCTGAAGGAATTCCTTCTCTTCCTTTGCAAGGTGCATGACGATCTTCGTGCCGCGCGTCTCTTTGTCGCAGTCACCGATCGTATATGTGGCGTTGCCGTCCGACTCCCAATGGACGCCTGTCGCATCGTCCTTATACGATCTTGTAAAGATCTCGATATCCTCGGAAACCATATACGCGGAGTAAAATCCGAGTCCGAAGTGTCCGATGATGCCGTCGCCGCCCGCCTTTTCGTATTTATCGACGAAGTCGGCGGCGCCTGAGAAAGCGATCTGCGTGATGTACTTTTCCACTTCCTCTTCCGTCATGCCGATACCGTTATCCTCAACGGTCAGCGTCCCGGCTTTGGGATCCGTCGTCACGGTGACGCGGTAGTTTTCTTCTGCAGAAGCCTCGCCGAGGTCGACAAGTTTTTTATGTTTCGTGATCGCATCCTGCGCATTGGAGACGATCTCGCGGAGGAAGATGTCCTTCTCCGAATACAGCCACTTCTTGATGATCGGCATCATATTTTCGCTTGCGATGCGAATGTTGCCCTGTTTTTCCATAACCTGTGCTCCTTGTTTATGCTTTCCTAAAATATATAACCATTAAAATCTGCAAATAAACAAAAAATCCGCCGTATAAGCGGATTTTTTCATACCTTTTCGGGTAAATTTACTTGTTGTTATCGTCGTTTCCGAGGAGATCGGCAATGGATGCGCCGCTGAATCCGCCGTCGCTCCACTCTCTGTACTCTTCCTCATCGGCATAATCGCTCGCGGTGCGGCGGTTCTGCTTGCGGGAACGTCTTCTCTCGCCGCCCTCGCGCTGTTCGTCGCGGTCGCCGCGCTCACGGGACTCCTGCCAAGGACGAGGCTGGAGCGCCTTGATGGAAAGCGTGATCTTGTGCGCCTCGGGATCGAACGCAAGAACCTTTGCGTCGACTTCCTCGCCGATGGTCAGCACGGAGGTGGGATTCTCAAGCCATTCATGGGAGATCTGGGAGACGTGCACGAGCCCGTCGATGCCCTTTTCAAGCTCCACGAACGCTCCGAAAGGAACGATGCGGACGACCTTTCCATGCACGATATCGCCCTCGGCATAGCGCTCTGCCGCAGTGTCCCAGGGACGGGGCTGGAGCTGCTTGTAGCCGATGGAGACTTTCTTGTTCTCGCGGTCGATCTTGAGAACTTTGAACTGATAGGTCTTGCCGATCTCAAGCACATCCGTAACTTCCTTGACGCCCGTCCAGGAAAGATCGGAGATGTGTGCGAGACAGTCGAAACCTTTTACGGAAACGAACGCACCAAAGGAGGTAACTCTTTCGACCTTGCCCTCGACAACGTCGCCGACGTTGATGGAGTCGAAGAACGCCGCCTCTTTCTCTGCCTTTGCAGCCTCTCTCGCAGCCTTCTCAGCCTCGAGGATGACGCGCTGGGAAGCGATGATCTCCTTTCTGCGCTCCTTGCGGATCTCAAGCATCTTGAGACGGAGCTTTTTGCCGACCATTTTATCGAGCTCTTTCACATAGCCTGCGCGGATCTCGCGTGCAGGAACGAAAACCGCATAGGTGCCAAGCTCGGCGGTAAGACCGCCCTTGTTGAAGCCCGTGCAGACAACGGAGAACTCCTTGCCCTCTTCGATGTCTTTCAGAAGAGCTTCCTCTTCCTTGACCTTTTTAACTGCCTTTTCGGAAAGCTTGACGGGCTTGGTATCGACGACCATGACGTCGATGCTCTCGCCGACCTTTTCCGCATAAGCCGCACGGTCGTACTCCTCGCAGTCGAGTTCGGACTTTTCGACGAGAATTTCTCCCTTGCCCGAAACGGAGACGTAAACGCCCTCGTCCTTCGCAGAGACGATCTTTACGGTAAGGAGCTGACCGCGCTTATAAGGCGTTTCGCGGTCGATGTTCTCGATGACTTTTGCCATCGTGGGCTTTTCGTCTGCAGCTTCTGCGATCGCTTCCGCCTGAGGAGCTGCTTCGACTTCTGCCTTCACCGTTTCCTCTGCGACGGGCGCCTGAGCTTCAGCGACCGTCTCGTTCTGTACTTCCGTGTTGTTTTCTGCCATTTTGCTGAGAACCTCCGAGGTCAGCCAATCGGGAGTGCTCGCCCCCGCTACGACGCCGACCCTCTTAAAATTTTTGATTTTTTCATATTCGAAATCGTCCGCGTTCTTCAAGCGGAATACCCGCCCGCAGTACAGAGACGCAATTTCGCCTAATTTGTTGGTATTGCTGCTGTTGAGACCGCCGATGACAAGCATCGCATCCGACTGCTTTGCGATCCGCTCGGTCTCCTTTTGCCTGCAAACAGTAGTATAGCAAATTGTTTGGAAAATCTCAACTGTTTTTGGACGTACTTTTTGAAGATTTTCCGCAATTTTCGAAAATCTTTGCACAGAAAAGGTGGTTTGGGAGACCAGGACGACGTCTTTGCCCTCTAAAACCGAGAAATCCTCCTGCGCAGAGTCAAAAACAAGCGCCTCACCTGAGCACCAGCCGACGAGCCCGACGACTTCGGGATGTTCCCTGTGCCCCGCGATCACGACCGTCCTGCCCGAGGCGGACGCCTCCTCGACGAGTTTTTGCGTGTGCCGCACAAAAGAACAGGTGCAGTCCACAACACGGATCCCCCGCGCCTCGCAGGCGGCATAAACCGCCTTGCCGACGCCGTGCGAACGGATGAGCAGCGTGGCGCCGTCCGGAACCTCATCGAGGCGTTCCACTACAATAAGTCCGCGCGCGCGTATACGCGAGGTGACGTCCTCGTTATGGATGAGCTCTCCGAGAACATAGGTATTTTCCGGCGGAACGGAGAGCGCCGTATCGACCGCCTTCTTTACCCCGGAACAAAAACCGCAATGCTCGGCAACCAGAATTTTCAACGTTTTTCAGCTCCCTTTTTCCTGCGGCTCGCCCGGAATTCGTCGCGCAGTTCATACAGCCTGTTTTCGAGAAGTTTATCTGCCTCGCCGTACTCTTCCGGAGTGAGTTTTCTGCCGTAATAGTCGGAAAGTTCCATCGGCTCGCCGATCATGACGTGCACCCTGCGGAACGGGCGCGGACGGTCGCAGATGACAAGCGGGATAACGGGCGTTCTGGATTTGATCGCCAGCATCGCGGCGCCCCCGTGGAAGGGCAGAAATTCGTCTCCCGGCTTTCTGTTGCGCGTCCCCTCCGGAAAAATGACGATCTTCTCGCCGTTTTTCAGAACCTTGAGCGAATCCATGATGCTGCGGACGTCCGAACCGTCGCGCGCGGCGCCGATCACCCCGACGCGGCGAGCCACATATCCCAAAACGGGCGCATGCATCACCTCTTCCTTGGCGATAAAATGCACGCCTTCCCACGTCGTGTGCGCAGGGAAAAAGACGTCGAGCAGGCTGTAATGGTTGCATACGTAAATATAAGCGCCTTTTCCGACTTTTTTATAGCCGTGAAGTTTGAACGGAAAGATCAGCGCGTGGATCGGATAAAAAATGACGCGGAGCACATTCATGAAGTGCATGACATGGCGTCCCTTTTTATCGGCTGGAAACAGGAGACGGCGCTGTTTTTCCTGCTTTTTGCGTTTTTTCTGCTCTTTTTCAAGACGTTTCTGTTCTTTTTTGGCAGCGCGCGCCGCCTTTTTGCCGTCCTTTTCGGAAATGTTCGTCTCTTCCATCAGATCTTCTCCTGCATTTTACTTTTGATCGTGCGGAGGACTTCTTCTATCGACATATCCGAAGTATCGATGAGCACCGCGTCGCCCGCTCTCTTCAAAGGCGCGAACTCACGCGTGGAATCCTGCTCGTCGCGGGCGGCGATCTCCTGTTTGAGTTTTTCAAAGTCGACCTGATAACCCTTTGCCGTCATCTCGTCGGCGCGGCGCTTTGCGCGCACCTCCGCGCTGGCAGTGAGAAAGAACTTGAAATCGGCGTCGGGAAGCACAAACGTACCGATATCCCTTCCGTCAAGCACGCACGACATTTTCCCCGCGATCTCACGCTGTTTTTCGACCATTTTCATGCGCACGCTCATGTGCCTGGAGACCGTAGACGCAGCCATCGAAACTTCGGGCGTCCGGACCTGATCGGAAACGTCCTCTCCGTCCAGCATCGTGTGCTGCTCGCCGTCGCGGTAAACAACATTGAGCGGGATGTCGCGCATCAGAACGCAGACCTGCGCCTCGTCCGCCACATCGATCCCCGCCCGGAGGGCTGCAAGCGCGCAGGCGCGGTACATAGCGCCCGTATCGAGATACAGAATATGGTAATCGCGCGCAAGGAGCCTTGCGATCGTGGATTTTCCGCTTCCCGCAGGACCGTCGATCGCAACATTGAACTTCTGTGCGACATCTTTGCGAAGGACGCGTGCACCGCGCAGATAGACGTGATGCGGCGCGTCGTTCTTTTCGACAAAGAGCATCACGCGGATGCAGAGCCTGAGCCCGCCTTCGATATCGGGCTCCTGTGCCGAAAAGAGCGAACAGCCCTCAAACCCCGCCTCTCGTGCCGCCTTGGCGGGATAAAAGGAATGAATATCGGAAGTACTCGAAAAAACAATGCTCACGACTTCCTCACGCTTGAGAAAATTGCGGCTCTCGATCTGTTCCAAAAGTTCCCTGACCGCCGCGCGTATCTCTTCGGGGCTGTCCTCTGCGATCGTCGTCGCTCCGCGAATTACCGTCATTTGTTGCCTCCTGTGATAAATCTATCGTACATGAAATTTATAAAATTGTCAACAGACCGTAGCAATAATTTGAATCAAGATAATAGTACGTCAGGCATATTACTATGTAAATTCGATTATTATGCGTTTTCGCCTGCCAGATACCCCGTAGAAAAGGCGATCTGAAGGTTGAACCCTCCCGTAAAGGCATCGCAGTCGAGGACTTCGCCGCAAAAGAAAAGCCCCTTTACGAGCTTGCTCTCCATCGTCGCGGGGTCGATCTCGTTCAACGCGACCCCTCCCGCCGTAATGACCGCCTCGGAAAACCCGCGCAGTCCCGTAATCGTGAGCGGCAACGCCTTGAGCGCGACAAGCACCGAACGGCGCTCCTCTTTCGTGATCGCATTCGCCTGCTTTTCGAACGAAACATGCGCCGCGCGCAGAACGATTTGAACTGCGCCCGCAGGCAGAAGTCCGCGCATCACATTTTTCATCGATTCGTTCTTCCGCTCCGAAAAATCGCGGATGAGCCGTTCGTCAAGTTTCTTTTCATCGAGCGCCGGCTTGAAATCGAGCGCGACCGCGATCTCAGGGAGAGGCAGATCGTTGATAAGCGCCGAAAGCGTAAGCGTGAGCGGTCCGCTGATCCCATAATGCGTAAAGAGCAGTTCACCCATCTCAGAATAGATCACCTTTTTTCCGCGCTTTGCGGAGAGCGTCACATTTTTGAGCGAAACGCCCTGCGCCGCCGACACATCCTCCCACACCTCAAGCCCAACAAGCGAGGGCCTGCACGGAACGCAACTGTGCCCGAGTTTCTCCGCAAAAGAATAGCCGTCCCCCGTCGATCCCGTCGAGGGATACGAGAGCCCGCCGGTCGCCACAATGACCGACGAACACGCATACGACGCCTTATCCGTGCGGACGGCGCACACCGATCCGTCCCGCACCGCGATCTCCCGCACCGTCTCGCCGAGACAGATCCCGACTCCGGCGCTGCGGCAGGCGCGCTCCAGCGTTCTGGTCACGTCGCTCGCGTGATCCGAGACGGGAAACACGCGATTTCCCCGCTCCACTTTGAGCGCAAGCCCCTGTTCTTCAAAAAAAGACATCGTGCTCGCAGGCGGAAAGGCGTAGGCGGCGCGTGTCAGAAACTTTCTGCCGTGCACGACGTTTGCCAAAAAATCGTCAGGCAGGCAATCGTTTGTGAGATTGCACCTGCCCTTCCCGGTAATATATATTTTTTTTCCGAGTTTTTCGTTCTTTTCGAGAAGAACGACGGAATTTCCGCGGCGGGCAGCGGTATACGCCGCCATTAACCCCGCCGCGCCGCCTCCGACAACAATGACCTTCTGCATATTTCCTCTTGAAAAACGAGGGCGCCGCGCCCTCGTTTTCGACTTTTTTCGTCCGATCTATTGACCCGTTTCTAAAATTATAGCCGAATTATCGTCAAATTGCAAGAACATCTCGCATAAAATCGGAAGCATCGGCAATTTTTCGGCTTATCCTTCGGGCGGGGCAGGCGGATCCTGTTCATCGCCCTCCTTTTTGACGCCCTTCTTTACGACAGAACCGTCTGTATCGACGATCTCCACCGAAAACTCATCTTTTCGGATCTTCTTTTCGACGCGCGTCTCCCTGTGGAATATTTTCTCGCACCAGGCGAGAATCGCGTCCGACTTTTTATACAGCAGGACGAACAGAGCGACAACGAGCGCAAACAGGATCCCCCAGATCATCAGCCCCCACCACGTGTCGAACGGGATCAGCGTAATGGAATAGCTCGTCGTAAATATCGCAAAAATACGCGAAATGAGTATGACCACGATAAAAAACGGAAGCGACATCGTGGAGATCCCGGCAACAAAGCAGAGAACGTCGTCCGGAAAAACGGGCAGAAGAAACATTGCGGAAAGGAAGAGTTTATCCTTCCCTTTGATCTTTTCGAGCCATTTTTTCAGAGTATCCTCTCCGACGATCCACGCGACAACGCGAAATCCCGCATATCTTCCGATCAGAAACGCCACGACGGAGCCGATGAGGATCCCCAAAAGACTGTACAGACTTCCGTAGAGCGGCCCGAAGAGCGCGCTGCCCGCCACAACAGTCACAGTGCTCGGTATGGGCAGAAGAACGACCTGCAAGAACTGCAATGTAATGAACAGTACGGTCATCCAGCCGCCCGACTGTTCCAGGTATTCCTTGAACTTCTCTTCGTCGCGGATCACTTCCGCGAAACCCGTTTTCAGAAGGATATATGCAACGACCGCAATAAAGATGAGCAGAACGTACAGGACAAGACAGCTCCTGGAAATAAGCTGCTTGCGCAGAAAACAGCATATACAGTCGGTCGTCAGGACTGCGGCGTTCAGAACGGTACCGCCGATCAGGGCGAGAAAATACCAGTGCACCGCCCAACTGCTGCGAAAATACGCGAGCGACAGAACAAAAAAACACTCGAACAACGCCGCGAGCAATGCCATACTTAAAACATGCGCCACATCGTTCCGGCAGGAACGTTTTTTTCTTGTCGCCATACCAGCCCTTCTCATACCATTATATTATATCCCGCAAACGGAATCTTTAGTCTGCCGCGGGAATACCGCCGCGCGCAAGTTCGTCGCAGCGATTATTGAGTTCGTTATCCGCATGCCCCTTCACTTTATGAAAGATGACCTTGTGTTTGTGCGTCAGCTCCAGGAGTTCCTGCCACAAATCTGCATTCAGAACAGGCTTTTTATCTGCCTTCTTCCAACCGGAACGCGCCCAACCGTCTACCCAATGCTCGCGGAACGCATTGACGGTATAGGCGGAATCGCTGTAAATATCCACCTCGCAGGGAAATTTCAGCGCTTTCAGCCCCTCGATGACCGCCGTGATCTCCATGCGGTTATTCGTCGTTTCGGGATCCCCGCCGTTCAGCTCCTTGCGGTGGTCACCATATAACAGCACAACGCCCCATCCTCCGGGGCCCGGGTTTCCGGAACAGGCTCCGTCCGTATACAGCGTCACGCGTTTCATTCCGAAAGTTCCTTTGCCCGCCTGACCGCGGCATCCACTGCCCTTAAGACGCTGCCCTCAAAGTCGTCTTTGCGGAAACTGTCGAGCGCCGCGACCGTCGTGCCGCCCTTGGAGGAAACCGCCGCGATGAGTTCTTCGAGCGATTTCTCGGAGGATTTTGCCATTGTAACGCCGCCCTCCAACGTCTGGAGCGCAAATTTTTTCGCCTGCGGCTCCGTCATCCCCTGCGCAACGCCCGCACGGATGAGCGAGAGCAGAAACAAATACACATAGGCGGGGCCGCTCCCCGAAACGCCCGTAACGGCATCGAGCAGCGATTCCGGAACTTCCTCCGCCTCGCCAACCGCCTCAAACAGCCCGTGAACAAACGTCTTCTCCCGCTCTGTGAGGTCGGAGCAATCCGTTCCCGCCATTCCTGCCCCAACCGAACAGGGAAGATTCGGCATGATGCGCGCCACTTTTTCCGCTCCCGTCGCACGTTTGACGGACTCCTTTGTTTTGCCCGCCATGATGGAAATGAATACGGCGCGCGACCCGCTCAACTCCTCGGCAACTGCGGGAAAAACCTGCGGCTTGACGGAGATCAGCAAATATTCGCACGAGGCAGCCGTTTCCCGGTTCCCCTCGGCAAGACGTACGCCGAGGTCAGAAAAAATACGACGGCGGGATTCGTCCGGTTCGCTGACGAGGATCTCTTCCGCCGCAAGGAAGCCCTTCTTTATGGCGCCCCTTACGATCGCCTGAGCCATGAAACCCCCGCCGATCACGCCAAGTTTTGCCTTTTTTTCCATAATATGCACCTCTCAGACGGCAGACCGGAAACAACCGCCTCCGGGCGGCGATCCGCCGTATTTTTTCAAAAAAACAAAGGACGCCGAATACCTTCCGGCGCGAATCGCACCGCTCGATTTCCGACATCCTTCCGTTTGGCAGGGGAGACGCGATTCGAACACGCAACCTACGGTTTTGGAGACCGCTACTCTACCGTTGAGCCACTCCCCTGTGCGCATTGTATTATATACGATAAAAACTATTTCGTCAAGTTTTTACAACGCCAAACGGGCAAAAATTCTCACTTTTTCGACGCGGAATCACACCTTGCAGCCATAAAAGCGTTTTCCGTACCTTCTCTTTCGCAAATTACTATAACAGATGGCGCAGAAAAAGTCAATGACGGGCGTGTGAAGAAAATGAATAATATGCGTAACCTGACTCATTCTGCCATGATCGCCTTGACGGAAACACGGTCGAGACGGCGCGACATGAACAAGACAAACCCCTCATAGCATGCGATGAAGACCGCAAGGACAATGAAAAAGACGGGAACACTGAAATGATATTCGATCCCATAGGCACTGCGGAACAGGAGATCGACCATCCCCTTGAGAAGCCCCCACTGATAGAGCGTTCCCACGGCAAACCCGATAAGCGCATACAGCCGATATCCGCCGAACACGCTCTCCGTTCTCCGATGATAAGAATAGCCGAGCGATTTCATGACGGCGATATCTTTTCCGCAGCGCTTGACGAGCGTGGAAAGCGACATCGCCAGGATCGCTCCGGACAGGACGATCCCGATGATCAGGATCATCGCCCCCATCGAATCGGACGAGAGATCGTGCATCGAAAGCCCCATCTGCATCATCGAAGAGAAGCACCACGCGCCGCAGGCAACAAAAAACGCGATCGATTTTTTCCGCGAAACGTTGCACCGCATGAGTTCATGCATGAAGTTCTTCCGCTCTTTCATTTCCTTCACCCGGACATGCCCGGAGAGATCCTGCCCGCGCAGCATTGCGGAAACGGGACGGCAGAGCAGCAGACGCGCAAACAAAACGGCAAGCACACAGACCGCCGCAGGAAATGCGACAACAAACAACAGCAGCGGGAGCACATGAAAGGAGATCTCCACGCCCAGACCGATATCCATCTGCGCATACACATACGGCATACACGCCCAGGACAGTCCGTACCCCGCAGCACTCCCGAGAAATGTACTCGCGCCGAACACGAGGAACCCGAGCGCAATGCGCGCGTCGGAATATCCCATCGCTTTGAGGATCCCGAGCTCCTTAACGTGTCCGTCAAGAAAAAGTTTTATGTAGAATATCAGAACGCCCGCAGCAATGAGCCCCAGTCCGCAGCCCGATATCACGCACACCATCACCGCCATGCTCATCTGCGCCTCGTAGAGGGCGCTCAGCTCCGCAGGAACCGCACCGAACGCGGACGCATCGGCATAATAACTGAAAAAGAGCGTACAGACGAACGCAAGACAGCAGGATACGAGCGCCACGCCGAACAAGCCTGAGCCCGTCTTTGAGAGAAACGATCATATCACCACCCGATCTCAAAAGCCGTCTTCGGAGACGCGTTCCGCTGCGTGCTGACGAGCCTTCCGCTCGCCAACCGCAAGACGCAGTCCGCCGTCTCGGCAATGTTCGCGTTGTGCGTGACCGTGGTCATGGCAAATTTCCGTTCACGCCTCAGACGCAGCAGCAGGTCGAGAACATTCCTGCCCGTGTCTTCGTCAAGCGCACCCGTCGGTTCGTCCAGAAAGAGCACTTTCGGACATTAAAATGAAATAAAAAAGCAGTACTATGTTTCGCATAGTACTGCGTAAAATATCAAAATATCAGTTTTCGTAACCGTTTGGATTGTTTTTCTGCCAATTCCACTGATCGCGGCACATATCCTCAAGGTCATACTGCGCTTTCCAGCCGAGCTCCTCCTCCGCCTTTTTGCTCGATGCGTAGCAAGCGGGAACATCCCCCGCGCGGCGCGGCTTGATCTCGTAAGGGAGCTTTTTACCGCACGCCTTCTCGAAGGCGTGGATCATATCGAGCACGCTGTACCCGTTTCCCGTGCCGAGATTATAGATGTGTACGCCCGGCTCCCTGAGCTTTGCGATCGCCGCAACGTGCCCTCTCGCAAGGTCGACGACGTGGATATAGTCGCGCACGCCCGTACCGTCGGGCGTAGGATAATCGTTTCCGAACACCCCGATCTTCTGAAGTTTCCCGCTGGCGACCTGCGCAACATAGGGCATAAGATTGTTCGGGATCCCCTTCGGATCCTCTCCGATCCGACCGCTCGGATGTGCGCCGACGGGATTGAAATAGCGCAGGAGCGCAATGTTCCAGCGGTTATCTGCACGATAGAGATCTTTGAGCATCTGTTCCTGCATGAGTTTTGTCGTCCCGTAAGGATTGGTCGTCATCAGACGGCAATCCTCATCGAGCGGGAGCCGCTCGGGCTCGCCGTACACCGTTGCCGAGGAAGAGAAGACGAAATTGCGCACGCCGAACTTTTCCATCGTCTCCAGAAGCACAAGCGTCGAGATCAAATTGTTATCGTAGTAGAGGACGGGTTTCTGCACGCTCTCGCCCACCGCCTTGAGCCCCGCAAAGTGGATGACCCAATCGACGTTGTGCGCAGAGAAAATTTCTTCGAGTTTCGCGCGGTCGCGTACGTCTGCGACATAGAAATCAAATGACTTTCCGGTGATCTCCTTGACGCGGCGCATGCTCTCTTCGCTTGCGTTGCTCAGATTATCGACGACGACGACCTCATAACCCGCATCCAGCAATTCTACGACGGTATGCGAACCGATAAAGCCCGCGCCGCCCGTTACCAAGACTTTCATTTCACGCCTCCTTATCCTTTTCAAGCAAAGAATACTCTATAAAATATGAAAAGGCAAGTAAAATTTTGTCCGATTTCGGACATTTATTGATTTTTCAAAATCAGACGCGAACTTCACCCTGCTCACCGAGCGAGGCAGCATGCTTTGCGAGGATCGGATCGATCTCCGTCTCGATGAACTCGACCGTCTGCTGCGGGGCGCGCCCGACGAACTTCTTCGCGTCGAGGATCTCGTCGAGACGATCCCAAACGGCGCGGAACATATCGTCCTTTCTGATGCGGTCGATGAGGTCGTTTTCGCCGCCCTCCACTTTGACGTTCCGCCCCGCCTCCATGGAAAGCACGCGGATGCGTTCGTGAAGTTCCTGGCGGTTCCCGCCCGCCTTAACACACTCCATCATGATATTCTCCGTCGCCATGAACGGAAGTTCCGCCGCAATATGCTTTGCGATGACTTTTTCATAGACGACGAGATTTTCCGCCACGTTCAGATAGATATTGAGGATCGCGTCCACCGTGAGGAATGCCTGCGCGAGCACGATACGGCGGTTTGCCGAGTCGTCGAGCGTGCGTTCAAACCACTGCGTGGAAGCCGTGACCGCCGTATTCATAGGCAGCGAGATCATATAGCGCGCCAGAGACCCCATGCGCTCCGAGCGCATCGGATTGCGCTTGTATGCCATGGCGGACGATCCGATCTGGCTCTTTTCGAACGGTTCCTCGATCTCTTTCATGTTCTGAAGGATGCGGATGTCGTTGGAGAATTTGTAGGCGCTCTGCGCGATCTGCGAGAGCACGCACAGCACGTTATAATCAAATTTTCTGGGGTACGTCTGCCCGGTCACGCCGTAGACCTTGTCCCAGCCGAGCTTTTTTACAACGCGGCGCTCCAGCTCCTTGACGCGCTCCGTATCGCCGTCAAAGAGCTCCAGAAAACTCGCCTGCGTACCCGTCGTACCCTTCACGCCGCGCAGACGAAAGTGCGCGTAAAGATTTTCGACGCTTTCGTAATCGAGCATAAGATCCTGCAGCCAGAGCGTGGCGCGCTTGCCCACAGTGGTGAGCTGCGCCGGCTGAAGGTGCGTAAACCCGAGGGCGGGAACGTCCTTGTACTTCAGCGCGAATTTCTTGAGCTTTTCCATGACGTTCACGAGCTTGCGGGTGACGATATCCAGCGCGTCGCGCATGATCATCACCTCGGAGTTGCAGTCCACAAAGCAGCTCGTCGCCCCCAAATGAATAATGGGCGCCGCCTTGGGCGCAACGTCGCCGTACGCCTTGACGTGCGCCATGACGTCGTGCCGCACCAGGCGTTCATATTCTTCCGCCTTCGCATAGTCGATATCCTCGGCATGCGCCTTGAGTTCGTCGACCTGCTCCTGCGTGACCGGAAGTCCGAGCTCCATTTCCGATTCTGCAAGGGCGATCCAGAGCTTTCTCCACAGACGGAAACGCTTTTCGTCGCCGAAGTTTTCCTGCATCTCGCGGCTCGCATAACGGGTGTTCAGAGGATTTTCATAAATACGCTTGTCTGCCATGTCTTTATCCTTATTTTATCTGATAATAACGGGTTCGGGATACTCCACGCCGAACGTCTCCGCCGTGACCTTTTTCATCTTCTGCTCTTTGAGCGGTTTATCGCGGAAATCGGTACGCACCGAGGCGATCGCGTCGATAACGTCCATCCCCTCGATGACTTTGCCGAACGCCGCGTACTGTCCGTCGAGATAGTCCGCGTCCGCATGCATGACAAAGAACTGCGATCCCGCCGAATCGGGAACCTGCGTGCGCGCCATCGAAAGTACGCCGCGCTGATGTTTCAGGTCATTTTTCACGCCGTTTGCTGAAAATTCACCCTTGATACAGTATCCGGGGCCGCCAACGCCGATGCCCTTGGGGTCTCCCCCCTGGATCATGAATCCCGCAATGACGCGGTGGAAAATGACGCCGTCATAAAAGCCCTTTTTCACAAGCGATAAAAAGTTGTTCACCGTGTTGGGCGCGACTTCGGGATAGAGCTCGGCTTTGAATACCTTGCCGTCCTCCATCTCAAACGTTACGATAGGATTTGCCATATAATACTCCTTATTCCTCGTATTTTTCGATCTTGGTTCCCGCTTCCTTAAAAAGTTCGAGCGAGAAATCGTCGGGATACCCCTCTTTATACACCACGCGCGCGATGCCTGCGTTGATGATCATCTTTGCACAGATGACGCAGGGCTGATGCGTGCAGTAGAGCGTAGCGCCCTGGATGTTGATGCCGTAACGCGCCGCCTGGATGATGGCGTTCTGCTCGGCGTGCACGCCGTAGCACAGCTCTGCACGCGTACCGCTCGGGATATTGAGTTTCTCTCTGAGACATTCCCCACGCTCGATGCACGAGGCGATCCCCGCGGGCGCGCCGTTGTAACCCGTCGTCATTACGCGCTTGTCGCGCACGATGACAGCACCCACCTTCCTGCGGAAACAGCTCGACCACGTTCCGACCTGTACGGTAAGCTCCATAAACCGTTTATCCCATTTCTCCATAAGCCACCTCTCGGGATATTATACACAATTTTTCAGGAACTGTCAACGAAAGCCCGTTAAGTCCGCCGGCTCTCACATTATTTTTCCAAAAAAATGCAAAAAAGGTGTTTGATTTACGCGCCCGCGCGTTTATAATAAGTACGATAGAAAAAACCAAAGTTTTCGGAGGTAATTATGAACATCAAACCCTTGTTCGATAAAGTGGTCGTTGAAGCGGTCACCGTCGAAGAGAAGACGAAGAGCGGATTCATCCTTCCCTCTTCCGCACAGGAAAAACCGCAGACCTGCGTCGTCGTTGCAGTCGGCCCCGGCGGGATCGTAGACGGCAAGGAAGTTAAAATGCAGGTAAAAGTCGGCGATAAAGTCCTCTGCTCCAAGTATGCGGGCACCGACTTCAAAGTGGACGGCAAGGAATTCACCATCATCAAGCAGAGCGATATCCTCGCCATCGTTGAGTAAGCCAAACTTTTCGGGACAAACCGATAAATCTTTCAAATCAGTTTTAAGGAGTTAAAAATTATGGCAAAGCAGATCAAATACGGAGACGAGGCAAGAAAGGCGCTCGAGACGGGCGTGAACGTACTTGCCGATACGGTCAAAATCACGCTCGGCCCCAAGGGCAGAAATGTTGTGCTTGATAAAAAATACGGCGCTCCCCTCATCACCAATGACGGCGTGACGATCGCAAAAGAGATCGAACTTCCCGATCCCTTCGAAAACATGGGTGCGCAGCTCGTGAAGGAAGTTTCCACCAAGACGAACGACGTTGCGGGCGACGGCACCACCACTGCCGTCCTCCTTGCACAGGCGATCATCCGCGAAGGGCTCAAAAACCTCGCGGCGGGCGCAAACCCCATCATTTTGAGAAAAGGCATTGAGAAGGCAGTCGACGCGGCAGTCGCGCAGATCAAGTCCATCTCCAAAAAGGTCGACGGAAAGAAGGCGATCTCGCAGGTCGCATCCATCTCCGCAGGCGACGACACCGTTGGCGAACTCATTGCAAACGCGATGGAGATCGTCGGCAAGGACGGCGTCATCACCGTCGAAGAGGGCAAATCGATGACGACGGAACTCACCACCGTTGAGGGCATGCAGTTCGACCGCGGCTACGCTTCCGCTTACATGGTGACCAATACCGACAAGATGGAGGCGGTGCTCGACTCCCCTTATATCCTCATTACCGACAAGAAGATCTCCAACCTTCAGGAGATCCTGCCCATCGTCGAACCCCTCGCGCAGCAGGGTGCGCGTCTGCTCATCATTGCAGAGGACGTGGAGGGCGATGCGCTCGCCGCGCTCATCGTCAACAAGCTCAAGGGCGTGTTCAACTGCGTTGCCGTCAAGGCGCCCGGCTTCGGCGACAGAAGGAAAGCGATGCTCGAAGATATCGCAGTCCTTACGGGAGGCACCGTCATCTCTTCCGACCTCGGCTACGAGTTCAAGGATGTAACGACGGATATGCTCGGCAGAGCAAACCAGGTCAAAGTCGACAAAGATAACACCACCATCATCGACGGCGCAGGCGACAAGGAAGCCATCAAGGCACGCGTTGCCTCCATCAAAGCGCAGATCGAAGTCACTACCTCCGATTATGACAGAGAGAAGCTGCAGGAGCGCCTTGCAAAACTTGCGGGCGGCGTAGCCGTCATCAACGTCGGCGCGGCGACGGAAGTCGAGATGAAGGAGAAGAAACTCCGCATCGACGACGCACTCGCGGCAACGCGCGCGGCGGTCGAGGAAGGCTATGTGCCCGGCGGCGGCAGCGCCCTTCTCTCCTGCGTGCCCGTCCTGCAAAAACTCGTCAATTCGCTCTCCGGCGATGAAAAGACGGGTGCCGCGATCATTCTCAAGGCGTGCGAAGAGCCCGTCCGTCAGATCGCAAAGAACGCCGGCGTAGACGGTTCCGTCGTCGTCGACAAGATCCTCTCCAAGAAGACTCCCAACTACGGGTTCGACGCGCTCAAGAACGTGTATGCGGATATGGTCGAGAGCGGCATCATCGATCCCACGAAGGTCACCCGTTCCGTCCTGCAGAACGCTGCATCCGTTGCATCCACGCTGCTCACGACGGAATCCATCGTGACGGACATTCCCACCCCTCCCGCTCCCGCGGCTCCCGCAGGCGGCGATATGGGCGGTATGTACTAAGCGCAAAAAAAGGACCTGCCCGTGCATAGCACGGGCAGGTCTTTTTTTGTACATAAAATCATCCGGAATAAGGAAGCTCAGGAATGTGTTTCTGTACCGTTTCTTTCAGACGGGCATAATTTGATTTATTGTTTGCGGCAATCACGAGAGACGGCGCGTCATGGCGCAGGCACGCGGAATCAATGGTACCGATCACTCCGCCCGCCTCACGCAAGATGACCGCCGCAGCCGCCCAATCCCACGGAAAGAGCCTCAGCTCGAAATAAAGCTCCCCCCTTCCCGCCGCAAGATAGCACAGCTCCAGCGCAGCGGTGCCAAGGCGGCGGAAATCGTCGAGGTCGGGATATATCTCGCGCAGAACATCCTCACACAGCGGAGCGTATTTCTTTTCGTACACGCTGAACGCCGTAAAGAAGAGCGCATGCCTGAAATCCCGATCGGAGACGCCGATACGCGTCCCGTTCAGATAGGCGCCCTGCCCTTTTGCGGCATAAAATACCTCCTCGGAATAAGGACTGTATACCATGCCGAAGACCTCCTCTTCGTCCGCAACGAGCGCGACGGAGATGACGCTGAGCCGCATCCCGCGCGCAAAATTCGACGTTCCGTCGATGGGATCAACCACCCAATAGAGCGCGCCGAGCGCGGCTTCGGCAGGCGCCTCCTCACCCAAAAAGCCCGCCTGCGGCAGGATTTGAGCCAAATGTTCCTTCAAATTTGCCTGAACAGACGTATCCGCCGTCGTCACAAGGTTGGAAGAAGTCCCCTTTTCTGCAACCGTAAAGGCGTCCATCATGATGGGCTTGCACGCCCTGACCGCATCCGTTACTTTTCGGATAAATTCACCTGTGATCTGCATATCCGCTCCTCGATCTCATCAAATGTTAAAGACGAGCCGTCCGGCTCGTCTTTAATGTTTTATTTTTTTCCGAGCATACGGCGCACGAAGGGCGGCAGGCGTTTTTCACGCGCGTCCTCTTCGGGCTCCTGTTCGGGTTGCGGCGCGGCATACTGCTGGTGGAACTGCTGCTGTTGAGGCTGTTGCGGCGCGCCGTACTGCGGCTGCTGTACCTGTTGAGGCTGCTGAGGCGCATATCCGTAAGCGTTGTATCCGCCGTAAGGCTGCTGCGGTTGCTGCATGGGCTGCTGAGGCGCCTGCGGCTGCTGCAAGGGAGACTGATACGTCTGCGCGGATTGCCCGTAAGGCTGCTGCGCCTGATACACGGGCTGTTCGGGCTGAGGCGCCTGAGCATGCTGGACGGGCTGCTGCATATACGGGCTTGCAGGCGCCGAGTAAGGATCGGAAACAGGCTGTTGCGGCTGCTGCGCAAATGCGGCATACGGATCTGCCGCCGGCTGAACAGGCTCGGGTTCAGGCTGAGGCTGCGCCATAAAGGCATTGCGAACGGCGTCCGTCTGTTCCGTCGCACGGAAACCCGTTGCAATAACGGTGACCTCCACTTCGTCCTGAACGTTTTCGTCGACGCACGCGCCGAAGATGATATTTGCCGAATAATCGACGACGCCATGGATAAGGCCTGCCGCCTTGGTCACTTCGTCGAGCGTAAGGTCGGGACCGCCCACAATATTGAGGATGACGCCCGTCGCGCCTTCGATGGTGGTTTCGAGAAGCGGCGAATTGACTGCAAGACGGACAGCGTCGATGATGCGGTTCTCGCCCTTTGCAACGCCGACGCCCATGTGCGCGTCGCCGCGGTCTTTGAGGACCGTGCGGACGTCCGCAAAGTCAAGATTGATGAGCGCGGGCGTCACGATGAGATCTGCAATGCCGCGGATACCCTGTTTAAGCACCTCGTCCGCAACGCGGAGCGCGTCCGTCATGGTGGCGTTCTTGGGAACGACTTCGCGGATCTTTTCGTTCGGAATGATGACGATGGTATCGACGTATTTCCTCAGATTCTCGATGCCCTTGATCGCATTGTCCATGCGGCGCTTGCCCTCAAATTCGAAGGGTTTCGTCACGACGGCAACGGTCAGGATCTTTTTATCCTTTGCGATCTTGGCGATCACGGGCGCCGCGCCCGTACCCGTACCGCCGCCCATACCCGCGGTAATGAACAGGAGATCCGTTCCCTCGATGGCGCGCGCAAGCTCCTCCTTGCTCTCTTCGGCAGCTTCTCTGCCGATCTCGGGCTCTGCGCCTGCGCCGAGCCCCTTGGTGCGCTGTCCGCCGATCTGGATCTTCGTCTTAGCTTTGTTGCAGGCAAGGATCTGTGCATCGGTATTGACGGCGATATATTCGGCGCTCGTGATGCCGGCTTCGATCATGCGGTTGACGGCGTTGTTGCCCGCGCCGCCTGCGCCGATCACGCAGATCTTGGCTCTGCCGCTCAGCGTAAGATCGTTCGCAGGTGCAGGTGCGGGAGCGCCGCGGTCAGCCCCATCCCTTCCGACGAAGGGAACGTTTTCGTTGAACATAGTAGTTAACCTCCGAAAATCACATTGAGAAGTTTATTCAGCCATCCGCTCTGGAGATGGTCATCGTAAGCCATGGCAAGAAGCGCGATGCGCGAACTCATGGCAGGCTTATTGTAATAAGGCAGATCGGGCGCAAGCTGCTCGCAGATGCGACTCACGCGCTTGGAAATATGCTCGAGCGCGCCGCGGATATCGGCAAGCCCCTCGCCGGAAATGTACAGCGGCTTATAGTCAAGCTCCTTGGAAGAGCAGTCCTCCAGGAATCCGCCGACCGCCTCACACATTTCGTCAAGTCCCTCTTTCACGCATTCGACAAGCTCGTCCAGATCGATATCGTACGTCTCGCCGCGGAAAGAAAACTCAGTCCTGCCTGCGTTATCTTTGGAAAAAAGATTGGCTCTTGCAAGCAAAGCCACCGCCGCATCATAGGAAAGCGCAAAGCGCTGCATCAGCCGGACGGCGATCTGTCCCTTCCCTACAAAGTAGGTTTTTTGCGAGAGGATCCCGTTGCCCATCAGCACACACAGCGTGGACGACATATACCCCGCGTCGAAAAAGAGCGCGTACTCGTCGCGCGTTTCCGACGGAATGAGGTAGGACGCCATCGCAAGCTGCGCAGGCAAGAAACGGAGAGCGATCTTTGTATCGGCAAAAATCGACTCCATGGCTTCGGCAAAATAATCGCTGCAATAAAAATAAGAGAGCACGCCGCTCAGCACTTCGGAAGAAAGCCCGACCGGATTGACGACGCGGCGATTATCCCCCGTCACATAGATCATACTTGTGGCGCGGATAAAGCGATACCCGTCCAGCTCCTCTTTGCCGCTTGCAAAGAGTGCGTCGATCTCCTTCTGTCCGATACGGCGGCGCTTGGGGAATCCGAGCACCTGCTCCTTGGGCAGGACGCGCGTAAACGCGCCGGGAACGCCGACAAACAATTCACGGACGCGCTCGTCGCAGATCTGCTCGACCGCGGTCAGCGCACGCGAGATCGCGTCGGCAAGTTTCCCGATGTCGAAAAAGGCGGTGTCGTCGTAGCCGTCGTACGGCTCCGTCTTACTCGCTTTAAATACGAAGGTGTTGTTGACGCCGCGCTCCCCGATGAGAATGCAGATCTCAGAGGAACGGATGTCCAGCACCGCAACGCTTTTTCGACCCATATACTGCCCTCGCTGTGCTCCGATAGAAAATTCCTTTCTACTATTATAACAGCACGGCAACTATTTGTCAAGAAACGGCGTAATTTTTTCGCCGCTTTGCAGTTTTTTTTGCAAAAAGAAACGGACCTTCATGCCGGAAAGTCCGTTACAATTAACATTTACTTCAGCCGATGTTCCCGACGTCGACCGTGATATCGCCTTCCGTCGTGATCGTGACGGAGATGTTTCTGAAAACTCTGTCCGCATCGCTCATTGCAAGATAGCGCTCCATGGCCGCGGCAGTCATTTCGCCCGCACGGTCGCCCGGATCGACAAGCTCGATCTGCGTTCCCTCGTGCATATAAATGCGGATGATCGCCCAACCCTGCGCGGGAGATTCAAGCGAGATGCGATCGACGTTCGCGCGGACTTCCCCGAGCGATTCGCGCAGGCTCGCATAGATGTCCATCAGATCCCCGAAATATTCGCCGCCCGCCACGCCGTCCGTCACCGTGAAACCAAACCCTTCCAGAAGGATGTGTTCATCCGCTCCGGAAATCGTATCGAGAACGACGCCCTCTTCATCGAGCAAAGTATACGTTCCGGCGTCGTCAGCAATGACGAACGCTTCCCTGCGTTCTACGATCTCCACGGCGATGGTCTCAGGATAATCTTTACTTATGGCAACGACCTCGAAACGCGGATTCGCCTCGACCGTTGCACGGACTTCGGCGAGATCGAGAAAGACGGAACTGCGGTTGACGTATCCGTTCAACTCTTCTTTCAGTTCCTCGGCGGCAGCCGCGCCCCGCTCCGTATAGGTGCGGAAATTCGCACGGACATACGTCACGGTAAAAATCGCATTCAACCCCGCCGCAATGACTGCGACGAGCAGAACGAACGCGATGACCGTTGTGAGTATCGATCTTTTTTTCATTGGTATCTCCGAACCGCATGCTATACGCGCACGCGTCTGATCTCAGCCCCGAGCCGTTTGAGTTTTCCGCGGAAATCGGCGTATCCCCTGTCGATATGCGAGAGGTCGAGCACTTCCGTACGCCCTTCCGCGCCGAGCGCGGCAATGACAAGCGCCGCTCCTCCGCGGAGGTCGCCCGCAACGACGCTCGCCCCGTGCAGCCGCTCCACGCCGCGCACAAAGGCATGCCGCCCCTTCACTTCGATATCCGCGCCCATTTTCTGCAGTTCCGGCACGTATTTGAAGCGCGTCTCGAACAGGTTTTCCACAATGAGCGCACCGCCCTCGGCGCCCGCATTCAGCGCCGTCGCCTGCGCCTGAAGATCGGTCGGGAATCCGGGAAACGGCATCGTCTCGATGCGGCGGTTGCAGCGGAGCCGACCGCGGCTCTCTATCTTTATTTTATCATTTTTTGTATGTATTTTGCAACCGTTTTCGCGCAATTTATGCAGAAGGAGGCGAAGATTCTCTCCTTTGAGTCCGCTCGTCTCCACCTCTCCGCCGCACGCGGCGCAGGCAATGAGGAATGTACCCGCCTCAATGCGATCCTTCATGGGTCTGTATGTCACGCCGCCGAGTTCTTTTACGCCCTCGATCTCGATGACGTCCGTTCCCGCGCCCGCGATCTTCGCGCCCATCGCATTGAGGAAATTCTGCAGATCGACGATCTCGGGTTCCTTCGCCGCGCCAGCAAGTACCGTGCGTCCCTCCGCCTTGACCGCAGCAAGCAGAATATTCTCCGTCGCGCCGACGCTCGGAAAATCAAGCAGGATCTCCGCCCCTCTGAGTTTTTCGCATGCGCAGAAAATGCAGCCGTCCCGCTCGGAGATGGACACGCCGAGCTGTTTGAGCGCGTTGAGGTGCAGATCGATGGGTCTCAGTCCGATGTCGCAGCCGCCCGGGTAGGCAATGAGCGCACGGTGGAAGCGCGTCAGCAGCGAGCCGAGCATGAAGACGGAAGAACGAAGTTCTCCCGTGAGCACGGAAGAGATCTCGTGGCAGCAGGCGTTCGCACTTTCGATGATCGCATTTCCGCCCGAAAACCGTACATCCGCGCCCAGTTCACGCAAGATCTGCGCCATGCACTTTACGTCCGTGATCTCGGGCGTTTCGCGTATGACAACGCGCTTCTCCGTGAGGATGGACGCGGCAAGCAGCGGGAGCACGGAATTTTTCGCCGACTGCAAGGCGACCGTGCCATACAGCTTCCGCCCGCCGTCGATAACGTATTTATCCATAATTCTCTCCTATCGTATTTCACAGACGGAACCATCCGCGCCAGCCCGGGCGATCCCGTCTCTACACAGTACATTGTATGAGCTTTTTTGTTTGCGTGTGTCTGGACACGCCGTACACCACGCCCATCCCCGCAAGGGTGACGATGAGCGAAGTGTTCCCCGCCGAAACGAGCGGCAAAGGCAGCCCCGTGGGCGGGATGCATCCGCTGACGACGAGCGCATTCAGCGCTGACTGTACCGCGAATGCAAGCGTGATACCGCCCGCAAGCAGATATCCGTAAAAATTACCGCACCGCGCCGCGATACGGAACCCCCGCCATACGATAAAGCCGATGAGGGCGAACATGACGAGCACACCGAAAAAGCCCGTTTCTTCCGCGATCACGGAGAGAATAAAATCGCTCTCCGCAAACGGTAAAAACCGATACTTCTGACGGGAATTGAAGAGTCCGACGCCGAACAGATTGCCGTTTGAGAGCGCATAGAGAGACTGAATGAGCTGATAGCCTTCGTCCTTGGGAGACGCCCACGGATCGAGAAATGCCGAAAGCCGCTGCAGACGATACGGCGCGGCAACGATAAGCGCAGGCACGGCGAGCAAAACGGGAACGATGACCGCTGCAAGCGCCTTTTTGGACGTACCTGCCAGAAACAGCATCCCGATCATGAGGGCGCCCACGCACATCGTGACGGACATATTGGGTTCAAGCATGATGAGCACGCATACCGAAAGCCCCGCACCGAGTACGGGCAGACACCCCTTCAGACGCTGCATGCGGGCGGGATCCCGTGCAAAATACCCCGCCGAAAAGAGTACAAAGCCGAGTTTCGCAAGCTCGGAAGGCTGGATCGTGAGAGAACCGATACCGATCCAGCGCGTCGCTCCGTAATTGCTCTTGCCGAGTCCCGGGACAAACACGAGCGCCAGGAGAACGAGCGAAACGATAAGCGCCGGAACTCCCGCCCTGCGCATTTTTTCGTACGGGACAAAGCTCATGCCGATCATTGCCGCAACGCCGAGCACAAATCCGACGATCTGCTTTTTGAAAAAATAAAATGCGTCCCCGTACTGTACCTCGGCGTTATAACTGCTCGCGGAATATACGCATACGACGCCCCAGCCCGCGAGCAAAAGAACGGCGGCAAGGAAGAACAGATCTCCCTTCGCCGCCGCGCCGTTACTCCGCCGCGTCCGCAAGAGCATCCTCCGCGGCACATTCCCGCGCGCCGCCCTGCAATTCGCGGAAAAGTTCGGCAAACCTGTCTCCCCGCTCCTCGTAACTTCTGAACGCATCGAAACTTGCAGAGGCGGGGCTGAGAAGAACATTCTGTCCTTTTTCCGCCGTCATATAAGCGACGCGCACCGCCATATCGAAGGGACGGCAGAGCGTGACCTTTGTGAATTCCGCTTTGAGCGCCGCGTTAAGAACACGGAAGGCGTTCTCGCCGTAGATGACGGCATGCACGACGCCTGATCGCTTGACGGCCTCAAAGAGCGGCTCGTATGTATACCCCTTATCCTTGCCCCCGACGAGAAGAACGCTCTCCCCCTTCACGCTCCCGATCGCTTTGATCGCAGCGTCCACATTCGTCGCCTTGCTGTCGTCGATGAACGTAATGCCGTTCACCTCGCCGAGTCTGCTCATTCTGTGCTTGACGCCGCGGAAAGACGAGAGCGCCGCCGCGATCGTCTGCGTCTCCACACCCATTAGTTTTGCCGCACAAATGACGGCAAGGGCGTTCGCCGCATTGTGATCGCCGTCGAGCGGAAGATCGGCGCGGTCTATGACCCGCTCGCCGCGCCAGCAGAGCGCGTCGTCTTTGCAGAAGGCGTCCTCCGTCCCTTCCCGAAGCGAAAACCAGACGACCTTTGCATGCGTCTTTTCCGCAAAACCGCGCACGACGGGATCGTCGTAATTGAGTACCGCGTACTCGCTCTCCGCACAGTTTTTCAGCAGGCGCTGTTTGAGAAAGATATAGTTTTCCATCGTATAATGGCGGTTGAGATGATCCTCCGAAATATTCAGCTCCACTGCGATGTGCGGGCGCAGCGACGTGAGCGTTTCGAGCTGAAAGGAAGAGATCTCCGCCACGGCGATGCCGTCTCTGCCCAGCTCCTTTACACAGGCGGTTATGGGTTTTCCGATGTTCCCGCATGCAACCGCATTCTTTCCGGTCGCGCGCAGGACATGTTCCAGCAGGCTGACGACGGTCGTTTTTCCGTTCGTTCCCGTGACGGCAATAACGGGACACCTGAGCGCCCGCGCGCCGAGTTCCGCCTCCCCGATGACGGCTTTCCCCATCCGCTTGAAAGAGACGGGAAGAGGATGATCGATTGGGATCCCCGGGCTTAGTACGAGCACGTCGCATTGTTCAGAACGGGCGGAAAGTTCCTCTTTTTTAACGGCATGCGCCCCCTTGACGACAAGTTTCTCCGTCGCCGCACGCACATTTTCATCGGCAACGTCGTCGTAAAGGTATACTTTCGCCCCCTCGGAGAGAAGATACTCGGCGGCGGCAACGCCGGAACGGGAAATGCCCGCCACAAGGAAAGTCTGCATGGGAAAAAACATAGGCGTCCTCCTTCACCCCGTTACGGGGCTCAGACAAACGGGATCAGCAGCGTTGCGGAGAGCACAGCCGTGACTGCCGCATAGGCATACGAGATCTTCCCCTCGGAATACCCTTTGTGCTGAAAGTGATGGTGCAGCGGCGCCATCAGAAAAATCCGCTTGCCCGTTTTTTTGTAATATATGACCTGAAGGATGACAGATATGCTTGAAAGGACAAACATAAGCCCCGCAAGCGGCACGACGAGCGCGTTTCCGGAAAAGAGCGCGACGCAGGCGGCAAACCCGCCCAGAGAGAGCGAGCCCGTATCCCCCATAAAGAGGCTGGCACGCCCCGTATTGAATACAAGATACGCCGCAAGCGCCCCGGCAAGGCAGCATGAGAGCAAAACGAGCGTTCCGCTACCCCCCTGGAGCGTGATCAGCGACCCGAGCGCAAGAAAAAAGACGGCGCTCGTTCCCCCCGCGAGTCCGTCCAGTCCGTCCGTGAGGTTGACGCCGTTCACCGTGCCCAGGAACACGAGGATCCCGAGCGGCAGCATCCACCATCCAATATCCGCGGAAAGCCGCGTATAGGGAACGCGGAGTACGGTAAGCCCCTCCATACAGCAGTAGAGCGCCGCCATGAGCGCAACGGCAAACTGGAAAACGATCTTCTGATAAGGTCTGAGTCCGAGATTTTTCCCGCGTTTCAGTTTCAGGAGGTCGTCAAGAAAGCCCACTGCAAGATAGCCGAGCCCCACGGCAAGCGCTACATAGAACGGCTTGTCCGCTCTGCGCGCAAAGAGGAGCGCCGCAAAAACGGCGGCGGCGACAAAGGCGAGTCCGCCCATCGTGGGCGTACCCTCTTTGCCCGCGTGCTCTTTGACGTAGGAGAGAATATGCTGTCCGCTGCCAGCTCTTCTGAGCAGCGGGATCGCCGCCGCACAAAATACAAGCGACAGGACAAAAGCAACGAGTGCCGCCAGAATAATTTCCCGCATATCAGTTCCCGATCAACGATTCAATTACAGCTTTGTCGTCGTAGTCATATTTTATTCCCATGATCTCCTGATACTTCTCCGCGCCCTTGCCCGCAACGAGCAGGACATCTCCCTCGCAAAGATGATCGAGCGCGTATCGGATCGCCTTTTCGCGCTCCTCGACGACGACATATTGCCTGGAAACGGGACGGTAGCCCGCCTCGATCTCCGAGATAATGGAGACGGGATCCTCATAGCGCGGATTATCGGAAGTCAGAACGCTGAAATCTGCGCAGCTTGCGGCGACCTCCCCCATTTTCGGGCGTTTTCCCGCATCGCGGTTCCCGCCGCAGCCAAAGAGCGCGATGAGCCTGCCGCCGCAATGTTCGCGGAGCGCGCGCAGCGATTTGAGCAAGCCGTCGGGCGTATGCGCGAAGTCCACAAAGATATCGCCCCCGCGATAGTTTGCGACCCATTCGAGCCGTCCTTCCACGCGGGTGTTCCCGATGCCGCGGGCGATCGCCTCGGCATCAGCGCCCAACCGCCTGGCGGCGCATGCAGCCGCGAGCGCGTTCAGAAGATTGTGACGCCCCGTTAACGGTACGGCCACCTCGCAGAGTTCGTCTTCCAGATTGAGCACCGCGCGGCACCCGCGGAGATCTTCCCGCTCGAGCACGGCAAAGGCATCGGCAGGCGTCTCCAAACCGTATGTAATGCAAGGAGTCCTGCCGGAAAGCTCGGCGGAAAACGGGTCGTCGGCATTCAGAACGGAAAACTTTGCGCGCGCAGGCGAAAATAACAGTTTTTTTGCCGCGCCGTACGCCTGCATGTTTCCGAAAAAATCAAGATGATCGCGCGTGAGATTTGTAAAGACGGCAACATCGTAGAGGATCGGGACTTCCTTTTTCAGAGCGAGCGCATGGGCGGAAACTTCGAGGACGGCGATCTCCGTTCCCGCATGCGCCATATCTGCAAGCAGCGAAAAAAGGCAGACGGGATCGGGTGTTGTGAGCGACGGCGGAACGACGACGTTCCCGTAGCGGGCGCCCGGCGTACCGACGAGCCCGACCTTTCTGCCCGCCGCAGCCATGATCTCCGCGATCATCGTTGCGGTCGTGGTCTTGCCGTTCGTACCCGTCACGCCCGCAAACTGCATTGTCCGTTCAGGATGTCCGAAAAATGCGGCTGCGATGCGCGCCATACCCTCCCGCCCGTCCGGTACGACAAGCTGAGGGATCCCGACGGGGAGCCTGCGCTCGCACACCAATGCCGCCGCGCCGCGTTCCGCCGCTTCCGACGCATATTTATGTCCGTCCTCATGCGTCCCGCAAAAACAGAAAAACAGATCGCCCTTCCCGGCGACGCGGCTGTCGGTGCAGAGCCCGCCGATCTCCGCATCGCCGTAAATTTTACCCCCGCGTACTTCGCACAAAAAATCAGAAAGTTTCATCTATTCCTCCACAGGGTGCAGTCCCAAAAGTTCTATCATGCCCTCAAAAATCTCCTTCGCGCACGGCGCGGCAACGGTACTTCCGTAATACGCTCCCTGCGGTTCGTCCACAATGACGAGCGCAAGATATTTCGGGCTGTTCGCGGGAAAGCATCCGACAAACGACGAAACATATTTCCCCTGCGCGATATGCCCGTTTTCGTATTTTTGCGCCGTACCCGTCTTGCCCGCCACGCGGTACCCCTCGATGTAAGCCTTTTTTCCGCTGCCGTCCCGCACGACCCCCTCGAGCATGGAGGTGAGGAGTGCGGATGCCTCCTCGCTCACCGTCCGCTTTACCAGTATGGGCGAGGTCTCCGCAAGCACCGCCCCTTCGGCGGAGGTGATCTTTGCAACCAGCCGCGGTGCATAAAAGTAGCCGCCGTTGACCGCCGCGGCGGAGGCGCACGCAAGCTGTAGCGGCGTAACGGCGATGGACTGTCCGAATCCGATGCGAGCAAAATCGCAGTCGCGGAGCGTACTTTCGGGGAGCAGCATTCCGATCGCCTCCCCCGAAAAATCCAGTCCCGTCGCGCGGCCGAACCCGAACGCGTCGAGATAATCGTAAAACGTCTCTTTCCCGAGCGCAAGCGCAAGATCGACGAAACACGGATTGCAGCTGTTGTTGAGCGCCTCGGCAAGCGTCTGATTGGAGTGTTTCCCGTTGGCGTGATCGCTCCAACACCGTATCGTCGTTCCGTCCACCGTGCGCGTACGCGCCGAAGAGAAAATGCGGTTGGGCGCGTACGCCGCTGCGTTGCCGCGCAGATATTCCTCGATATTCGCGGCGGCAGTCACGATCTTAAACGTTGAGCCGGGCTCATACACATCGCTCACCAGTCCGTTGCGCGAAAGCGCATTGAGCGCCGCGAGATCGTTGCGCGGGATGTCGTTGAGATCGTATGACGGCAGATTGACCATGGCGAGAACGGAAAAATCCGTCACGTCCATCACGATCGCGCGCGCCGCTTTGGCGGAATAGGTCTCGTAGGCGCGCTCCATCACCTCTTCCGCGATCGCCTGGATCCGATAATCGAGCGTGAGCGTGACGTCCATGCCATCCGTCCCGGGAATATATGCCGCCGTCGCCCCCTCCAGGTCGACGCCAACGAGATCCGTCTCGAACAGGATCTCTCCGCGCTTGCCGGCAAGATAACCGTTATAGAATTGTTCCAGACCTGACGCTCCCGCGCCGTCGTAAGAGGTAAAACCGAGCACCTGGCAGGCCAGCGCCCCGTGCGGATAAAAGCGTGCGTCGTCGCGCGAATAATATACGCCCGCGAGATCGAGCCCCTCGATGCTCTGTACGGCAGTCTTATCCGTCCGCTTGACGAGCACGATCTCCGAACGGCTCCCGTCCGTCAGCTTTTCCAGCGTCTCTTCGTACGAAAGGCCGAGCGCGGAAGAGAGCGTCTCCGCTTCCCCCTCCGCATCCGCCACCGCATTGGCGCGCGCGTAGACGGTATAGGCAGGCGTATTCCCCGCAAGGAGTTCTCCGTTTGCGTCGTAGACGTTTCCGCGCCCCGCCGCAATGGGGATCTCCCGCGTCCACTGATCGAGCGCACGCGCATTGAGATCGTCCTTCCAGATGACCTGCACATAAAAAAAGCGGGCAAGAAAAAGGCAAAAAATAAAGGCTATCGCCACAGAAATGGCAAATAACCTCTTTCGTAAAACAGACAACGAATATTGCGTCCGTTTGATATGCAGTTTCCTCCGTCAGATGAACGGCGCGTTGCTCAGTCGGGTTTGACCATACCGTTTGCCTGCGCCCACTCATCGATAAAATCAGGATCGAGCAGACTGTCGAGCCTATCCTGTACCTGCGTATACTCCTCGGTGAGTTGGTCAAGACGGGCGTTCTTGGTGATGATGTCCGCATTGACGGCACTCAGGATGCCCGTATTGATGCAGACGATCACGATCGCAAGGATGATCGCCGCGGCGATGGCGCAGAGCACAAGTTTTGTCTTGAGAGAAAGCGCCGCCAAAGAATTGGAACGCGTCTGTTCCGCGGGAAGCGTTGACTCAGAGTGGCGCAGCGTATCCAGCGTACGGCGCGTCGGCAGCGCGTCCTCTTCCGCAGGAGCCGCAACGGGTGCCGCAGCGGGCGCGGGAGCGGGAGCCGGCACGAACGCCGGCGCCGCAGGCATGACGACCGCCTCTGCCGCGGGAGCAGCGACGGGCGCGGGCGCAGCAACGGGCGCGGGCGCAGCAACGGGCGCGGGTGCGCGCGTATCGATGAGTTCGCCATTCTTATAGGCAAGCCCCTCAAAAAGCACTTTCTTGCCGCCCGCAGGATAAGCGACATAGTCGGCAAGGCGCTGCGCGGTATTCGAGGAGGCATGCTCCTCGTACGTCTGCACAGACTGATGGACGGGAGCCGCCTGGACAGTCTGCGCGGGTGCCGCCTGAACGGGAGCCGCCTCGCGGACGGGAGAATATGCCTCCGTGCGGAGGCTGGGGCGCTCGAGCGTTGCCGTTGCCGCGGGCGCCTGATTCCCGCCGTGCGTGGCAGACGACTGCTCGGCAGAAGCGACCCATGTTTCGGCATTGTCGAACATCAGCCTGCGATAATTTTCGGAAATATGATCGGAATGTTCCCGTTCTGCCTCGGAAACCGCACGGGAATCTTCGCGGCGCTCGTCGCGACGCGTCTGGGGTTCACTCATGACCGCAAGCCTTGCCATACTCTTCTCTCCTTATCAATCTATTCGTCTCAGCGCCCGTTCATTCTAACTTTCGGGCGATCCGTAATTTTGCACTCGTACTTCTCGAATTTTCCTCTACCTCATCCCGTCCTGCGGTGATGGGCTTTTTTGTGATGATCTCTACTTCCTGTTTCTTTCCGCATACGCATACGGGAAAAAACTTGGGACATGTGCACCCCTCTGCCAGGGAACGGAACACCTCTTTCACGATCCTGTCTTCCAGGGAATGGAAGGTGAGCACACACGCGCGCCCGTCCTTTTTCAGTCTCCTGACCAGTCCCGTGAGGCATTCCTTCAATCCGTCCAGCTCGCCGTTGACTTCAATGCGGATCGCCTGAAACGTCTTACGGGCGCATGCGTTGTACCGATACTTGGCAGGCACGCTCTTCTCGACGATGCGCCTGAGCTGTCCGCACGTTACGATGCGTTCCGCGCTGCGTGCGGCAGCAATGTTCCTGACAATGGAGGATGCAAACGTCTCCTCTCCATATTCTCTCAAAATCCGGAAAAGCTCCTCTTCTCCGTACTCGTTGACGACGGTCTCGGCTGTCAGCGGCGAGCGGTCGTCCATCCGCATATCCAGCGGCGCCTCGTCGCACATATAGGCAAATCCGCGTTCCCGCGTATCGATCTGATGGGAAGATATCCCGAGATCGAGCAGGAATCCGTCGATCTTCTCAACGCCCGCCGCGTCGAATGCCTCGGCGTAGTTTTTGAAGTCGGTACGGAAGATCCTGAATCTGCCGCGAAAAGGTTCCAGCCGCTTCGTCGCCTCTGCGATCGCCTCGCCGTCCTTATCGGTCGCAATGAGCCGCACCGTGGGGTTGCTTGCGAGGATGGCAAAGGAGTGTCCGCCTCCGCCCGCCGTTCCGTCGAAGTAAACGCCGCCGTCCTTTACGTTCAGACCTTCGAGCACCTCGTTTACCATGATCGGGCGGTGATACTCGCTCATGATCCCTGCTGCTCCGCGTTCCGCTTATAGGCAAGCGCATTCGCCTGCTGGATGCTCATGCTCCCGACGGAGTGTTCGAACCGTTCCTGCGCCCAGATCTCGACGTAATCGCCCATACCGACGGTCACAACGTCCTTGACGAGCCCTGCGTAATCGCGGAAGGGCTTCGGAAGCTGCGCGCGCCCCTGGCTGTCCTCCGCCACTTCTTCGATGGAGCTCATGATACGGCGTTTGGCATCCATGAGCTGCGGATCGCCGGGGTTGACTTCGTCGAACGAACCGAGCTTTCTGCTGAGAACGGATTCCGGCATTACCGAGATGCATCCGGGGGCATACTCGACGTAGTAGAGCGTTTCGCCCTTCGGGAAAGCCGCTTTGTACTTGGCGGGAATGCGTATTCTGTTTTTCGCGTCCAACTGGTGGGCGACCTTCCCGCTCAGGAACTTCATGGCAGACCTTCTCGATAATTTTTGTACTACGTTTTCTATTATAGCACCACCTTTGACCACTGTCAACCACCTTTGGGGATTTTTTTCCAATTATTTTTAATTATTTTTGAAACAAATGTTCGTGTGATAGACGGATTCATTTATTTTTCGGCTCTTTCCAAGAAAAATTACCCCTTTTTTCGGCATTTCCTTGCATTTTTTATTAAAACAAATGTTCGGATTTTGTTTGGGTCGCGCGTGGTCATCCGTCCCAAAATCCATTGAAGGAAAGCGATGTGAAAGTACGCTTTGCAGCCTGTTTGCCGTTCCGACGCCGCCGTCGAACGTTCTGCAGCCATAAAAACGGGCTATTTCATCCCGAAAAAAGACGTAATGCGTACATCCGAGCACCACGCCGTCGTACTGCCCTTTCGGCAGGTGGTCAGAAATGGTCAGACTTTCTCCGCGCGCCAGACTCCGCTCGATCGCCCCCGCCAACCCCGGGAGCGGACACACGGTGAAGTCGGTCTGCGGAAAACGCCCGACAAGCGCCCGCAGGCGATCGCTCCCCGCCGTCAGCGGCGTGGCAAGTACGAGCACGTGCCGGCAGACTTCCGCGGCAGGACGGACGGCAGGCTCCATGCCGATCACGGGGAAGGGAAACGCCGCCCTCGCACGCTCGGCGCACGCGGCAGTCGCGGTGTTGCAGGCAAGGATGACGGCGTCCGTACCAAGACGGGCAAAGCGTCGGAGCGCGGCAAAGACGTAGCGTGCGATCAGATCGGGCGGCAGGCTCCCGTAAGGCGCGTGCAGATTGTCGCCCATATAATAGAAAAGGCAATCGGGCAGTTTGCGGACGCATTCCGCCAGAACGGTCAGCCCGCCCACGCCGCTGTCGAAGATCCCGACGCGCACGATCTTTTTCATCCCATCCCTCCTTCCGTCCCCCATTTTTCCAAAATTTTTTGTGATAAGCGACAAAAAACAGTTTACAAGCACTGTATTTTATGCTAAAATAGCAAAGGTTATCAAGAATAAAGCCATTTGGAAGGAGTAAATAATCGTGCCCAACATCAAATCTGCGAAAAAGCGCGTGCTGGTTACCGAAAAAAAGACGAAAGAGAACAAAATGATCAAGTCCGCGCTCAAGACGACCATCAAGAAGTTCCTTGCGGCAGTCGAGGCCGGCGACAAGGAGACTGCGAACGCGCTCTATCCCGAGACGGTTTCGGCGATCGATTCTGCGGCAAGCAAAGGCATCCTGCACAAGAACAACGCCGCAAATAAAAAGGCAAAGCTTGCAAAGAAGCTCGCCTCCATCTCCGCGTAAGTTCTGAAAGAAAAAAGCAGGGCGTCCGCTTTCGGCGAACGCCCTTTTTGCATGCTGATTTTCCGCCGTCCCCTTCCGCATCCGCGCGGGACGCATCCTTTCCCACCTCATGTATCTCGCACCCGCCGCGGCATTCCGCACAGCAGCGCCCCGTTTACACGGGGCTTTTTTTGTGAAAAAAATTTTTCGGAAATTTCAAAATTGTGCCTTCAAACATTTGACATATCTCGCGCAATATATTATGATAGCACGCGTTGAGTTTATTCTTATTAAACTTTTCGTTTATTTTTACGAGAGTTCCGTAAAACGCGACCAAAAGTTTATGAATATTAAACTCCGCGCAAGGAGAATTTATGCAGTTAGGCGGAAAAATTCGGGATCTGAGGCAGCAGTACAACCTCACGCAGGAAGAGCTCGCCGACCGATGCGAACTGACGAAGGGCTACATCTCCCAGCTTGAGAACGATCTGACAAGCCCCTCCATCGCAACGCTCGTCGACATTCTCAACGCACTCGGCACGACGCTCGCGGAATTCTTCCGCGAAGACGCGGAAGAAAAGATCGTCTTTACCCAGGACGAGTACATCGAAAAGCGTTCGGACGGCATGGTCTGGAATTGGGTGATCCCCAACGCCCAGAAAAACATGATGGAGCCCGTTCTCGTCGAGCTCGAGGCGGAGGCATCCACGCAGATCGACTTCCCCCACGACGGCGAGGAATTCGGGTACGTGCTCGAAGGACGCATTGCGATCGTGTGCGGGGGAAAGGCGCACATCGCAAAAAAAGGAGAAAGTTTCTACTTTACGGCAAACCGCGAACACCGCATATTCAACAAAGGAAAAGGCAAAGCGAAATTCCTTTGGATCTCTACCCCGCCCAATTTTTAGGATATACATTATATACAGGAGAAATGAAATGGCAGAGCACATCATTGAGCTTCAGGACGTCACCAAGTACTACGACGACAACCTCGTCATCGATCATGTGAATCTCTACGTCAACAAAGGTGAGTTCATCACCTTTCTCGGCCCCTCTGGCTGCGGCAAGACGACGACCCTTCGCATGATCGCCGGATTCGATCTTCCCACGAGCGGAAAGATCCTTCTGAGCGGAAAAGATATTTCCACCCTTCCGCCCAACCGACGACCGGTGAATACCGTTTTCCAGCGATATGCGCTCTTCCCTCACCTCAACGTATTTGAGAACGTGGCGTTCGGGCTCAAATGCAAACGCGTCATGAATACCTACCGCAACGACGAGGGCAAGGAATACACCAAAAAAGAACGGCTTTCCAAAAAGGAGATCGCGGAAAAAGTTGAGCGCGCGCTCGAGCTCGTCGACCTCGAAGGTTTTGAAAAGCGCTCCATCTCCACGCTCTCGGGCGGACAGCAGCAGCGCGTCGCCATTGCGCGCGCCATCGTAAACGAACCCGAGATCCTTCTCCTCGACGAGCCGCTCGGCGCACTCGACCTGAAAATGCGCAAAGAGATGCAGATCGAGCTCAAAGAGATGCACAAGCGCCTCGGGATCACCTTCATCTACGTCACGCACGATCAGGAAGAGGCGCTCACGATGTCGGATACCATCGTCGTCATGGCGGACGGTATCGTACAGCAGATCGGCACGCCCACCGATATTTACAACGAACCCGCAAACACCTTCGTCGCAGACTTCATCGGCGAGAGCAACATCTTCAACGGCACCGTCGTCGGGGAGCGCAAGGTGCGCTTCTGCGGCAAGATCTTTGACTGCGTGGACGATTTCGAACGCAACGAACCTGTAGACGTCGTTGTGCGTCCCGAGGATGTGATCATGTGCGCCCCTGAAAAAGGCGCGCTCAAAGGCACCGTCATTTCCGTCGTCTTCAAGGGCATCCACTACGAGATCACCGTACAGGTCGGGAAATATGAGGTCGTCGTGCAGAGCACGGAGTACCGCAAAGAAGGCGACGTGATCGGACTCAACATCGGCCCCGACGAGATCCACCTCATGAAGCCGAAATATACGAAAAACGTGTTTGACGGCGTTATTACAAAACACAACACCGTTGAATTTGCAGACGGCGAGTTCGAGTGCGACGTCACGCAGCTCTATCCCGGCAGCCATATCGACGAGGAAGAATACCTCGTGACGGCGGCGGGCGAAAAACTCGATCTCACCGGAACGGAAGTCCGCGTGGAAGTCGGGCTCACCGACGTCACCATCAGCGACGACGAGAACGCCGGCGGAACAGTCGGCAACATCATCTCCATCATCTACAAGGGCGATCATTACCGCCTCATCGTGCGTACGGAAGGAGAGGATGAAGAGGATTTCGTGTTCGCAACGGACGATCTTTGGAACGAGAACGACCGCGTTTCCGTCATCATTCCCAAAGAGAAGATCAGGCTCTCTCTGAAACATGCGGAGGATAAGAAGAAATGAGACTGCGCTTTTCCCGCAAAACGCTGGGGATCCCCTACGCCATCTTTCTGCTCTTTTTCGTCATCATCCCCATGCTCGTCATCATCTTCTATGCGTTCACCGACAAGGAGATGCACATCTCGTTCGATAACTTCGTACGCTTTTTCTCCGATCCGACCAAACTGAGCACCATCGTCTATTCGCTCGTGATCGCGCTCATCACGACGGCGGTCTGCCTGCTCATCGCCTATCCCGTGGCGTACATCCTCGCACGGAGCAAGATGAAGAAGAAATTCGTCATCCTTCTCCTGTTTGTCACGCCCATGTGGATCAACTTCGTCCTGCGCGTAAACGCAATCCGCGAACTTCTCAACTGGGTCGGACTGCTCGGGGAGGCAAACTATTTCAACACCATCTTCGGCATGGTTTACGATTTCCTGCCCTTCATGATCCTGCCCCTCTACACGACGCTCCTCAAGATCGACGAGAGCCTTTACGAGGCGAGCGCAGATCTCGGCGGGAACGGGTTCACCACATTCACGCGCATCACGCTCCCCCTCTCCATGCCCGGCATCGCGAGCGGGATCACCATGGTCTTTCTGCCGTCGATGACGAACTACGTCGTCTCGGATATGCTCGGCAACTCCAAAGTGACGATCATCGGTAAATTCATCTACGAATACTTCGGCACGAACTGGCACATGGGCTCGATGGTCGCGCTCATCCTGCTCATCGTCGTATTCCTCTCCACCTGGCTGACGGGCGGATTCAGGGAAGAAAACACCGTAAGGGGGGCAAATATATGAACAAAAAAGCTCTTGCGATCAAATGCGCCAAGGCGGCATTTATCGGGCTCGTGCTCCTCTTGCTGTACGCCCCCATCCTGCTCCTTGCCGTTTACAGCTTTCTGGATACGGACGTCATCGGTACCTCGGGCGACTTTTCCTTCGTGCATTACCGCGCACTCTTTACCGATTCCAAAGTACTTACGATGATCGGCAACACCTTCGGGCTCGCCTTCGCGTCGGCAGCGCTCTCCACCGTGCTCGGCACGCTGGGCGCACTCGGCATCTTTTACAGCAAAAAACGCGTGAAAGCGTCGATGAACGCCGTTTCCCGCATCCCGATCATCAACGCTGAGATCGTGACCGCGCTTGCACTCGCCATCACGTTTGTGGCGTTCGGGCTGCCCAAGTCATATTTTACGCTGCTGATCGGTCACATGGTCATCTGCACACCCTTCGTCGTCCTCTCCGTCATGCCAAAGCTCAAACAAATGGATAACTCCCTCTACGAGGCGGCGCTCGACCTGGGCGCCTCCCCGGCAAAGGCGCTCTTCAAAGTGGTGCTTCCCCAGATCATCCCCGGCGTCATTTCCGGATTCATGCTGGCGATCACCCTTTCGCTCGACGATTACATTGTAACTTTCTATACCCGCCCGAGCGGTTTCGAGACGATCTCTACCTATGTGTTCAGCGCCACCACGCGCGGAAACGCGCATACGGCGGCGACGCTCTCCTCTTTCTGGGCGCTCACGACCATCATTTTCGTCGTGATCCTCATCGTCGTTATTTCCGCGAACCTTGCAGGCCGCAGAAAAGATAAAACGGAGGTGCGCAGATGAAAAAGAAACAGATCGGCGCGCTTGCACTGGCTGTCCTTGCGACCTTTCCCACCCTCTCGTTCCTGACGGGATGCAATTCGGATGGCGAGATCGTCCTTAGGGTATACAACTGGGAAGAGTACATCGACGAAGGCGGCGAAGGTTCCTACGAGGCAGATTACGAGATCAACGAGGACGGCTCCGCACCCTCCATGGTCGAAGATTTCGAGGAATGGTACGAAGAGACCTACAACACCCCCATCCGCGTTGAATATTCCACGTTCGGAACGAACGAAGATATGTATAACCAGCTCAAGCTGGGCAATGAATACGATCTTCTCTGCCCCTCCGACTACATGATCATGAAACTTGCGGCGGAAGACTATCTTCAGCCCTATACGGAGGACTTTTTCGATCCTTCCATCGAGGAGAACTACTACATCCGCAACGTTTCCCCCTATATCCGCGAGATGTTCGGTAGCAACCGCATCAACAAGGAAGATCCGGAGGACGACTCCACCTGGAGCGACTATGCCGCCGGATACATGTGGGGCGTGACGGGATTCACCTATAATCCGGAGTACGTCAACGAAGAAGATCTCGCGGCGCTCGGATGGGAGATCATGACCGCACCCGAATACAAAAACAAGGTCACCACAAAAGACAATGTACGCGACTCCTACTTCGTTGCGCTCGGCATCGTGTACAAAGATGAGATCGCCGCGCTCGACAAGACGGCGGCCGATTACAACGCAAAGCTCACCGAGATCATGAACCGCACGGACGACGAGACCATCGAAAAGGTCGAGGAAGTCATGCGCGAGATGGACGAAAACATCTACGGCTACGAGACGGACACAGGCAAAGCGGACATCGTGAACGGGCGCATCTGGCTCAACTTCGCATGGAGCGGCGACGCGGTGTATGCGATGGATCTCGCTGAGGCAGGCGAGGATGAAGACGGAAATGCCACGGGAAGCGCATACCTCAACTTCTTCATTCCCGAAGAGTGCGCAAACCTCTGGTTCGACGGCTGGGTCATGCCCAAGGGTGCGAATACGCAGGCGGCGCAGGCATTCGTCAATTTCCTCTCCATGCCTGAAAACGCTGTCCGCAACATGTACTACATCGGATACTCCGGGGTGATCGCCGGGCAGGAGGTGTTCGACTATGTGATGGATACCTACTCCGTCGATCCAGCGGAATACGACAATGCCGAGGACTATACCCTTTACGATCTTGAATATTTCTTCGGCGACACCGTAGAAAACGCAACCTTCTACGCCGATACGGAACAGGCGACAAAGCGCCAGCTCTACACTCACTATCCTCCCGAAGAAGTCACCCACCGCTGCGCCGTGATGGATTACTACGGCGAAGAGGCAAACGAAAACATCAACGAGCTCTGGTCGCGCATCAAGGGCGAGACGCTCGAGCCATGGGCGATCGCCGTCATCTGCGTCGGCATCGCGCTCGTCGTCGCGGGCGTGCTCCTGGCAAAGTTCGGCGGAAAAATCGATTTCTTCCGCCTTCCTCCCAAAAAAGGATACAAACTTGTCAGACAGGAAACGGCAAAACGCGATAAGTAAAAAGAACGGGTCATAAGACCCGTTTTTTTTTATACGATTTAATCGATAAGCCCTTTTTTTCGCGCATATTTTACGATGTTTCGGTATTCCCTTTTCCTGCCTTTCCCCAGGAGCGTCCACTTCCCTGCCGCATAGAGCATAAATTTCCCGCCCCTTTTCCTGCGCTGCACAAGTCCGTTTTCCAGAACGCGGTAGGATATCTCCTCCGCGGAGACGTTGCACTCTTCCAGCCAGGAAAACAGAGAATAGATCGCCAGCATATACGCATCGAACACATCCAGCCCCTCGGCGATCTCCGAAAAGTTTACCTGAAGGCGTTCCCTGCGCACCAGGGCGAACGACGCGACAGGCGCTCCCTTTTCCGCCGACGGGAAATCGAGATCGAACGCGATAATTCCGTTCTCTGCGCTCCATCCTCCGGCGAGACGCTCACGCGCGTAGAGCAGAAGCGCCGCGGAAAACGCAGGGCGCCGCGAGATGCCGTCGTCCATCCGGTCGACTGTTTTCCAACGGAAAAAACCCACGACGACGCCGAGCACCAAGCTCGCACCGATCAGAATGTACGCGGGGATGTCGTCCCGCGTCGGCGGCGTCTCTTCACTCAGGAGAAGCGTGCCTGCAACCAGCAAAGCCGCAGTCAGCAGGAAACCGATAAAAAGAATGATCTGCAGCGATTTTTTTACTTTCAGCCGCGCACTCTCCCTGCGAAACACCTCTGTTTTGGTATATTCTTCAAAACTCAAAGCCATATAATTTTTAAGATCGCTGCTCCATACATGCGAAAAACAGAACGGAGATCATTCCTCCTTCCCTTTGCGCCGCCTGACGCACTCCGTGAGGAGATATTCGATCTGTCCGTTGAGCGAACGAAAATCATCCTCCGCCCATTTCATAAGTTCGGCGTACAGCGCAGGAGATACGCGAAGCGGAATTTGTTTTTTTGCTATATTTCTTTTTTCCAACTCCTCTTCTTTCATAACATCCTCCACTTTCAACGCGCTATGATACGACATCTTCCTGCTCCATTGCGTTCAACCGCCTCTCCAGCGGCACCGCCCCCTTACGATAGACCGCGTACAGAATAAACCAGACCACGAGCGCTACAGCGAGCGGAACGGCGATCAATCCCTGAAAGCGGATCAGGCGCCGCACGCGGCATTTATCCAGATACAACAGAATCTATTCTCTCATTCTCCACAAATTTACCGAGCGCTGCCCGAATAATCGACGAAAGGCTTGAACTTTTCAGGCTCCTCCAACCGAATGCGGAACACCGCGCCGCAATCGGTACAGGCATACGCGCTCAGTTTTGAATATTTACAAAATATCTTCTTGCGCTGAACCTTCGGCACGGCAACCAAGCCGCCGTCTGCCGCAAACACAATTTCGGTCGTTGCTGGGCTTCCACAGGACCCGCAGCGCATCAGTAGATACTCCCGCTGTTCACGATGGGCTGCGCGTCCTTGTTGCCGCAGAGCACCACAAGGAGATTGCTCACCATCTGCGCCTTTCTTTCGTCGTCAAGCTCGACGATCTGCTCATCGGAGAGTTTATCGAGCGCCATTTTGACCATGGAGACCGCCCCTTCGACGATCTTCTGCCGCGCCGCTATAATCGCCGAAGCCTGCTGGCGCTGCAGCATTGCCGCCGCGATCTCGGGCGCATAGGCAAGGTGCGAGATACGCGCCTCTAAAATTTCGATGCCCGCCATATCGGCGCGGGACTGAATTTCTCCCTTCAGAATATCTGCGACCTCCTGCGCCGAGCCGCGGAGCGACTTTTCGTCGCCGTTCGTCGAAACATCGTAAGGATACTGCCTCGCCACCTGACGGATCGCCGCGTCGCACTGCGTAGAGAGATACGCCATATAATTATCGACGTTAAATACGGCGCGCGCCGTGTTGGTGATGCGCCAGATGACGACAACGGAGATCTCAATGGGGTTGCCCTCTTCATCGTTGACCTTCTGTTTCTCATTGTTGAGCGTCATTGCTTTCATAGAGAGTTTCTTGTTGACGCCCATCGTTGCGCGCGCAGGATTGACCGCCGAACAGAACGGATTCACCCAAAAGAAACCATCGCGTTTCAGCGATCCGTAATACTTGCCGAACAGCGTAAAGACATACGACTCGTTGGGCTGGAGCGTCTTGAATCCGCACGTCATCACGATCGCCGCGATGAAGACGAGGATCCCCGCCACCATCAGCGCCGCAAACGCGGGAATATCGTTCACATTCATTGCGCCGACCGCAAACATCGCGATCCCGCCGACGATCATCAACAGGACTACGGCAAGCATCGCCCATCCGTTCTTTTCGCGTGCGGGACGCTCATTGATCTCTTTTTCCATATTGCCCTCCATTTATGATATTATTTTGATATCATAATAATAGCACGATCGTAATCGTTTGTCAATAGGACAAAACAAAAAAAGGATTATTTTTTATTTTCCCCGGACTGTTGACAAACGCCGCAGCATGCTCTATAATGTAATAAATTTGTATGACAGGGAGATATTATGGACGTTATTGCCAGGCGGCAGTTCGATACCCTCTATATCTGGCTGGACATTGCTTTCCTCGTCCTCTTTGCCGCGGCGCTCATCTGGAAGAAAAAATATATGACCGTTCTCGTCGGCGTGGCGTTCGGCTTCGTCTATTTTGCCGTCGATTACGGTCTCTTTCACCTCGTCTTTCACGCCCGCACGATCACGGGAGGCAGTCTTTTCTGGGTATTACTCTGGATGTCGATGAGCTATGGATTTACAAATTTTGCATGGATCTGGCTCTGGATCTCAAAAGATAAACATCTTTTGGAGTGGTCGCTCCTCATCCTCTTCTGGTGGCTGTGCTGCCCGATGCTCGCTTCCACGTTCGGCGCGGGCAACGTCATCACCATTCAGCGCACGACGGGCGCCTATCACGGCTGGATGGCGCTCATCCTCTTCATCGGATACGCGGGCGCGATCGGATACAATCTGTACCAACGGGATAAGACCCTGCACGTCGATCTTCTCTGGATCCTCGCCATCGGCATTCTCGTACAATTCGGATGGGAGGCGGGACTGCTCCTCGGCGGGATACGCAGCGCAGGCTTTGAAAACTTCTCCGATAAACTCCTGACGCTCGTAACGAATTCTCTGCTCGAAACAAACCTCGGCATGCCGTATATCTATCTTATCTTCCTTGCCTATTCCGCAAAGTTCACGGAACGGCTGAAAAAGCGCAAGACGCCCCTCACCTTAATCGAGCGCCTGCGCGAAAATAATTCCGAACGCGTCCGCAGCGCGGAAATTTCGGAATATCTTGCCTGATCATTCTTATATACATTATATATCATACAAAAAAGGGAGGCATGCCTCCCTTTTTAATTTATTCATGAAGAAGTTTTTTCAGGATCTCCCGCACGGCAAGTTTGCAATGTTCATAGGTAAGCCCGCCCTGAAAATAGGCGACATACGGCTCACGGATGGGCGCATCGGCAGAAAGCTCGATGCTCGCGCCCGAATTGAAAGTGCCTGCCGCCATAATGACTTTGCAGTCATACCCGGGCATATCCCACGCCTCCAGTTTTACGAAGGAATCGACGGGCGAAACATCCTGTACAGACTGGATAAAATCGGTGAGCTGTTTTTCCGTATCGAAACGGACGGCGCGTGTGATATCCGGAGGGAGACGATCGACGGAAGGAAAATTCTCATAACCGAGTTCCGCCATACACTGCCCGATGAGGAGCGCCCCTTTGAGCGCCTGCGCCACAACGTGCGGCGCAAGGAAAAATCCCTGGTAATAGAGCTGATAGCCGTAGGCATACGACCCGACTTCCGCACCCACGGAAGGCGCGGTCAGGCGGTTTTCGCATTGCAGAAGGTATTTTTCCCCGCCTGCGATATATCCGCCCGTCGGCGCAAGTCCGCCACCCGGATTTTTGATGAGCGATCCGACGATGATGTCGGCGCCGACCTGCGTCGGCTCACGCTCTTCCACAAACTCTCCGTAACAGTTATCTACAAAAATGCAGCCGTCGAACCCGCTCGCGCGCACACAGCCGCACACCGCGCCGATTTCGTCGATCGTAAAAGAATCGCGGAGCTCATAACCGCGTGAACGCTGCAGATAGACCATTTTATATCTCTTGTGCAAAAGCGCATTCCTGACCGCAGTCAGATCGACTTTTCCGTTCGCATCGAGCGGCAGTACGTCAAAAGACACGCCGAACTCCTTCAGCGAACCGTTTCCGTCTCCCCAGATCACGCCGCGGAGCGTATCGTAAGGCATTCCGCTCACGCAAAGCACCTCGTCGCCCGGGCGAAGCAGACCGAACAGCGCAACGGTGAGCGCATGCGTTCCGCTCAGGATCGCGGGAGAGACGACCGCGCGCTCCGCGCCGAACGCACGGGCATAGACCTTACCGAGCACATCGCGCCCCTCGTCGCCGTAGCCATAGCCTGTACTCGGCGCAAAATGACGGAGCGCAAGGCGCTCCGCTCTGAATGCAGAAAGCACTTTTTCCTGATTGTATAATGCGATCGAATCGATCGCGGCAAATTTTTCACGCAAGCGCATCTCGGCGCCTGCAATGCGTTCCTCAACGGTCATATAATTCGATTACCTCCTCGATTGCCGCTCCAGACGGATCAAGCCAATGCAGATTGGGCAGTTTTTTGAAAAAAGTAAGCTGGCGTTTTGCATAATTCCTGGTGTTTTTTTGTATTATGTCACGCATAGTACTGTGTAAATACCCGTTTTTCAGCCCTTCAATGACCTCTTTATACCCGATCCCCTGCATGCACTGCGCATCCTCAGGCACGCCCGCGGCAAGTAACCCCTCCACTTCACCGACGAGACCTGCCTCAAACATCTCTTCGACGCGGCGGTCGATACGCGCATACAGCTCCCCGCGCGGAAAATCGAACGCAAACGCCTCGTAGGCAAACCGCGCAATTTTTTCGTCCCGCTGTTCCGATTTCTTCCGCCCGGTCAGCTCAAAGATCTCCAGCGCACGCACGACCCGCTTGACGTCGTTCGGATGCAGGATCGCCGCACTCTCGGGATCTCTCTCGCGCAGAAGTCCGTGCAGATAGTCCTTCCCTTTCTCTTCGGCGATCGCCTGATACTTCGCCCGGACGCCTTCATCTGCCGCCGCGTTGCCGAACCCGCTCCGGAACAGCACCGCGTTCAGATAGAATCCCGTCCCACCGCAGATCACGGGAACCTTTCCGCGCGCCGAAATATCTTCGATCGCAGCAAGCGCAAGTCTTTCGTAATCGTGCACGGTAAACGAATCCGTCGGATCCGCAACGTCGATGAGATGATGCGGGATCCCCGCCCGCTCCTCCTTTGTGGGCTTCGCCGTTCCGATATTCAGCCCTCGATACACGAGGAGCGCGTCGCACGAGACGACTTCGCCGCCGAGCCGTTTTGCGCACTCCACGGCGAGCGCCGTCTTGCCCGACGCGGTGGCGCCGCAGATGACAAGCAATTTTTTCATACGATACGTTTGAAGAGCTTTTCCAGCTCGCTCTTTTTCATTTTCACGACGGCGGGACGGCCGTGCGGACATTTGAGCCCGAGATCCCCGTCCATTTCACGGATGAGCGTGCGCGCCTCCTGCTCCGTGAGCGCCTCCCCGCCCTTGACCGCAGCTTTGCACGCGGCTGTAGCAAGTTTATCTTTCAGGATATCTGCGAGCCGTATTGCGCGCAGGGACTCCATCGAGGAGAGAACTTCGGAGAAAAATGCGTTCAGATCCATCCCCATCAGATCGACGGGAACGGCAGAGACCTTCACCGCGTCGTCGCCGAACGCCTCGACCTCGAACCCGATCTCCCGCAGAAGGGAGAAATTTTTTTCGAGAAAGGCAAATTCCTGCGCATTCACGGTGATAAGGAAGGGCGCAAGCATGGGCTGAGAGAGCGCGGCGCGATTTTCCCATTTACCGCGCAGGCGATCGTATAAGATGCGTTCGTGCGCGGCGTGCTGATCAATGAAGTACGCGGCATCCCCTGCCTCGTAAATCAGATATGTGCGGAAGAGTTCGCCCTTGTATGTCAGCGAATCGGGCTCCACGCGCTCCTGGCGCATTTTTGCGCTCTGCTCGCGCAGATACCGCTGGTTTTCCGCAAAGGCGTCTTCTTCAGCCGCGGAAGGCTCCCCGGAACGGGCGGACGATACGGGCGCGCGCACCTCCATGCGCACGGGCGCCTCCTCAAAAAAGCGCGGTTCTCCCCCCTTGGGGAGCGTAACGTCGAATCTGACCTCCTGCTTCGCCTGCTCGTAACTCATTGCCTGCAATGCGGAACCCGAAGAGCTCGGCGCGGCAGCCGATGAAGGCTGCGGTGCGGAAACGGGCGCCGGTGCGCTTTTTATCTGTTCTTCCCGCTCCGCCGGCGCCGTTTTCGGCATATTCACGAGATATTCGAGCGCACGGGAATTGCCGTCCAGAACCGCCGAAACGACGGAATAGACGCAGCCGTACACGATCTGATTATCGGCAAACCTGACATCCGCTTTATTCGGATGCACATTGACATCCACGATCTCTGGCGGTACATCGAGGAAAAGCACATAAAAAGGATACTGCCGCTTCATGAGATAGCTGGCATACGCGTTGGTGACCGCCGCGCCCACCGTCTGGTTGACGACGTAGCGCCCGTTGACGAACAGACTCTGCCATGTGCGGTTGGGCTTGAAAAAGTTGCGGTTCCCCAGAAATCCGTGGATCCGGATGCCGTGTTTTTCCGCATCGATCTCAATGCAGTTGCCGAGGATATCCGCGCCGTAAACTGCCGCAAGCGCCGCAGGCAGTCCGTCGCCGAAAGAGCGGTATCTGATCTTCCCGTTCGCAAGATATGTGAAGGATATTTCGGGGTGAGACAGGAGAAAACGCGCCATCACGCTGCCGATATCCGCCTCCTCCTGGGCGTCCGACTTTAAAAATTTCAGACGGGCAGGCACATTGTAAAAGAGATCGTCCACCGTGACGACCGTGCCCTGCGCACCCGCCGCGGGCCGAACGGCGCCGAGCGCCCCGCCCTCGCAGGCAAGCGAAAAAGCGTCTTCGTCCGCGCGGCGCGAAACGATATCCATTTTAGAGACCGCGGCAATGGAGGCGATCGCCTCGCCGCGGAATCCCAGCGTGCGGATCGCAAAAAGATCGTCGGCGCTTTTCAGTTTGCTCGTCGCATGGGAGGCATACGCGAGCGGCAGATCGTCCTTTGCGATGCCGCTGCCGTTATCCGTCACGCGGATGCGTTTTTTTCCGCCGCCCTCGATCTCGACGGCGATCTCGGAAGCTCCGGCGTCCACGGCGTTCTCCACAAGCTCTTTGACGACGGAATAGGGTCTGTCGACGACTTCCCCCGCCGCGATCTTGTTGTATACGTCCGCCGAAAGCAGATTGATGTTCATGAAACTTTCTCCTTAAGCTCCGCCAACAAGGCAAGCGCCTGCATGGGCGTGAGAGAATTGACGTCAATGCCCCTGAGTTCCTCCCGCAGATCGAACGCCCCCGTTTCAGGCGCCTCGTCAACGGGTTCAGGCATCTTCTCGCGCCGTTTTTCGCCGCGCTCCAGCTCCCTGAGGATGACCTTTGCGCGCGAGGTGACTTCTTCCGGCACACCCGCAAGCGAAGCGACCTCCACGCCGAAGGAGCGCGAAGCTCCGCCGCGCACGATCTTACGCAGAAAGACGATGCTCCCGCCGATCTCGCGCACGTTGATCTTGTAGTTTTTAACGCCTTCGAGCTTGCCTTCAAGTTCGGTGAGTTCATGATAGTGTGTAGCAAAGAGCGTCTTTGCGCGCACGTTGTTGGTAAGATATTCGATGACAGACCACGCGATCGAAAGTCCGTCGAACGTGCTCGTACCGCGCCCCACCTCATCGAGAATGAGCAAGCTCTTTTCCGTCGCATTGCGGAGGATGTTTGCGACCTCCGTCATCTCCACCATAAAGGTACTTCTGTCGAGGATGAGATTATCGCTTGCTCCGATGCGCGTGAAGATACGGTCGACAAGCGGCACGCGCGCACGCTTTGCGGGCACAAAACAGCCGACGTGCGCCATGAACGCAATGAGCGCGACCTGCCTCAGGTATGTGCTCTTGCCTGCCATATTCGGACCCGTAATGATCATCGTACGGTCGTCCCCGTTATCGAGACGGCAGTCGTTCGGAACAAAACGCTCCTTGGAGATCGCCTCGACGACGGGATGCCGCCCTTCTTCGATCTCGAGCGCGCCGTCCTCCGCGATCTCCGGACGGCAATATTTATTCTCTTTGGCGACCGTTGCAAAAGATACGAGACAATCAAGCAGCGCGATCGCCCCCGCAATGCGCTGGAATACGGGAATATTGCGCGAAAGCACTTCCAGAAGTTCATTGAAGAGATGCTCTTCCAGGCGGGAAGCGGCGTCCGTACTGCCCAGAATCTTCCCTTCGAGATCTTTCAGTTCCTCCGTTGTATAGCGCACGCAGTTTGCAAGCGTCTGACGCGGCACATAGGAGTAAGGCACTTTATCTTTGAAGGAGTTCGTCACTTCGATGTAGTAACCGAACACGCGGTTGAACCCCACCTTCAGATTTCTTATCCCGGAACGTTCGCGCTCACGCGTCTCGAGTTCGAGCACGAGAGACTTTCCGTTGTCCTTGACCGCGCGGAGCTCGTCGAGCTGTTCGCTGTATCCGCGGCGGATATACCCGCCCTCTTTGAGCGTCGTTGCGTCCGGAGAGATGGCGCGGTCGAGAAGATCGCAGATCTCCTTGGTATCTACGAGATCGTCCGCGATCCCGCGGAGAAGTTCAGAGGAAAAACCGATGAGCTGAAATTTGAGATTGGGAACGGCCGCAAGCGACGAAGAGAGCGCGATGCAGTCGCGCGGCTGCAGATTCCCGTTGGAGACGCGCCCCGTGAGCCGCTCGATATCCCTTACGCCGCCGAGCATATCGGCGATGCCCATGCGCATCACGGTCCCCTTGCACAGTTCGTCCACTGCGTCGAGCCGCTTTTCGATCTCGGTTTTTTCACAGAGCGGCGAGGAGAGCATGGAAACAAGTTTTCGCGCACCCATCCCCGTTTTTGTCTTATCCAGAAGCCACAGGAGCGATCCGTATCGTTTGCCTTCGGCGTTGTTTCTGAGGATCTCGAGATTGCGGACGGCGTTTGCATCGAGCGCCATGTTCCTGCCCGCATCCAGACAGCGCAGGCGGTTCATATTTCTGAGCGCGTGTTTCTGCGTTTCGCGGAGATATTCCAAAAGCGCGCCTGCAGCGCGCACCGCGTTATCCTTATCCTCCAATCCGAGCGCGTCCAGAGACGCTGCGCCGAGCTGCCCGCACACGCTCTTCGCCGCAGCAGCCCTTTCAAACGCCCACGGCAGATAGCACGAAAAATTCGGCAGCGCGCCGCGGCAAGCCTCCACATCCTCTTTTGCGTCAAAGAGCATCGCCTCGTTGCAGATGACTTCTGCGACGGAAAGATTGACAAGCGCGGAGACGACGTTCTCCCTGCCCGCAAATTCCTCGGCATTGAGTTCGCCCGTCGTGATATCCGCCCATGCAAGCGCATAGCCCTTTTCGCCCTTATAGGCGCAGGCGATGTAGTTGTTTTTCTTTTCGTCAAGCTGATTCTCTTCGATGACGGTTCCCGCGGAAACGACGCGGATGACGTCGCGCTCCACCATCCCCCTGCCCGCAGTCGGCTCGGTGAGCTGTTCGCAGATGGCGACGCGCTCACCCATCGAGACAAGTTTCGCAATATACGCGTCCGCCGCATGGAAAGGGATCCCGCACATGGGCGCGCGCTCCTTCAGTCCGCAGTCTCTGCCCGTAAGCGTGAGATCGAGGAGTTTCGAAACGCGCACCGCGTCGTCAAAAAACATCTCGTAAAAATCTCCGAGACGATAGAAAAGCACGCAGTCCTTATACTTCTCCTTCATGGAGAGGTAATGTTCCATCATCGGCGAAAGCCCCATATCATCCTCCGTTTATATCTTTTCCCCGTACAGCGATACGCCGTTCGCCCGCGTGACCTTCATACGGACGAATTCGCCCACGCAGTTGTTTTCGCTTGCAAAATACCCCATTCTGCCGAGCGGCTCTCTGCCGAGATACAGCCCGCGCTTTTCGTCGAAATCCTCGCACAGGACTTCGATCTCCCGTCCGACGTATTTTTCGCTCTTCCGACGGGTGTTTTCATTGACGGCGGCAACGAGCCGCGTAATGCGATCCTTCGAGACCTCTTCGGGAATCTGCCCTTCCATCTTAGCGGCAGCCGTTCCCGTGCGCGGCGAATACACAAAAGTAAACGCAGAGGAAAAATCCGCCTCCCGTACAAGGGAGAGCGTCTCTCCGAACTCCTCCTCCGTTTCGGTCGGGAAAGATACGATGAGGTCGGTCGTGATCTCCGCTTCGGGGATCTCGCGCTTCAGGAGCGCGACTTTCGCAAGATACTCCTCCCGCGTGTACCGCCTGTTCATGAGCTTTAAAATGCGGCTGGAACCCGACTGCGCCGGAAGATGCAGCAGATTGAGGATCTTATCGTGTTTCTTCATGACGGCAACGAGCCGTTCGGAAAAATCCTTGGGATGCGAGGTCATGAATCTGAGGCGGAATTTCCCCTCGATGGCGGCGACGCGATCCAAGAGTTCCGGAAAATCCACGTCCCCGTCACGATAAGAATTGACGTTCTGACCGAGGAGCGTGATCTCCTTATACCCCTCCGCAATGAGCGCGCGGCACTCTTCCACGATGACGTCCGCACTGCGGCTGCGTTCCCTGCCGCGCACATAGGGTACGATGCAATAGGTGCAGAAGTTGTTGCACCCGTAGGTGATATTCACCCACGCGTTCGGGTAACTCGTGCGGCAGGCGGGCGCGGCGTCCTCCGTTTCCAACCTGTCTTCATACAGCGAGATCACGCGCTTTTCGCTCTTTTTCCGCTCGATGAGCGACGCAAGCTCAAAAATATTGTGCGTGCCGAAAATGATATCGATAAAGGGAAATTTTTCTTTGAGTACCTGCGCCTTGCCCGGCTCCTGCGCCATACAGCCGCCCACGGCAATAATCAGTCCCTTTTTCTGCCGCTTGAGCTTTTTGAGCGCGCCGATATTGCCGAAAGCGTGATTTTCGGCATTCTCGCGGATACAGCAGGTATTGAATACGATGATGTCCGCCTCCTCGGGCGCGACTTCCTTTTCATAGCCGACAGAACGCAGGATCCCCGCGATCTTCTCCGATTCGTGGAGATTCATCTGACAGCCGAATGTAACGATGGCGTAATTCATAAGTTTTCCGTAAATGACGGGAGCGCGCCGAACACTTCCCCCACCTTGCCGTGTACGACAAGGGTGCAGGATGCGTCGAGCGGGGTCTCGTCACGATTGATGAGAATAAGATTTTCGCCGCGGAAATAATCGATAAATCCCGCCGCGGGATAGACGGTGAGCGACGTTCCCGCCACAATGAGCGTATCCGCCGCAGCGATCGCTGCAAGCGCGCCGTTCACCGTATCGGGATCGAGCTGTTCGCCGTACAGCACTACGTCCGGTTTGATCACCCCGCCGCATCCGCAGCGCGGCACACCCGTGCTTTCGGCAATAAACTGCGCGGGATAAAATTTCCCGCACGACGTACAGTAATTCCTGTGTATGCTGCCGTGCAGTTCGAATACCCGCTTGCTCCCTGCCGCCTGGTGAAGCCCGTCGATGTTCTGCGTGACGACTGCAAGAAGTTTCCCCGCGCGCTCCCATTCGGCAAGTTTTATGTGCGCGGCATTGGGTTTTGCCCAAAGCGGCAACATTTTTTCGCGATAGAACGAAAAGAACTCCTCCGTATGCGCATGAAAATAGGGCGCACTCAGCATCGTCTCGGGCGGGACGGAATATTTCTGACGATAAAGCCCGTCTGCACTGCGGAAATCGGGGATGCCGCTCTCCGTAGAGACGCCTGCCCCGCCGAAAAATACGATCCGCCTGCTCTTTTCAACAATTTCTTTCAGCGTCATTTCAAACTCCGATTTTACATTATAACACAAACCGCCTTTTTTTTCAACTTTTGCACATGCGCATGAGAAAATTTTCTTGAAAGCGCGCATACTGCCTTCGTGAAACGCGCACTTACCATCTCCACAATCGTTCTCGGCATATTCGCCGTCATCCTGCTCGCCTGTTTCTTTTACTATTTCGGCGTAACGGCGGGCGTCAGGATCGACGAAAAAAAACTTGCAAGCGAAAACACCTTTCTCACCCTGTACGACCATAACGGCACGGAGATCGAGGCAAATGCGATCCGTGCGAGCGCAAGTTCATCCGAGATCCCGAAATACGTCAAAAATGCGTTCGTCGCCGTCGAGGACAAGCGGTTTTACAGGCATCACGGCGTCGATTACAAGCGTATGCTGGCAGCAGGCTGGCGCAATCTTACGAGCTTTTCCTTCCGCGAGGGCGCATCCACCATCACACAGCAGCTCATCAAAAACACGCATTTATCGAGCGAAAAGACGATCAACCGCAAACTGAAGGAGATCAAGCTCGCCCGTCTCCTCGAAAAAAAATATGAAAAAGACGAGATCCTGACGTTGTATCTGAACTCGATTTATTTCGGGCACAGCGCGTTCGGCATCGAGAACGCATCGCATTTCTATTTCGGAAAGTCCGCCGCAGAACTCGCGCCCGCCGAAGGCGCTATGCTGGCGGCGCTCATCAAATCGCCCAACCGATACTCCCCCTTCCGCGACGCAGAAGCATGCAAAGCGCGGCGCGACCTTGTACTCAGGCTCATGCGGGAACAGGACTACTTCGGCGAGGCGGACTATCGAGCAGCCCTGGACGTCCCCGTTCCGACCGCGCCCGCCGAAAGCGGAACGACGAACGCCTATCTTTCGCGCGTGTACGACGAGCTCGCGGCGCTCTTTCCGGACGCAAAATCCGGAGATTGGGGCTCGCTCAGGATCTACACCTATTACCATCCGGATCTGCAAACCGAACTCGAAAAGACATCGGCGGATTCAGATATCTGCACGCTCGTGCGCGATAACCGCGCCCAGGCGCTGCTCGCCCTGTATTCGACTGCGGGAACGCCCGAACGGCTGCCCGCCTCCGCCATCAAACCGCTCGCCGTCTACGCCCCCGCCCTGGAAGAAAATCTTATCTGCCCCGCCACGCCCCTTCTGGACGAACGGACGGACTTCGGCGGATACTGCCCCGATGACTGCGGCGGCGCAACGGGAACATATATGAGCGCGAGATATGCGCTCGCCCACAGCGTAAATATCCCCGCAGTCAAGATCCTCAACGAACTCGGGCTCGCCCGCGCCGCCGACTATCTCGGAAAAATGCAGCTGAACACCGACGAGGACGACCTCTCGCTCGCTCTCGCGCTCGGCGGCATGCGCCGCGGATTCACGCTTCCCGCACTTGCCGACGCATACGCCGTATTTGCAAACTGCGGAAAGTATGCAGCTTCGGCAACGATCGCGCGCGTCGAAGACGACCGCGGCAGAACGCTCTATGCCCATTCTCCCGTTCAGGACAGGGTATTTTCCGAAGACACCGCCGCGATCATGAACGATATGCTGCAGAGCGCCGTAACAGAGGGCACGGCAAAAAAACTGAGAACGCTCCCCTTTCCCGTATGCGCAAAGACGGGAACCGCCGAAGGCGACAAGAGAAATACCGACGCATACTGCATCTCTTACACGCGCGATCATACCGTCGCCGTATGGATGGGAAACCGGGACTATACGCCCATACAGGCAACGGGCGGCGGACTGCCCGCAAACGTCGCGCTGTGCATCAACAAATTCCTCTACCGCAGCACATCGCCCTCCGCCTTTGCGGAGAGCGACGATGTAGTGAAACTTCGCTTTGATAAAACTGTATACGACGAGCAGCACATCGTGATGCTCGCCGACCCTGCCGCACCCGCCGGCACGGACCGGGAGGAAATCTTCCGCAAAAGCGCGCAGCCCGTTCTGCAAAGTTCCTTCTTTTCCTGCCCGACCATTCAGACGCCCGCAATAATATGCCAAAATGGGTGCGTACAAATAGTACTATGCCAGACAGAGTACTATGATTATGAGATAAAAAGAGTAAATCGTGGCAAGATTGCCACGATTTACAGCGGAAAATACCGTAAAAACATCTGCGATAACTCCGTTAAGGCAGGCGAACGGTACGTTTACACCGTTATCCCGAAATACGGAGAACATGTCGGAACCCCCATCGTCCTCCCGGAGGTCTGCATCAAAGAGCAGGAAAAAGTCCCGGAAGACTGGTGGCGCGGATGATCAGAGCGCGATCTTTTCCAGCGTACCGACGGCCTCCCGCACAAGTCCGTCGATATCGAGTTTGCCCTCCTCTTCTTCAATGAAGGAGAGTTTGGGCTTGATCGCGGGGAACTCCGGAAGAAACACGGTGCAGCAGTCCTCGTACGGCAGGACGGAAGTTTCGAAGGTGCCGATCTTTTTTGCGCGGACGATGATCTCCTCTTTATCGAATCCGACGAGCGGGCGGAGTACGGGGAGCGTAACCACGGCGTTCGAAGACGTCATCCCCTCGATCGTCTGTGAAGCGACCTGCCCGAGGCTCTCGCCCGTGATGAGGCACTGCGCCCCCGCACGTTTGGCAATTCGTTCGGCGATACGGAACATAAAACGGCGCAGGAGCGTCACGTTGAGCTCTGCCGCGCAATTTTTATGGATCTCCTCCTGAATGTGAGTCACGCTCACAGTCATAAGCGTATTTCCGCCCGCATAGCGCGAGAGAATCCGCGCAAGTTCCACCACTTTATCCTTTGCCTGTTCGTTGGTATAGGGATAGCTGTGAAAGTGCAGATATTCCACGTTCATGCCGCGTTTCGCCATCATATAGCCCGCAACGGGAGAATCGATGCCGCCTGAAATGAGCAACAGTCCCTTCCCGGACGTTCCGACAGGCATTCCGTTGGCGCCCTCTTCGAACGTTCCGAATACGAGAGCCTTGCCGCCGTCGCGGATATCGAGGTAGACATAGTGCTGCGGCGTATGCACATCGACCGTGAGCGCCGGATACGCCTCGATGAGCTTAGCGCCGACTTCGGCATTGAGCTGCATGGACGTGAGCGGATATTTCTTATCGCCGCGGTGCGTATCCACCTTAAAACTTCCCTGCGCCGGGCAGACGAGTTTTGCCGCGGCAAGAATACTGTCCATATCGCTTTCCGTAAGGTATCCGAGCGAATAGGAATGTACGCCGAACACCCGCGCAACGCGGGATTCGATCTCTTCCGCGTCCGCCTCGTCAAACGCGGCGACGAGATAACGCCCGCTCATGCGCCTGAGTTCATGGCGGATCCCCTTCAGTGACTTTTCGAGATTGACGGAGAACACGCGTTCAAAATATCCGCGGTTCTTGCCCTTCAGATGTATTTCCGCATAGCGGATGATCACGACTTTTTCCATATTCCAGATCCCCGTTAAATTCTTCTGCGCGCGCAGGCATTGATGATCTGCGCCGCTTTTTCTGTTTCCTCTTCCGTCGTTGCCGGAGAAAAACTCATTCTTAGCACGCCGTACAGCGCTGCCTCGTCGTATCCGCACGCCTCGATGACGCGGCTGAACGGCTTTTTGGAGCTGCACGCGCTCCCCGTACCGACCGCTACGCCGTTATCCCACAGATCGCGCTGCAAAATCTCCCCGCGCAGCCCCTTTGCCGAAACGGTCAAAATATAGGGAGTCCCGTTTTCGGGCGAGATACGCATGAAGATATCGTGATCGAGCAGTTCCCACAGCCTTTCGCGGTATGAGCGCAGGCGCTCTCCGTCCTCCCTGAGGGAGGCAAACTTTTCCTCGGCGGCGTGATAAAAACAGGCGATGCCGAAGGTATTCTCCGTTCCGCTGCGCATGCCGTTCTCCTGCCCTCCGCCGATGATGTACGGCGCGAAAGCCGTACATGCCTTGCGGCGGATAAGGGCGCCCGTTCCCTTTAACCCGCCTATCTTATGCGCGCTCACCGAATAAAAATCGATATCTTTGGTGAGCCTTACGGGAAGTTTCCCGAACGCCTGCACGCCGTCGCTCAGGAACACGGTGCGGGGATTTTTTTGTTTAACGCGCTTTGCGATCGCGGCGATATCGTTGACCGCGCCCGTCTCGTTGTTGACGTGCACGACGGCGACGAGGGTCGTTTTATCGTCCACAAGCTCCACAAGCGCGTCGGCGTCAACGCTGCCATCGGCTTTGACCGGCGCAAAACGCGGCTCGATCCCGCGGCTTTTCAGCGATTTGAAGCTCTCGAACACCGCGGCGTGTTCCCCCGCCGAGGCAACGGCGTTCCCACGCCTGGCTGCGGAGAAGATCGCCTGATTATCCGCCTCCGTCCCGCACGAAGTAAATTCGAGTTCAAAAAGCGCAGGATCGGCGATGCGCTCCAAAAGAAAACTTCGGGCGCGCGCGAGCATACGAGAAACTTCCGCGCCGCCATGATAGCGCGCGGAAGGATTGAAGTATTCTTCTTTAAGATATTTTGCCGCTTTTCCGACGGCGCCCTCGAGCGGGCGCGTCGTTGCGGCGTTGTCAAGATAGATCATTTGGAGGTAAACTTGTTCCTGCCTGCGGCAAAGACGACGTACTCCAGCATTTCTTTTCTGCATTCGAGCACATACAGCGTCTTGCCGATGGAGGTAGAGTAATGGATATAGATAAATATTTTTCCTTCCGCTGGTTCGCGGTTGGGCGTGAGATAAGTCGGTTTTTTGTTCCGCTGTCCCGCAAGCAGACGCTCATAAGAATCGGTATCCGCATAGCCGATCATGAGCATCTGATCCGCCTTCATCGTCAGAAGATGCTTGCGCGTCTTTCCGTTGAACACCCGCGTGACGCGGAGCTCATCCTGCACGAACGTGTAGTCGTAGCTCACGTTAAAGCGGCGCTTGAACTTCCAGAAGATGAAGAAGAACAGGAAAAAGAACACCATGGGGATGCACCAGATCACCACGTTGAAAACTTTGACGGCTGTGGACGCATCCTGACCGATCATCGACGGGATGAAGGTGAGCGAAAAGAACGCCATGATCGCCCCGAGCACGAGAAAAACGATACTCGCAATATGAAAGATCTGATATTTTCTGCGTTCTCCCCGCTCATCCGTGGAAATGGCGCTCTCCTCATACAGCGCTGACCGCGCCATCAGAATTCCACCGTTCCTTCGTAGATTTTTTCCACGCCGCCCGTGAGCGTAACGGAGCCGTCCGAGGAATAACGCACAATGAGATCGCCGCCCTTGAGTTTGACCGTGATATCGGTATCCGCCTTGCACAGCCCGTTGAGCACGCATGCCACGGCTGCCGCAGCGGCGCCCGTACCGCACGCCCACGTCTCGCCGTTGCCGCGCTCCCAGACGCGCATCTTCACCGTGCTTTCATTGACGACGCGGATAAACTCAACGTTCGTTTTTGCAGGGAAATACTCGCTGTTTTCGATGCGCGGACCGAGCGTGGAAACGGGAACGTCGTCCACTTTATCGCAGAAGATGACGCAGTGCGGGTTGCCGAGGTTGACAAGCGTGACGTGATACGTCTTGCCGTCGATCTCCATCGGCTGATTGACGACCGTCTCGCCCTTCCAAACGGACGGGATACATTCGCCGCGCAGTTCCGCCTTCCCGAGATCGGCGCTTGCAGACGTGACGACGCCGCCGAAGGAATACACCCTGACCTCTTTGACGCCGCTCAGCGATTCGATCGTCATCGTCGGTTTTTTGACGATACCCTTTTCGTAGAGATACTTTGCGACGCAACGGATGGCGTTGCCCGCGATCTGCCCTTCGGATCCGTCTTTATTGAAGATGCGCATTTTGGCATCCGCGACTTCCGATTTTTCAATGAGCACGATGCCGTCGCCGCCGATCCCGTAGTGACGGTCGACAAAGTTGATGGCGAGCGACTCGGGGCAGGTGATCTTCCCCTCCATATCCTCAAAATAGATATAGTCGTTCCCGCAGGACTGCATTTTGGTGAACTTCAGCTCCGTCTTTTTGGTGCGGAGATTGTTGATATCGACGAGCTCCGTATTGTATTCGGTGAACTTGCTCGCAATGCTGTCGCACAGGGCGTTTGCCGTATCGAGCGATGTGAGCACGGTGATGCCCAGAAGGATCGCGTGATGATGCAGTTCGATATAGTCGTTGATGGAATCGACGTCCGTCTTACCCGTATAAATGATGTAGCCGATCTTGCCCTCATCCATGAGTTTGGAGACCTGCTTGGTCGCCTTCAGTCTGTCAACAACGGTAACGTCGATACCCAGTTCGGAGATGACCTTTGCCGTGCCTGCCGTCGCATAGAGCGTACAGCCGAGATCGGCAAACTTTTTGGCGATGGAGACGATCTCGAACTTATCCTGATCGTTGACCGTGAAGTACACGCCGACGGGATTTTCCTTGGTCGGATGACACATTTTGAATCCGGCAGAAACAAGCCCCTTGAAGAGCGCTTCCTCGATCGTTTTTCCGATGCCGAGCACTTCGCCCGTCGACTTCATTTCGGGGCCGAGCTGAGAGTTGACGTCGTTGAGCTTTTCGAAGCTGAACACGGGAACCTTTACGGCAACGTAAGGCGAATTGGGATAGAGCCCTGTACCGTAGCCGAGCTTTTTCAGCTTGGAACCCGCCATGATCTTGGTCGCAAGCTCGACCATGGGAACGCCCGTCACTTTGGAGATGTACGGGATGGTTCTCGACGCTCTCGGATTGACCTCGATGACGTAGAGCTGATTCTGATAGATAAGATACTGGATATTGATGAGTCCCTTCGTTTTGAGCGAGAGCGCGAGTTTGGTGGAGATATCCACGATCTTCTCCAGCATCGCGTCGCTCAGGTGATAAGGCGGATACACGGCGATGGAGTCGCCCGAGTGAACGCCCGCGCGCTCGATATGCTGCATGATCCCGGGGATGAGCACGTCGACGCCGTCGGAGATCGCGTCAACTTCGAGCTCGCTGCCCATGAGATATTTATCGCACAGAACGGGATTTTCAATGTGCTGGGCAAGAATGACATCCATATAGCGGGAAATGTCGTTCTCCGTAAAGGCGATGGTCATGTTCTGACCGCCGATGACGTAGGACGGGCGCAGCAGCACGGGATAGCCGAGCGTTTCCGCAGCGCGGATCGCCTCCTCCTTGGTCATGACCGTAAGTCCCTTCGGGCGGGCAATATGGAACTCTTCCAGCAGTTCGTCGAAACGCTCTCTGTCCTCCGCCATATCGACGGAATCAGCGCTCGTGCCGAGGATGCGCACACCCTTCTTATCGAGATAACCGCACAGCTTGATCGCCGTCTGTCCGCCGAAAGTGATCACGACGCCGTAAGGCTTCTCCACATCGATGACGTTCTGCACGTCCTCCGGCGTGAGCGGCTCGAAATACAGTCTGTCCGCCGTATCGAAGTCGGTGGAGACCGTTTCGGGGTTGTTGTTGATGATGATGACCTCGTAACCGAGCTCTTTGAGCGTCCAGACGCAGTGGACGGAGGAATAGTCGAACTCGATGCCCTGCCCGATGCGGATAGGCCCGGAACCGATAACGATCACACGCTTTTTGGTGCTGTTTTTCACGAAAGGCAGCGCCTCGTCGTGATCGGGTTCATCGTACGTCGAGTAGAAGTACGGCGTCTGCGCAGCAAACTCCGCAGCGCAGGTATCGACCATCTTGAATACGGCACGGCGGTGCGGCGGCAGCTTTTCGCCCGAAATACGCGCGAGCGCCTTATCGGGATACCCGATGCGCTTGCCTTCGAGATACATCCCTTTGGAAATCTTTTTGCCCTCGATCGCCTGCTCATATTTTACGAGATTGAGGAGTTTGTTCAAAAACCAGCGGTCGATCATCGTGATCGCGTAGATCTCGTCGACGGAGATCCCGCGCTTGAGCGCCGCGAACACGCAGAACAGACGCTCGTCCGTCATCTTGTGCAGCTCTCCCCTCAGCTCGTCCGCCGACATGCTCTCGAACTTCGGATGATTGAGCGTATCCAGCGAGATCTCCGCCCCGCGGACAGCCTTCATGATCGCCTGTTCGAAGGACGTGCCGATCGCCATCACCTCGCCCGTCGCCTTCATGCGCGAACCGAGCGTACGTTTTGCGTAGAGGAATTTATCGAAAGGCCACTTGGGAAGTTTGACGACGACATAGTCGATCGCGGGCTCAAAACATGCAAAAGTCTTACCCGTGACGTCGTTCCTGATCTCATCCAGCGTATAGCCGAGCGCGATCTTCGTTGCGACCTTTGCGATCGGATAGCCCGTCGCCTTACTTGCAAGCGCCGAAGAACGCGAAACACGGGGATTGACCTCGATGACGGCATATTCAAAACTCTCCGGATGGAGCGCGAACTGACAGTTGCAGCCGCCTTCGATGCCGAGCTCCGTAATGATGTTGAGCGAAGCCGTACGCAGCATCTGATATTCTTTATCGGAGAGCGTAAGGCAGGGCGCCACGACGATGGAGTCGCCCGTGTGTATGCCGACGGGATCAAAGTTTTCCATCGAACAGACGGTGATCACGTTTCCGGCGCTGTCGCGCAGCACCTCGAACTCGATCTCCTTCCAGCCGCCGATGTATTTTTCGATGAGCACCTGCGTTATGGGCGAGAGCATGAGACCGTTGTGCGAAATGAGGCGGAGTTCCTCCTCGTCGTAAGCGACGCCGCCGCCCGCGCCGCCCAGCGTGAAGGCGGGGCGCACGATGACGGGATAGCCGAGCTTTTCGGCGATCGCAACGCACTCGTCCACCGTATAGGCGATATCGGACGGAACGACGGGCTGACCGATCTTTTCCATCGTCTCTTTGAAGAGCTCTCTGTCCTCCGCGCGGTCGATCGCATCCAGCTTGGTGCCGATGAGTTTGACGCCCCACTGATCGAGGAACCCCTCTTTGGCGAGCTTGCACCCCATCGTAAGGCCCGTCTGTCCGCCGAGGGAGGCGAGCAGCGAATCGGGGCGCTCTTTGATGATGATGCGCTTCAGACTGTCTATCGTGAGCGGCTCAAGATAGATCTCGTCCGCAAGCATTTTATCCGTCATGATGGTCGCGGGGTTGGAGTTGCAGAGCACAACGTTGACGCCCGCATCTTTCAGAACGCGGCACGCCTGCGCGCCCGCATAGTCAAATTCGGCAGCCTGCCCGATGACGATGGGTCCCGACCCGATGACGAGTACCTTTTTGATATCACTTCTCTTCGGCATATCAGTTCTCCTTTTTCATGTTCTCGATAAAGCGGTCAAACAGGAAGTTCGCATCGTGCGGTCCGCCGCAGGCTTCGGGGTGGAACTGCACGGTGAACGCATTGACGGAGGGATACTCCACGCCTTCGCACGTTCCGTCGTTGGCGTTGATGAAGGTGAGATTTCCGACGTCTTTTACGGAATCGCTCACGACCTCATACCCGTGGTTCTGCGACGAAATGAACACTTTCCCCGTTTTCAGATCTTTTACGGGCTGATTGGCGCCGCGGTGACCGTACTTCATTTTGCGCGTCTGTCCGCCCATGGCGAGCGCAAAGAGCTGATGCCCGAGGCAGATCCCGAGAATGGGCCTTTTCCCGATGAGCTTGCGGATATTTTCGACGACTTCAACGTTCTCCGCGGGATCGCCCGGACCGTTGGTCAGCATGATCCCGTCCGGATCGTAGGCGAGCGCCTCCTCGGCGATACAAGTGGCGGGTACCTCGATGACGCGGCAGCCGCGCTTTACAAGCTCGCGCACGATGTTCTGTTTTGCGCCGAAATCATAGAGGACAACGCGGGGGCCGCCCTCTTCGCCCGACTCACGGACCTTCCCGGAAGAGACCGCCTTCACGGCGTCCTTCACGCGGTACGCTTTGAGCGCGGAAAGATCGGTGAGCGGCTTGAACGTGATCGCCGCATTCATAACGCCCGCCTCGCGCACGATGCGCGTGAGCTCGCGCGTGTCCACGCCGTAGACCGCGGGGATATCCTGCTCTTTGAGAAACGCCTCGAGCGTCATCTCACAGCGGAAATTCGAGGGAGCGTCGCACTTTTCACGCACGACGTAAGCCGTAAGCCAGCACTTTTTGCTCTCCTTGTCGGAGAGGATGATCCCGTAATTTCCGATGAGCGGGAACGTCTGCGTGACGATCTGCCCGTAATAGCTCGGGTCGGTGAGCGTTTCGATATAGCCCGTCATGCCCGTAGTGAACACAAGTTCGCCGATGACCTCGCGGTCTGCGCCGAAGGAATACCCCTCGAACACCTTTCCGTTTTCCAGCGTTAAATATACTTTTTTATTCATCCGTGCGTCTCCTTCCGCTTATTTCATGAGTTTGCAGAGCACCGCTTTCTGCGCGTGCAGGCGGTTTTCCGCTTCTTCGAAGATCTCGTCCGCGTGCGCCTCGAACACGTCCGCGGTGATCTCCTCGCCGCGGTGCGCAGGCAGACAGTGGAGCACCATGGCGTCTTTCTGCGCGACTTCCATGAGCGCCGCGTTCACCTGATAGCCTGCAAACGCCTTCTCGCGCTTCGCCTTTTCCTCCTCCTGCCCCATGGACGCCCATACGTCGGTATAAACGACGTCGGCATCTCTGGCAGCGGCGAACACATCGTCGGTTACCGTTACGCTGCCGTTCTCCTTTGCCCATGCGGTGAGCGCCGCGTCAGGCTCGTATCCTTTGGGGCAGGCGATCGCAAATTGCATGCCCGTTCTGACGGCGCCGACCATGAGCGAATTTGCCATGTTGTTGCCGTCTCCGATAAAGCAGAGCTTGAGTCCCTTGAAGTTTCCCTTTTTTTCGCGGATCGTCATGAGATCGGCAAGCACCTGGCAGGGATGGCAGTAATCCGTGAGCCCGTTGATGATCGGGATGGAACCGTATTTTGCAAGATCCTCCACTTCCTTTTGTTCAAATGTGCGGATCATGATGCCGTCGAGATAGCGGGAAAGAACGCGCGCCGTATCTTCGACGGGCTCGCCGCGCCCGATCTGAAGGTCGCGGTTGGAAAGGAAAAGCGCATACCCGCCCAGCTCGTACATCCCCACCTCGAAGGAAACGCGCGTGCGCGTGGAGGCCTTCTGGAAGATCATGCCGAGTTTTTTCCCTTTCAGGTATTCCTGCGGGATCCCGTGTTTGCGCTCGTATTTGAGCTGATCGGCAAGATTCAGGATGGATAAGATCTCTTCCCTTGTGAGATCGGCGAGTTTAAGAAGATGTTTCACTTGAGTACCTCCTTTAAGACGGACAGTCCTTCGTCCATTTCTGTTTTCGTGATCGTGAGCGGCGGCACGAGACGGACGCGCTCATGCGCGGTGAGTACCAGGAGCCCCTTTCCGAGGCACTCCGCCGCAACTTCTTTGGCGCTCTTCCGAACGCCGAGCCCGATCATGAGCCCCAGTCCCGTGACCTCCGTCACGCCGTCGAACCCCTTGAGCTTGGCGCGCATATAGTCGGCTTTCCCCTGCACTTCGAGCAAAAACTCATCGGTAAGGCGGCTCATGACATTCACCGCACCCGCGCAGCATACGGGATTCCCGCCGAACGTAGATCCGTGATCGCCCGTCTGCAGCGTGTGCTCCGTTTTTTCGAAGAACAGACAGGCGCCGATGGGCAGGCCGCCGCCCAACCCCTTCGCCGTCGTGACGATATCCGGCTGTATCCCGTAATGCTGATAGGCATAGAGCTTGCCCGTTCTGCCGTTGCCGCACTGCACTTCGTCGCAGATGAGCAGGATATCGCGTTCCTTGCAGAACGCTTCGAGCGCCGTGACGAATGCCTTGGGGAGCGCCGTTACGCCGCTCTCCCCCTGCACGCATTCGATGACGACGGCACAGGTTCTCTCGTCCGCCACGCGGCGGATATCCTTCATGTCCGGTTCGGCGTAATCCATCTCGGGGACAAAGGGACCGAACCAGCGATGGAAGGCGTCCTGCCCCGTCGCCGTGAGCGTAAAGAGCGTTCTGCCGTGAAAGCTGTTTCTGAGGGAGACGATCTTCGCGCGCCTGCCCTCGCCGTACTTCATCGCGGAGTACTTCCGCGCCGCCTTGAAGGCGCACTCGTTGGCTTCCGCGCCCGAATTGGCAAAGAAAGCGCGTTTCGCACCCGTTTTGGTGCACAAAAGTTCGGCAAGACGGCTCTGCGGCTCGGCATAGTAATAATTGCATACGTGCTGTACGCGGTTGAGTTGTTCGATGACCGCGGCTTTCCATGCCTCATCGTTGACGCCGAAGATATTCGTTGCGATACCGGCGCCGAAATCGATGTATTCCTTTCCCTCCGTCGAAACGAGCGTGGCATTCTTTCCACCGGAAAAGGCAACGGGAAAATACGCGTACGTTTCGGCATGATATGCTTTGTCTAATTTTTGTATCTCAGAAAAATCCATCATCGCAAAACCCCGAAATCGTAAAAGAAGGACTGATAAAAAATCAGTCTCCCTTCACAAACATTGTCCCCAGACCTTCGTCCGAGAGCAATTCCAATAAAATAGAATGTTTCACCCTGCCGTCCGTGATGAACACGCGGTTGACGCCGTTGCGGATGGCATCGCGGCAGCACTGCACTTTGGGGATCATACCCCCCGAAATAATGCCCTCCTTGATGAGCGAAGGGACGTCGGAAACGTATACTTTTTTGATGAGCGAATCGGCGTCTCCCGCCTTCTGCAGAAGCCCGCGCACGTCCGTCATGAGAATGAGGCTCTCCGCCTTGAGCGCGCCCGCAAGTGCGGAAGCGGCGGTATCGGCGTTGACGTTATATATATTCCCCTCGTCGTCGTACCCGACCGTGGAGACGACGGGCAGATACCCGGCGTTGAGACAGCTGAGAATGATATCGGTATTCACCTGCTCGATCTTGCCGACGAACCCGAGATCTTCGCTCTCCTTGGAACATTTGAGCAGATTCCCGTCAATGCCCGAAAGCCCGACCGCCTTCGCGCCGAGCGACCCGAGCATATGCACGAGCTCCTTGTTCACCTTCCCCGCGAGCACCATGCGGACGACCTCCGCGGTCTCGGCATCGGTGTAACGGAGCCCGCCGACGAAACGGGACTCTATCCCCATACGCTTGAGCATCTGGGAGATCTCCGGCCCGCCGCCGTGCACAAGGACGACCTTGATGCCGACGAACTGCAAAAGCGTCATATCGCGCATGACGAGCTGTTTGAGCGTATCGTCCGTCATGGCGTTGCCGCCGTATTTTACGACGAGGATCTTATTCTGGTATTTTTCGATGTAAGGCATCGCTTCCAGAAGAAATTCCGCCTGCGCCTCTTTCCCTATCACGTTCTGTAATCTCCGTTGATCTTTACGTAATCATAAGTGAGGTCACAGCCCCACGCCGTCGCAGAGTATCCGCCCTCTTTGAGATCGACGTCGATGACGATCTCTTTATCGGAGAGCACTCTCTTCGCTTCATCCTCGGAAAAATCGATCCCGCTGCCGTTTTCACAGACGAATACTTCGCCCGCGCCCGAACGGAAACGAACGTCGATCTTATTGACGTCGAGATCGGCGCCGGCATACCCGAGCGCGCACAGAACGCGCCCCCAGTTGGCGTCCGCCCCGAACATCGCCGCTTTTACAAGATTGGAGTTGATAACGGACTTTGCCGCAAGGCGCGCCGTCTTCTTGCTCTTTGCGCCGTGAACGCGGCACTCCACAAGTTTGGTCGCACCTTCGCCGTCTGCAGCGAGCGCGCGGCACATGGCGGAAGTCACGGCATGCAGCGCCTTGCAGAACGCCCTGTATCCGGAATCCGCCGATATGATCTCTTTATTCCCCGCAAGCCCGCTTGCCATTACGCAGAGCGTATCGTTCGTGGAAGTATCTCTGTCCACGCTGAGCATATTCAGGGAATCCTTTACGTCGGCAGAGAGCGCCTTCTGCAGCATGGCGGGCGAAATGCAAACGTCGGTGGTGACGAACATCAGCATCGTCGCCATATTCGGGCAGATCATGCCGACGCCCTTGCAGATCGCGCCGATCCTGCAGGGAACGCCGCCGACCGTGAAGGAGAACGCGATCTCCTTTCTGACGGTATCCGTCGTCATGATGGCTTCCGCCGCCGCGGAGCTGTTGTCTCCCAGCCCCTTTACAAGTTCCTCCATACCGCCCGCGATCGGGTCGATGGAGAGCTGCTGACCGATGACGCCCGTCGACGCCACGACGACGTCGCCTGCGGGAACGCCCGTGTGCTTTTCCACAAGCGCACACATCTGCTCCGCGATCTCGACGCCGTTTGCATTGCAGGTGTTCGCATTGCCGCTGTTGACGATGACCGCCTGCGCATAGCCGTCCGCCACGTTTCTTTTCGTGACGAGGATGGGCGCGCCCTTGACGAGGTTCTGCGTATAAACGCACGCCGTGGCGCAGCGCACGTCGGAAACGATGAGCGCAAGATCTTTTTTGATTTTGTTTTTGCGGATCCCGCAATGCACGCCGTTGGCGCGGAATCCCTTGGGGGCGCACACGCCGCCCGAAATCTGCTGTACCATAAGTCTATCTATCCTTACGATTATATCACAAAGAAATGCGTTCGTCAAGCCCGAGCGCGATATTCATGTTCTGAATTGCAGCGCCCGAGGCGCCTTTTCCCAAATTATCGAAACGCGCGGTGAGCAGAATGCGCTCGTCGTTGCCGTTTACGAGGATCTCCATGCGGTTCGTCTCGTTGAGCGTATTCGCCGAAATATATCCGCTCTCCTCTTCGCCCACCGATAAGAAAGCGCTTTCCGCATAGTGTTCCGCAAGGAGCGCCCTGACGTCCGCCGCCGCGGTCTTTTTGACGAGGAGATCGGCAAAGAGCGGAACGTTCACCGTCATGCCGCAATAGTAGTCGCACACATACGGATTGAACACGGGGGTACGGGAGAGCCCGCACACCGCTTTCATCTCGGGCAGATGTTTGTGCGAAAGCGAGAGCGCATACAGACGGGGCGTATCGTAGAGCGGCGGGCGGTTTTCCGCCTCATACTCCGCGATCCCCTTTTTCCCTGCGCCGGAATACCCGCTGACGGCATGGCAAACGAAGGGATAGTCGGGCGCGACGAGCCCCGCTTTTACGAGCGGATAGACGAGCGCGATGAATCCGGAGGCATAACAGCCCGGATTGGCGATGCGTTTGCCCTGCGCGATCGCCGCGCGGTGCGCAGCGGACAATTCGGGAAATCCGTACGCCCAACCCGCCGCCGTGCGATGCGCCGTGGAGGCGTCGATGACGACCGTATCCGGATTTTCCACGAGCAAAACCGCCTCGCGCGCCGCGTCGTCCGGCAGGCATAAAAACGTTACGTCGGACGCATTGATCGCCTCTTTGCGTGCAGATACGTCCTTGCGCAGCTGTTCGGGAAGCGATATCAGCGAAATATCCGTGCGTTTTCCCAACATCTCACGAATGCGGAGACCTGTGGTCCCCGCACTCCCGTCGATAAATACTTTGAACATGTGAATGTCCGTGAACTCCTTATTTGAGCTTGTGCTGCTCGAGCAGCGCCTTTACTTTGATGGGCAGTCCGAAGAGATTGATGAACCCTTCGGCATCCTTCTGCGAATATGCGCCGCCGTCATCGGAGAACGTTGCGATATTCTCGCTGTACAGCGAATAGGGCGAGCTCATGCCGGCGTTCGTCACATTGCCCTTGTAGATGCGAAGTTTCACATCTCCCGTGACGGTCTCCTGCGTTTTGGAAACGAACGCGGAGAGCGCCTCCCGAAGGGGCGTGAACCACTGCCCGTCGTACACCATCTCGCCGAACTTGACCGCAACGAGCTGCTTGTAGTGCATGGTCGCCTTGTCAAGGCAGATAGTCTCCAGAAGACGGTGCGCCTCGTAGAGGATGGTGCCGCCGGGCGTTTCGTACACGCCGCGCGACTTCATGCCGACGAGGCGGTTCTCCACGAGGTCGGCAAGCCCCACGCCGTTCTCCCCGCCGATCTTGTTGAGCGTTTCGATGATCTCGACGGCGCCCATCTTTTTGCCGTCGATCGCGGTGGGAATGCCTTTTTCGAAATGGATGCTCACATAGGTGGGCTTATCGGGCGCCTGCATGGGGGAAACGCCCATTTCGAGGAAGCCCTCTTTCTCGTACTGCGGCTCATTGGCGGGATCCTCGAGATCGAGCCCCTCGTGAGAAAGATGCCACAGGTTCTTATCCTTGGAATAGTTGGTCTCGCGGTTGATCTTGAGCGGGATGTTGTGCGCCTCGGCGTACTCGATCTCCTCTTCGCGGCTCTTGATGTTCCAGATACGCCACGGGGCGATGATGGTCATTTCGGGTGCGAACGCCTTGATGGTGAGTTCGAAACGCACCTGGTCGTTTCCTTTGCCCGTACAGCCGTGGCAGATCGCGTCGGCGCCCTCTTTCTTGGCGATATCGACGATCGCCTTCGCAATGACGGGGCGCGCGAACGATGTGCCGAGCAGATACTTATCTTCATACACCGCGCCCGCCTGCATGGTCGGGAAAATATAATCCTCGACAAACTCCTTTTTGAGATCGAGCACATAAAGCTTGGAAGCGCCCGTCTTTTTCGCCTTTTCCTCCAGCCCGTCGAGCTCGGTACCCTGCCCGACGTCGCCGGAGACGGCGATGACTTCGCAGTTATCGTAATTTTCTTTCAGCCACGGGATGATAATGGAGGTATCCAACCCTCCGGAATATGCCAGAACAACTTTTTTGATCTTCTTTTCCATGATCGTTTCCTCTTCTCGATTGATTTCTACGATATTATATAAATCGGGGGCGCATTCGTCAAGCGTTTGCACCCCCATTTATAAAAATTTTTTTATATTTTTTGCATATTTATTCAATTAAATGTATATTATACGAATTTTATACAATTTTTTGCAATTCTTCACGGAATTTATTCATCCTCGCCGAACGCCGGATAAATGAGGCGCATATCCTCTTCCGTAAAGGCGGTCTCGTAACTTTTCGTAAAAGGCACATGGCGGAGGAAAACGAACTTGTCCTCGGAGTCCTGCGTTCGGAACGTGCCGACAAAACTGCCGCGCTTTTCCTTCATGGCAACGCAGCCTGCCTTTGCGTCATACGTGAACGTCCTGCGCTTGGTTTTGAGGTGAATGACAAGGTCGGTCACCTCCACGGCGATGACCACGCTCATCGAGACGCGGATGGCATAAAACCCGTATGCGACGAGATAGGCAACGATGAGCAGCGGCGCAATGACGTAAAACGCGACGAACTGACTGAATGCAAACGTGAGGGAGACCATGATGGCGACGATCATAAAGCAGCTGAAAATGACGAACAGCTTTTTCATGATCCTCACATAATTTGCGATGCTCTCTTTGAACATATCCGTTTACTCCATCCAGACGCGGAACTGCGCGAGCACATTTTCGCCGCAGCGGACTTCGCAGAGTGCGCCGTCCTCGGTATCTTCCCGCCAGAGCACCAGCTCGCTCCCCTCTTTCGCCTGCTTTTCGTATGTGATCTGAAACGCCGTGACCTTTTTTGCGGAGAGTTCTTCCATGGAAAAACAATCGAAGAAGAAGTCGGCGTAGCGGGCGTTGTTGGCGTGGAAATAGTGATCGCAATGGCTGACGGCGACCGTCATACGGTACATTTCCCGTCCGTTTTTGATGTGCGGGATCTTCCAGCTCTGCGGCGCCGTCGACTTTTCGTCGCGGTAAGGGCACTTTTCGTGCGCCTCGCCCATGCGATCCGGACGGAGAAGCGTGAAACTGCCGAGATCGACGAGACACCAGCGGGACGCGATGGCGGCGACTTCCTCTTCCCCCGCCTTCACACGGTAATCGCGCTCAAAGTAGACCATGCGCGGAGAGAGAGGCCACGTCTCCACCGTGAGCGTTTCGCCCAGCACGACGGGACGGCGCAGTTCGCAATATGTATTGACGATGATGAATCCGAAGTCCTTCGGTTTGAGGTCGGCATATCCGAATCCGAGTTCGTCTGCGCTCAGGCAGGCGGATTCCTGCACGACATCCAGAAGCGACGACGGGCGGAGCTCGTCTTTATAATCGAAGTCGGAATACCTTAATTCATAAGTCTTGAAATGCGCGTACTGACTCATACCGCAAGTATACCATTCCGAACGTAAAATGTCAAACAAAAAGGCGCGGCAGCGGCAGTGCGCGCGCAATTTTCACCCGTCAATCACCCGTCGCGCCTGCGGCGAGAAAGGCGATCGTCCCACGGCAGATGACTTCCGCAAGGCGTTTCTGATACTCCCTCGTCACGAGGAGCGCCTCGTCCGCCGCATTGGAGAGAAATCCGCACTCCACGATGACGGAAGGATAGTCGTTGCAGTTGAGCATATAATAATCCCCTTTGAGCGCCTCGCTCCGCTCCACACACTCCGGCATCTCGTTGAGCGCCGTCTGGATACTGCAGGCGAGCGTATGCGAAAGTTCGTTCGTCTCGCGGAAAAACACCTGCGCCCCGCGCCGCGAAGAGACGGGGAAAAAGTTCTGATGTACGGATATGACGGCGGCGGGTGCATTTTCGTGAATGATCTCCGCGCGTCTCTGCATATCGCGCTTTTTATATCCTGCCGTCGCGGCGCCGTACAGCCCCGCCTCCGTGGGGCGCGTCTGAACGACGAGGAACCCCGCCTCCTCAAACTCCGCCTGCAAAAGACGGGAGACGGAGAGATTGATGTCGCTCTCCTTGGTACCCGTCTTCCGCCCGACGACGCCGCCGTCGATGCCGCCGTGCCCCGCGTCGATGACGATGGTCATGCGGCTGATCCCGGACGCCGTCCGGGCAAGGGCGTAAACGCACATGCCGACCGTGAAGGCAAGCGCCGCCGCCACGGCGCCGCATGCGAGCAGGATCCGATGTTTCGCGGAAAGTTTCTTCATGCAGATATTGTATGCGGCAATGCGGACAAACTTGCCGCCGGAAGCACGGAAAAAGCGGCGCACTTCGGTGCGCCGCTCCCTCTGCGGTCATTTACTTGCTGCGGATATATTCATCGATGGCTTTCGCGGCGGTCTTGCCCGCGCCCATTGCGAGAATGACGGTCGCCGCGCCCGTGACGGCGTCGCCGCCCGCATAGACGCCCTCGATCGAAGTTTTGCCGTTCTCATCTGCAACGATCTCGCCGCGGCGCTGCGTCTCGAGCCCGGGCGTCGTGGATTTGATGAGCGGATTGGGCGAGGTGCCGAGCGCCATGATCACGCAGTCCACATCCATGACGAATTCGCTGCCCGGCACTTCCACCGGGCGCCGCCGCCCGGACGCGTCGGGCTCACCCAACTCCATGCGGATGCACCTGAGACCGGTCACATTGTCGTCCGCGTCCGTAAGGATCTCCACGGGATTGGTGAGCAGTTTAAAGACGATCTCCTCTTCCTTGGCGTGCTCGACTTCCTCGCGGCGGGCGGGAAGTTCCGCCTCCGAACGGCGGTAGACGATGTACACGACGTCGGCGCCGAGCCGCTTTGCACAGCGCGCCGCGTCCATCGCGACGTTGCCGCCGCCCACGACGGCGATCTTCTTCGCGTGCATGATGGGCGTCTCGCTGTCAGGCTCGTACGCCTTCATGAGGTTGGTGCGGGTGAGATACTCGTTCGCGGAGAACACGCCGCGCGCGCCCTCGCCCTTGATGCCCATGAACTTGGGAAGTCCCGCACCCGTGCCGAGGAACACTGCCTCGAATCCGTATTCCTCTTTCAGCTCATCGATGGTGAGCACGCGGCCGATGACGGAATCCGTCTCGATCTTCACGCCGATATGTTTGAGCCCCTCGACCTCTCTTTTTACGATATCCTTGGGCAGACGGAACTCCGGAATGCCGTACACGAGCACGCCGCCCGCCATGTGGAGCGCCTCGAACACCGTGACGTCGTACCCCATCTTGGCGAGATCGCCCGCGCAGGTAAGTCCCGCGGGGCCCGATCCGACGACCGCGACTTTATGCCCGTTGCGCATGGGGCAGGTGGGCGCCGCATCGGAATGCGCCATATGCCAGTCCGCGACGAACCGCTCGAGCCTGCCGATGCCGACGGGTTCTCCCTTGATGCCGCGCGTACATTTGCCCTCGCACTGCGTCTCCTGCGGGCAGACGCGTCCGCACACGGCGGGGAGCGACGAAGTGCGCTGAATGACTTCGTACGCCTCTTCGAATTTTCCCTCCGCGACGAGCGCGACAAACGCAGGGATATCGACCGCGACGGGACATCCCGTTACGCAGGGCTTATGCTTGCAGCCGATGCAGCGCTTTGCTTCTTCGATGGCGGTCGCCTCGTCGTATCCGAGCGCGACCTCTTTGAAGTTTTTATTTCTCACGAGCGGATCCTGCGAAGGCATGGGGTGCTTTTTTGGATCCATATTGAATTTCGGCATATCTCTCCTCCTATTGCACGGACTTCTTGAACAGATTGCAGTGTTTCTCCCGCGCCTTCGCCTCAAACTCCGCATAAGTGCGGGAGCGTTTCATCGCCTCGTCGAAATCGATGAGGTGCGCGTCGAAGTCGGGACCGTCCACGCATGCAAACTTCATCTCGCCTCCCACCGTCACACGGCAGCAGCCGCACATGCCCGTGCCGTCGATCATAATGGGATTCATGCTTGCGATCGTCCTGATATTGTACGGTCTGGTCGCCGCCGCCACGAACTTCATCATGATGAGCGGCCCGATCGTGATCACCTCGTCGAACGTCTCTCCGCTCTCCAAAAGGCGGTTCAAAGGCACGCAGACGTTGCCCTTTTCCCCGTAGGATCCGTCGTCCGTCATCATGAAGAAACGGTCGGAGATCGCCTTGAACTCCTCTTCGAGGATCACGAGATCCTTGTTGCGGAATCCGACGATGGAGGTGACTTCGCAGCCGAGCTCGTGCAGTTCACGCGCGACGGGGAGCGCGATGGCGCAGCCGACGCCGCCGCCCACGACGGCGACTTTTTTCAGTCCCTCCACATGGGTGGGCGTACCGAGCGGTCCCACAAAATCCGCCACGCAGCCGCCCTCCGGGAGCGTTGCGAGCGTCATCGTCGCGCCGCCGACGATCTGGAAAATGATGGTGACGGCGCCCGTCTCCTTATCGCACCCCGCGACCGTGAGCGGGATACGTTCGCCGCGTTCGTCCGCACGGACGATAATAAACTGCCCGGCGCGCGCCTTTTTTGCGATCAGCGGCGCCTTGATATCCATCCGCATAACGGTCGGATTGAGCGCTTCCTTTTTCAGGATCTCGAACATTGCCAAATCTCCTTGTGAAATCTCGCAAAATATTATACTCTCACGGCGGAAAATTGTCAATGTCCGCGGCGTGATTTTTTGAAGAGAAAAAGCATCGTTTTTCCCTTGACTTTTCCCGATATACGGGTTATAATGGAAAAAGTTCAAAAAATGAAATAAATCTATTGGAGAGGATCATGGCGAACATCAAGATCGTCACCGATTCGAACAGCGGCATCACGCAGGCAGAGGCGAAAGAACTGGGAATCTTCGTCGTGCCGATGCCCTTTCTGATCAACGGTGAAGAGTACTTTGAGGACATCAACCTCACGCAGAAAGAGTTCTACGAGCATCTGCAGGGCGACGCGGCGGTATCCACCTCGCAGCCCTCTGCTGTGACCGTGACGGAACTTTGGGACGAGCTTCTGAAAGACGGCAGCGACGTGGTGCATATTCCCATGTCGAGCGGACTTTCCGAGACCTGCCACACCGCGCAGAACCTTGCGAAGGACTATAACGGACGCGTGCAGGTCGTGGACAACCAGCGCATTTCCGTCACGCTGAAGCAGAGCGTTTTAGACGCGCTCAAACTTGCCGAAGCGGGAAAAAGCGCGGCGGAAATCAAGGAATACCTTGAATCGACCAAATTCGACAGCAGCATATACATCTCTCTCGATACGCTCAAGTATCTCAAAAAAGGCGGGAGGCTCACCCCTGCCGCGGCGCTCATCGGCACCATTCTCAAGATCAAACCCGTTCTGCAGATCCAGGGAGAAAAACTGGACGCCTTCAGGAAAGTGCATTCCCTGAAACAGGCGAAAAACGAAATGATCAACGCCATCCGCAACGACCTTGCCACCCGGTTCAAGACCTATCTCGACGCGGGTGAGATGACTATCTCCGTGGCGCATACCAACAACTACGAAGAGGCGGAGACGTTCAAAAAAGAACTGGAGGCGGTTTTCCCGAAGATCCCCGTCACATACGTCGATCCCCTTTCGCTCTCCGTATCCTGCCACATCGGTCCCGGAGCGCTTGCCGTAACGGCAACGAGGATCCTGAAATAATATCCCCGTACAAAAAACGGACGAGAAATTGCTATGCACCCCAAAAGTTGGACAGACTTTTGGAGGTGCATATTTTTATGGC
>ERZ1090879.16-NODE-16-length-139717-cov-53.309762_pt1 | contig 139717 bp, 143 predicted proteins | sample MGYA00478472_ERZ1090879 | MGnify/ENA primary metagenome ERZ1090879 (study PRJEB33644, sample SAMEA5815723) | chicken gut metagenome | biome: Chicken; feature: Gastrointestinal Tract; material: Caecum | place: Ireland | collected 2019-01-01 | study: A study of... | reverse complement strand
TCCTCGTTGCAAACGATAGCGGACGATGCCTTCTCCCGCTCTTTCTCTCAAGCGAACGCTCCCACCATCTACTTTGCCGGAAGCGAATCTCAATGGCAGTCCATAGCCGAAAATTGCGACATCCCCGAGGCCTCCCTGTCCTACAAAGAATGACCGTTGACTTACGAAAAATTTCTTTCGGCCGTTCGCCTTGCAGCACTCCGACCGCACATAAACATCATCGAATTTCAGCAAGTTGCAAAATGTTTTTGACAAACCGCAAGATATGTGTTATCATTATCTCACTTGACCGATATGGAGAAATACCCAAGAGGCCGAAGGGGCTCCCCTGCTAAGGGAGTAGTACGGGAAACCGTAGCGAGGGTTCAAATCCCTCTTTCTCCGCCATTAGGGAATAATACGAACTCTGAAAACGAGTTCGTATTATTCTTTTCTGTCGATTACTTCGGTATTGTTGCAAAGCGCAAAGAATCTATTTATTCAAAGAATGCTTGTTTTAGATAGTATCTTCAAGACTACAGCCGTATGCGTTTATCGTCTCTTCTGATGCTTTGTTTGCGATTTTCTTACCCATTGCGCGTTCGATTACGGTCAATATTGCCTTTGCACGCTCGACAAAATAATTGTCGAAATCATCTTGGATAAAGTAATCGTAGTTTATAAGATGAGACTCAACGCGGGTTCTCAATTCAGCCTCACCAATTTGTGCATGTTTGATTATCTTCCTGCTGTATTTGCTGGGTGCGTCGCCTCCGATTTGACGATTGGATTCAGGCAACAGTGGCGTTTTATTGATGATTGAGTTCCATTTCTCTTTCTTGTATCCCATAGATTCGCTATATGCCTCGGGAAAAATATGGTGTATGTCAGGGGCGTCTTCCATGCTCTTTACAATGTCCATCGTGGTGCCTTTTACAAAATCTTTGCAACTTTCCCGATAAACCAAAGCCATTATACCTTTGTATGCGGCGCTGTTTCGGGTTTGCAGCGAAAGGAGTCTTGTGGCAGAAAACCAGGCGGCATTTATTGTCCTGTTTTGACCACCATGTCCGCGAATAGCGGCGACCATATCCTCTATATCGTTTGCATATCTTGTTTCGTTGGCGCCGCCATACATTTCGCCCATGATTCCACACCAAAACCATTGAGATAAAATTTTCTGCGTTTGCGGCTGGTTAAACATGTGAGTTCCGATTTCGGCACATATAGCGGCCAAGGGGATGAGTTGCGTAGTATAAGGTAAATCGCGCATTCTGAACACATATTGACTAAACAGGAAGGTTCTTGCCATTTTGTAACCGTTCAATACAGCGTCTCTGTTTTTCTTGTAGTCTTCAAATGACAACGAAAGAACGTCTTTCTTTTTACATGTGGTCATGGAGCTTGCGCGATATGTCGTGTAAAGAGTGATGGCAGTTAGGAATGCTGTTTCGTCAACTCCATACATTATATCTGTTACAAGAGGGATCCCTTTTCCGCGAATAATATCCCTACACTTTTCCCAGTCTTTTCGCAAATCAAATTTGTATGTTGCATAGGTCGCCGTAACAAGCTCAAAAACCGTAAGAGGAACTCCGCCTGTGTTCACGTTTTCAAAAACTTTGCAAACAGCTTCGCGAGGAGTTTCTTTGTCCAAAGTAATTACGGGCAGCTTATAGCCGGTAATGGTTTCGATTACCTCAACTCTGAATTTTTTATATTTATCAAGGATCTCCTTATTATATTGATAATATTCTTTATACCCGTCCGCCCAGTCTTCTCTTGCGCTGCTGTCGAAAATGATGTTTATAGGGAACATTTCATGCTCGTATTCCAATTCTTTTTTAGACAAATCCAAAATGATATCGCGATCAAAGTTTGTCTTCAATTTTTTATCTGCTGGGACGGCGATAATCGCGTCAAGGCGGTCTTCGCTTTCGTCAAGGCATTTGTTTATATCAAAATAATAGAATCTGTCGACGTCTTTGCCCTTTTCGGTTTTTGTACGCACCGCATTTTTCGAATAAGCAACCCCATACATGGATGTCAATCTTTGTTGACCGTCCAATATAAGCAAGTCAGGCTCCACCCACATGGCAGGAACTCCTTCAATAGTGCGATACTTAAAACGAATATTTTCGTTTCCGTACTCCAAACACATGATCGCCCCCATAGGGTAACCCTGTGACAGACTTGCAAGAATACCTTTGATTCTATTATCATCCCAAGTCCAATTGCGCTGAAAGTCGGGTAATTGAATCTTTCCATTTGCAACTCCGCGCAACAACTCACTTAATTCAGTATCCAAAGACTTGGGAGCTATATTGATTGCCATAAAGCCACTCCTTTTTCAACAGGTTTATTTTGATTTATTATATCACAAATAATCCCCAAAGTAAAACAGGTCAAACATCCCATGAAGTTTTTTATGGATAGTTCAAAGTTCGTACAAGGGCGACAGCTCGCCGCCAACGCTTCGGGCTGTGGCTCGAGGCGATCCAAAAAGGGAGCTTGGCACAAGTGCCGCTCCCTATTTTGTTTCGCACTTTGCCTCGCCCTTCGCTCCGCTACGTCTTCGTGCACCGAAATGGTGACGCTTCGCCTGCGGCTCCGCTATTCCGTCCTCGCCGTACGGCTCCTCCTTACAAATCCCTCTTTCTTCGCCAAACAGAGTCGCGTTTGAACCCGCGGCTCTTTTATTTGTGTATCACTTGTTTTTCATTGGCAGATCGCAACATCATCAAACCATCGCGCAAACCATTCGGCTACACGCAATTTTCAAAAATTTTTCATTTCCCTATTGACAAATCGTCCAGGGTATTGTAAACTCAAATTAGGTTTTTTAGCTGCGAAAATCGGCGGCGTTACCTTTTAGCCTGTCGTGATCCTCCGATGTACGGTGTTTTGATTGCGGCAGGCCTTTTTTGTTCCGAGTTTTGCCCATCGATACTTCTGCGCATAACATTTCGAAGCACCTTTGCGAACCTTTACCATATCTGCTCGGCTCAGCTCATCCTCCGGTGTTGCCTCCGTTTGCTTCGCGACCCACCAAACAACAAGGCCGATCGTCCGCCGACCGCGAAAGCGGCACAAAAGACATAAAACAGAGCCGTTTTGTCGACTCTTGATCGTCATCCCCTTATCTGTGCCGCTTATGGCATGATCTAATCGTGTCATTGGTCGGAATTTGTCGAAAATGTTCTATTTATTGTCCGTTTTGTGATTACTTTGGTTTGTTTTGTCGGTTTTTATGATTTTGCGTATGCGAATTGTTGACAGCTTATTTGCGTTTGTGATATAAATTGATTATCAAACCCAAGGAGCGTTTATGTTTACCGTTGCTATCGTCGCTTCCGATCCCTCGGACAAAGCCTCTGCCGCAGAGTTCGCCTCTTCCTCTTTGAATGCCGCCGTCGTCTTCCGCGATTCCGTTGCGGCTGCGCTGGAACACAGCCCCCTCTTTGACTGCATCATCGCGTGCGAAGACTCCTTCCGCGACGCCCTCAAAGACCGCTCCCTCTTCCTTCGTCTGTCCGGCACTACGGTGCTCTGTCTCTCAGACAAATTGTTCTTCAAGATAGACCTTTCCCAAAAAGGCTCCTCTCGCTCCGAGGCGAGAGCAAGTGCTTTGCTCTCCTCCCTCATGGCGAAATGCGGCTTCCGCCGCGGCACTCTCGGCTGCAGCTACATCCGAGACGCCGTCCTGATGTGCCTCTTCCTCGACGATCCCCGCCATAAATTGTCCAAAGACATCTATCCGAAGATCGCGCAAAAACACAACGTCCGTCCCGACAATGTCGAGCGCTCCATACGCAACGCCATCCGCGCAGCCGACTCCGACCCCATATCTCACGAACACATGCGCGCTTTGATCGGCAATGTCCGCCCCTCCAACTCCGAAGTCATCTCCGCCCTCACCCAAAAATTGAGCGAAGACTTCTTCCATAATAGTACGACGGACTGACCGCAGACAAGGCTTTGTTTTGATCCTTCACTCAGATGGGGCGAACCGCGGCAAAGCAAAACCACCTTATATATCCTTTGCTTTGAATGACGCCGCTCTCCTTGACTTGTCTCGAATTTTAGCATATAATATGTACCATAAACGGGATATGAAAAGTGCTATGCTATAAAAATTTTTCGGAGGCGGAACTATGCTCATTCACGAAGCGATCGAATTTGCGGCAGTAAAGCACAGAAATCAGGTGCGCAAGGGAACAAATACACCCTACATCGTCCACCCGATGGAAGTGATGTACATTTTGGCGGGAAACGGCTGTGACGAAACCGTCGTTGCAGCGGGGCTCTTGCACGACACGGTGGAAGACGCCGGCGCGACGCTCAAAGAGATCGAAGAAAAATTCGGCAAAGAGGTCGCGGATATCGTTGCGGCGGAATCGGAGGACAAGTCGAAGAGCTGGCATGAGCGCAAGCAGACGACCATCGACCGCCTGCCGGACGAGAGCTTTGAGGCGCAGCTCGTATGCTGTGCGGATAAACTTGCCAATGTCCGCAGTATGTTCTATGATTATCAGAAAATCGGCGAAAAGCTGTGGGAGCGTTTCAACGCGCCGAAAGAGAAAATCGCTTGGTATTATGCCGGCATCGTCGATGCTCTCTCCGTGTTGGAAGACTACGACATGTATCAGGAATTGAAAAACACTTCTGCCGCTTTATTCAAAAAGTAATCCAATAAAAATCTTGGCAGGCTTTCGCCTGCCCAATTTCTATATAGATTATCTGTTTGCGCTTTCGCGCATCGCTACTCCGCATGCAAATTTGGCGGAATCAACAGGAGAATCGGTTCGAAACGCGGTTATGATATCATACTCTTTGGACGGAGCGAACCACAATGCTTATTTTATAAAAGTATGCGCATTATCATTTTAACGCCCTCGCCCCGTGTGGGGCGAACCGAGTGGGAATAGAGAAAATCTATTTTGTATCCACACGAAATTACACCGCTCTAAAACACTTGCTCGTAGATATCTTGCTCCGACCACGTTTAGTATCCATACGAAATTACATCGTCAAGTTAAAATAAATTTGTTACACTAACCGCCCTTCGGGGCTGTCGCCCTCGGGGCGACTTTTTTGATGTTTGTCGGAGTTTGTATTCCACGATCATATCACCGAGATCATTATACCACAAAAACCATGTATGGAAAAGAGGTTGCGCCAAAATTTTGCGATGTCGCACCTCAATGCCCCATACTCGGTACATTGTTTTTTCGAGGCGATTTCAGACAAAATAAAAATACGGTTTATAATTTGCGTTGCACCGCTTGCAAAATAAGTACTGCCTACACTTTTGCCTCGATCAAGGTCGCTTTGCCGGCGAAAGAGACCTCTCCTGCCCCGGCGGGGACAAAGCAGGTGTCGCCGCGGCGAAGCGTGCACGCATTGCCGGCAGCGGTGACGGAGCACTCTCCGTCGACGCAGGTGAAGGCGGAGAAGGACCGATCGGTGACCTCGGTCGAAGTGCAGCGCGACGTGTCGTACGCGACGGCGGTGAAGTAGGGGCACGCGCCGAGCAGCTCTACGCCGTCGGAGAGCTGTTTTACACCCTCGCCCGGGCGGCAGACTGCAGAAGTATCGGCGACCTCGAGCGCCTTGGCGATGTGCAGCTCGCGCGGTTTACCGTCGGCGCCCACTCTGCCGTAGTCGTAAAGGCGGTAAGTGAGCGTGCTGTTTTGCTGTATCTCATAGACGAGCACGCCGCCGCAGATCGCGTGGACGGTGCCCGATTTGATGAAGAGACAATCTCCCTTTTTGACCTCGATGAAGTTGAGAAGTTCGGTGATCGTGCCGTTGTTGAGCGCCTCTGCAAGTTCTTCTTTCGTGACCTTGCGTTTGAAGCCGCAATACATACCGGCTCCCGGCTCGCACTCGACGACGTACCACATCTCCGTCTTGCCGTACTGCCCCTCGTTGGCGAGCGCATAGGCGTCGTCCGGATGTACTTGCACGGACAGATCGGACGCGGCGTCGATGAGTTTGACGAGTACGGGGAAGAACTCGAACTTTGCCGCCTCCGCACCCAAAGCCTCGGGATGAGCGGCGAGAAAATCGACGAGGGTCATTCCGTCGTATTCTCCGCCCGAGATGACGCTGCTGCCCGACGCGTTTGCCGCGACTTCCCAACTTTCGGCGACGCTGCCGCCGTCCTTGCCGTATTTTGCCGCCAATTTTTCACCGCCCCAAATATACGATTTGAGGACGGGTTTGAGTTTCATAGGATAGATCATATTACCTCCCAAAGATCAATGTGACGCAAGTGCCCTTGTCGACCTCGCTTTTCACGTCTATCTTTGCGCCGTAATGATCGGCAAGTTGTTTGACTATTGACAATCCGAGCCCCGTGCTGAGCGCCTTGGAGCGGGTGCGCGCGGTATCCACCTTGAAGAAGCGCTCGAAGATGCGGCCGATATGCTCGGGCGCGATGCCTATGCCGGTGTCCGAGACCTCTATCCTCGCCCCGCTGCCCTCGGGCGTCAGCGCTATCTTTACGCTGCCTCCGCGCTTGTTGTACTTGATCGCGTTGGAGACGACGTTGGAGAGCATCGTAAACATGTCGTTTTCGTCCGCACTGCACTCGGCGCTGCCGTCGATCGTCACCGACACGCCCATCTCCTCCGCCTGTACGGCAAGTCTCTTCACGACCTCGCCGCAAACTTCCTCGACTTTGAGCCTGCGGATGTCGCGCGGTCTGTCCGAACTGTCGAGCTTGCTCAAACGCAGCATGTTGTTGATCAATTCGAGCATATCTCCCGCATTTGCGCGGATCTCCTCAATGCATTTGGCGCGCTTTACGGGCGACAGCGACGGCTCGGCGAGCAGCTCGGCATAGCCGGTGATCGCGGTGAGCGGACTTTTGAGCTCATGCGAAGCGTTGTCGAAAAACTCGCTGCGCATCTTGCTCATGTTTGCCTCGTAGGTGACGTCGGTGAACAGCAGCATCGAACCCGTCTCGCCCCATCCTTCCGGCCAATGTTCGGGCTCGGCGACGTTTTCGACGCGGTACGTCCTGCCGTCCCGAGTGATGTCGACGATCGTCCCCGACCGCCCTTCCTCCAGCGCGGAATATATCTTGTCCTGCTCCGTTCCCTCGCCCAAAACCGTGCTCAGATCGACGCCGACAAGCCCGGGATTGGACCCGAAAATGTCCGAGAACGCGCCGTTCGAGATGATGATCCTGCGCTTGGAATTGACCGCTACGATCCCCTGATCGACGTTGGAGAGAATGAAGGTGTTCTTGACCTGTTCATTCTTCAAATTCTTGATCGTGTCGTCGATATTGCGCGCGGCGACGTCGATGTTTGAGACGATCTCCTGTACGTCCTTGAATCGCGACTTGTAGGAAATCTCGCTGTAATTGCCCTTGTTGACGTTCTCGAGCATCGTCCTCAATTTGTCGAGCGATTCTGTCGCGGACGTGATATAGTTGCGCGTGATGAAATAGGTCGCGAGCGTGATCACGATCCATCCCGCCGCGCAAGCGCCCGCGAGAAGCCAAAAGTTGAGGTCGTTGAAATCGATGTCTATGCCATAGACGACGATGATGTCGCCGAGCGCGGCGTTTTTCACCGCGGTGTATGCGACATAGAGCGTTTCGCCCTCGCCGTAAAGCCGCTGCAACTTGTAGCGCACCCCTCTTTCGAGCACGTCCGCCGCATCTTCCGCGTCAAGCCCTGCCTCGCTGCCCTGTTCGAGCACGTTGTCGGCGATCAGAGTTCCGTCTGCGGACAGCACGCTGATCCTGATCAGCGCAGCATCGACCTCGTCGACGCGTTTAACGAGCTCTTCCTGCGACTCGATCGCGGCGAAACCGCTTTCGTTCTCTTCGATGACGTTGTCCAAAAGACGCTTCGCGCCGACCACGTTGACGACCGTGAACAGCGCGAAACAAAGCAATACGCCGATGAAAAACAACACCGCCGAGATCAAAAAAATTCGTTTGAGCAGATTCTCCTTCATTCGGACGAAAACTTGTAGCCGACACCGCGAACGGTGACGATATGCTTCCCTGCGGCGGTGTCGCCGAGCTTGCGCCTGAGCGACTTGATGTGCATATCGAGAGTGCGCGTCTCGCCGTAGTAGTCATAGCCCCAAACGCGGTAGAGCAACGTCTCGCGCTTGACGACGTCGTCGGCGTTCTCCATCAGCATATGGAGCAGATTGTATTCTTTGAGCGTGAGCTGAACGGGCTCGCCGCCCACATAGACTTCGTGTTCTTTGTCGTTGATCGTGACCTCGGCGACGGTGATCACCGTCGGCAGGACGTTGCCCGAATGTTTGCGCAGATTGGCGTTGACGCGCGCGATCAACTCCTTCATCCCGAACGGCTTGGCGATGTAGTCGTCCGCGCCGAAATCGAGACCGTCGACCTTTGCCTGTTCGTCGCCTTTCGCGCTTGCGACGATGACCGGGATGTCCGCCGTCGCGTCGGTACCTTTGAGTATGCGCAGCGCCGCAAGCCCGTTCATCCCGGGCAGCATGACGTCGAGGATGATCAGATCGCAGTGTCTGTTTTCAAGCGATTCGAACATGCTCTCCGCGTCCGAAAAACAATATACGTCGAACTGCGCCGCGTCCAACGCCATCTCGTACAGATCGCGAATGCTCGCGTCGTCTTCGACCACAAAAATGATTTTCTTCATACTTCCCTCTCTCCTTTGTTACTGTCATTATAACAAAAAACCGCGCGCTTGTAAACCATAAAACGAAAAGCCGCCCCCTCCGGGACGGCAAATTCGCTCGCTAACGTCAATCGGCGGAGTCGCCCGCACCGAAAATGTTGAGCACGAACGTGTGCAGACCGTCCGACCAAGTCGAGAAATCGTGCCCTCCGTTCGTGAGATAGAACTCATGCTCTATCCCCGACTCCGTCATCATCTCGTCGTATCTCTGCGTGACGCCGGCGGTCATGAAGTCGAGCCTACCGATGTTGAGCAATATGTAGCGGAAACCTCCGTGCTCCGGCTCGACGACGAACTCGTCAAGCACGGGGTCTTGCACCCCGACCGAGACGATGTTGCGATTGAAGCTCGCCGACGAAAATGCGCCGATGTAACCGAACGTGTCCTGATAGGTGAACGCCGAAACATACGAAGCGATCGGCGCGAACCCGCCTGCGGGACGGGCGCGGCAAACCGCTTTGCACGCTTCTCCGCAGCTTCGAAGGCGGCAGCGCTCAGGACGTCCGCTTGCGCCGATGAAAATTAAAAACCATTTTGTCAACGCGCGAAGAGTTTATCGATTTTGGGTATCTGTGTGCGTAAAAGCCGTTTCAATCAAGTCGAGCGACGGGTTACGCCTCCTCGTCCTCGGTCATTTTCCCTCGCCGTGCCGCGCTGCGTCGAACGCCGCTTAGGCGACTCGTCTATGCACGTTGCGCCCGCACGCTTGACATTCGCGCGAGCTTTGGGTATAGTAAAATTATGATCAGAACGGCACGTCTCGACACAGACCCGTCTCTCGGGAAGATCTTCCTCAAATATCTGTTCTCCGGCATAGGCAGCGCGGTGATGGTGTCCGTCTACTCCATCGTCGACTGCATCATGGTCGGACAATATGAAGGACCGGACGGCATGGCGGCACTGGCGGTCATCACCCCGGTGTGGACGATCATCATCAGCCTCGGGCTGTTGTTCGGCATAGGCGGCTCGGTGATATTCGCCAAATTGAGAGGCGAAGGCGATGTACGCGCTTCAAACGAGATCTTCACGATCACCTTGATCGGAGTGGGCGTGGTCGCAGCGGCGGCGTGGGCGGCGATCGCCTTCGGCGACGCGGCATTGCTCAAACTTGCCGGCGCGAGCGACGCGATACTCCCCCTTGCGCAAGACTATCTCAAATGGCTCAAATTCGTCGTACCGCTCTTCACTCTCGGACAAGTGTTCGCGGCGTTTTTGCGCAACGACGGCGCGCCTGCTCTCGCAATGATCGCGACCGTGTCGGGCGGGCTGTTCAACATCGTGGGCGACTACTTGCTCGTGTTCACCGCAGACATGGGCATAGAGGGAGCGGGGCTTTCGACGGGGCTCGGGCAATTGCTCGCGTTCTGCATCATGTGCTCGCACTTCTTCTCAAAACGCAACACTCTGCGTCTCGTCAAACCGCGCGACTTCTTGCCGCGGCTCGGCAAGATCGCGGCGACGGGCTTCCCCTCTTTCGTCGTGGACATAGCGGTCGGACTGCTGTCCATCGTCTTCAACAATCAGATCATGAAATATCTCGGCGAGACGGAGCTTGCCGTCTACGGCGTGATCATCAACATCAACCTCGTCGCGCAATACATGTCGTACGGCGTAGGACAGGCGATACAGCCCCTCGTCTCGCGCTCTTACGGCGCGGGCGACCCGACGACGATCCGCAAGACGACGCTTTACGGCGCGATCTCGGCGGGCGCGGTCGCGGCGCTCTTCCTCGTGTTGTGCGAGGCGGCGCCGATGCCGATCATGCGCATTTTCATGTCCGACATCACGCCCGAGATCGAGTCGATCGCGCCGACCGCGGTCAGGATCTACTCTCTGTCCTATCTCTTCCTTCCGCTCAATATCTTCGTCACATACTATCTGCAATCTATAATGCAGGCGCGCGCGTCGTTCGCTATCTCGCTGCTGCGCGGATTTGTGCTGTCGTCGCTGTTCGCGTTCGTATTCCCGTTGATCGCGCCCAAGGCTCTTTGGTGGGCGACGTTTGCGGCGGAGACGGTCACGCTTGCGGTATCGGCGGCGCTGTTTGTCGTCTACACCAAAAAACTACGCTCCAAACTTGCCTCCGCCGCACCGCCCGAAGAAGCGAACCCTCTCGTACCGACGAGCGAAAGCCGCGACGGCGATCGATGAAAAATCACGGCTCCCTGTCAAATGGGGAGCCGCGTTTTTTGCGATATGTTTTCTTTTTTCAAAAGTTGATCACGCCCAAATGCTCGAGCAAGATCTTGACGCCGATCAATATGAGTATGAGTCCGCCGACAAACTCCGCCTTCTTTTCGAACTTGTCGCCCAGCTTTGCGCCGATCGCGACGCCGATCAGCGACAGCACGAACGTGATCGCGCCTATGATCGCGATCGCCACCCACACGTTGACTTGAAGGAACGCGAACGTCACGCCGACCGCAAGCGCGTCAATGCTGGTCGCGATCGCCATCAAGAGCAGCGTCTTGAAGCCGATATTGAGCGCCTTTTCCTCCTCTCTCTCCTCTTCCTTTTTGAAGCTGTCCCAAATCATCTTGCCGCCGAGCAGCAACAGCAAGCCGAACGCTATCCAATGATCGTATGCGGTGATATATTCTTCGAAAGTGGACGCGACCGCCCATCCGATCAAGGGCATGACCGCCTGGAACACCCCGAAAAACAGCGCGATCACAACGGCATATTTCAAGATGAACTTCTTCATCTCCACGCCCTTGCACATCGCGACCGCGAATGCGTCCGCCGCGAGCCCCAGCCCGACCAGACATATCTCCAATATCGACATTTGCTCCTCCCGTCCGCTCTATAAAAAAATCACACATAGAACGAACCTATGTGTGAGTCTTGTCATTTAATATAAGCCACGCCGAAGCGAGTATGTTGACTTATAACGAGCGTCTCGCCGACTACTCCCTCACTCGCATAAAGGATAGCACATCGCCATCGGCGTGTCAACGGATTTCGTTATCTTTGCGCAACATTGCAAAATTCCCTCTTGAAAAACTCCGCCGCTCATTGTATAATAAAGGCGGAGGAAAAATTATGAAAAAATCCATCTTTATCGTCGTCGCGATCGTCGCGGCTTTGGCGATGCTGTCGCTGTTTTCCGCCTGCGGCGACGACGCGCCTTTGCCCACGAACGACCGCGAACTGCTCGCGTACAGGTCAGAGGGCGAATACACCGTCTGGTCTTTCAACATCCGCCTCAAAACAGCTTTCGAATACGGCACTCAATGGGATGAGCGCAAGGCGGACGTCGCCGAATACATCGACACGTCGGGCGCGGACGTACTGTGTCTGCAAGAGGTCACAAAGCCGCAATACGACGACCTCAAAGCGGCATTGAAGAATTATCAGATCATATGGTATCCGCGCGACGGAGGCAGCGACGCCGAAGGATTGGCGATCCTCTACTCCGCCGACTTCACCGCGACGAGCGAAGAGCGCTTTTGGCTGTCCGAAACGCCCGACGTTCAATCAAAGGGTTGGGGCGCGGCGTATCCGCGGATATGCGTGCACGCGACGCTCAAACACACGAGCGGCGACGTCCTCGACGTCTACAACGTCCATCTCGACCACATATCGGGCAATGCCCAAACCAACGGCATAAAGCTGGTCTTGGAGCGCGCGCTCGCCGCCGGCGGCAACGCGATCATAGCCGGCGACTTCAACGCCGACACCGAGAGCAAATGTTACGCGGCGATCTCCGGAACGTTCACGGACGCGGCGGACGCAGGCAACTCGCTGAGCGGTTACACCTACAACGACTGGGGCTTTTTCGATCACACCGGCGACTCGCCCATCGACCACATCTTTCTGTCCGAAAACCTCACCCCAAAGGTCTTCCGCGTACTTTACGACCACATCGACGGAGTCGACGGAAAGTACTATTCCGACCACTACGCGATAGGCGCGCGCTTTGCCGTCGCTTGACGAAAAAAGACAAGCGGCTTCGAATGTTCGAAGCCGCTTTTTTGGCGCCTGTGTGCGTTATTTGCGCTTTTTGAGTTCCTTGGGGATCTTCTTGCCTCTGAAATAGACCTCTTCGTCCCGCTCGTCGATCGGTCTCATCACCCTGCACGGCGATCCGACCGCGACGACGTTCGCGGGGATGTCGCGCGTGACCACGCTGCCCGCGCCTATGACCGTATTGTCCCCTATCGTCACGCCGGGGAGCACGATCGCGCCGGCGCCTATCCAGCAATTTTCGCCTATGCGTACCGGCGCGTTGTATTGCGCGCAGATCTCTTTGCGGAGCCTCGGACAAACCGAGTGCCCTGCGGTCGCTATCGTCACATTGGGACCGATCATCGTATGACTGCCGACATAGATGTGCGTGTCGTCGACAAGCGTCAGCGAAAAGTTGGCGTAGACGCTGTCGCCGAAGTGGACGTGTCTGCACGCCCAATTGGAATAGAGCGGCGGCTCGATGTAGCAATCCTTGCCGATGTCGCCGAACATCTCCTTCATCAACCGCTGTCTCTCCTCCTGCTGCGACGGACGGGTCGCGTTGAAGTCGTACAGCTTTTCGAGCAGCCGCTGCTGCTCGTCCACGAGGTCGCACGGCGAAGAGTCGTAGAGTTGTCCCGAGTGCAAAAGTCGTTTGCTGTCCATATTCACCTCAAAAAAAGGGACCGCGCCGCGGTCCCCCTGTTTTTTGTCATCTCAAATGGATTTGAGCAACGGTCCCAGCTTGGGGATAGCGCCGGGGATCCCGCCCAAGATGCGCATAAAACCCTTGAACGTGCTCCTGTCGTCGTTGAGGATGTCCAAAAGGCCGTTCGCCATCTTCTCGCTCATCACGCCCATCGACATCGCGATGAAGTTGCGGATGGGGATCTGGAGCGCCATCGCCTTCATCATGTTGGCTTGACCGGCGTTCTCGCCCTCTTTGGGCGCCTCGTCCTCGTCGCCGCCCATCATCTTCATGATCAGCTTGCAGAACTTCGCGCCCCACTTGGTGTGCTTGCAGTCGTCGAGGCAGTTGTAGATGTCGATCGGCTTGGTGAGATCCTGCTCTCTGACCGGCAGTTCGCCGTACAGCGCGCTCCACTCCTCGTCCGAGATGTTCTGCACGTCGGCGGTGTAGTAGGACGGAGCGGTCTTGCGATAGTCGGGGATCGCGGCGGTGCACTTGCTGTCGACAGTGAGCTTTTCGCTCAGTCTGATGTCGCGGCCGGACGCACCGACGAGGATCTCGAACTCTCCGCTCTCGACCTGCCAATCGCCGAGATCGACGTTGTAGAACGCGAACGCGCGCTTGCCTAGTTCGATCTCGACCGTCTTGGATTCGCCCGCTTTGAGGAAGACCTTGGCAAAACCTTTGAGCTCTTTCTCGGGGCGGAAGATCGTCGACTCGACGTCTTTGACATATACCTGCGCGACCTCCGCGCCGTCCGCATCGCCGGTATTGGTGATCTTGAACGAGACGGTCACCTTGCCGTCGTCGTCGATCTTCTTCGCCGACAATTTGATGTCGGAATACTCGAACGTCGTATAGGACAAGCCGAAGCCGAACGGGAACGCAACTTCCTTCTTTGCGGTGTCGTAGTAACGATAGCCGATGTAGACGCTCTCCTTGTGCTCGGACGCGATCTTGTTGCAATAGTTGCCCCAAGTGGGATTGTCCTCGACCGCAAGAGGATAGGTCTCCGCCGTCTTGCCGGACGGGTTGACCTCGCCTGCAATGATGCGTGCGACCGCGGTGCCGCCCGCCTCGCCGCCGAGCAGCGAATTGAGCAATCCCTTGACCGATTTGAGCCACGGCATCGCGATGACCGAACCGCCGGCGAGCACGACGACCGTGTTGGGGTTAGCCGCTGCGACCGCCTCGATCAGCGCGTTGTGGCAGCCGGGCATGTCGATCGACGTGCGGTCGTAACCTTCCGCCTCAAACTCTTCGGTGAGACCGGCAAAGACGATCGCGACGTCCGCCTTCTTCGCCTTTTCGACCGCCTCGGCGGTCAAGGCGTCATCCACCTTGTCCACGCCCTTGACGTAGCCTTGCGCATATTCCGCTTTGTAGCCGAGCGCGCACAGCGCGTCCCAAGCGTTATCCAGCTTGATCGCGTTGATAATGCTCGAACCGGCGCCCTGATAGCGCGGCTCCTTTGCGAGCTGACCTATGACGGCGATCGTCTTGTCCTTTGACACGGGCAAGATCTTGTCGTCGTTCTTCATCAAGATCATCGAACTTTCCGCCGCCTCTTGAGCGACCTTGTGGTTGCGCTCGTAGTCGCACTCATCCTTTGCGTTCTCGAGCGTCGCCTTGGATTTGAGCACGAGATCGACGATGCGGTCGACCACTTCGTCCAGCTCCTCCTGTTTGAGCGAGCCGTCGGCGATCGCCGCCTTGATCTTGGGCTGATTGTACTTGCCCGACGAGGGCATCTCGAGGTCGGTCCCCGCCTTGATGCCGGGCACCCTGTCCACGCTCGCGCCCCAGTCGGTGACAACGAGACCTTGGAAGCCCCATTCGTCGCGCAGCACCTTCTTTTGCAGCCACTCGTTCTGCGAGCAATACTCGCCGTTGAGGCGGTTGTACGCGTTCATGATCGTCCACGGCTGAGCCTCTTTGACCGCGATCTCATATTGAGTGAGATAGACTTCGCGCAGCGTGCGCTCGTCGGCGCACTCGTTGACGATCATGCGGAACGCCTCCTGCGAGTTGACCGCGAAGTGTTTGAGCGACGTGCCGACGCCCTTGGACTGAACGCCGTTTATGAATGCTGCGGCGCACTTGCCCGCAAGATAGGGGTCTTCGGAGTAGTACTCGAAGTTGCGGCCGCACAGCGGCGAACGCTTGATGTTGGCACCGGGACCGAGCAGCACGGATACCTTTTCTCGAATGCACTCGTCCGCGATCGCGCTGCCCATCTTGAACGCGACCTCGGGATCCCACGAGCAGGCGACCGTCGCCGCCGGAGGCATGCAGGTCGCAGGCACGGAGTTGCCGAGCGGAGCGCTCTTTTTCTTTTTGTCCTTCTTGTCTTTTTTGTCGTTCTTCTTGCGCAGACCGTGAGGTCCGTCAGTCAGCATGATCGACGGCAAACCGTACTTTTCGAACGGCTTCGTGGTCCAATAATCTTTGCCGCAGACGATGTCCGCCTTTTCGTCCAAAGTCATCTGGGAGACGATTTCGGGATGCTTCATTCTTTTCCACCTCGCCCTTTGGGGCATTTGATTTTATGGATTTATTATAACACGCGCGGAGACGTTCTGTCCATAAAATAAAAAGGGTGTGCGCGTTTACGCATACCCTTTTTGTCCATAAATTTTACCGATATTTTACATTGCACGCGCAAAGGCTCGCGCACGCGGCGAACAGCGCCGCCGCGAGCATTGCCGCAAAAGTTTTTTCATGGTCCTTGCCCTGTCGCTATTTTCCGTTGTTTGCGGACCGTTCGCTCTGTTTGAGACTGAGCCGGACGAGTCTGTCCTTGCTCGCCATCTGTGTGATCACGTCCTTGACGCACCTGTCGAGGTCGCTGCCCTCGGAGTAGTCGGCTTTGAACACGAAATCGACCCTGCCCTCGCCGATCAGCCGCTCGCACACCTGCGGTTTGCGGCCGGAATAGACGCCGATCGAACAGCCGCCGCCCACCTTGACCAATTTCATGCACGGGATGTCGGTCACTCCGTCCCCGAAGTAGATCATATTGCGGAATGGCACGGGCCGCTCGTTTTCGGGCACATATTGATTGATCGTGCGGTCGTCCCACAGTTCCAGAGCCTGCTTGTTGATGCGGTAGAGGAATTGAGTTTTGCCCGTAAAGTTGACCGCGACCGCAGGCCATACCGCCGCGCCGTTCTCGTCATAGTGGAATTCGCACGCATATATGCGCTTGAACTCATCGGCGATCGCCGTCCCCTCGATGATCTCTTTGAGCCCCGAAGAGATGATGTAGTGTTCGATCTGCACGCCCTGTGACTTGCCGTACTCGTTGATCCGCGCAAACCACTCGATCACACCCGGGAAGAACTCCACGCTTTTGCCGAATTGCACAAAGTTCTCGCGGCGCACCGGCCTCTCCGCCGCCTTCGACGCGCGCAATATCTGATACATATACGCGAGCACGCGGTCCATCGGCGCATCGGGATTTTCGGCAAGCTCGGTCGCCTTGTTCCAAAACGCGTCCTTTTTGACCCCGAGGTTGGGGATGAGCTCGTAATTCTGCATATCGGTCGTGCACAACGTCTTGTCGAAGTCGTACATCAATGCGATCGTGGGGATCTTGTTCTTTTTCATATTCCTCCGAAAAGCGCACCCCGAAAGGTGCGCCTTGCCATGTTCGGTTACTTGTCCTCGGGCGGAGCGTCGTCCTTGACCTCTCCCGACCCGTCGTCGACGACTTCGGGCGCGTTCGGCGCGTCGGTATTCATATCGGCGGCGTCGTTACCGTTTGCGGCTTCGCCGCCTTCGCCCGTCGCACCGAGAGCGGCTTGCTCCATCGCGATCTCCGCCTCGACGTTCTCAGCGATGCCGACCGCCTCAGCCTCTTCCTGTTCGTTGCCCTGCGCAAGACCGCGCTCACGCAATTGACGCACGACCTCGGCGTGCTCCTTCTTGCCCAGCTTGTAGAAGAGGAGCGTGATGAACATCAACGCCGCGGACACAGCCGAGACGATGAACGCTACGTTGTAGTAGTTGAGCGCGCTCTCGACGGTGGCGGCGTCGGGCGCCCAAAACTCATCTTCGGCAATCGTGCCGGGCTTGACAAGGTTGGAGGACTGATAGCCCATCGCGTCCTTGACATAAGCCATCACGACGATGCCGATGTTGGTGAACACGAGTACGAGCGCATAGAGGAACGTCTGAATGAAGCCCTCGAGACGCTTGCCCGTCTTGAGCTGTTGATAGTCGGACAGCTGCGCCATCATCAGCGGCTGCAGCGACGCGATCGCGTTGAACAGCGAGATGAACCGCAGAAGAGTGATCACGACGACGCTCCAAGTGCCCTGCGGAATGTTCTCTATGCCGATGCTGCCGAGGATGAGATAGCCCACCGTGTTGCAGCCTGCCCAGAACATCAAGATCGTGCGGCTGTTGAATTTGCGCGTCATCAACGGCAGCAAGATCATGTTCGGCGTCGCGGCAAAGCCGGTGATCATCGTGAGACCGCCGAAGATCGCAAGACCCGTGACGACGTCGACCTCCCCGAGCTCGGTGACCGCATATCTCAATCTGCCGATATACTCCGCGTCGATCTCGACGACCGTACGGCAGCAACCGAGAATGAGCGCGAGCGTCAAGACCATCAGCGGCTTGTTTTTGACGACCATCTTCAAGCCCTCGATCAAGCCGACCTTTTCCTTGTTTTCGTTGGTGACGATCAGCCTCTCCTTGACCTTGAACAGGCACATGACGAGCGCAAGTCCGACCGCCGCATAGACAAAGCCGAGGATGCGATACGCCATATACTCTTTACCCAAATTGGTAAAGTAGCTCTTGATGACGTTGCCGAGCACGTTCATGACAGTCGGCGAGAAGCCTATGACAAGACCTATCGGCGACCAAATGTCCGCACGTTCCTGTTGATTGGGCGTGACGACGCCGGGCAGCATATAGTAGGTGTTTTGGAAGAGGTTCCAAAGGATGAGCGTCGGGATGCAGGTGCAGTACGCATATATGACGCGATTCCGCTCCGCGGCAAATTGCGGCTGCCATGTCGACAAGATCGCAAACACCGCGAGGATGGGCGCAAGGATCAATATGAACGGCTTATATCTGCCGAACCTGGTGTTGGTGTTCTGCAACAGCTTGCTGAAAAACGGCTGGATGATGAGTCCCAGCACGCTGGCGATCAAACATATCCACGCACCGTGGATGACGTTGAAGTTGTAGATCGTCGGGATCTGCGTCGCGGTGATGAGACCGGACACGACTGTGACGACCGTGCTCATACCGAACGCACTTCCGGCAAAGCAGGCTATCTCTTTGAGATTGAGATATCTGCCTTTCGGCGGCGTTTTCCAAAATACTTTGAGTGTCTTGGGAAGTTCTTTGATCTTTTCTTTGAGTGTGGGCTTGGCGTCGTTGTTTTCGCTCATAATCTCTCCCTTTTTGCGCCTTGGCGCATTTTCTTTAATAAAAGTTTAACACGCTCTCGCCCGATAGTCAACAGATATGCCGGCAGATATTTTCTTTATTTCGCAAATTTCCGCTTCCGCGAATTTGCCTCCCCGCAGCTCAGATCCGCCGCGGCGGGAGAAGGACACTTCGCCCTTGCGCCGACCGCCACTCCGCCCCGAAACGCTTCTGCCTGCCGGTTATTTTTTGGTGCCCGTGTCGATTTTATCCATTTTTTTGTCTGTTGCCGAGCCGACGGACTTCGACAGCTCTTTGCAACAGGCGGACACGCTCTTCTTTTCGTTTGAAGCGGCAGCTCCCGACAATATCCGTCAAATAAAAATAAAACTTTGAAAAAAAGTTGCCTTTCTTTACCGACGCGTGTTAGAATAGGTGCAGTACCGCTACGAGGGAGATTATGGCAAGCACAATCAAACGCAAGATCAACGAAGGCATTACCCAAGTCAAAAACGCCGCCTCTTTCATCATCACGGACGTCACCTCGCACTGGAGCAAACCCGGCAAGGGCAATTACGTCTCGTACAAGGAGATCCTCAACTACTCCATCGGTGGAATGGGTCAGAACATGCTCATATATCTGCTCGGATATATGGCTCTCGGCGTCACCAACACGCTGTTTGCATCGACCATCGGCATACGCCCGATGCACTTGCAGAATATGCTCACCGTGCAGACGATCCTCAACATCGTCTTTCAGATCATACGCGGCAAGATCGTCGACAACACCAACACGCGATGGGGCAGGTTCCGACCATATCTGGCGATAATGGGCGCGCCGCTTGCGATCATCAGCGTCATTTTCGTCTTTTTGCCGTTCGAATCGATGTCGTACAGCGACAAATACACGGCTGTGTTCGTGTTCGCGATCGCGATATCGATAGGTCAGCCGCTCTATCAAACGGCATATACCAACCTCGGCAGCGTCATCTCTCCCAGCACCGCCGAACGCTCGAAGGTGCTCGCCATCAGTTCTCTGATCTATTCGTTCGCGCCGACCATCTATCAGCTTTTCGTCCCGATATTCTCCAACCTGACCGGCGGATTCACCGACATCAGGACATACAAATTCATCGTCGTACCGATCGGTATCCTCGGCGTATTCCTCAGCTTCTTCGCATTCTTCGGATGCAAGGAGCGCATCGTCTCGTCCAAGCACTTCGTCAAAAAGGTCAGCATCATCGGCGGCTGCGTCGCCGTGTGGCGCAACAAGTACTGGTGGCTGAGGACCATCTCCACCTGGTTCAACTTCCTCGAAGGCGCATATCTCGTGCTGTTCGGCTGGATCTACATATACGGTACGCAGGATATGAACGTGTACGGGATCCTGCAGACGGTGCTTTCGATCGCGTCGGGGCTTTCGATGTTCGCGACGCCGTTCTTCCTCAAATGGCTGGGCAACAAGGGCATACTGCTCTTCCACAACGTGCTCAACATCGTTTTCATCGGTTGTATGCTCGCGTGCTACGAGATCCCTCTTTTGTACTTCCTCTTCCTGTGGATCAACACCTTCATCAACCAGCTGCAGCTCGTCTACAACCCGGTGCTCAACGCCGAGGTCAAGGACTCGATACAGTGGCAGTCGGGCAAGCGCGTCGACTATATGCTCGAAGTCGCTGCGCTGATCGGAACGCCGGTCACGATCCTCACGGGCTATTTCCTGCCGTACATCTACGAGTCCTACGGCCTCACCGTCAACTATGACGTGCTGTACGACCCGAGCGTACGCAACAGTCTTTTCTATATGCTGTGCGCGCTGTCCATACTCGGCGCCGCACTCAACCTCGCGCCCTATTTCCTCTACAATCTGTCGCGCGAGAAGCACAGCATGATCGTACTCGCGCTCAAATACCGCGCGGCAAACACCGACTACCGCACCGGCGATCTCACTCCGCATCAGGTCAAAGATCTCGTCGAGAGCTACAACTATATGGTCGAACGCCGCGACGCCGCGCAGCCCGACATCAAGGAAAAGAAGGAAGAGATGAAAGCTGCAAAGGCTGTGTTCAAGACCGCGCAGAAGGAATACGAGGCGCTTTACGAGCGCATCGAAAAGGATACTCCCAAGGGCGAAGAGGTCGTCAAGACGGACGAACTGCTCGCGCTCGAAGAGATCTATCATCAGCAGAAACAGGCATACAAAGACGCTCGTTTCGCCTATAAGGACGCGTGCAAACTCAAACGCGACAAAGAGGCTATCGAAGAATTCATCGTTCCCGAGATCGGCAAGTGGGACACCCCCAAGATGCAGGTCAAACTCGCTCTGTCGCGGGCGGTCGTCGCGATCGAAAAAAACGACGTCGTCTCCACTCCCCTCGACCTGTCCGGCGTTCAGGTCCCCGATCTGACCGAATGGGCGGCGGCGCTCGCCGAAAAGAAGCGCGCCGCTAAACAGGCTAAACTCGACAGGCGCGGCAAGGGCGAGACCGCTCCCGACATGACCGAGTGGGCGCAGAAAAAAGCGGCGCGGATGACCAAGTCGCTCGAAGCGCTGATCAAACGCACCGCTTTGCGTTACCGCATCATGCAGAAGTTGTCCAAACTCTTCTTCCCCGAAGGGCTCGTGTGCGATTACGAGGAGGCGTACAGGAAAGAACTCGAGGTCGTCTGCACCACGAAGGAAGAAAAGAAGGCGCAGAACAAGCGCATCCGCGCCGCGCAGTTCAAATACAACAGATTCGCTTCGGCGTACAAGCTGTATATCGAAAGCGAACAGGTCATCCTTGACTACGACGACCGCAACAACTTCTTCGACCACATCCTCGGCATGTACGACGAGTGCGTCGCCGAAGCCGCCCGCATCGACCGCGAGGCGGAAGAAAAAGCCCGCGCCGAAAAAGCGGCGAAAGACGCCGAGATCGCCGAAATCAAGCTTGAGCGCCGCATCCGCAAGGACGCGAAAAAGGACGCGAAGGCGCACGGCGCGGCTTTCGACGAGGCATATCTCGAAAAGTTCAAGCAAGAACACGCGGACGACTACGCTGCGCCGACCACCGCTGCCGACGAGTCTGCGGACGGCGCGCCGCCGTGCGATATCGGCGCGGACGACGCTTTGCAGGACGCAGGACAGACGTCCGACGACGCATCCGACGCAAAAAAGGAGGGCTCCGACAATGAAGACTAAAAAACTTATTTGCATCGTTTCGGTCACGGTCATAATGCTCGCGATCGCCGCTACGGCGATGACGGGCTGCACCACCAAGCTCTCGGGCGACGAAGCGTACGACATCCTTATGGAAGCTCTCGATCTGTCGCTGACGGGCGATATGTACGGTCCCGCCTATGACCCCGAGACGAGCGAGACCAACGGATACATCTTCGCCTACAAAGAGGCGGTCCGTTCGGGCGACGTCATCACCAACACCAACGTCAACGTCCACTGCGACCAAGACGCGTCTTACAACCTTCATGTCGACGAGGACCTTATGGTCGACCTCTATCAGGAGACATGGAACGTCAACGCCGTCACCGGCGGCGCCGGATCGAAGATAGGCGATTTCGGTTTCATCGTCGGTCCCTACCCCAACGCCGATTCGAACGTCGAGAGGATCTACTACACCGAGAACAGTTCCGACGGCAGCGGCAAATACGGCAATGTCAAGGTATATGACGAGATGACCGCCGAGGACTTCATCGCGAGCGAGTACTTCCGCAGATACAGCCTTGCGGCGCGCCTCGAAGAACTGCGGCAAATGCCGCGCGACGCCTTCGTCTTCGATGAAGACGCCGACAACATCTATCAGCAGATCAACCTTGTCAAGATCACATTCAAGGTCACTCAAACCTATCTCGACAAATATGCCGAGACGACGGGCAGGCAGTCCATATTCGCAGGCAGCTCCTATGCGGAGATAGAGCTGACATTCGGCAGGTTCAGCAACATCTACGTCTATCGCCAGGAAAATCTCGGCGGCAGCTTCTTCAACCTGCCGCAGGAGATCTACAGTCTGCAAGTCACCTACCTTGGCAAAAACGTCGCTTTCCCCGGCGGACATGACGGCAAGAACGACAACGGCAGCCTTATCTACCCTTTCAGCGACGGACTTTTGGAAAGGACGGACCTCGCGTTCGCGAAGGCAGTTGTTTGACGGGACACCCTTTCAGTTCCGCGCTCCCTTTGGGGCGCGGACTTTTTCACCGCTTTGGACTGATCTTTTGCAATCTTTTACGCCGTCTGTCGCTTGCATACTGGCAGCGCTCCGCTTTTGAGAGGGCAACATTGCGCTTGTCCGCTCAATCGGCTAACGCCTCATATACGCGGGCGCAATGTTTCCCTCTCAATACTCACCCTTCACGGGACGAGCGCTCGCTCACCGCTCGCGGTCCCGTAAGGTGAAGTCCCCGAAGAGCGCGGTCATTCGGGGACTTCGTTATTGTATCTCGCCCAAGCGCGGTTGGGCGAGATGTTGTCGTAACCTTATACACGAAAAGCAGCTTCTCATTTTATCTTTTGGCATGCGGATAATGTTATGATATACAACTATGCTGCCTCCACGAGGCATCAAAATCTTTGCAAAATCTCTCGCCCAAAGCTACTTGGTTCTATCTGACAAATTAGTCTGCTTCGATCTGTGATTAAGTGGTGTGGCGGCGAAATGGTTCCCCGGGGTACCCCCTTCCCACGCGGCATTTTCTGTTCCGCGCGACGCGAAGTGCAACCTTGTCAATAAAAAGCAACTTTTCGTTTTGACTGTTGGCAAGCGGATAACGTTATGATACTCAACTCTGCCGCCTCCACGAGGCCGCTAAAATCGACACTGAAAATCGCGGTGGACGTGATCCGAAACAATTCGAAAAAGCAAAAAAAATATGAACCCATCCCTTGACAGCTTGCAACGAAAAATAATTGCGCTGATCTCAAATTAAATTTGATGTAATTTTTGTCAAGAGTCTGTGTATGACTTTTTAATATTTTTTGCGAACGACTTTTGCCGGAGATCGCTCGCCGTCTTTTGTTTGGTTCGCGGCGTCAAATGAAATACAGCATCCCGAGCGCCGCCGAGAGAAGTATCGTCGCGATGGGCGGCATTGACCGCTTGCGAATGACCTTGTAGAGCACGGTGCATATCACGAGCGTGACCAAGATCGCCAGCGCGATCCAATCAAAGCTGCCGACCGCGTCAAAGTCGTTGTATTGCGCATAGAGGCAATAGACGATCATCAACAGACCGGTCGAGAGTATCAACCCCAAGATGACGGGCGTTATGCTTGCGAACGCGGATTTGACGTAGCGGTTTTTGGCAAACGTCTTGAACACCGCCGCAATGACGATGATGATCAAAAACGCCGGTAAAACTATGCCTATCGTTGCCACCAGCGAGCCAAAAAAGCCCGCTTGATCGGAACCTACAAAGGTCGCGATGTTGACCGCGATCGGTCCCGGCGTCGACTCCGCGATCGCGATATAGCTCATCAATCTCTCGGCGTCTATCCAGCCGCGCGAGGTCATCTCCTGCTGTATCAGCGAGATCATTCCGTAGCCGCCGCCGAACGACACGACCCCGATCTTGAGGAAGACGAGGAAGAGTTCAAGATAGATGCTCATCTTTGCCCTCCTCTTTGCCCTCTTCGGGCGCGTTTTCGCGATACATGTCGCCGTTTTCGCCGTCACCGACAGCATTTTGAGCGTCTTTTCCCCGCGCCTGTTCGGCGTCCTCGGTCACTCCTATCGCCCTTTTCAATTGTTCGCCGTCCGCCTCGTTGGGGTCCTTGACCGCGACGGCATAGGGCAAGCCCTTCTTCTTGCTGCGGATATCCGACGCCGCCTGCAAGACGAGTCCCAGCACTCCGCCCGCCAAGATGAGCCAGATCGTCGAGATGTCGAGGCTCAAGATGTCGATCAGCGACGCCGCCGCGAACGCAAAACAGAACACCGCCCAAAAGAGCCCGTTCTTTTTCGCCTTTTTTAGCATGTTGAAGCCGGCGGTCGCGATCATGACCGCGACTCCGACGTTGATGCCCTTGAACGCATACGCGACCGCGGTCAGCGCCATGAAGCGGTCATAAAATATCGATATCAGATAGATGATGACAAAGGACGGGATGCAGACCGCCAGCGTCGCGAAAAACGACCCGACGACCCCCATGATCTTGTACCCGACAAACGTCGCGCAATTGATCGCAACCGGTCCCGGCGTAGATTCGGCGATCGTGATGATCTCGTAAAGCTCGACCTCGTTGATCCACTTGCGGCGAAACACATATTCGCGCTCGATAAGCGGTATCATCGCGTAGCCGCCGCCGAACGTGAACAGCCCTATCTTGAAATAGGACAAAAAGAGGCCGAGCAAAAGCTTGCACTTTTGCCCGGTTGTCATGCCCGAAGAAAACTTATCTCTTGTCGAGCGGCTCATATTTGCGTATCTCGACAATGTCTTGATAGGCGGGGCGGATGATCTTGTCCGCGTTGATCAGCTCTTCGAGACGGTGCGCCGACCAGCCGACTATGCGCGCCATCGCGAACATCGGGGTGTAAAGCTCCATCGGAATGCCCAGCATGTTGTAGACAAATCCGCTGTAAAAGTCGACGTTGGCGCTGACGCCCTTGTAGATCGCCCTCTCGGACGCGATCGCCTTGGTCGCAAGCCGCTCGACGCGCTCGTAAAAGTCGTAGAGTTTCGACTTGCCCTTCGATTGAGACAGCCTCTTGATGAACTCCTTGAACACCTGCGCGCGCGGGTCGGACAGCGAATAGACCGCGTGCCCCATGCCGTAGATCAACCCCTTGTGGTCGAACGTCTCCTTGCGCAAAATTTTGAGCAAATAGGCGTATATTTCGTCCTCGTCTTTGAGGTCGTGCACGTTCTCGCGGATGTTGCGCATCATCTGCACGACCTTGATGTTGGCGCCGCCGTGCTTGGGACCCTTGAGGGACGCGAGCGCCGCCGAGATCGCCGAATAGGTGTCCGTCCCCGACGAGGTGACCACGCGCGTGGTGAACGTCGAGTTGTTGCCGCCGCCGTGCTCCATATGAAGTATCAGCGCAAGGTCGAGCACGCTCGCCTCGAGCGGCGTAAAGCTCTTGTCCGGACGAAGCATGCGCAAAAAGTTCTCCGCCGTCGAGAGGTCGGGATCGGGGTGGTGTATGTAAAGGCTGTCGTCGTTGATGAAGTGGTTGTACGCGTGATAGCCGTAGACAGCCAGCATCGGGAACACGCTCACCAGCCAAAGGCATTGGCGTATCACGTTGTTGACGCCTATGTCGTCAAACTTCTTGTCATAGCTCGCAAGCGTGAGCACGCTGCGTTGCAGACTCATCATCATATCCTTGCTCGGCGCTTTGAGAATGACGTCCTTGGTGAAATTGCGCGGCAATTTGCGCATCTCGGCAAGCAGCGTCTTGAACTCTTCCAGCTGTTTTTTGTCGGGCAGTTCGCCCAAGATCAACAGATACGCGATCTCTTCAAACCCGAACCTGTCGTCTTTGATCAGCCCGTTCACAAGGTCGTTGATGCTGTATCCGCGATAGTAAAGCTCGCCGTCGCAAGGGATATGCTTGCCCTCGGCGTCCTCCTTGTAGGACACGATCTTGGAGATGTTGGTGATGCCGGCGACGACGCCCTGCCCCGACTTGTCGCGCAAGCCGCGCTTGACGTGGTACTTCTCGTACAGCGAGGTGTCGAGCGCATAGTCGCGCCTGCAGATCTCCTCATACTTGTTTATGACGCTCTTTCCGTCTATCATGGTTGCCTCCTCATTCTTCTTCGTCGAAGACGACGGCTTCGTCCGCAGTCGACGAGACCGCATTGACGACCGCCCTCTCGACCGCTTTGACCGCCGCAGTCTGCAACAGCGCAAAGTTGACGACGGGCATCCTGCCCGCGGACAGCGCGAACATCGTGTCCCCGTCGTAGTCGGTGTGCACCGGATATATCGTCCTCGCGAGCCCGTTGTGCGCGGCGGACGCGAGTTTGTTGGTCTGAACCTTGTTCAGCTTGGCGTTGGTAATCACGCAGCCGATCGTCGTGTTGCCCATCAGGAATTTGAAATATTCCCCGTCAAGCAACTTCTTTTCCGCAAACGCAAAGCTGCCGTCCGTATTTTTGCACCCCGCGACGATCTCTCCCTTTTCGGGGTCGAACACATCGCCCAGCGCGTTGACCGCCACGACCGCGGTCACATATGCGCCGGCGATCTTCTCGGTCGCTGCGCCTATGCCGCTCTTGCAGCAATACTTCATCCCGCGCAGCTTGCCCACGGTCGCGCCCTTGCCCACGCCCACGCTGCCGAAGACGGGTTTTTCGCTCAAAGCCCTCTCGCACGCCTCGTATCCGAGCGCGATGTCGGGATAGTGCAATTCCTTTTCGTTGAGATCGAAGATGACCGCCGCCGGCACGATCGGGACGACCTTGCCCGACACCTTGAAGCCGTATCCTCTCTCTGAGAGCCACTTCATCACGCCGCAGGCGCTCTCCAGCCCGTACGCCGAACCTCCGGTCAACACGATCGCGTTGACGCTCTCCGCCGCCTTTTCGGGACGGAGCAAGTCGGTCTCGCGCGTGCCGGGACCGCCTCCGCGCACGTCGACGCCGCCCATGCACCCCTTGGGGCACAAGATCGCGGTCACGCCGTTGTGGCCGTTGTCGGCATGCCCTATCTTTATGCACCCCGGCAGTCTGACCTCGCTCACAGCTTTTTCAACACCTCGCCGACCAGCTTCATATCGCATTTGCCGGCATATTCGCTCTTGAAATGCTTCATCACCGCGCCTATGCTCTTGTCGGGCAAAGCCTCGATGACGCTCTTGATCTCGTCCTCGCTCATCATCGCCGGGATAAAGCGCTTGACCGCCTCGACCTGCCTGTCAAGCTCGGCGACCTTCTCGGGACGGTTCGCCTTGACAAAGCCGTCGCGCTCGTCGTACAATTCCTTTTCCGTCTTTTGTAAAATTCCCACAACGTCCGCCTCGGTCAATTCGCCGCCCTTGGCGCGCTTTTCGATGCCGGCGAGCATGATCTTGTTCAGCACAACGCTGTAAACGCCGGACACGACCTTGTCGTGCTGTTTCATTGCCTCTATTCTTGCCGCCTTGATGTCCTGTTCCAACATAAAATGCTCCTTTCAATGCCCCGAAACGAGGCACTTCATTCAAAACGCTTACATACTATTATACACATTTGAGCAAAAAAGTCAAGCATTGCTTTTTCCGCCCCTCGGCGCGCCGCATTCGTTCGGCGACAACAAAATGACGACCTCTTTCGAAGTCGTCCCTTGTACATTTGGTAGCGGCGATCGGATTCGAACCAATGACCTGCCGGGTATGAACCGGCCGCTATAACCAACTAAGCTACGCCGCCATAATGGTTGCGGGGGAAGGATTCGAACCTACGACCTTCGGGTTATGAGCCCGACGAGCTGCCACTGCTCCACCCCGCGACGTTTTCACCGCCTTTGCGGATGCTGTATCATTATACGGCTTTGAGCGCGTTTTGTCAACAATTTTTCGCAACTTTTATTATTGCCGAAATTTCACAATTGTTTTCATTCGTCCGGCGCATGCAAAATGCCGTTTCGCATGCGGCTGTCTCGCTCTTGCATGACGCGATCATTTTTCGTACCCGTGTGCGTTATCTTAATTTATTTGACCGAGCTTGAACTTGAGATAGCCCTCTTGATTGTCGCTTTCGCTGACGGTGATCTCCGCCGCTCCGAGGAAGTCCATCACCTCGCACATCAACAATGCCGCGCCGACTACGACGTCCTTGCGCTTGGGCGGAAGCCCGACAATCTTCTCTCTTTCGTCCATAGGCACGGAATGTATCTTCATCGCGATCTCTTCCACTCTCGCCCTTGTCAGCACGGCTCCGTGTACGCGCGTCGTGTCGTAGACCTTCATCGCCTTGTCGACCGAGACGAGCGTCGAACCGGTGCCGCCGATCGAGATCAATTTGTCGAACGTCGGCACTGCGCCGTATTGCTTCACCGTGCTTGCCGCAAGCGACTTGATCGCGGCGATGTCCTCTCCGCACAGGTCGCGGATTCGCACGCTGCCGATGTGAAGGCTCTTGCCGTATTCAAGTCCGCACTCGTCTCCGACCGCCAATTCGGTCGACGCGCCGCCGATGTCGAGCACCGCCTGCCTTCCGCCCGAATACGCGCCCAAAAAGCCGAGCTTCGCCTCGTCGCCGCCCGGCAGCACGTCCACTTTGACCCCGTCGCGGGCGCAACGCGCAACAAACTCCGCTCCGTTTGACGCACTGCGCACAGCCTCTGTCGCAAATGCGTAGACGACGTCGCACTTCTCCGCCTTTGCCTCGCTTACAAAGTTTGCGACGGCGCGGGCAGTCCTCTCGATCGCGTCGGCGCTCAATGCGCCGCTCAAACTCAACCCCTCGGAAAGCCTTGTGGACTCCAGCCTTTTGCCGAGGGTAATTGCGCCGTCGCTCAACATGAGCCGCACGCTGTTGGAACCGATATCTATGACCGCGTATTTCATGCCCATATTATAACACCGCGCCGCCGCTCTCCGCAAGCCGCAAAAGCGCTCCGCGCGCTCAAAACAAAAAAATTCATCCAAACGTTTGACAAAACGCGCAAATTATATTATATTGAGTAAGCAATTGAATACGGCTCCATGGTCAAGCGGTTAAGACACCACCCTTTCACGGTGGTAACAGGGGTTCGATTCCCCTTGGAGTCACCATACCGGGTCTTTTGACTCGGTATTTTTTTTGGGGAATCGTCCCCCTGTTATGCGTATTGCTTTGCAATCCGCGACAGGCTTTTTCTGTTCCGCGCTCGCTTTGCGGCGCGGCTCAGTTCACGTCTTGGGCGGCTTGTTTGCGCGCTTTTGCGTTTCAGAGAACGCCCGCGTACCATTGAGGTACAGCGGACAACCTCTTCACCGCAAAATCATCGCAAGTCGCTCGCCCAATACTCCGTGGTTCTGTTTATCCAATCGGTTCTTTTCTAACCTTAATCATGCGGTTTTGCCGTCGTTGTTTGTCGGTGCTCGCAGTTGCAATGCTCCTTGCCTGCCTGTCAACAAACTAAGCCCCAAAATAGACCGCGCCGCGTGTATGTGGACAAGCCGACATAAAAATATCCGACGGCGTTTTGCCGTCGGAATTTTTTGTCGGTGCTCGCAGTTGAGGCGAGCGTATTTTGCGCAGGGGCGAACCATCGACCGCGAAGGTCAATACCCTTGGGTCTTAGCGAGCGGCGGGGTGAAGCCCCTGCGTAAAAGACGCCGCCTCAACCTTGTCCACATGCGCGCGGCGCGGTCACCAAAAACGATTCAAGCATGCTGTACCGCTTCGCCGTGTAGTTGTTTTTGACCATCTTTTCGAGGTTGTCGGACGAGCCGATGAGCACTGCCATCTCTTTGGCGCGGGTGACGGCGGTATAGAGCAGGTTGCGCGTGAGGATCATATAGTTACCGCTCATGAGCGCGATGATGACGACGGGGAACTCCGAGCCCTGCGACTTGTGCACGCTGATCGCGTAGGCGAGGGTGAGGTCGTCGAAGTCGCCCTGCATATATTTGACGCGTTTGCCGTCGTCGAAGAGGATGGTCATGGACGGGGCGAGGGGGTCGATCTGTTCGATGCGGCCGATGTCTCCGTTGAACACGCCCGAGCCGGCTCCGCCCTCCTCGTCCGTCCATTCGAGGTCGTAGTTGTTGACGGTGTGCATGACCTTGTCGCCCGTGCGGAAGGTGTGCATGCCGACTTTAAGTTCCGCTTTGCCGCGAGCGGCGGGGTTGAGCGCCTCTTGCAGGGTGTCGTTCATATTCTCCACGCCGATCACTCCCTTTTTCATCGGGCAAAGCACCTGGATGTCCATCGGCTTGACTGCCGCGTACGACGGGATGCGGCGTGTGACCATATCGGTGACCGTCGCGAGGATGTCCTCGGGGTCGGACTTGTTGTCAAAGAAAAAGTCGCGGCTGCGATTATTGATGACGGGCATCTTGCCGGCGTTGATGCGATGGGCGTTCTCGACGATGAGACTGTCGTCGCTTTGGCGGTATATCTGCGTGAGATAGCTGACCGGGACGATCCCGCTCGCGATCATGTCGGCGAGCACGTTGCCCGCGCCGACGGACGGCAGCTGGTCCTTGTCGCCGACCATGATCAATCTGCCGCCGAACTTGATCGCCTTGATGAGCGCGTTGAACACATAGTCGTCGCACATGCTGACCTCGTCGACTATGATGACGTCCTCTTGAAGTTTGGAGGACTCGTTGAACATGAACTTGCCCTTGCCGTCCGAAAAGTCGAGGTCGAGCAGGCGGTGTATCGTCTTAGCCTCCACGCCGGTGGTCTCGGTGAGGCGCTTTGCCGCCCTGCCCGTCGGCGCGCACAGGCAGACGGTATAGTTGCGGCTGCGCAGCAGATGTATGATGCACTTGACGATCGTGGTCTTGCCGGTGCCGGGGCCGCCGGTGATGATGTTGACGCCCTTCATCAAACAGCTGCGGACCGCCTCCGCTTGAGATGGGTGAAGTTTGATCTTGTTGAGCTTTTCGTAGAGGGCGATCTCTTCGTCGGCGTCGAGCGGCAGACTGTCTGTGTTGTCGAGCATCGCCCTGACGTAGGTCGCGATCGACTTTTCGCACACATAGTTGCCGGCGAGCATGTCGACGGTCTCGCCGTCCTTTTCCAGCCTGACGATCTTGCCGGTGACCTCGCAGTCCTCGATCATATCGCGGATCAACGTCTCCGCGTCGAGCGCGTCGAGGCGCAGCAGCGAATCGACCTCGGCGACAAGCTTGTCCTCGGGAAGGTAGGTGTCGCCGTTCTTGTTCGCCGCCTCTTTGAGGACGTGGACGACCGCGGCGGCGACTCGAAAGCGGCTGTCGGGCGCGACGCCGATCTGAGTCGCGATCTTGTCCGCGGTCAAAAAACCGACGCCGTCGATGTCGTCGACCAGCTTGTAGGGATTGGTCTCGACGATCTTTGCGGTGGACTTGTCGTACGCCTTGAATATCTTGATCGCGAGGTTGAGCGTGACGCCGTAGTTTTGGAGATAGACGATCGTGTCCTGCATCTCTTTGAGCGAGAGCATGGACTCTTGGATCGCGAGCGCCTTTTTGAGCGAGATGCCCTTGATCTCGGCAAGGCGCGCGGGCTGATGCTCGATGACGTCGAGCGACTTGGAGCCGAACTTCTCGACGATCGCATATGCGGTCACCTCGCCGACGCCTTTGAACAATCCGCTTGACAGATACTTGAAGATCGCCTCGGTCGACGTGGGCGGCAGCACCTTGACGGACGTCACCGAGAACTGCTCGCCGTAGCGGCTGTTCTTGACCCAATTGCCGTCCATCTCGAGCGTCTCGCCCTCTGTGATCGGCGGGAAGACCCCGACCGCGGTGAACGGCAGCACGTCCCCCTGCATGTAGAGGACGCAATAGCCGTTGTCGGCGTTCCTGAAAATGATCTCAAGCACTGTACCTTTCATCGTAGAACATTATAAAACAAAGCGGGCGCAGAGGCAATCGTTTTGAGACGCATCGTCATCTGCGCATTGAAAACGATTTCGGCACGGTTTCAAAAAACCGCGTTTTATCGACACGGGCACCTAAATTTTCGGATATTCTGTGCGCGCGTGTTTTTCGAGCGAGTCGAGATATCTCGCGACATAGAACTTTGCCATCGCGAGGTTTTGTTCCGACCAATTGCCGCACTCGGACGGCTTTGCGCCGGGGATCTCCCCTTCAAAGCCCAGTACGAAGCGGCACATGTCCTCGACGAGCGGCAGCACGTCTTTTGCGGTCAAGTCGCCGAACATGAGCAGATAAAACCCCGTCCTGCAACCCATCGGCCCGAAGTAGACGACGTCGTCTTTGCGCTCGCCGTTTCTCAAAAATGTCGCGCCGACGTGTTCGATCGTATGCAGCGCCGGCATATCTATGACCGGCTCGCGGTTGGGCGCGACAAAGCGCAGATCGAACGTCGTGACGATCACGCCGTCGCGGCGATCCTTTCTCGAGACATAAAGTCCCGGCAGCAATTTTTCGTGATCGATACAAAAACTCGCGATCTTTTCCATCACTCACCTCACGCGCTTTCGCGCACGATGATTATACCACATTTTTCCGCGCCGGCGCAACTTCGCACATACGCCCAAAAAATTGTTGACTTTGGCGCGCGCATTATTTTATACTATTGAGGCAGGAAACCCTCGCGGGGAGTAGTCGGCGCTTTTGCGTAATTAGCCGCTAGCACGAAGGCATCGCCTTCCGGTTTAATTTCAAATGACGAGACCGCGGATCGACAAAGTCGGTCTGCGGTTTTCAAAACTATAAGAGGAGTATCATATGGATTTCTTGATCGAAAGCATCGCCAATGTGTCGTGGCAGAACGTCGTCATGTGGTTCATCGGCGCATTGTTGATCTTCCTTGCAATCAAGTTTGACATGGAGCCGTCGCTGTTGCTCCCGATGGGCTTCGGCGCGATCCTTGTCAATATCCCCCTTTCCAACGTCGTCAACGACGGTGAGACTGCGGGCATCATCGACTGGATGTTCGAGATCGGCATCGAGGCGTCGGAGGCGATGCCGATATTGCTGTTCATCGGCATAGGTGCGATGATAGACTTCGGACCGCTGCTGTCCAATCCAAAGCTGTTCTTGCTTGGCGGCGCGGCGCAGTTCGGCATCTTTATGACGCTGCTTTTGGCGACGCTGTTCGGCTTCGGGCTCAACGACGCGGCGTCCATCGCGATCATAGGCGCGGCGGACGGACCGACCTCGATTGTCGTCGCACAGGCGCTCGCAAGCAAATATCTCGGACCGATCACCATCGTTGCCTACTCGTACATGGCGCTCGTCCCAATCATACAGCCGGCTGTCGTCAAGCTGATGACGACCAAAAAGGAGCGTCTCATCCGCATGGAGTACAACTCCGCGCAGGTGTCGCGCACGACCAAGATACTCTTCCCCATCGTGGTCACGGTGGTTGCCGGTTTGATTGCACCCAAGTCGCTGGCGTTGGTCGGCTTCCTGATGTTCGGCAACCTGTTGCGCGAGTGCGGCGTTTTGAGATTGATGTCCGAGACGGCTCAGAACATACTCGCCAATCTGATCACGCTGCTTTTGGGCTTGACGATCGCGTCGCAGATGAGGGGCGAAGCCTTCCTGCAGCTTGAGACCTTGCTCATCCTCGCGCTCGGACTTTTGGCGTTCGTCTTCGACACAGCGGCGGGCGTAGGCTTTGCCAAGCTGATGAACCTGTTCTCCAAGAAGAAGATCAACCCGATGATCGGCGCGGCTGGCATTTCCGCCTTCCCGATGTCGGCGAGGGTCATCCAAAAGATGGGGCTCAAAGAAGATCCCACCAACCACCTGTTGATGCACGCGATAGGCGCCAACGTCTCGGGTCAGATCGCTTCGGCGATCGTCGGCGGACTGATCATCAGTCTGGTGCTCGCTTGAGGAGGTGCGTGATATGAAAAGCAATGTTTTGACCAAGATCTGCGTGGGCACGCTGCTGTGCCTGATCGTGTTGCTGACTCTGTTCGCGTTCGGCACGACCGTCTGCGCCGAAGAGAGCGCGCCTGCCGACGTCCCCGCCGAGGGCGAGACCGTACAACCGCCCGCCGAAGACGGCGCCGACGAGACCCCTTCCGAAGACGCCGACGCGGCGGACGACGGAGGAATACTCGACCTGCATTTTGACAAGAACAACGTCATTGCCGCGCTCAACATCATGTGGAAAGGCGTGCTGGCGATCTTCATCACGATCGCGATCATCATCGTCGTGTCGCTGTTGATGAACAAGGCGTGCAACGCGGCGACCGAAGCGGTCAAGAAAAAGCAGGAGCGCCTCGAAGATCAAATGCGCAACGAAGAGAACGAAAACAAAGAATAAACCGTACAAAAAACCGCCGCGGCGTGTTGCCGCGGCGGTATTTTTTGTCCTCTTATTTCACAAAAGGTATTTCGTCCACATCATAGCAGCGGACATAGTCGATGACGAACTCTGAGACAAAATCTTTGCTTCCCTCGTTGGACGTGATCTCTCCGCCCCAAGTGAACTCGTTGTCGGGGTTGGCGGGGTTGCCGCCGACCGCTTCGATCTGCACCATGTCCCAATAGCCGCCGCGGCGCACGCCGTCGTCGCCGGACCACCAAGTATCGGTGTCGAATGTGTCGAACTCGTCGGCAAAGATCGGCTCGCCGAGCGCGTCTATGTCGATGACTTTGTCAGCATCGGGCTGATAGACGCAAGAAACTGCCGAGACAGCAAGGATCACGAGCAAAACTGTCACGGCAAATGTCGCAAGCAATTTCTTCATTTTGTCCTCCTTGGCGCATACCGCGCCTTTTTTGATTGTAGCGCCACTTCTCTTCCTTTTCAACCTTTTCGGCAAAAAGAGACGGCCCCGTGAGGACCGCCTCTCGTTTGAGGTTATATTATCGCCCGAGGCAAGCCTCGGTCAAAGGTGTTATTCCGACCTCAGAGCGACGACCGGGTCGCGCTTTGCCGCAACGGACGACGGGACAAGCCCTGCGATCACCGTCAAGCAGAAGCTGATCACGATCATAAGCAGCGCATGCAGCGGATTGAACACGCACAGTGTCAGCGAGCCCATATTCGCGAGGTTTTGGATGATCACGTTGACGATAGGCTGCAGAATGTAGGTCACTATGATGCCTATCACGCCTGCGAACAAACCGACAATGAAGCTCTCGGCGTTGAACACGTTGTATATGTCTCTCTTGCGTGCGCCGAGCGAGCGCAAGATGCCTATCTCCTTTGTCCTCTCGACGACGGAAACGTAGGTTATGATGCCGATCATCACCGACGACACGACCAGCGAGATCGCCGCAAAGCAGACGAGGACGATGGAAATGATGCGAATGATCTCATTCATCATGTCGGTGGCGGTCGCGGACATATCGGTGTATTGCACCTCGTTGCCGGTGTGAGTGTCGTTCCACGCGTCGAGATAGTCGAGGATATACTCCTTGTTCTCGAAGTCGAGCGGATAGATGTTCATGCTGTCGGGGGTACGGTCGCCGCCGAGCTGCTGCATGATCTCCTTGTGCGTCGAGCCGCTCAAAGCGATGCGTCCGCCTGTGACGACGTTGTATTCGGTGTCCGCCGCCTGCGCGGCGACCACGGGCGACGCGCCGTTGACGTCGAGCAAAAGCTCCGTCAATTCGGGAGTATAGTTGATGCCCTGATAGAGCAAGCCGAGCATGACGTCCGGTTTGAGACGCAACACCGCGACGACCTCGAGCTGAGTCGTACCGTCGCCGCCCTCTTCGCAACAGCTGCGGTAGAAGTCGCTGCCGCTCTGTTTGTTGAACTGCTTTTTGCCGTTCGGCGTATCGAGTTTTTTGTAGAGAGCGTTGTTGTCGACGACTGTCAATTTGCGCCCGATGATGTCGTCGAAACTGACCTGATCGCACTCGTCGGGGTCAAAGCCGAGCCCCATCAGCACCTCTACGCTCACGCTGTTGTAGGTGTCGACGACCAGCACGACCTCGTTCGCCGACGACGGGAACTTGGTGCCTGCGATCATGTCGTATTGCGACAGGATGAACTCTTTGCCGCCGACCATTTGATACCATCCGATCGACGGGGTCTTTTGCCCTCCGAGGTTGCCGCCCAAGATGCCGTCCAACATGCCTTTTTTGACGTTGACCTGCTGATAGACGGTGTTGCCGTCCGCGTCGATCGTCGGTCCGACGACGGTGGTCTCCATCGCGTAGCCGTACGAAATGCTGCTCGCCCAGCCCTTATCTTTGACCTCATTGACATAGTCGATATAGTCTTGACCGAAGCTGTTGTCGATGATGATGTCCTCCATCATATCGGACGAATCGAAGCCGTAGACAAAGTCGTCGTCCGGGTATTGTTTGTCGCCGGCGTTGGCAGTCATTCCGGCTATGACGGACATTGCGGCGTTGGTGTCGATCGCACTGCTCGCGATCTGTATCGGATAGCCGGACAGCACCGTCGTCTGAAGGTCGGTGACATAGCTCGTGAAGCCGTTGGAGATCGCCAGCACCAGCGACACGCCTATGATGCCTATACTGCCTGCGATCGCGGTCATGATCGTCCTTCCTTTTTTGGTCATAAGGTTGCGGAAGGACAGCTTGATCGCGGTCAAGAAGCTCATGCTCGTGCGCTTGAGCCTCTTCTTTTTCTCCTTGACCGTCAGCTGCTTGTCGGGCGCGGCGGAAGCGATCTCCTTGCTCTGCGCCTCGGTGTTCTCTTCGGGAGTGAACGGATCGCTGTCGCCGATGACCTCGCCGTCTTTGAGCCTGACGATGCGCGTCGAATATCTGTCCGCAAGCTCGGAGTTGTGCGTGACCATGATGATGAGCCGCGTCTTGGAGATCTCTTTGAGAAGGTCCATGACCTGGATGCTGGTCGCGCTGTCGAGCGCGCCGGTCGGCTCGTCGGCAAGAATGATCTCGGGGTCGTTGATCAGCGCACGCGCGATAGAGACGCGCTGCATCTGACCGCCGGAAAGCTGATTGGGCAGCTTCTTGATCTGCTCGGAAAGCCCGACCTTTGCGAGAGCTTCTCGCGCACGCCTGTTGCGCTCGGCGCGGCTGACGCCGGACAGCGTCAAAGCCATCGCGACGTTGTCCAAAATGGTCATGTGCGAAATGAGGTTGTAACTTTGGAAGACAAAACCTATCCTGAGGTTGCGGTATGCGTCCCAATCGACGTCCTTGTAGACCTTGGTCGACACGCCGTCGATCAACAGATCGCCCGACGTATAGCGGTCGAGACCGCCGATGATGTTGAGGAGCGTGGTCTTGCCGCAGCCCGACTGTCCCAGCACGGACACGAATTCGGTGTCGCGGAATTTGAGGTCGATGCCCTTGAGCGCGCGGACGACGCCGTCGCCCACGGGATAGTCTTTGGTGATGTTGCGAAGTTCGAGCATAAACACCTGCCTTTTTCTTGTCGTACATCTATTTTATGCCAAAGCGTATATTCGGTCAATATATTCGCGGCTCGGACGGCGAGATTTTACCTAATAATTACATTATAATGTATCCGCGGGGACGAGAGGCGGAGCCTTCTGTTTTAGCTCCGCCCCTTCAAAAACCGATAAATTTGTGCGTTTTCTCAATACATGTCCTCAAAAAGCGGTCAGCGTGCTCCCGTCCTCCGCCGATTGATACATCATCCAATATCCGCCTCCTCCGGGCACGGGCAGCCATTGGCGGCTCTCCTCTTTGCCTTTCGGCGGAGTGCTGCCGTCCGCGTCGGGTACGCCGTAACAGATAAACTTGACGGGGTCGCCGACCACGCCGACGACATACGCCGCCTCGCCGCCGTCATCCACCCTCACCCACTTTGAGTCGGGAAACAGCGCTTCGAGTTCGCTTGCCCTCTCTCTGCCGTCGAACAACTCTTTCAGCTTTTGTTCGATCAGCTTGAAGAACTCCCCTTGACCCTCTTTTTGCGGCATTTGCACCTCTTTCGGCGCACTCTCCGTCGCAGTCTCCCCGGGGTTTTCTTCGTCGGTTTGTGCGGCTTCGGCGCTCTCATCTTCGGCGCTCTCGGTCGGCGGTTGAGGTTTCTCTTCGGACGTCACCTCTGTCTCCTGCCCCGTCTCTTCGGGCGCGGCTTCCGGCACGGTTTCTTGAACGGTTTTCGGTGCAAAGCCGACCGCTTCGCCGCCCGAGGCGACGAGTACGCCGTCCCCGAAGAGCGCAACTCCTCTCACTTCTCCCTCCACGCCGCCATCGCCGATTTCGACCGCTTTGCCGCCGACATTCGCGATCACGGCGTCGAAAGCCGCCGCGCAGCTCGCTTCGACATAGTTTTTGCCGCCGCCGTTCACTATCTTTGCGACGCCCTTTGCCTCGCCGCAGTCTTTGAGCACAAATCTGTTGACAACTTTCATATCGCCTCCGTTACACTTCAATATAGTCTAAGCGGACGCGCGATATTCCGCGAAAGGACGCGGCGCGACGCAAAATAAGGCGTCGGCGCGGACCGCGGTCTATTGACGTCGTTTTGCCGCAACGGAAAGACAAGACAAAAAAATTCCGCGCCTGCGGCACGGAAGAGCCTGATCCGTAATATGCCGATAACCTACACGGACAGCAAATTTTGCAATTTTGCAAAGTCGAGGTAGGACAGCGTTTCTCCTCTGACGTCGGCGCGCATCCCCATCTTTTCGAGCGCCGCCGCGACAACCTCTTTTGAGTACCCGCAGCGAGCGAGATTGTTGACCAAAGTCTTGCGCCTCATCGCGAACGCCGCGCCGATCAATCGGCGCGTCTTTTGTTCCTCTTCCCTCGGCAGCTTGTCTACAAAATCAAGTCTGACGACGCTGCTGTCGACATTTGGAGGCGGCGTGAACAGCGACCGCGGAACGAACCTCGTTACCCTGACATCGCAGCAGAGCGCGACCGACGCGGTGATCGCGCCATAATCGGCAGTCCCGGGTGCGGCGGCGAGGCGGTCGGCGACTTCTTTTTGGACCATCACCGACATGCTCATGGGGCGCACGTCCCCTTCGACAAAGCGCATCACGATCGGCGTCGTGATGTAGTACGGCAGGTTGGCGACCACCTTGAATGCGTCGCCGACCAGCGCGCGGAGCTCATCGTCCCCGACCGAGCGGAAGTCCTTGAACACGACCTTGGCGTTGCCTTTGTCCGCAAGTGTCTCGGCAAGGACGGGGCGCAAGTGCTCGTCCACTTCGAGCGCGACGACCCTCTTCGCCCTGTCGGCGAGCGCGCGCGTCAGCGTGCCCGCGCCGGCGCCGATCTCGAGCACGGTATCTTCCGCCGTCACTCCGGCGTCGTCGGCGATCGCGGCAAGCAGATTTGAGTCGGTCAAAAAGTTTTGACCGAGCCGCTTGTCAAAGCCGAAGCCGTGTCTTTTGAGGATGTCCGCGATCTTATCCATCTATCATCTTACGCACGCGCAGCTTTGCGCCTATCTTTTTGGCGATCGTCCGCGCCTTGGCTGTCTCCTCTTCACCAATGATGTCGACGACCGACAGCGACACGTTGCCGCCCTTTTTCACGCACTCTTCGGCAAAGGCGAGCATCAGGTCGAAGCCCCTCTCTCCCCACTCGCTGTGACAGATCGCGTCGTATTTTTCCGCGTCCGTCGCGTTGAGGCTGACGCCGATCGAGTCGATGTGCGACACGATGTCGTCCGTGATATCGCGGCTGTTGATCGCGTTGCCCTGCCCGTTGGTGTTGAGACGCGTTTTGAGCCCTCTCTCGTGTGCGAAGTCGGCGACCGCGCAAAGCTGTTCGACGCGGTATGTCGGTTCGCCGTAACCGCAGAACACGACCTCTTCGACCTCGGGGTGAGCGTCGAGCATGGCGCGCGCCCTGTTGATGACCTCTTGCGCGGACGGCTCGTGGTCGAGCCAAAGGTCATACCCGGCGAAGCCGTGCTTTTTGGCGGGATCGACGTCGTAGTTGCGCACGCAGAAGTCGCAGCGGTTGCTGCATCTGTTGGTCAGGTTGACGTAAAGTCCCCTGCCCATCAAGTAAACATATTGATCTTTCATTGCAAAAACGCCTTCATCTTGGGGAAGAGCGCAAGTGTGTTTTGTTCGGTGAGTTTTTCCGCTTCCTCGAACGTCATGCCCAGCGTCTCGGCGACGAACGCCAGCGTATGGCGGACATACTTTGGCTCGTTTAGCTTGCCGCGAAATGGCACCGGAGTCATATACGGGCAGTCCGTCTCGACGAGGATGCGGTCTTTGGGCACCGCGCGGATGACGTCCTGTTTTTTCGCGTTTTTGAACGTGACCGCGCCGCCGAACGCAAAATACGCGTCATATCTCGCGAGCTGTTTGACGAACTCGGCGCTGCCGCTGTAACAGTGCATCAGCATGCCGTCGGCGACCCACGACGGGTGCTCTTTGAGGATGTCGGCGAGGTCGCCGTACGCGTCGCGGATGTGGAGCGCGACGGGCATATGCAGCGAGTGCGCCAGCTCCAATTGCGCGGCGAACGCGCGTTTTTGGATGTCGCGCGGCGGCGTCTCATAATAGTAATCCAGCCCTATCTCCCCTATGCCGACCACCTTTGGCATCGCCGAAAGGCGCGCATAGAGCGCCGCCTCGTCGTCGCCGTAATCGGCGGCGAACTCGGGGTGAGTGCCGACGATCGCGAACACTCCTTCGTTGTCCTCGGCGAGCTTTGCCGCCTGCGCGGACGTCGCGGCGTCACAGCCTGCCTCTATCAATGCGGTCAAGCCGTCTGCGTGCATGTCGGCGATGATCCTGCCGCTCTCGGGCAGCAGTCTCTCTTCGGTGATATGCGCGTGCGAATCGATCATCTGACCTCTCCGCCCGGCGCGATCTCGCCCTCGGGCGACACGACGGACAGTTTGCCGTCCGCACCCTCGGCGCAGAGGATCATGCCCTCGGACAATATGCCGCGCAGCTTGACGGGCTTGAGGTTGGTGACGACGACAACTCTTTTGCCGATCATCTGTTCGGGCGAATAGTATGCGGCGATGCCGCTGACGACGGTGCGCGGACTGTCCTCGCCAACGTCGATCTTGGAGCAAAGCAGCTTGTCCGCCTTGGGCACTTTTTCGCATGCGACGACCTTGCCCACTTTGAGTTCGACCTTGGCGAAGTCGTCGATAGCGATCTCGCTCTTTGACGGTTTTTGTTCGACCTGTTGCGGCTTTTGCTCCTTTTCGGCGGCTTTGGCGCGCTCTTCGAACATCGCCTCGACCCTGTCGTTGATCTCCTTGGCGTCGAGGCGCGAGAAGAGGATCTCCGCCTTTTCGACGACCTTGTAGCCCTTCTGAGCGCCGAACTTGCCGAGCGCCGCGAACTCTCTCGAAGTCGAGCCCAGCTCCTCGAACACCTTCGCGCACTTGCCCGGCATAAAGCACTCGAGCATGCTCGTCGCGATGACTATGCTCTCGCACAGATTGTACAGCACCGTGCGCAGTCTGTCCTTTTTGGACTCGTCCTTGGCGAGCGCCCACGGCGCGGTCTCGTCGATATACTTGTTCGCGCGGCGGTAGACGGAGACGATCTCGCCCAGCGCGTCGGCGACACGGAACGCCTCCATATCCTTTTCAAACTTGGCATACGCCGCGGTCGTGACCGCTTTGAGGTCGTCGTCGACCTCTTCGGCGATGCCTGCGTCAAACACCTCGCCGCCGAAATATTTGTTGATCATTGCGACGGTGCGGTTGACGAGGTTGCCGAAGACGTTGGCAAGTTCGCCGTTGATGAGTTCGGTGACCTGATCCCAGCCGATCACGCCGTCGTTGTCGTACGGCATCATGCTCATCAGGCAATAGCGGACCGCGTCGACGCCGTAGATGTCGACCATGTCGTCGGCGTACATGACGTTGCCCTTGGACTTGCTCATCTTGCCGCCGTCCTGCAACAGCCACGCGTGCCCGAACACCTGCTTGGGCAGCGGCAGACCCAGCGCCATCAAGAAGATGGGCCAATAGATCGTATGGAATCTGACGATGTCCTTGCCGACGACGTGCACGTCCGCAGGCCAATACTTGTCGAATTTGGGGTCGTTTTTGCCGTCGACGTCATACCCTAGTCCCGTGATGTAGTTGGTCAGCGCGTCCAGCCAGACATAGACGACGTGGCGCGGATCGCTGTTGACCTTGATGCCCCAATCGAACGTCGTGCGGCTGACGCACAGGTCCTGAAGCCCGGGCTTGAGGAAGTTGTTGACCATCTCCTTTTTTCGCGAGACGGGGACGATGAACTCGGGATGCTCGTCGTAGTACTTCATCAACGCGTCCGCATACTTGCTCATGCGGAAGAAGTACGCCTCTTCTTTGGCGAGTTTGACCTCTCTGCCGCAGTCGGGGCACTTGCCGTCGACGAGCTGGCTCTCCGTCCAAAAGGACTCGCACGGCGTGCAATACCAGCCGCTGTACTCGCCCTTGTAGATGTCGCCCGACTTCAAAAACTTGTCGAAGATCTTCGCGACCTGCTCCTTGTGATAGGGCTCGGTCGTGCGGATGAAGCGGTCGTAGGACGTACCCATCAGGTCCCAAATGCGCTTGATCTCGGCGGAATTGCGGTCGACGAGCTGCTGCGGCGTGACGCCTGCCGCCTCCGCTTTGAGCTGATTTTTTTCGCCGTGCTCGTCCGTACCCGTCTGAAAGAAGACGTCGTAGCCCTGCTTGCGGCGGAAGCGCGCCAGCACGTCGGCGAGCACGATCTCATAGGTGTTGCCGATATGCGGCTTGCCGGACGCGTAGGCGATCGCGGTGGTGATGTAATATTTGGAAGCCATAAACTCCTCCTCGGCGCATAAGCGCACGCTGATGTCGATTTTATATATTATATATCTTCCGCGCGCATTTGTAAAATGTTTTCGCCCCGGCGCGGCGCATATCGCGGACTGCCCGGCAGTAAAATAGCGGTATGAACGGCGTATTTTTCGTGATGATGTTTTCGTCGCTCGCGATGACGATCTTTGTCTCGCCGTCGCAGGCGTTCCCGGCGATGATAGACGGCGCGTCGGGCGCGATCGCGCTCTCGCTCAAACTTTGCGCGATCTATGCGATCTGGCTGTCCGTCCTCGACATCATGAACAAGGTGGGGATGAGCAAGGCTCTGGGCAGGGCGTGCTCGCCGCTGACGCGCAAGCTGTTCAAAGGCGAAGACGGCGAGACGCTCGACCTCATCACCCTCAACTTCACCGCCAACTTTTTGGGGATGGGCGGCGCGGCGACGCCGCTCGGGATAAAGGCGATGGAGCGCATGCAGGACGGCACGCCCCGCGCGACCGACAATATGATTTTGTTCCTCGTGATCAACGCGACGTCGATACAGCTCATCCCCGCGACGGTAGTCGGGCTTCGCGCGGCTGCGGGCTCGGCATCTCCCGGCGACATCATCTTGCCGTCGCTCTTGGCGACGAGCGTCGCGACGGTGGTCGGGGTGGCGATCGTCAAAGCGCTCTCGGCAAAGAAGACGCGCAAAAAGCCGTCGCCGCCCGCTCCTCTCAAAGGTGCGCGCTTTGAGTGAATTTTTCCTGCCCGTGTTCATAATCGCCGTTTTGGCGATAGGCTTCTTTTGCCGCGTCAACGTCTATGACAGCTTCGTTACGGGCGCACGAGAGGGCGTCAAACTCGTGCTGTCCGTCTTTCCCTACATATGCGCGGTGCTGATCGCGACCGAGCTGTTTTCGGTCAGCGGCATGTCCGCCGCGCTCACCGATCTGCTCGCTCCGCTGTTCCGCTTTTTGGGCATTCCCGAGCAACTTTGCGAGCTGGTCATCGTCCGCCCTTTGAGCGGCAACGGCTCGCTCGCGGTGCTGGAAAAATTGATCGCCGAATACGGCGCGGACAGCTACATCGCGCGCTGCGGCAGCGTGATCGTCGGCGCAAGCGAGACCGTCTTTTACGTCTGCACCGTCTATGTGTCCACGACCAAGGTGCGCAAGCTGCGCTACGCGCTGCCCGTCTCGCTGTTCTGCACTCTTTTGGGCGCGGTGGTGTCCTGTCTGCTTTGCACGTTGATGTGAACGAGCCGATTTGTCTTAGTCTCGAACAACGACAAAGCGCGCGGATCTCGCGCGCTTTGATTTACTTTCCAACTCGCCGCCAAGCGGCGGCTTTTTGTCTTGCGAATGCGGCTCAGCTCTTCTTTACCGCCCTCTTTTTGCCGACGATTGCGCAGACCGCCCAAAGCAGTGCGAACAGCGCTATCGTCGCCGCAAAGACGATCGCGATCTCTTTGGGACCTATCTCTTTGCCGAAGAAGTCCAATTTTAAGGTGTACGCCTCCTCGATCGCCTCCGCCGCCTGCTCCGACAGACCGCCGAGATCCTTGATCGCGCCGCGCATGAACAATTCTCGGAAGAGCGCCGCCGAGTATGTTCCCGGCACGAACAGCGTCACATATTGCACCGCGGTCGGGAAGATGGACGTGGGCATATACGCGCCCATGAGGAAGCCTATCGCCGCGCTGACGATACCTACGAGCGCGCCGTGTTGAGAACTTGTCTTGACCGCCTTGGAGATGAGCCCCGTGACGAGGCTTGCGGACAGCGACGACATCAACAGCGCGCCTATCAAGCCGACGACGTCTCCGAAAGACAGAGTCCAGCCGGCGATCGCGATATAGACGAGCGCGACCGCGAGCACGATACCGCAAATGCAGACGGTGATCGCGAGATTTGACAAAAAGTAGGATGCGTCGATGACGGGTCGCGCGACGGGCGACGACTTAATGTCGGCGATGACGCCCGTCTCCTTATCCTTGATGAACCGCTCCTGCGCGGAGAAAGAGACGGTGATACACGCGACGGATACGACGCCGGCGAGCATCCAATTGTTGATGATGTTGTCGAGAGTCTGCTCGTCGACGGGCACGCCCTCGAACACCGCCTTGATCGAATCGAGCTGAACGTCTTTGAGGAAGAGCAGATACAAAAACAGCACAATGAGCGGCGCGAGCAGCGAGAAGAACACCCCTGCCCTGTCGCTGAGGAAGATCTTGAGGTTGCGAAGCACGAGGCTGCCGAGCGCACGCAATTTCGTCTTCATACCGCACCTCCTTCGGGGCGTTTGCCGGTGACGGTGAGAAAGACGTCGTCCATGTCCCCTTTCTTGACCTCAAACGAGCGTAGAATGGGCGCGCACCTGTCGAGCAGCGCCTTCGCCCTCTCACCGCCGTCGACGACGACGCGGTATGCTCCCTCGTCATAGGTCCACTTTTCGCCGTCGAACAGCTTGTCCGCGGCGCCGCTCCGCTCGGCATAGACAGTGACGGTATCGCGCGAAAACTTCTCTTTGAGTTCGATCGGCGAGCCCTGCGCGGCGATCTTGCCCGCGTCGAGAATGACGACGTCGTCCGCGCCGTTCGCCTCTTCCATGTAGTGCGTGGTGAGAAAGACGGTGGTGTCGTGCGTGCGGCGGATGTCGCCGATGACGTCCCAGACCGCGCGGCGCGTCTGCGGATCGAGCCCCGTCGTCGGCTCGTCGAGGATGAGCAGTTCGGGCGAATGCAACAGCCCTCTCGCGATGTCGACTTTGCGCCGCTGTCCGCCCGACAGCTTGCCGTATTTCCTATTCAAATATTCTCCGAAGCCGAGTGTGTCGGCGAGTTCGGATATGCGCTTTTTCGCCTGTGCGGAGGTCATGCCGTAAAGGCTCGCGCGAGTGGCGAGGTTGGACGCGACCGTCTGCGACGGGTCGAGCACGGAATGCTGAAAGACGATGCCTATCTTCTCTCTGACGCGTTCGGGCGCGGAATCGAGATCCTCGCCGGCGACGAGCACTCTGCCCGAATCCTTGGGCAGCAGCGTGCAGATGACGTTGATCGTCGTGCTCTTGCCTGCGCCGTTGAGCCCGAGGAATGCGAAAAGAGCGCCTCGCTCGACCGAGAAACTTATCCCGTCGACCGCGCGCACCTCGCCGAATGTCTTGACCAAATTGTCGATCTCCAAAATTTTCATTCGTCACCTCTCGTGGTCAATTTGTATACCGTGTCCTTGGGGACGCCGTTGAGTTTCGCGACCCTTTTGACCGCCTCTTTTTTGTCCACGCCCGACGCGATCATCGCGGCGAGCTGTTCTTCGAGCGAGCCTTGCGGCTTTTGCTCCTCGGCGGAGGCGGCGCCGATCAGCAGCACATATTCTCCTTTGGGCTCGTCGATGACGTGCGGCAACGTCACCTCATCCACGCCCTCATACACCTTGGTGAGCTCGCGGACGATATGCACGTCCCTTTCGCCGAGCGTAGCACAGATCAACGCCAAGTCGTCATTGATCGAGTGGGGCGAACTGTACAGCACGATCGTCCCCTTTGCACTGTCGCACCTTGTCAAAAGCGCCTCGGCGTCCTTTCTCTTCGGGGGCAAAAAACCTGCGAATACGAACACGGGCTCCAAAATTCCGCTCAAAGCCATCGCGGTCGCGACCGCCGTCGGGCCGGGCTCTGCCGTCACCTCGAAACCGGCGTCTCGCGCCTCTTTGACCAGCAGCGCTCCGGGGTCGGAGATGCACGGCATGCCTGCGTCCGTGACCAGCGCGACCTCGTCGCCGCGCTCGAGCGACGCCAGCACACGTCTTGCGCCCTCGCGCTCCTTGGGCTTGTAGTAGCTGACCAGCGGCTTTTTGATGCCGAAGTGAGTCAACAGCCCAAGCGTGCGGCGCGTGTCCTCGCACGCGACCAGATCGACCGCTTTGAGCGTCTCGATCGCCCTCAAAGTGATGTCGCCCATGTTGCCGATCGGCGTGCCGACGATGTGCAATCTTCCCTTTTTGTTCATCTCTCCTCTCAGTACATCTTCGCGACTTCGTCCGTATATTTGCCGTCGCTGTCTGTCACCGTGAGCGTGCGCAATTTCATGCCCTGCGCCGCGCCCTTGCGCGCAACGACGACAAACGTCTTGGGTTCGACGCCCTCGCGCGCGCGTATCAATATCATCTCTTTGACCGCAAGACCGGCGTTCTCTGCGAGCGCGCACACCTCGGACAACCTCTCCGTCCTGTGGATCAAAAACAGTTCGCCGCCCGTCTTGAGCATCGCCGCGGCGGCGCTCACTATGCCCTCAAGTCCTCTGCCGCTCTCATGCCTTGCCGCCGCGCTCTCGCCCTCTCTCGTCTCGCCGCTGCCCTGTTTGAAGTAGGGCGGATTGCAGACGACGGCGTCGACGCATCCCGCGCCGAGCACGCGCGGCATATCCTCGATGTCGCCCTCGACGGGGACGACCTTACCTTCGAGTTTATTCAGTCTGACATTGTCGCAAGCCAGCTTGAACAGCCCCGACTGCTTCTCGATCGCAAAAATTTTGTCCGCCTGCGTCTTGGCGGTCAAAAGGATCGCGATCACTCCGCTGCCCGTCCCGAAGTCGGCGACGACGCCGCCCCTTTTCACCTTGACGAAATTTGCGAGAATGACCGCGTCGGAGGTGAAGCAATAGGACTCGCTGTCCTGTTTGAGCCTCAGCCCGGCGCATTGAAGATCGTCGATCCTTTCCATACGTCAATTATACCATATGCGCAGCTTCGCAAGCAACACATTTCAATGCACGCTCCTCTAAAATTTGAAAAATATGGCGCAACAGCTTGACAAAGATTACGCTAATCTTAAAGCTAAATATAAACAATTTATAAAGTGTTGCCGGTAAAGAATCGATTAGATAAACAGACCCAATCGGTAAACCGAGCCGCACCCCAAAGGTGGTGCGGAACAGAAAAGAACCGCGGAGAGTGGTGCAAATTCGCTCCGTTCGGATTGAGAGGATATAATAGCACTAAAAATTGATTTAAGACCGACCATCGGGGATGAGGACAAGCCGACAAAAATGCCGACAGCGTTTTGGCTGTCGGCGTTTTTGTCGGTGCAAAGCAGTTTTGACGAAGAGATTTTGCGCTGAGACGAGTCGCGTCCCCGCAGGTCAATACCCTCTGCGGTCTTAGCAAGGGGCAAGACGAAGTATCGGCGCAAAAGATCTCGTCAAAACCTTGTCCTCATCCCTGATGGTCGGGCATATTCCTATACCCATTCGGTCTGCGCTTGCGCTTTTTGGGGATCTGCATGCGGCTCATCATATAGTCGATGACGCGCATCGCCTTGCGCACCGCGAGTTCGGATCGGATGGGCAACATGAGCGGCACATCCTCGTACGCCTTTGTGTCTCCGACGTTGCGCGGGTGATATTTGCCTGCGGCGAGCGCCGGGTCGTCGGGGTCGAGCGCGAGGTAGAGTTTGAGCGTCTTGCCTCCGACAGCCATCTTGGCGAGCAAGGTGCGGCCGCTGCGGTAGCTGTCGCAACGGATGCTGTAACGGCTCTTGACCTTGCGGTAGGAGACGAGGTGCGCCTGCAATTGGTCGTGATAGCTTTGGATGACGGGCCCGAGCTGTTCCAGCCTGACGATGAACGGGTCTCTGATGTCGATAGCTCCGACGCCCTGAGCCGAATAGTATTGGACGGGCTGTTCCTGGACCGGTTCGTCCATCGGGACGGGCTGCTGCTGCCCCACCGGCTGCGGCTGAGCCGCGACGACCGGTTGCGGAGCGGGTCTGATGAAGCCGGGCTCTTGAACGGGAGCCGCGGGCGCCTCTTCGGGCAAGTCAAATTCGGAGAGGTCTTCATAGAACTCATCCAGGTCGAATAGTATTTCGAGATCGTCTGTCTTATCCTGTCTCATCTCTTCCTCCCACACGGATAGATCGGGTAATTTTATATTACTACCACTGCGGCGGATTTGTCAATCGTTATCGCAATGATTTTGTGTTTTTGCGTGTATGTGCCGATAAAACGCACTTATCATCACTTGAAGTCTGCGAAAAATTCGTCGATATACATTTCGATATCACGCCTTGTGCCACGGTAAGGCCCCGGCTGTTCCATCTTTGCGGAGACGGTCGCGGTCGCCCAAAGCAGCGCGTCTTTGACGCTCGCGTTTTGGCGTTCGGTGATGTAGGCGGCGAAGGTGGTGTCCCCTCTTCCGCTGCGGCCGCTGAGGTTGCGAGCCCTGATCGGACAGGCATAGGTATGCGTGCCTTCAAAGGCGATGACATCGGTGTTGTGCGTGATGACGACCTCTTTTGCGCCCCACGCGTGCAGCATCTTTGCGGCGACATATCTGTCGGGCTGACCGGTGAGGATCTCCGCCTCGGCTGCGTCCGTCTTGAGGTAGTCGATATAGGGCAAAAGTTCCTTCTTTTGCGCCCAATCCTCAAAGTACATCGCGCCCGTCTTCTTGTCCGCGTGGCGGAGCAGCGCCTGCACGTCGACCGCGACCTTGCCCTTTTGGGCGAGCGCCTTGATCAACTCGCCGTCGAAGTCTCCGTAGATGAGCCCGGCGAGGTGATAGACCCCGGTCTCCGCTTCAGGAATGTCTTCAATGCGGAAGGGGTCGGCTTGCCCCAAGCAGGTGCAGGTACGCCTCTCTTTGTCGGCGGTGTGATACTTGTTGCGTATGGACGTGCTGACGCGAGAGGGGATGCAATATATGTCCTCTTTGGGAATGACCAGTTCGGACAGCCTGCTCATATCCTGTTGCGCGAGTTTGGTGACCGCCGCGACCTTGTAGCCGCCGGCATACGCCGCCGCGGACGAATAGATCACCGCACCTCCCACCTCGACTATCTGATTGTCGAGGTAGTCGATGTTATAGTCGAGCGATATGTGCCCTATGGTCATCGTGTCGTATTGTTTCATAGTTCGACCTCAATTGCCGGACACATAATCTCTGAGATCGATCCGGTAGTACAGATAGCCGAGCCCGACGTGGTCGACCTCCGGCAGACCGGACTCGAACTTCGAAGGATCGGCTTTGTCGTAATCGCCGGTGTAGTCCCAATAGATATAGCTGCTCTCGTAGCTGTTGTCTTGTCCAAGATCCTCCGTGATCTCCGAAACAAAGCGCGTTCCGCCATCCTTACCGCCGGCATAATTGAACAAGTCTCTGACCGTCACCGAGATCGGTTCGGGCAATCCCGAGAATTCTTTTTCCGTAAGCGTCACGATGGGCGTTGCCGCTATCTTGTTGGCAAGAGTCGTGTCCTCTCCGCCGAACAATCCGGCGATATCGACGCCGAACCTGGCGAGCATATCCTGCAACACACTCTGCTCACTCTGCTCACTCTGCTCTTCCGCGTCAAGCCTGTTGATGACGATCCTCACATCGTTCAAACCTTGCTCGGAGATCGTGATGCCCGCGCTGACGAATAAGTCGTCGGGGACGAAGTGCTGCATATCTTCGCTGATCGACATCAATTCGCCTTCCGAGTTCTTAACGCCGTTCAGCGCTTCTTTGCCGAGCCTGAGCGTAAAGAGCATATCGCCGCTGCCGCTTCCGCTGATGAGTCCCGTGCCGTCGAAATACTCTTTGATCGCGTTGTATCTCGCCTCTTCCGAATATCCGGTTTCCGGTGACGCCGGCGTTCCGCTGCTGGGCACGATGTACGTCTGATATACGGAGACCGCGTCTTTGTTGGTTATGCCGAGCGCGTCGGTGATGTTGTTCATATTTTCCTCGGTCGCCATCTGCGAACCGATGAACGCGTCCGATATGCGCGTATCCGCGCTCAACCCATTGACACTGAACGGCGCGATCCTTTCGGTATATCCGAGCGCCTTGATTTTTTCGCCGTTGGCTTGCCCGTAGCCGTCAAGCCCCGCCCACAGCTCCTTGATCGTGCTTCTGAACAATACGTCAGAGGGACGCTTGTCGGAAATCGTGCCGTCCTCCTCTTCCCAGATCGCGGCGGTCGCGACCTCGAAGACATTGCCGAGCCTCACATTCTTGTTCGTTCCGTCGATGTCCAACGTGACCGCTCCGCCCGAAGTCAGCGAGTCGAACGCGTCGTTGATGTCTGTCGAGATATCTTTTTCGACGCTCTCTTTCGTCATATCGTTCTTTCCGGACAGCCTTGCGACGAAGAACATCGTCTTGGTCATCAAATCGTCTTCGATACCGTTGAGATTGACCGACGTCTCAAACTCCGTCTCGCCCTCGGTGATCGTGACGAACACGGACATCTTTTCGGGAAACAGCGGCTTATACTTTGCCGCGCTTGAGTCCACTCCTTCCGCTTCGGCATTGACTGTTCCGGTGACCTCGAAGACAATACGGTCTTTGCTGCCTGCGTCATCTTTTTCGATCGTACTGCTTGTGATGACGGTTTCGGTCAAGATCGAAATGCTCGCCATATCCAACTTGCCCGAGCCCTTGATCAATGCGGCGATATCGGTCGCGTTGAACAGCGGATCGAGGTCGCCGATCGGGGTCGTATCCTGGACCATATACGTCTTGCCGTCCTGCACGCCGTCGCTGCTGACTCTCAGCTTGCCGAGATTTGTTTTGAGCGTCTTGAGCTCATCGAGGAGAGCCGTCGCATTTTCGCTGGTCAAGTTCACATAATACTTCTTGTCCAATTCGCTTTTTACATTAGCGATATTCTCTCCGAGATCGCTGCCCGTCGTCTCATATCCGTACATTGCGTCGAGGATGGTATAAAGCTGCTCGTCGTCGATCGCATAAAGTTCTTCGAATTCCTCTTTGGTCATCTCCTCCGCAAGCTGGGGGTCATAGCTGTACGAGAAGATCTCGTTTGCGGAAATGACCTGGAAGATGTTGGGGAACAGCACGTTGTCCTCAGTGAACTCAAGGTTGCCGCCCAATCTCACGCCCAGCTCGTCGAACGCCGAAGCGATCGTGTCGCCGACCATCTCGCAGATCTCGTCATAATTGTCGATGACGATCACTCCGCTTTCCGTTTCCATCTCAAGATTGACGCCGAACAGCGCGAGCAGATTGAAAATGGTCTCGAAGTCCGCCGCCGATTGTCCGTCGCCGTACTCCTCGTCGACATCGTTGATCGTGATCGTGACTTCGCTCGTGCCGTCGAGGGAGTAGTTGACGTTGAGATAGATCGCTTTCGGCAGCAGCTGCGTGACGAGGTCCGCCATCGGGTCGGACTCGCCTTCCTCCTCCCCTCCGAGCGACTCTTCGACCAGCGCAAGCAGATCCGCCTTGATCGTCAACGTGACCGCGCCCTTTGTCGTGCCGTTGTCGAGGTATGCCGCCTTGAGCACCTTTGCCGGCATACCGGCGATGCCTCCTTCCGTCTGCGTGCCGAGATAGCCGTTGATCAATCCGGGCAGTGCGTTGTAATCGGCGACGGGTTTGAACTCGTCGGCGTCGTAGACGTAGTCGTCGCCCTTGTTCCAATTTTCCTTGTTCGCGATCTTGATCTGCTTGATCATGTCTTCGCTCATCAGATCTTGGATGTTGTCGAACAGCGTCTCTGCGGTGAGCACGCGTTCGCCATTTTCGTCGGTATTGTCGAAATAGTATTGACTCGTCAGCGTACCATTCACGCCCTCGCCGTCTATGAATTTGTCGAGGTTGGCGGCGAGCGTCACGTCGCTGTAGAGGTCGCCGTCGTCCGCATCGGGATACTCTTCCGCCATGCGGTCGTACGGCACTTGGACGTCGCGCATGATCGCAAGGAATTGCCCTTGACTGATGTTGTCCGCGCCCAAGATGGAAAGCATGAACTCGATCGGCTTGGTCTGGAAGACGCCGTTGCTGTCCTCGGTGTTGGTGAAGTTGAGCATGATCGTCTCGTTGAGCGAGGCGATGGTGTTCGCGACGATGCCGCCCGCGATCTGCGGTATGGACATCGACACGCCGTTCTCTTCGGGGTCGAGAACGCCGTTGAGGTTGACGTCGACGTCGGTCATCTGCAGATATTGACCTTGGAAGAGCTTGTCGATCAGTTCCTGCTTGCCCTCGTCTTCGACGTTGTTGTAGGTGACATAAGCCGCCCTGTCGGTGTCGTTGGGATAGACCGCAACGGTCAGATAGAGCATATCGGGCAAAATCTTTTTCAGCACCGAGATGATCGTACCGCTCATTCCGTCCAGAGTGCCGGCGAGGTCGGGCTTGCTCTCGGCGATCTGCGGGCGGAGGATATTGTCGTACGCGTTGCGCGCAATACCTTCGATGTTGTCGCCGATGTTGACCGAAACGGTGGCAAGCACGCGCGTATCGTCTTGACGCGCGACGCTCTCGACGCCGTCGATGACGACTTGCTCGACCTTGATGAGGTTGGGGAAGTCGATCGCATATTGCTGACTGATCTCGACGAGCTGATCGATCTCGAAAGCGGTCTGCATTGCCTCGTTGAGCACCGCGGCAAGCTCCTTGTCTCCGATCTCGAGCACCTCTTTTTCGAGATCCTCGTTTGTCTGTCTGTCAAGTCTGTCAAAGTCAAACTCCAGCCTTTCGAGCAGTGCGTTGAGCGGATCGCTGCCGGTGTCCGGATTTTCGGCGTTGACGTCGTCGCCGACGCGGCTCTCTTCGCCCTCTCCTTCGGACGGCATCACCGCGTTGACGATGTCCGCGATCGTGATGTCGCAGTCCGCAGACAGATACATCCCCTCTTTGAACGAAGCGTAAAAGCTGTCGAGATCCGCCTCGGGGTCGTACGGATTGGTGACGACCTTGTCGGGATCGACCTCGTACATCTCGGACGCGAGCGAGAACGCCTCGGGCAGGCTGAGGTTGACATAGGGATATGCATATCTGTCCCACGCCCACAGCGCGCTGCCGCAGCCGACGCACGCGATGACGACCAAGAGCAGCATCACGCATACAAGCAGTCCGACGCCGGGGCCGTGATATCTGTGCACCCTGCGCTGAGGGTCCACCTTTTTGCCGTAGCGGATCTCACTTTGCTTGGGCGGCAGGTTGTAGCCTACGGTGTTCTCGAGGCCGCCCTTACCGGCGACGACGCGCTCGGACTCATAGTCCAACAGCAGGTCGTTTTCGGGACCCGCCTTGGAGACGCGCTTGGGATCGAACTTGGTGTCGATGTTGTTCAAATCGGTTTTCTTGCTCATAGATAAACCTTCTCCAAATACATTCTGCGACTATTATATCATAGCGCGCACGCGTTTGTAAATATTTATAACCACAATTTTGAAGACATTTTGGCGGCAGATTTTTCCCGGGCGGCAGATCACCCGTTTTGCCGTTGACTATCTCGCCGCAAAGGGCTATAATGAAGATATGAAAACCTCGACCGCCAAAGACGAATTCCGCAGCGAAAGACTTCGCCTTACGCTGCTCTTTCTCGCGACCGCCGTCATCGCCGTCGCTCTCTCCGTCTTTCTCGTCTTTTGGCAGGCTTACGGTGGCAACATGTTCAAACTTCTCGGCTTCAAACAGGCAAAGGCGGAAGCCTATGCGGCAAGTGACGACCCAAAGGGCGGCGTCGTCTTTTTCGGCGACTCGCTGACCGAGTTCTGCGACCTCGACGAATTTTACCCCGACCTGAACGCGATCAACCGCGGCATCGCCGGCGACACCACAAGCGGCATGCTTGAGCGCGTCCGCTCCAACGTCGTCAAGCTCGACCCGTCCGTCGTCGTGTTTTTGGGCGGCGCCAACGACCTTCACCACGACGCCACTCCTGAACAAATAACTCGAAACATATCGCAAATTTTGTCCATCCTCACCGAGGAGACCTCCGCGAAGATCATCGTCCAGTCCCTCTATCCTCTCAACCCGAACACCTTCCCTCGATATATGAATTTCGTCTCCGACCGCAAAAACGAAGACGTGCTCGCCGTCAACGCCGCACTGCCCGACATCTGCGCCCGCTACGGCGCGACCTATGTCGACGTCCACTCGCTCTTGACCGACTCCGACGGGCTTCTCCGCGCCGAATTCACCCTGGACGGACTCCACGTCAACGCCAAAGCCTACAGGATCATAGCGGCAAAGATCACCGAAGTTTTGTCGCTTTGAATGTCTCCGCTCAAAACCGCATTATGCCGCCCTTTCCGCAGTCAAGTACAGTAACCTCTGCGGTATTAGCCGCGCGCCGACGCGCGCTCTCCTTCCCGCCGATGTAACAAGCAAATAAATTAAGACCGCGCAAGTGGGGTGAGGGCAAGGTTTTGAGCGGATCTTTTGCGCGCATACTTCGTCTTGCCCCTTGCTAAGCCATAAAGGATTGAGCTGCGGGGACGCGACTCGTCTGCGCGCAAAATTCCTCGCTCAAAACTGCTGCGCACCGACAAACAAACGACAGCAAATAATGCTGTCGTTTCTTGTCGGCTTGCCCTCACCCCACTTGCGCGGTCTAAGTTGGGCTTGGTTCGTCAACGCGATCCTATTTGGGCTTGGTTCGTCAGCGATGATAACAAGTCATCGACATTTTTTGTCGGCTTGCCCTCACCCCATTTGCGCGGTCACAACCCCTTGAGCGCGGAGAGTGGTGCAGATTCGCCCCGTTCGGGTTGCGAGGCGGCGACCCAGTGTACTAAAACGTACACGGTCAGCCGCCGAGACGTTCCGAACGGAGCGAAGGTGCGCCGCTATACGCGCTCAAGAAAAAGAAAGGGAGGTACAAGACTTTTGTCTAGCACCTCCCTTCCTTTATATGATAAGGGGGAAAATTATGAGCTCTTGTTGATTACGGTTGCATTATACCACTAACCTTGAAATCTGTCAACTATTTTTTGCAAATTTTTGAAAAATTTTTTCAACGCCCGAAAAGCCGTCTTTTTGCGCCAAAACGGCTTTTCGCGACAATGTCATTTGCTTTGGCTTAATTCGTTGACAAATTCCTCGATCCTGTCCATCGCCTTTTTGAGGTCGGACAGCGAGTAGGCGTAGCTTATGCGGACAAAGTCTTTGCCGCTTTCCCCGAACGCACCGCCGGGGACGACGGCGACTTTTTTGCTCTCGATCAATCTCTCGGCGAACTGCTCTCCGTCCATGCCCGTCGAGCGCACGCACGGGAAGACGTAAAACGCGCCTCTCGGCTCAAAGCAGGTCAAGCCCATCTTGTTGAGTCTGTCGACGAGGAAGCGGCGGCGCACGTTGTACTCCTCTCTCATCTCCTCGACCGCGGAGAAGTTGTCCTCAAACGCCGATTTGAGCATTTGCAGACCGGCGTATTGCGCGCTTGTCGGGGCGCACATGATGATGTATTGGTGGATCTTGAGCATCTGTTTTTCCACCTCGCGCGGCGCGCAGACAAAGCCCAATCTCCAGCCGGTCATCGCGAACGCCTTGCTGAACCCGTTGATGACGACGGTGCGCTCGCGCATGCCTTCGAGCGTGGCGATGCTGACGTGTTTGCCGCCGTAGGTGAGTTCGGCATAGATCTCGTCGGACAGCACAAAGAGGTCGTGTTTTTTGACGATGTCGGCGATCGCTTTGAGCTGCGGTCCGGTCATGATCGCGCCGGTGGGGTTGTTGGGATAGGGCAGGATGAGCACCTTTGTCCTCGGGGTGATCGCCTCTTCGAGCGCGCTCGGGGTGAGAGCAAACGAATCCTCCGCACTGCACTTTGCGCTGACCGCCTTTCCTCCGCACAGCTCTACGCTGGGCGCATACGAGACATACGACGGATCGGGGACGACGACCTCGTCGCCCTCGCCGACGAACGTGCGCAGCATCAGATAGATTGGCTCGCTTGCGCCGACGGTGACAAAGATCTCGTCTTTGGGGTCGTATTTGAGGTCGAAGCGCACCGACATATACCGCGCGATCTCCTCGCGCAGTTTGATGAGCCCGCTGTTGGCGGTATAGTGGGTGAAGCCGCTGCGAATGCTGCGGATCGCCGCCTCGCGCGCCGTCCACGGGGTGTCGAAGTCGGGCTCGCCGACGCCGAGGGACACGACGTCCTTATATATGGACGCGGCGTCGAAGAATTTCCTTATGCCGGACGGCTTGATGTGTTTGACCGTGTCGGTGAAGTACTTGTCGTAGTTCATATCAATTCTTCTCTCTTCTCTTTCTCGCGATCCAGGATGACGCCCTCGTTCTTATATTTTTTGAGGATGAAGTGGGTCGAAGTGGAAGTGACGTCCTTGAGGACGGACAGCTTTTCGGACACAAAGCGCGCGACCTCGCGCAAGTTGCGTCCCTCGACGATGAGGGCGAGGTCGTAGCTGCCGCTCATAAGGTAGAGGTCTTTGACCTCTTCGTTGCGGCATATGCTGCGCGCGATGGAATCGAACCCGGCGCTCATCATCGGGGTGACGTTGACCTCGATCAGCGCGACGACCGCGTCCTCATCCGCCTTTTCGATGTCGGTGAGCACGGTATAGCCGGAGATGACGCCTTCGTTCTCCATCGCGGTGATGCGCCCCTGCACCTCCGCCTCGGTCATGCCGGAAGCGGCGGCGATCTGCGCCGCGGTGAAGCGGCTGTCCTGTTTCAAGATCTTGAGAATGGTCTCGTTTTGCTTGTCCATATTTCCTCCTCAATCGCTCATTTCGAGGTAGTCCTCGTAGGTGGTGAGCTTGTCGAATGTCTTGGTGCCGTTGATCTCTATGATACGGTTTGCGGTGGTCTGCATCAATTCCTGGTCGTGCGACGAGAACAGCAGACAGCCCTTGTAGTTGATCAGTCCCTTGTTGAGCGCGGTGATCGCCTCGAGGTCGAGGTGGTTGGTCGGCTCGTCCATGATGAGGACGTTGCCGGCGGTGAGCATCGCGCGCGCCATCATACAGCGCACTTTTTCGCCGCCGCTGAGCACGCTCGCGCTCTTTTTGACCTCGTCGCCCGAGAAGAGCATCCTGCCGAGCCAACTGCGAAGGTAGGTCTCGTCGTGCTCTTTGGACCATTGGTCGATCCACTTCACGAGGTCGAGTTTGCAGCCGTCGAAGAAGCTGTCGAAGTTTTGCGGCAGATAGCCCGTCGTGACCGTCTTGCCCCAGACGATCTTGCCCGAATCGGGCTTTTCGACGCCGGCGAGGATGTCGAACAGCATGGACACCTCGACCGACCTCTCGCCGATGAACGCGATCTTTTCGCCCTTTTGCACGGTGAAACTGACGTCGTGGAAGAACCCCTTTTTGGTCAAGCCCTCGACGGTCAGCACCTCTTTGCCCAGCTCTTGCGAAAACTCAAAGTTGATGTACGGATACTTGCGCATCGACGGCTTGATGTCCTCGAGCGTGAGCTTTTCCAACTCCTTTTTGCGCGAAGTCGCCTGTCTCGACTTGGACGCGTTGGCGGCAAAGCGCGCGATGAAGTCTTGCAGCTCCTTTGCCCTCGCCTCCGCCTTTTTGTTGGCTTCGCGCGCCTGCTTTTGCAGCAATTGGTTGGTCTCGTACCAGAAGTCGTAGTTGCCGACGTACATATTGATCTTGCCGTAGTCGACGTCGCAGATGTGCGTGCACACCTTGTTGAGGAAGTGACGGTTGTGCGACACGATGATCAGCGTGTTCTTGAAGTCGAGCAAGAACTTTTCCAGCCACATGACGCTCTTTGCGTCGAGGTTGTTGGTCGGCTCGTCGAGGATGAGGATGTCGGGGTTGCCGAACAGCGCCTGTGCAAGCAAGATCTTGACCTTTTGCTTGGCGTCGAGTTCCTTCATCAGCTTGTCGTGATACTCCTCGCCGAATTTGAGTTCGTTGAGCAGCGACGCCGCCTCGCTCTCTGCCTCCCAGCCGCCGAGTTCGGCGAACTCGTTTTCGAGCTCGCCCGCGCGCACTCCGTCCTCGTCCGAGAAGTCGGGCTTTGCGTAGAGGGCGTCCTTTTCGTCCCAGATGTCCATCAACTTCTTGTGCCCGAGTAGCACGGTGCGCATGACGGTGCAGTCGTCGAAGTCGTTTTGGTTTTGGTGCAGCACGCTTATGCGCTGCCCCTTGCCGACGGACACATGTCCGCGCGTCGGTTCTATCTCGCCCGAGAGCACCTTGAGAAAGGTGGATTTGCCGGCGCCGTTCGCGCCGATGATGCCGTAGCAATTGCCCTCGGTGAATTTGAGGTTTACGTCCTCGAACAGTTTTCTTCCGCCGAATTGAAGCGTCAGATCGGTTACTTGGATCATTGCGTCTCCCTATACTTTATGCGTTGCCGCAAATTTTATTTTTTGGTTTATGTGTGCGTTATCTTCACTTTTGAGGTGTCAGCACGCCCACTCTGAACACCGCCTTGCGGTATGTCAATTCTCTCTCGTACCCCTTTTGCTCGACCGCGAACATCACCGTGCCCGTCCCGTTCAGCTCCTCGCCCTCGAACAGGGTGAAGCCGTACTTTTCGGCAACGGATCTTTCATGCACGACCTCGCAGCCGTCCAACTTCAAGTCGTCGATCGCGACGCCGCTCCCCTCGAGCGTAAAAAAGACATAAAGCGTCTCTCCTTCGAGGAATACGTCCATATCTGTCGGGGTCAGCCGTCTGTCCCCGTCCTCGTAGGTCTGTCCCATGTCGAGGTAAGTCTTTTGCTCGCAGCTGTCGACCGCGAACATGATCCCGATGACGACGCCGATAACGACGAGCGTGAACGCGATCGTGACCGCGGTGCGGACGCGCCGTTTTTTCTTACGCTCTTGCTCTCTCATCCGCGATCCTCTTTGCGATCGCGCGGCACCTTTCGGCGAGCGCGTCATAGTCGGTGCCGACGTCGGCTTTGCCGTTTTCAAAGACGACTTTGCCGCCGGCGACGGTCATCATCACGTTGTGTTTGCCCGCGGCGTAGACGACGTCGTTGACGATGTCGTTGCCGGGCTGCATATTGGGCGCATGCAGGTCGATCAGCACGAAGTCGGCGCTGCTGCCCGGCGCGAGCGCGTCCATACCTTCCGCCCCGTAAGCGGACGCGCGCGTCGCCGCCCCGAGCACAAACTCCGCGCCCATTGCCGCCGCATCGCCGGTCGAACACTTTTGCAGCACCGCCGCAAGGTAGGTCTCGCGGAACATGTCGAGCGCGTTGTTGCTTGCCGCGCCGTCGGTGCCGATACCGATCTTGACGCCCCTCTTTTTCATCTCGGCAAGGGGCGCGATGCCGCTTGCGAGTTTGAGGTTGCTGCTGGGACAAGTGACCGCGGCGACTCCCTTTTGAGCCATGATCTCCATCTCTGCGGACGTGACGTGCACGCAGTGGAACGCCGCTCCGCCGAAGTCGAACAGCCCCTTGCCTGCGAGATATTCAAACGGAGTCTTGCCCGTCTGCTCTTTGCAGGACGTGACCTCGCGCGCCGTCTCGGACACATGCGCAAAGAGGGGCATTTTGTACTTGTCGACCGCCCTCTTGACCGCGCCCAGCGTCCCCTCTCCGCAGGTGTACTGCGCGTGGATAGAGATGCCGTAACGCACACGGGCAGGAAAATTCTTGTAGTATTCGACGCTGTCGTCTATCTTGTCTTCGATGAACTTTGGCGACCCGTCAAAGTCGAGTATGCCCTCGGTTACTACCGCCGCGACGCCGCTGTCGGCGAGCGCCTTTGCGACCGCACGCGTATGCCCGTACATCTCGCAGACGAACGTCGTGCCGCCGGCGAAATATTCGGCGCAAGCGAGCCTTGTCAGGTGGTAGCAGTCCTCGTCGGTGAGCAGCGCTTCGGCGGGGAACACCTTTTCGCTCAGCCACTCCTGCAAGGGCAGATCCTCGGCGTACGAGCGCAAGAAAGCCATCGGCGAATGGGTGTGCCCGTTCTTGAACGACGGCATGATGAGGTTGCCGCCGCAGTCTATCTCGCGGTCCCAGTCCTGCCACTCGAGCGTGGACACGGGGCTGACGCGCGCGATCTTGTCGCCCTCGACGCGCAGTTCTCCGTCGAACAGCTTTTCGCCGTCCCAGATCTTGGCGTTGAAAAACCTCATCTTCATTGGATATCTCCGACGATCTCGGCGAGCAGCGCGCGCATCTTTCCTACGACGCGTTCGCTCTCGCGGTTGACGTCCTCGTGCGACAGCGGTTTGCCCGCAAGGCCGCACGCCTTGTTGCTGATGAATGACAGCCCCATCACTCTGACGCCCATATGTCTGAGCGCGATCGTCTCGATCGCGGTGCTCATGCCGACCGCGTCCGCTCCCAAAATGCCTGCCATTTTGACCTCTGCGGCGGTCTCGAACGACGGGCCTGTGAATTGGATATAGACGCCCTCTTTGAGCTCGGATCCGCAACGCTGCGCCGCCCTTTTCGCGACCTCGATCAGTTCGGGGTCGTACGGCGCGGTCATATCGGGGAAGCGCGGACCGAAACGGTCGTCGTTGGGACCGATCAGCGGATTTGGCGCAAGGCAGATATGGTCGCGGATCGCCATGATGTCTCCGCACTCGAAGTCGGGGGCGATGCCTCCGGCGGCGTTTGTGAGGATGACCGTCTTTGCGCCGGCGAGCGCCGCGACTCTCACCGGAAGCACCGCGGTCGCGGACGAATGCCCCTCATAGCAATGCACTCTCCCCTGCAAGACGGCGACCTTTTTGCCGCTCAACCTGCCGAAGACCATCCTTCCTCTGTGCCCGTGGACGGTGGAGTCGGGCAGTCCCAGCTCGTCGTACCCGATCGAAAATTCCTCGTCGAGGTCGACCGCTCCGCCCAGTCCGCTGCCCAGCACGATCGCGATCTCGGGGACGAAGTCAGTCCTCTCGCGCAGCTTGGCGCACGCGCTCAACGCCCTGTCGAACGTCACTTGTTGAACACTCTCGAACCGGGCTTGACCAACTCGATCTTGCCCTCTTTGCACAGCGGGCAATCTTCCGGCTCGTAGGACGTGATGTCCATGCTGATGAGGTTGACGAACTTGACGCCGAAGTCGACCTTGCCGTTGCTGCGGTCGACGAGGGACGCGACCGCGGCGACCTCACCGCCCATCTTCTTGACGAGGGCGATGACCTCTTTGACCGAGCCGCCGGTGGTGACGACGTCCTCGGTGACGACAAAGCGCGTGCCTTCGGGGAAAGAGAAGCCTCTTCTCAGCGTCATCTCACCGTTCTCGCGCTCGGCGAAGATATTGGGCTTGCGCATTTGGCGCGCGACCTCATACCCCATCAAGATGCCGCCGATCGCGGGCGAAATGACCATATCCGCCTCGACGCCCGCAGCGTTGAGTTTTTCGACGAGAGCCTTGCACAGCTGTTCGCTGCACTCGGTGTCGACGAACACTTTTGCGCTCTGCATATAGGTGTCGGCGTGTCTGCCGCTGGTCAATTTGAAGTGCCCTTTGAGCACGGCTCCGCATTTGCGGTAGATCTCCAAAGCCTGTTCCGTAGTCATCATAAAAATACTCCTTTGACCGTCAGCCGTTGAGAATGAGCGAGCCGACGAGGTCGTTGATATCGATATCGTTTTGTTTGACATATTCCGCGAGGTCGCGGGCGATGTCGTACGCCGCGGTGGGCGACGTAAAGTTTGCGGTGCCGACCTGGACGGCGCGCGCGCCGCAGATCATGAATTCGAGCACGTCGGTGTACGACGTGATGCCGCCGAGCCCTATGACGGGTATTTGGATCGCGTTGAAGCAGTCCCAGACCATTTTGAGCGCGACCGGCTTTACGCAGGGCCCGGACATGCCGCCGTTGTTGTTGGCGAGTATCGGCCGGCGCGTCTTCCAATTGACCGCCATGCCCGAGAGCGTGTTGATCAGCGAGACCGCCGCCGCTCCTCCCGCCTCGGCGGCGCGGGCGTTGTCGGCGATGTTCGCGACGTTGGGCGACAGCTTGGTGATCACCGGTTTTTTGCACACCTTGACGACCGCTGCGGTCACCTTTTCGACGGACGACGGCAGCACTCCGAACGCCATCCCGCCCTGTTTGACGTTGGGGCAGGAGATGTTGAGTTCGACCATCTGCGCGTGCGCGTCGTTGATGCGCTCCCCGATCGCGATATAGTCCTCGAGAGTCGCGCCGGCGACGTTGGCGATGACTACGACGTCCTCGTCTGCGAGGCGTTTGTCGTCTGTCGCGAGGAAGTGCTCGACGCCGGGGTTTTGCAGCCCGACCGCGTTGAGCATACCTCCGTACACTTCGGTCGCGCGCGGCGGGGGGTTGCCCTGTTTGGGGTTGATCGTCAGCCCCTTGGTGCAGATGCCGCCCAACGCGCTCAGCGGATAGAACTCCCCGTATTCGGAGCCGAAGCCGAACGTGCCGCTCGCGGTGATTATCGGATTTTTGAAGCGGACTCCCGCTATCTCGACTGCGGTATTCACAGCGCCACCTCCCCGATGTCGAACACCGGACCGTCCTTGCAGACGCGGACATATTCTTCGCCGCCCGCGCGTTTGACCTTGCAATTGCAGACGAGGCAGGCGCCGATGCCGCAGCCCATCCGCTGTTCGAGCGAGATCTTGGTCGGGATGCCGGCGATCTCCTCCTTTTTGGCGAGGATCTTGTAGATGATCTCGGGGCCGCAGCAGAAGATCTCGTCCGGTCTGTCGGCGCGAATGACGCGCGCGGCGACGTCGGTGACATATCCCTTTTCGCCGGCGGAGCCGTTGTCGGTCGCGAGGATGACCTTCGCGCCCTTTTTCTCTAGTTCTTCGACGAGCACTACCTTTGACGCGTCGCCGAATCCGAGGCAGACGGTGTACTCCTTGTCGGGGTGAGCGGTGACGATCGCGGGGAGCACCGCGCTGCCCATGCCGCCGCCGATCAGCAAGACCTTGCCGCCCTCGGGGACATAGCCGTTGCCGAGCGGCAGCAGTGCGTCGAGGCGCTCCATGCGCCTGACCTCGGCGAGCCTTGCGGTGCCTGCGCCGACGACGGCGTAGCATATGTCGATCGTCCTCTCCTCTTTGTCGAAGTCGCAGATGCAGAACGGTCTTCTGAGCACATGCGCGCCGTCGGGCACGCGGACGTGCACGAACTGACCGCCCTCGATTTGGGGCAGATCGTCGAATTTCAAAGTCATCTTCATCACTCCGTCGGCGACGCGCTCGTTTGCGAGCACGACCGCGGAGCGGTCCTTCATCTTATGCACTTGCCGATGTCCTCACGCATTGCGATCGCGGCGAGCCTTGCCGCCTCGTCGAACGTCTTGCCCGCATATTGCGGCTTACGGTACGCGGTCAAGATGCCGCGCGACGAGTTGACGATGCCGCCGATGCCGTCGCGGAAGCAGACCGCGAGATCCTCCGCCTTTCCGCCCTGCGCCCCGTAGCCGGGGATGAGGAAAAAGAGGTTGGGGTGCGCTTTGCGGATCGCCTCCGCCTGCGCCTTATGGGTCGCGCCGACGACCGCGCCGACGCTCGAATAGCCGTACTTGCCGCGCAGATCCGCGCCCCACTCGTCGACGAGGCACGCCATATTTTCGTACAGCGTCTTGCCGTTGTCCATCAGCCTGTCCTGCAGCTCGCCGCTGCCGGGGTTTGAGGTCTTGACGAGGACGAAGATGCCGCGGTCGTTCTTTTTGCAATCGGCGACGAACGGCAAGACGCCGTCGCTGCCGAGATAGCCGTTGACGGTGACAAAGTCGCTCTCGAACGGCGTGACCGCGCTGCCCTCGAGCACCGTCTCGCCGAGGTAGGCGTTGCTGTAAGCGGAAGCGGTGCTGCCGATGTCGTTGCGTTTGACGTCGGCGATCGTGAACAGCCCGTGCTGACGCGCATACGCGAGCGTATCCGAGAACGCGCGCATGCCCTCGACGCCGTACATCTCATAGTAGGCGACCTGCACCTTGACCGCGGGGACGACGTCCTTGATCGCGTCGATCAGCGCAAAGTTGAAGTCCGTGATGTACTTCGCCGCGTCATAGAGCGTCTCGCACTTGCCGCGCACGTCGTCGGGCAGATAGTCGATGCAGGTATCGAGCCCCGCCACCGACGGGTTGTCCTTCTCTTTGATCTTGTCGATAAGTCTGTCGATCAGCATATTTCACCGTCCTTGAATTTGATTTTTCCTTCGACCATAGTCATCTTGACCCTGCCGAAGACCTTGCGGCCCTTGAACGGGGTATTTTTGCCCTTGGAGAAGAAGCGCTCGGGCTCGATCTCGAACTGCTCGCCGAGGTCGACCAGCACGATGTCCGCAAGTCCTCCCTTTTCTATGCTGCCGCAGGGGACGCCGACAAGCCTCGCCGGATTTTCGGTCATCAATTGCGACAGTTTTTGCAGCGTGATCGCGCCGCTCTTCACCAGATATGTGTACGACAGCGCGAACGAGGTCTCGAGTCCGCTTATGCCGTTGGCGGCGTCGTTCAGCGCGCCCTTTTCGTGCGCGGCGTGCGGCGCGTGATCGGTGACGATCGCGTCGACGGTGCCGTCCTGTATCGCACGCACGATCGCCTCTCTGTCCCTCTCCTCGCGCAGCGGCGGATTGACCTTTGCCATCGGGTCGCCGTTTGCGGCGAGCTCGTCGGTCGCGGCGAAGTAGTGGGGGCAGGTCTCGCAGCTGACCCTGATGCCGGCGCGCTTTGCGTCGCGGATGAGCCTTGCGCTCCCCTCCGTGCTGATGTGCGCGATGTGCACCTTTGTCGACAGCGCGTCGGCGAGCACGATCTCGCGCGCAACCATCACCTCTTCGCTCGCCCTCGTGATGCCGCGATAGCCCGCTTCCGAGGCGGTATATCCCTCGTTGATCACCCCTCCCGCGACGAGCGAGAGCTCTTCGCAATGGCTGATCAAAAGCGCGTCGAACTGCTTTGCGTATTCGAGCGCGACGCGCATCGTCTGCGCGTTTTCGACAGGTCTTCCGTCGTCCGAGAACGCGACCGCGCCGGCGGCTTTGAGCTTGCCCAGCTCTGCGATCTGTTTGCCCTCTTGTCCGACTGTGATCGCGGCGATGGGATAGACCTTTGCAAGCCCCACCTCTTCGGCGCGAGTCTTGACGTATTTGACGATATATTTGTTGTCGGTCACGGGCTTGGTGTTGGGCATGCAGCACACAGCCGCAAACCCTCCGGCGACCGCGGCGCGGCAGCCGCTCTCGATGTCCTCTTTGTACTCGAAACCGGGCTCGCGCAGGTGGACGTGCATGTCGACGAACGCGGGCAGCGCCGTCAGACCTCTCGCGTCGACGACCGTCGCCCCCTTGGGCGCTTTGACGTCGCCGACCTCGGCGACGCGGTCTCCATCGACGGCTATATCTACCTTTTTGCCGAACAGGTCGGCGCCTTTGATGACGATCATTGTTTTCCTCCGAGAAGCATTTTGAGCAGCGCCATTCTGGTCGCGACTCCGTTGGTGACCTGGACGTCTTTGAGGCAATAGTCCTTGTCGAGCACGTCATAGGCGAGCTCGACTCCTCTGTTGACGGGACCGGGATGCAGGACGACCGCACCCTTGTTTGCGAGCTTCATCCGCGCGTCGGTGATGCCGAAGAACGCGGTATATTCTCCGTAACTCGGGAAGAGCCCGACCTGTTGCCTCTCCAATTGGATGCGCAGTCCCATCACCGCGTCCGAGCCCTCGAACGCCTCTTCGATGGTCTTGCAGACGGTGCACTTCATCCTCTCTATGCCGAGGGGGAGCATCGTCGGCGGCGCGAACACTTTGACCTTTGCGCCCATCGTTGTCAAGCTCTCCATATTGCTGCGCGCAACGCGGCTGTGCTTGATGTCGCCGATGATCGCGACGGTCAGCCCTTCGACCTTGCCGAAGCGCTCGACGATCGTGAACAGGTCGAGAAGCGCCTGCGTGGGATGCGCGTGCAGACCGTCGCCGGCGTTGACGACGGGGATGTCGACGTTGTCCGCGACCAATTGCGGCGCGCCCGAGACGGAGTGGCGGATGACGATCGCGTCGGTGCCCATCGCCTCGATGGTCTTTGCGGTGTCGATCAGCGACTCACCCTTTTGCACGCTCGAAGTCGCGACGTCGAGGCTCGCGACTGTCGCGCCCAAATACTTGCACGCGTCCTCGAACGAAGTGCGCGTGCGCGTGCTATTTTCATAGAACAGCGTCGCGACCATCTTGCCCTTGAGCTCGTCCGAAAACTTGTCGGCGGACAGGATACGGCGCTTCATCTCGAAAGCGGAATCGAGCAGCGCTTGAAGGGTCTCTTTCGAGACGTCTTTCATCTTCAAAAAGTCTTGCAGCATAACACTCTCCGAATGTCGTTTGTAATATAATATCACATATACGCGCAAAAATAAAGCAAAAGCGCGCGCATGCTCGGGCGGCACGCGGAGCGCTTGGGGGCGAAAAAATACGTCCTTTGCGCCCTAAAACCCGATACAGGTCGCAAAAAACGTATTCTCTGCGAGGTCTTGCCTCAGCCCGACGCCAAAAATTTTTTCGCGTCAATCTGCTATCTTCTTCATGAACTCGTCCAGATCGATCATGCCCATCGCGAGCGCTGCGATCTTTTCGTTGTACTTGTCGATATAGCTCGTGACGAGGGCGACTATCGTGCCGAACGCGGCTTGAGGATCCTCGACGTCGCACCCCTCGAACAGCGTGGTCAGCTCATAACCTATCGTGCCGTTCTCGGGATCCATGTCGAAGTTGCCCAAAAACATCTCCGAGTTGACCTTGTGCACCGCGATCGCGCACGCCGCCATCCTCTTGCCGTCGCGCACCGCGGCGGGCAGCATCGACCACATCCACATCCTGAGCGGCTTGTCGTCAAAGGTGATATGAAAGCGCATCGGCAGATCGTCGCCCTGCACTCCCGTTTCGACCGCGCACTTTTCGTCGTCGCGATCGTATTTGAATCCGATCGAATCCAAATATCCGCAAAATTTCGAGTAAAGAGACTGTTTTGTTTCCATGATTTTCCTCCTTTGCCGCTTTCGCGACCATCGATATTATAACATATCGCTTTTGACTTTTCAATGTTTTTGCGCATTTTTCGCAAAAAAGAAGAACGCCCTGCAGCGCCCTTCTCTTCGATTTACGTCCGTCACTTCTTTGAGCCGACCAACGCTCCCACGCCTCCGACGACCGAGCCGGCGGCGAGCAGATACGCGCCGAACGACAGCGTCGTCTCCACGTTTGCGATGCTCCCCAGATCGACGCCTACAAACGCGTCCGCCGCAAGGAAGGTGAACACCAACGCGAGGATGCCGCACAGGATCGCGCCTATGCCGGCGATCTTGCCCAGCAGTCTGATCAAGCCTATGTTGACCAAAAGTCTGACGAGCACCAGCGCAAAGCCGGCGACGGTGAGGATACCGGCGATCCACGCAAACAGCTGCATCACCAGCGAATATTCGGGCGGATTTTCCCAATCGTTCATCTCAGCCCAATCCTCGAGCGTCATGCTCTCCGTCTTGCCTTCTATGAGTCCGCCGAGTGCCTCACCCTGTTGATGCGTCCAATCGGTGAACAGACCGACGACGGCGAGCGCCGCGCCGACGAGAGCGACGACCAGCATGACGATCGTCAATGTCGAAATGCGCTTTTTAGCTTTCCTCTTTGCCATAAAGATCCTCCTTTTTGATATACTTTGGGCGGCAAAACCATGCGGTTTTGCCGCCCAAATCTACATCTTCATTCTATCACGTCTTTTTCGCTTTGTCAACGATGAGAGCCCTGTTTTGTCGGATCGTTGTTTTTGCGTCTCTTGCGTTTTTTGCGTTTGACTTCCCGCGCGAACTCGGGCTTGTCGAAGCGGTCCCAGTCTAGGTTTGCCCCCTCGGGCAATGGATAGGCACTTTCGAACTCGTCGGCGGTCATCATCTCGATCGCGCCCTCTTTTGCGAGCCTTCTCGAGCGGTTGAACTTTGAGCACTTGCGCATCTTGCCCGTCTCGTCCTCGCGCGCCAGCGACACATAGACCGCCGCCTCCGAGGGCTTGAACGTATATCCCATGCCGGCGGCGTCGATACGGGTCAGCGCCCTCATCGCCCTGTCGTAATCAAAGCTCTCGAGGTTGTCCGAAAGGCAGACCTTTTTGCCGTCGTTGCGCTTGTTGATGTCCTCGGCAAAGCGCATGAACATCTCGTAATTTCGGCTGCCGCGCAGGCAGAAATTCTCCTGTCCCGGCTTGACCTTGCGGTAGTGCGGGCGCGGAGTCTTGTCCCGCGAATCGCGCATCTCATCTGTGCTGTAAGCGTAGTAAAAGCCCTCCGTCTCGCCCTGGAAGTCGGGGTTTGCGGCGACCGCCTCGTCCATGTTTATACCGAGGCGCGCGCACATCGCCTTTGCGACGTTCATCGTCATCTCGGCGTCCATATCGCTGCGGTGGGCGTCGTGCGCCTCCATTCCGCACCACGTCTCGTATGCGGCGGCGAGCCTGCACACGTTTTGGCGTTCGGACAGTTTTTGTTCCCAGAGCTGAACGTCGAAAAAGCGTATCTTGGGTGGATCCAGCTTGTAGCGGTTGCACTCGTCCAGCAGATAGACGACGTCCGCGGCGGTGTTGAATCCGACCGCGATCGCGCCGTCGAGCAACTCGACCAGTCTCGGGAACACGGCGTCGAACTTGGGCTTTGTCTTGAAGATGCGCCGATCGTACGCCATCATCTTGCGGACGACGAACCAATCGAACGGCGCGTCGGGGTTGATGAGGATGTCCTCGCGCGGCTCCGACACATTGAAGTTCTCGTCGGTCAGCACGAAGCCTATGCTGAACAGTTTGCCCGTTCTGTCAAAGCAATTCGCGCATTCGGTATCGAAAAAGAGATATTTCATTTTCCTCCGCGCGCCGCCCGTTTGCATTGGCGGCGCGAACATGTTATAATTTTATTGTTATGGCATCCTACTACACTCACTACCGCTGCGCGCTTCGCGCGGCAAACGATCTGAGCGAACGCGGTCGCGATCTTGTCGACGGTAGGCGGGAGATCTTCCTCGCCGGCGCGCAGGGACCCGACCTGCTCTTCTATATCTTCGGCAAATACCGCGGCACGGCGGGGCGCGTCCACGCCTGCGCGGTGTATGAGCAATTTTGCGCTCTCGCGCGGCTTTGCGCTTCTTCGGGCAGCGCGGACTTTGCCGCCTACTGTCTCGGCTATGTCTCGCACTATTGCGTGGACAGAGAGATACACCCCCTGATGGCGCACGACGCGGCTAACTATATGCGCCGTTTTTTCAAACCCGACCTCTATCCCTCTCTGCACATGCTGCAGGAGTCGGCGATCGACCGCATTCTCTTCCTGCGCGACAGAGGGGACGGGGCGCGTTTTCACGCCAAAGAGGTGCTGCCCTTCACCGACGCGTCGCGCGCGGCGACGGCGGCTTGCCTTGCCGAGGTGTGCAAGGCGATAGGCAGAGAGCTCCCGTTTGACAAGCTGTACGCCGCCCAAAAGCGGATGGCGGCATATCAGAGCGTGTTCGACAACCTCTTTTCGCCGGCGTGTCTGGTCGTAAAGGCGGCGGGCGCGCTGATCGGCAAGCCCAACTACATCTACGGCTTTGTCACCCCGCCTCTCGACAGAGGGATAGACTATATGAATGCGGAACGTCGTCCCTACCCGTCCGTGGTCGGCGAGGACGACTCGACCCCTCTCGACCTCTCGGTCGATTCCGTCTTGGAGAAGGCGCACGAGCGCACGCTCGACCTTGCGGCGAAATTCCTTGCCGCGATCGACGGGCAGCCCCTCTCTCCGTCCGACTTTGAGATCTCGTTTGCGGGCAGGCGCACGCTTGCGCCGCACGAATACTTCGACGGCGCGGACACTGAATTTTGCCGGTAGCACGAAGCCGACCGACGCGTTTTCAAGCAAAGGTTTTCGGGGAGAGCGCAATGCTCTCCCCTCTTTATCACTCCGCCTTTTGGAACTGTTTTGCGATCTCCCTCATCGCCTTCTTGCCCTCTTCGGACAGCGGCAGGAAGGGTCTGCGGCAGTCGCCCATCTCTATGCCGAGGCACTCCAAGATGTACTTTTCGGACGCGAACACGCCGTACTTGATCAGCTGAGCGATGATCTCGTTGACCTCGTATTGAGTCGCGCAAGCGGTCTTGACGTCGTTGTTGACAAAGGAGCGGTAGATGGTGATGAACTTCTCCGCCATGAAGTTGTAGGTGCTGCCGATGCCGCCGTCCGCGCCCATAGCGAGGCCGCCGATCAGCATTTCGTCAAAACCGTTGTAGACGATGGGTTTTGCCTTCATCGTCTTGAACTGTTCGAGCGCGAACAGGTCGGAGGTGGTGTGCTTGATGCCGATGAACTTGTCGGTGTGAGCAAACATCTCCTCCGCGGTGCCCTTGTCGAGATTGAAGCCGTTCGCCGCCGGGAAGTTGTAGACGATCATCGGCAGGCTCGTCGCGTCGGCGATGTCGTAGTAATATTGTTTACGCTGCTCGGGAGTGAACGCATAGTAGTAGGGCGCGACCGCGCTGATCGCGTCATAGCCGAGTTTTTCGGCGTTTTTCGCCATCTCGATCGCGTGTTCGGTGCAGACGGTACCGACGTGGGCGATCATCGTAGACTTGCCGTTGTTGGCTTCGGCTGCGTACTCGAACAGCGTCTCTCTCTCCTCTTTGGTGAGCAGCAGTCCCTCGCCGGTGGAGCCGCCGACATAGAAGCCGTCGACGCCCTTTGCGAGGTTGTAGCGTATGAGTTTTTCGACCGATTTTTTGCTGACCTTGTCACTCTTGTCGAACGGGGTCAGAAGCGCGGGCAGTATGCCCTTGAACTTTTCTTTGTCGTACATAAAATTTATGCCTCCGTCAAGAAGTTATTGATTTTTGAATTGTCCGTTGAGCGCGGCGTAAGCTGCGCCGAGCGCTCCTGCGCGGTTGCCGAGTTGGGCGCGTCCGATCCTGCTCGACATCTCATAGGGGAACTTGCCGAGGAACCCGCCCCACCAGCCTTTGATCTCGGCGACGCCACCGCCGACCACGACGCGCTTGACTCCTGTCTCGAACGCCAGCTTGACCGCCTTGACGAGCGCCTTTATGAACGTCTCGATCGCGGTCGGATAGCTGCAATAGTCGTTGAAAACCTTGTCGAGGTCGTCTTCGCCACTCATCCTTCTGAGCGCGCTCGCCGACGCATACTGTTCGATACAGCCCCTTTTGCCGCACTTGCACGGCACGCCTTCTTCGTCAAAGCAGACGTGCCCGATATGCAGGTCGGTGACGCTCTCCGCGCACAGTTTGCCCGGGCGTATGAGCGCGCTGCCGAGGCCTGTGCCGATCGTCAGCACGACCTCGCTCTGCCTCGAAAATTTGTCGATATAGTGTTCGGCGACGGCGGCAGCGGTCGCGTCGTTGATCGCCCTGACGGGCAGACCGAACTTCGCCTTGACGTCGGATACGATGTCATAGCCGGTGAACCCGGGCAACGCGGCGGTCGCGAATGTGACGACTCCTCTGTCCCAATCGACGGTGCCTGCGGTGGAGATGGCGATCGCCTCACATCCGTAGGTGTCGATCAGCGCGGATATGCTGTCAAACACGGCGGACCTGATCGCCTCGAAGCCCTCCGCCGCGCGAGTCGGGGCGGAATCGAAGCCTTCGACGCGGTAGTCTGCAAGTTTCATGCCCTTTTCGGCGGTCGCGCAGAGGCGCTTGATGGACGTCCCGCCGATGTCGATGCAAGCGATCTTCATTTGGCGATGACCTCCGCGAAGCGTTTTGTGATGTCCATCGGGCGGGTGATCGCGCTGCCGATGACGACCGCATACACTCCCTTCGCCCACACTTTTTCCAACTGACCTCTCTCCCAAATGCCGCCCTCGGCGATGATCTTCGTATCGGGGAAGCTCTCGACGAGCTTGCCTATGAACTCGACGTCAGGGAGGACTGTGCCCTTGGTGTACGCGGTATAGCCGCGCAGCGTGGTGCCCACATAATCGAAGCCGAGTTTGACGGCGTTCGCCGCCTCGTCGAAGTCGCTGCAATCCGCCATGATCTCGACGTCTGGCGCCTTTTGGCGGATATACTTGACGAGCTCTTCGAGCGTTACTCCGCCGGGGCGTCTGCGCAGCGTCGCGTCGAGCGCGATGACCTTTGCGCCGCACTCGATGAGGTCGTCGACCTCTTTTTTGGTCGGGGTGATATAGACTTCGCTGTCCGGATACTCCGCCTTGATGATCGCGATGATGGGCACGTCGACTTCGCTGCGGATGTCGACGATGTCGCTGACGTAATTCGCCCTGATGCCGACGGCTCCGCCCCTGACGGCGGCGCGCGCCATGTACTTCATGATGCCGAGACCGTAGAGCGGTTCGCCCTTGACGGCTTGGCACGAGACGATGAGTCCCCTGTTGAGATGAGCCATTATATCTTCTCCTCGGACGCCTTGATGTCGTCCAATGTGAGTTTCAAAAAGTCGACGGTCTCGTGCATCGTACTGCCCTCGAACAGCACGCCGATCGAGCCGTCCTTCATCTGCGTCATACAGCTGTACACGAACTCGCCGTCCTTGATCTTGAGCGAGTGTGCGAACGTCTCGCCGTAGTCGTACGAAATGCGTATGACGCCGTTTTCTCTTTTGGTCTTGCTTGCCGCGTTGAGCACGAGCGTCGCCTCGCGGTCGCCGTCTTTGACGTTGAGCGCGGCGATCTGGCAGACGGGCTGGGGGATGCCTATATAGTGGAAATCCTCCCAGGTGACGCCACCGTCGCGGCTGGTCGCGACCGCGACCTCGCGGCGGCTCGAGTGGTTGCGGACAAACGCCTTGAGACCTCCGCCCGGCAGCGTGACGATCTGCGCCTCGCTCGTGCGCTCGCCGTCCGCGATGAACTTGTGCCCGACCTTGAACAGCCCGAGACGTTTGCGGTTTTCGCCCATGACTCCGCCGCGCGTCCAGGTGTTGCCGCCGTCGTCGCTGAAAATGCACGCCGCGCACTCCATCAGCGGCCAAAAGCGCGGAGTGAAGTATATCGGCACGACGATACGTCCCTTGTGCTCGCCCTCGGTCAGCTGCACGCCGACCCCGGGGCCTGCGCCGATGAAGCACATATACTCGTCTTTGACCTGCGCGGAGATGCACTCGGGCTTTGTCCAGGTGACGCCGTTGTCAAAGCTCTTGGCGAGGTACATATACGACGTGCGGTATTCGGTGAAGCCGCCCTCTCCGGTGCGTATGTTGCCGACCTTTTTCTCGCCGACGCGCACGTCGAAGTTTTCGTCGACGCGGTATTCGGTCGCAAGATCTCTGTCGAAGAGTCTGCCGTCATTTTCGAGCGACAGTCTGCGCTTGCCGTGCATGACGATCTGTCTGCCCTTTTTGTCAAAACCGGTGCCGCGGCGGCTGTTGAGGATTCCGACGCCGGCGGGGGTGTGGCTGTACAGCATCAGCAGCGTGCCCTTTTGTCGGTCAAAGACGAGGCAGGGGTCGATCGCCGCCGACGAGTGGGCAATGTCCTCGCCGCACTCCTTGACCGCAAAGTGCATGTCCGTCCACGACTCGCCGTTGTCGAACGAGCGGCAGATCACCTTTTCTATGCGGTTGGGGTTGTCGCTGCCACCATAAAGGCGCGCGTCGGCGCAGGCGATGACCGTGCCGTCGTCCGCCGTGATGATGGACGGAATGCGGTAGTTGTTGACCGGACCGCGGTCCTTTGAAAAGAGTTTGAATGGCTCGGATATCATGTTTCCCTCGTCTATTTTTTCGTGCCCGTGTTTGTAAAGGGCGCGTTTTATTCTATTGCGGCATCTCGGTCGCCTCTCCGACGTCGCCTGCGATCAACGCTCCGCCGCCGAACAGCACGATATATACGTCCGCTTCATAGCTCTTCAAAAATTCGTCTATCTCCTCGGCTGCGATGCGGAACGCTTCGCGCTTGGGGTAGCCGTACACACCTGCGGAGATCAGCGGGAACGCGACGCTTTTGAGCCCCGCCTCCCTGACGATCGCAAGGCTTTTGCGGTAGCAGCTTCTCAGCAGCTCCTCTTCGCCGAAACCGCCTCCGTGCCAGATCGGACCCACCGTATGTATGACGTATTTTGCCGGCAGGCGGTAACCCTTTGTGATCTTGGCGTCGCCCGTCTCGCAGCCGCCCAGCGTGCGGCATTCGGCGAGCAAGTCCTCGCCGGCGGCGCGGTGTATCGCCCCGTCCACGCCTCCTCCGCCCAGCAGGGAGTTGTTGGCGGCGTTGACGATCGCGTCCACGCGGCAGCGAGTGATGTCGCCTATGCAGACAAAGCGCGACATCTCAGCGCATCAGCGGCGACGACAGCACAAAGTCGGCTGTCGCCTTGTTTGTCGCGATGGGGACGTCATAGAGCGCGGCGATGCGCAGCAGCGCCTTGACGTCGGGGTCGTGGGGCTGCATGGACAGCGGATCCCAAAAGAAGATGACGACGTCGATCTGTCCCTCGGCGATCTTTGCGCCGATCTGCTGGTCTCCGCCGAGCGGGCCGGACAGATAGCGGTACACGTCGAGCCCCGTCGACTCGGCGACCAATTTCGAGGTGGTGCCGGTGCCGCAAAGCTGATATTTCGCGAGCAGGTCCTTGTTCTTCATCGACCAGGCTACCATCTCCGCTTTTTTGTTGTCGTGCGCGATCAGCGCTACCGTCTTGATCTCTTTCATAAAATACTCCTTTACACAAGTTTATCACAGCGCGCGCGCATAGTCAACAAAGCAAAGAGGGGGACGTCGAAATTTCGGCGTCCCCGTACGGCTCATTATTCGCTGTCGTTCGGACCGCCCTCCCGGTCGGGGCGTTCTTTGAGCCGTCTCAGCTCCTCTTTGAGCCTTTCGACCTCTTCGCGGTCGGCGCGCGCCTGTTCGGCGATACGTTCTCTCTCCAGCCTTTGCTGCTCAGCGAGCTCTTCCCTCTCCGCCCTCTTTTCGGAGCGGTATTGTTTGATCGACTTGACCAGCTTGCCGACGTTGAGCGCGATGAGCAAGACGAACGGCAGCAAGATGAGCACGACATAGCCGGCAGGGGTGCGTATGAACGCGAAGAAGTTGCCAAGCCCCGCTATGCGGAATTCGTACACTCCGAGCACATTGCCGGCAGGCACGGGCGTGAGGTCGTCGAAGCCGTTTGCGACGCCGTAGGTATGGTAGAGCGTCTCGCCGCCTCTCTTTTCGACAGAGCGTATCTTGTGGGTGACAATCGCGCCGAAGCTGTCGGGGTCTTCGGAGATGAAGGTGATGATGTCGCCCTCATTGAGCGCGGTGACGTCGCCGGGGGTCTTCACGACGATGACGTCGCCGGCTTCGAACACACCGCTCATCGAGTCGGACTGCACGATATACGTCTTGCGTCCGAACAGTGACACATTTTTATGGACACTATGACAATCGCTTGACAATCGCTCTAAAAAGTAGCAGAATGTCAATATAGAATATTCAATATGGAAAACTTCGTTATGGAATGGAATGAAGAAAAATTTTTAAAAACGTATAAAGGTACAGAAAAGTTCGTGACGGACGAAGGGCGCGAGTATTATTTGCTCTTTTTGGACCTGCTGAAAGACGAGGAGTTACTATCGCATATTAAATTCGTCAACGACGTTTTGGGCGAGGCACCGCTTGTAACCTTTATTAAGTACGAGCGAGAATATCTGAAAAAAAGCGTATTCGATAAGAAAATGACTCCCGTTCAAAAGCGCGGCTTAGGTGCATGTTTCGGGTATTTGTATAAGTTTATATACTGCGGTTACGAGTCCGAACAAAACTGGTTCAACGACAAGAAAACAGGCATTAAAACTGCAAGCCATTTTAAAATGAAGAAGAATAATTAATTATGTCGCTTGAATATGTACAGCATTTATCGAATAATCTAAAACGGCTATATTTTGAGGACCCGCGTTATAAGGATCTACGCATTCTCATTAAGGAACAATGCAAGGACAAAACAGACGGGTTGGTTTTTGCCGTGCGCAAAAACGAAATACATATTTATTACCGTGGCGGAAGACTGCTTAAAATTACCGATAAGGAGAACAAAGGAGCCGCTCTGAAAATATATACCAACCCCAATTATGCCGGTGCCGATCCGAATAATGAAATAGCAAAATGGAATGAGTACGACACTTCAAAGGATGCAGCGATTTGGTGTGACAACCTTGAAAAGCTGAAGGGATATCTTACCCTCTTCTATCAAGGCAAGCGGGGTAACGACGAGCGGCTTCTGCAGCACATGCTGGAGCTGAATAACAGAGATTTTAACGGTGAGGTTGTGGTTATAGACAACGAGTACGGAGTACAAAAAATTGCAACACGTTTTTCGCACCTGGATAGGAAAAAGAAAGATAATTTCGGTAAGTTTACTAAACACGAGCTGTCTATTTTAGCAGAGCGCAACCTTACTCCCGACGAAGTACTTAATATGACGGACAAAGAGCTTGAAGATTTCAGACGAGATTATAAATTGTGCAAGGTAGATTTGGTTGCGCTTTTTAAGGGCGACGACGGTAAATATAAAATATGCCTTATTGAACTTAAAAAGGGTAACGGTGCGACGGGCGGTCCGTCTGGAATAAAAGATCATATGCGGGATTTTAAGTTATTTACCGAAGTCCGTAAAAACGATATAGTCAAGTCCGTAGAGAACTTAATAGCGTGTAAGACAAGTGATAAGATAGATACCATCGCAAACTATCCCGCTGGCGGCATAGAGCTTGATAAAGAAAATATCTATATTTCCATTCTCTGCTATGACCTGTCAACTAATAAAAAAATAGAAAATGTAGAAAACGATATTAAGCAAGCCTACGATGAAGAAACCAAGAAAATTTTACCGCATTTTTACTACAACCCGCGCATGGAGGAGACAAAAGGCGATTACACTCTGAGAAAGGAAGATTTACTGCATAAAGTCTAAATTAAAGGCGGAAGTACACCGCCTTTTACTTTCAACATACAATATGCAAAATTAAATATAGAAAATATTAAATTTTTCGTAAAAACGCTTGACTTTTTGACAAAAATGTGGTTTTTGTATATAATGCGCGGCGCGAGCCTCGACTTTGAATTTTAGGAGAAGGAAAATGAAAGAAAAACCGGTGAACGTGGGAATCTTTTGGACGGTACCGAGCAAGTGGGAAGGCGGTTGGAGTTTTTACATTGACGACGAAGCTCTCAAGACATATCGCAAAGAATCGGAAGACAATATGAAATTTGTCTACGATCATTCCGATGATATTATGCAAGCATTAAAAAACGACTGATTGCAGGAGGTAAGTATGATATATTTCGACTTGGAAAGTCATCTCGGTACGCTCTGCAAAATCGAGGCGATCGCTTGGGAAAACGGCAAACCGAAAGACAAATTTTTCGTGGTTACCAACGCCGATATGCCCGATGCCGTGAGACGCATTACGGGTATCACGCCCGAACGATCTCTTGGCGGCGCGACCGAGCGGGAAACGGTGTTTGCGTTTTGGGATTTTCTGCAACGCAATCAAGCCGTTGCGCCGCAAAAGATTGTCGTGAACGGAAAAGCGTATCACAAGGTTTGCTGTATTTGCTACGGCGGCTCGCGCGAACTTCAAAAAATTTTCCTGCGATTCGGTATTCGTATCGTTTTCGACAACAAAGAGCGCGGCGACCTGTATGAATATGCAAAGACATATTGCGATCATCTGCCGCTGAAAAGTTTTCGGCAGACCGTGGTGAACCGCTATTTTTCGATTCCAGAAAGCGAGTTAAAATCGCTTCCTCTTTTGCATACCGCTCTTGTACGGGAAGCGACAAGACCAATCACGGAAGAGGAATGCGAAATACTTGTAAGTCGGCTGACAAACCTTTCGGCAAAAGACGAAGATTTATTGCGCTCCTGCGAACGGATCGCTTTTGATTTGTTCCGTATCCTCACGGTGAGCGACAGGCAATTTACCGATACGCTGTCGCTCCTGTTTGAGAGAACGAAGGCTCGCCCGCACGCCGAAGACGATTGGCGTAGGATCGTTGCAAATGTCGAAACAAAAGTCAAGCATGCCGCCGGCGATCCAATGATGATCTTGTTCGACTCTTCCCTCCCCGAACAGATAAAGTCGGTATATCCGCTCGAATTATCCTGCAAAATTTTAGACGGCGAAGGACGGATCGGAGCAAACCTGATCGAGATCGGCTATCGTAAAACAAAATTGCTCGTTGAGTGCGGCTTGGAGCTCGAACCCACCAAATCGGGTAAGGCTATACGCGAAAAAGTTTTGCGCTCTCGATACGACGCCTGTCTTGTCTCCCATTGCCATGCCGACCATGCCGGGCTGATCGACAAAATCGAAAAGAAGACGTCGGTCTATATCGGACCTACCGCAAAACGCATTTTGCAAATCACCGAAAAAAAGAGGTATGACAACGTGCTGACGTTCAATGGGCAAACGGACATCGGCGGAATAACCGTCACGCCGTATTTGTGCGACCATTCGGCAATGGACAGTTATATGCTTTGCTTTTCTGCAAACGGGAAGAACATTTTGTACACAGGCGACTTTCGCGGACACGGCAGAAAGAGTTATTCCGCGCTTCTGTCCCGTCTTCCGCAAGTTGACATCCTCATCTGCGAGCGAACAAATCCCGACGGCGTAAAGGCTTGGAGCGAAGCGAAGTTGCAGGAAAAGTTCGAAGAATCGATGCGAGGAACTTGCGATGTCTATGTGTTGACAGGCACGCTGAATGCAGACCGCATCGTAACGATCTACAAGGCATGTCGCAAGACGCGGCGACCTATGTTGGTAGACGACTCACAGGCATATCGTCTCAACGCGATCGGCGGCAGCATACCGCATCCGCGTTCGCATAAAGAGATAAAGGTCGTGCGCCCCTCCGCTACACGCAAATTTTCGGGCATGCCGCCCTATACGATGCTGGTTCGGAGTTCAATGACCGACGCGCTGGACAAATTGCTTGAAACACGCCCCGATGCGACATTGATATATTCAATGTGGAGCGGCTACCGCGAAAAAGAGGATATAAAACGATTGCTCGAGATCTTTGAACGGCGGAATTGTCCGATTTACACCTTGCATACATCCGGACATGCCGACAGCGACGCAATTCAAAAACTCATTAAAGCGGTCGATCCGAAAGAAACAATATTCGTGCACGGAGAGGTATAAGATGACAATCAAAACAGGAATCTTTTGGTTTGTCCGCGGCGAAATGATCGCGGACAGATATGATTACATCTTTGACGAGCAAAAACAGAGCGATTTTATCGACTATCCGCATTCGCATTTTGCCATGTGGGACAAATTGAGCAAAAATCGGTTTCCGTACGCGGATTTTGCGACATATCCGCGCGGCAGACTGCTGTTCGACGTAAAGAGAGGACAATACCTTTTGTATCTTGATCGCTGCATTACGGACGAAGAGACAAAAAAGCTGATAAAATTCTATGGCCTTGAAAAAGATTTGTATATACTTTCCCGCGACGAACATTACAGTTGCGATAAGTGTTGCCGAATCTCATAACTTGATAAAACGGGAGAAAAACAGATGGCTATCATACAAACAACACTTGAGGAAATCAAAGCATATATTCAAACGAATCCGCACGTTCCCGATGAGTCGAGAAACGAAGCGTTGCAAGCATTAGCGAAACTTGCATGCAAAGAGGTTGTTGACAATACTTCTTTTCATAGCGTCGTCGGCTTCGATCCACACGATAAACCGGTGTTTTGGGATATGACGAAAGGAAATTTGCTTGCAGTCAACAAAGTGGGAAAAGCAATAGATTCTTTGGGCTGCACTATGGTTTTGGTCAGCCTTATTTTAAGATTTTCTAAAAAACAGGTGCAGTATTATCTGTTCACGTACGATGCGCCGCCGTCGTATTTACGTGAAAACGAACACTGCACCGGCAGCGTAAGTGCGGTATATGATAAAAACTATAACCGGTATGGCGAGTTGTTTGCGCAGATTTTTGATGAATTGAAGTATCGAAAAACGCTTTCGGAAGAAGAACTTGCGCGTTTACCTTTTTTAGTGATCGTGTTCGGTAATTTTACGCGATATATTTTAGAGGCAGACGAACGGTTTTCCGAGTTCTATTCAATGCTGTTGCAAGAAGGAACATCTTTGCGCGTTGCGTGTATGATAGCCACGACGCGCTTTGAAAACGAACCTTTTTATCATCGCTACCCAAATTCGTTCCCCTGTCGTTTGGTAGGCAACGTGTTTCCTGCCACGGCAAGCGAATTGTTACTCTCTGTGACGGATCAGATCGGCAATGAAAATCCGCCGACTAAAAAAATGTTTTTTCAGGCTAACAAAACACAGACGCTTGTTCAAACACATCACATTGCATTGGGTGTTGCATTAAACTGTCCGATATTAAATGGGTAATGGTTCAAAAGCTAAACTATAAAACGTGTGGCTGATAGATACATTCCATAATTTTAGAAAGATACGACATGCGGCGTTTTATGCTAAAAAGTACCATTTGGCACCGTGGCGTGAGCTTGGCATAGACAAGTGCGCCGCGCTGACGCGCGCCGCAGCCAAGCACACGCCGCGAAACGGCAACAAGAACAACGCGGAAAACCAAACCGAAAGGCGCGGCGGCGCGGAGCCGTCCCCGCTGAACCGCTCAGGCGACGGCTGCCGCTTTTTCCGCCGTGCGATCCTTTCTTTTCATTGGTTTTGCCGTTATGGTTATCTCTTGAATTTTTCCTCTTTCGACAGGCTTAGGTTAGCATAGTCCTCGCGGAAGTCAACGGCCGCAAAATCGTCGCTTAAAACACCCATAGAAACCATTCGAGAGTCGAGTAAGGGAAAGTTCCTTGCTCGGCTCATTTTGCGTTTATACGCCGTTTTTCGCGCCCACAACGCAACGATTTTTCTTTGTCCCGTTGACTTCCGCAAGCTGACAGAGAATTTGCTTTAATTTTACCGTCCCATGCTACCCCGCCTGTTGCCCGAAAAAGGCAAATCCAATTCAAGAGGTGTAAGAAAATGGAACAAAAGAAAGTAACAAGAGATTTCAAAGTCCTTACGGAGAAGATATCTCCGGACAATGTAGCGGTAATGGCGGAACTCATAGCCATGCGCGAGACCAAAGCGCTCATAGGATATTATGGGTATTACGCGGAAAAAGCGCATAAAAACCTTTGCCGGGACATTTTCGGCAAACACGAGCCCGGATATATCTTTTCGGACAGTTACGACTTCGTCCAAAGCGTGGCGTTATTCTTATGTGACCACCCCGATTCGCGCGTAACAAAGGCGGAACGCAGACACACCTGCGTTCCGCCTCGTCTGTGCGTTTTGATCGTCAAGCATTCTTTTCGGTCAATTCAAATAGCATAAAGACCTCCCAGCCGATCACTTTCTTTTCACCCTCGATCACCTCGCTGCCGTCCTCGCCGACTACGATCTCGGGCTCGCCCCAAAACGATTGAGTCATGCCGTCAAGCACGAACTCGTCGTCCGCGCCGTCAATCTCGCCCGTTTGACCATCGTATGACCATGACGGACGCGTCTCGCCGTCGAAGGTGAAGCTGATGCGCATTGCGGTGTCGGTGACATAGTCGATGTTGTACGACTTGAATCCTTCAAGCGTCGCGCCGTTCAGCCACAGCCTGTTGTCCCATTCCGCCGCCGTTTTTTCGCCGGCGATGACGATCAGGTCCTCTTCGTTTTCGGGAGCGATCAACGTGACTTCTGCGCTCTCGAACTTCAATTCGCAAGTCATCGTCTCGACATAGCCGAAATCTCCGCCGATCGCGGGTCCCTCATAGCGATAGGTCACTCCGTCGCTCACCCAAATAGCGTACTCGCTCTCGATGCCTCTGAACTTGGCTGTTCCCGTGTACTTGTCGCAAGCCACGCCGTTCACATCCTCGGTGCCGGCATTCGTCAGCTTCGAAGTATCGAAGACGATGCTCAACGCGGCAGGCAGCGAGTTGTCGACGACGCTCTCCGCGGTGCCGGCATATTCGCCGACCGAATAGACGAATTGCAATCCGGCGAAGTCGGCAAGCCCGCTGTACACTTTCGCGCTCTGTCCGCCGAACACATACAGCGCGCCGTTCGCGCTCACCATATTGCCGTCTTTGTCAAAGTCGATCGTCGGCATGTCGTCGCTCGGCTTTTCCTCTTCGCCCCATTCGCCCGACACGGATTGAGTGTAGCCGTATTTGCCTTCGCCCAGCTTTTGGGCGACGCTTGCCGTCTGCGCACCCCACTCTATGCCGAAGAAGTCCTCGGCGGTCGTCTTGAGCGCATACTCGAAGATCGTGACGCTCCACACAATGCCGTATTCCTCCATGTCCTCCACGTCGTAATATGCCGCGTCGATCCTTACAACGTACTTGCCCGTCGCGTAGACGGCGTGCCACGCACCTTCGCTCTCAGAGACCGAAACGGCGTCCGCATATTCTTCGATTGCGGCGCGATACGCCTCGATCGCCTCGGTGGAGACGTTTTGGTCGGTCAAATAGGTGATGTCGTCGAAGTTTGCCTCCGCGTAGCCCTCGGGCGCTTCCCATGCAATCGCGCCGTTTGCGATCGCCGTATCCATGCCCCAGACAAACGCGTCCGTCTCAAGCTGCGGTCTGTCGTCGGGGAATGCCTGCCCCGGCTCGCCGTAGTAGGTGACCTCCGCGCCCTGCCCTCCTTCGCTGTATTCGCGCTTTAACACGAGGTCGAGCTCTTCGTCGTACCACAACGTCACATATCCATTGCTCAGCTTGACGACATCTCTGCCTGCGACGACGTCCGCGCCCTCGTCCGTCCACAGCGGTCCGCCCTCTTCGTTGACGTCGTCAAACGAGCCGTAGTGGGACGGCGTCATCCATTCCAACACCTCGTCGTAGAAGCTGCAAAACTCCGCCGGAGTGATCGCTGCCGCGTAGGGATAGGGCAAGCCGTCCGCATCCGTCTCGACCAGCATGCCGCCGTCGGCGCGTCGGTATATGTTCACCGTTTCGTCGCGAGTAACGACGATATACTCCTCGTCGGCGCGGACGGTGTATTTGTGAGTGATGTTTTCGTCAAAGATGTCCTCAACATCCATTCTCACGACAAGCGGTTGAGTGGCATAAATGAACACGGGCAGGGATTTTTGAGTCACGGAGATCGTCACTTCTCTGCCGTCGTGTCTGTCCTCGATGGTGCCGCCGCCTTGCTCGGAGACAAACACGCGGTATTGATCGTATTTCGCGCCGTTGACGCCGCCGTCGTCATAGACCCACTCGCCATAGCCGTAATCACGCCAGCCGTCTGCGACAAGCTTTTCGCCGAACGCCGCACGCTCATCGTCGTCCACGCCGTAGACGTAAAAGCGGTCGGCGTAGACTCCGTCCTCGGGTTGCTCGACGTCGACATACCAGCCTTCCGCGCCGACAATGCCGTCAAAGGGCATTTCGTCCAAGCCGAACGCCTCTTTCATCTCGTCGACGGGCATTTGAGCCTGCAATTGCCCGACAAGGGGCAGAGCGAGCAACTCGCCGACATGGTCGCCCTCTTCGACCGATACGAGGCTGCATCTGAGCGTCGAGGACGGATCGTCCCATCTGTCTCTGCCGCTGTATTCGAGCACGAGCCCCGTCGCTTTGTCGATCCAAAATTCGGCGGTCCAGACGATGTCCTCTTCGCCGTCGCCGTTGACGTGCACGTCTGCGGTGTATTTTTCGCATTCAAAGCCGGCGATCGTCTTTGTCTCGCCCGTCTTGATGCGGTTGCGCGACCCCATGTAATTAGCCTGCGCATAATCGAGCCTTGTGACGGTATAGTCGCTCACCACGTCGAGTTCGCGTCTCTCGCCGAGGCGCTTGCGCATCATGTCGACGGTGTAGTTGTCGCGCGTCGACTTGTCGAACAGCCAAAGATAGGTCTCGTAGTCGAGCTTCCATTGTGCCGACTTGATCGAGTCGTACGAGACTTCGTCGCTCGAGAAGACGTCGCCGTACGCCGCGCCGGCTGCTCCGAACGTGGCGACTTCGACGCCGACATAGGTCACCGTGCCCTCTTGCTTGTCTTCGTCCTTGTCCTCATAGAGGTCGTTGTACGTCCTCTCGTATTTGACAAAATAGGTCGCGCTTTCGTATCCGTCGGCGAAAGACGTCTCGTTTTCGGCAGTCGTGTTGGCGACCCGTATGTAAAGCGTCCACCAAGAGCGCGACGCAGTCATATCCGTGGCGGCGACGTAATCGACATAGCACTCGAACACCTCTTCGTCTATGATCGTGCTGCCCTGCCATATATCGCGCTCGTGGCCGTCGTCCGACTCATGGCGCGAATCCTCGGCAAGCGTAAAGCCTTTGCCTTTGCAGAACGCGACAACGCTGTCGAAAGACGGCTTCGACGCGGAATCGAACTCGAATTCCACCGACAGATATGCGCCGTTTTTATCCTCTTCGACGCGGATGACGCGGCTGCCCGACGGCTGTTTCATGCCCGAAAGCCCGAAGCGCGCCCACACTTCGTCCGCCGGCATTTCGTACACGACCTGCTCGTCCGGCTTCATCACAACGGTTGCGGCGATCATTTCCGTCCCCTTGCGGATGATGAAAGTCATCGAGTTCTTGCCCGTGTACGCGGTGTAGATCGTGCCCTCGACGTTATACTCGCCGGCATAGGTCATGCCCGCGTCCTCGCACGACTTCTTGTATGCGTTATACTTTTCGTCTGTGACGTTCGTCGCCCTGAACGCCTGCACGCTTTCCGTCACCGCGAAAAGCTGTTCGAGCTGTTCGAGCGCCTCTTCCTGCGTGAGCGCACCGCCGTCGCCCGGCTCAATTATGCTCGGCACGTCTATCCCTTCCAAGATCATGTCCTTGATCTCGTCCTTGACGTCCTCCTTGCCCAGATCCGTCTTTTCGCCGTCGAATTGCGGCAAAGTATCCGACGCTTCGGGCGGTTCGCCCCCTCCCCCGTTATTCGGATCGGTGTTGTCGCCGCATGCAAAGACCGTGCCGCAAAGCGCGAGCACCAATGTGATCGTGATGAGTATCAACCAAAACTTTTTCATTCCAAACCTCCTTGTCGCCACCATTATAACACACGCTTTGCTCGATTTCAAGGTTAAGTGTCACTTTTTTTGCCGCTCTCCGCTCAGAAGTCCGCGGAATTATATCTTTTTGTCGCAAAGCGACAAACCCACCGCCAAAATTTGCAAATTTTTGTGCAAATTTTTGTTCTGCTTCCGAACAATATAGCCCCTCCGCTCCACCTTTTTATCACCATACAGCATACCTTTCGTCGTCGTTTTTGCTTGGCGCACGATTTCAGAAAATGACAATATTTCATTCCAAAGAACGTCTACGAAGACCACCGATAGTGTCAATGAAAACTTCCCAAGAATGTCAATGCTCCACCCCCAAGAATGTCAATGCTCCACCCCCAAGAATGTCAATGAAAACTTCCCAAGAATGTCAATGGTAAATTCCCAAGAATTTCAATTTGAGGCAAAAATGCAAGTGTTGCCACGCGTTTTGCGCGATCGCTGCCGCTTTTTGTCGATGCTTGTCGGCTTTTGTCGTTGTTTGTCGGATTGTGTCGATAGGCGAATGTCTCAAGCCCGGCGCAACCGAGTTTGAGTTTTGGTCGCCGTTTTTATCGATGTCTGTCACCATTTGTTGAAGTGTGAAATGAGGCAAAGAGTGTCGCTGTGCTTGGAGGTCTGTTTTGTTTTTGTCGGGCTTTGTCAAAGTTTGTCGAGGCGAGCAAGGTTCTGTGCCGAGCCTGCGGACTTTGTTGGATCGAGTGTTGTCGATGTTTGTCGCCCTTTGTCGATGTTTGTCGCCCTTTGTCGATGTTTGTCGGCTGTCGATAGCGTTTCACACAAAACTCCGCCGATTTGAGGCGTTGAGTGCGAAAGAGCGAAAAAATTGCGGCGAGTGCAAATCGCACTCGCCGCGACAAGTAATGTCGTTTGCTTCAACGTAGCATTGCCGCCGCCCCTTCTGCCGCGCCTTGGACGGCGTCCTTGGCGCCTGTCAAGGCATCGACGATCTTTTGGAAGACGTTGTTGTTCATCATCCACGCCGAGATGCTGTCGAGCGACGCTATCGCCGCGTCCATGTCGCCTTCATATTCGAGCACGGCTACGATCGAGGTGTAGCACATCAAGATGAAGCCGAATGCCAAAAAGCCTATGCCCGCGCCGAGCACGCCGCCCAAAATGCGGTTGACTGCCTGAAACGCGCCCTTGATCTTGCCTCCGTCCTTGTCGACGAAGTGCATGATGATCGCCTTGACGATCAAGCCGAGAACGAGCACGACAAAGAACACGATGACGAACGCGAAATTGCCCGAAAGCACTGTCTCGAGCCACTCCTGCCCAAAGTAATCCTGCTCGGCGAGCGCCTCACGGATGGGATTGACGCCGAGCGAAGCGGCGGCGATCGCAAGACCGATGACGAGCACGTTGAGCAGCATGCGGATCATGCCCTTCCAAATGCCCAGCAAAATGCAAAGACCGAGCACCACGAAACCGACTATCGAAATTACTGACATATCAACAAAACCACCTCTTATGGTCTATATTCATTTTATCGCGAAGCCCGTCTTGTGTCAACGATTTTCGGGGACAAACGGCAACTGCGCAAGGCGATGCACAGCCACCTTGAAAAAAGTCGGCACGAACTCTTGACAACCGTCAAGACGAAAAGACTGCGAAAAGAGGCGACTTTTTCGGCTTTAAGAAACGTGTAATTTTTGTCAAGTTTGCGCGTCGATTTTTTCGGAAAACTTGCGCGGCTTTTCTCCCTCCACTGCCGAGACGGCGTTTTGAGCGTGATGAAGAGGCACCCGACGTCCACCGAACGATCGCGACTTGCTTGGTCATATCCGATGTCCTCCGATGCGAGCGCTGTTGACCGAGCGCCGGCATCTGCCGCAAAAAAATACCCCGCCGCTACCCAAGGCAACGACGGGGCGAGATGTGAACGAAAGGGTTACTTGACCAGCTCGACGATCGCGACTTCCGCGCCGTCGCCGCGTCTTTGACCGAGTTTGATCACGCGGGTGTAGCCGCCCTTTTGACCGCTCTTTGCCGCGCGGTCGGCGTAGAAGGGAGCGTACTCTCTGAACAGCTTCTCCACGAGGGGATGCTTGACAGCTCTGAGGCGAGCGTTGTAGTCGCCCTTGCTCTCCTTTTCGTTCTTGAGGGGTTTGAGGTCGCGAAGGTTAGCCATGATCGCGCGTCTTGCGGCGAGCTTGACCGGTCCGTCGACGACGACGTCGACGACGACCTTCTCCTCTTTGTCTTTGACCTTCTGGACCTTCTCCTTTTGAACGGTCCTGGTATCTTCGTACGAGTTGATCGCGAGGGTCAGCATCTTCTCGGCGAATCTGCTCACCTCTTTGGCTCTGTCGACGGTGGTCTCGAGACGACCGTTCCAAAGCAATTCGGAAGCCTGCGTACGGATCATAGCCATTCTCTGCTCGGCAGTCCTGCCCAATTTCTTCATGATAGCCTCCTTTATTCGTCTTTGTTGCGCAGGTCGAATCCCAGATCTCTGATCTTCTTGATGACCTCGTCGAGGGACTTCTTGCCGAGGTTACGCACCTTGAGCATCTCCTCTTCGGTCCTCTTGGTCAGATCCTGCACCGTGTGTATTCCCGCTCTCTTCAAGCAGTTGTAGGAACGGACGGAAAGGTCCAGATCCTCAATGCTCATCTCGAGCTTCTTGTGAGCTTTCTCGTCATCCTGGCTGATCAGGATCTCTCTGTCCTTCATCGTGTCGACGAGGTTGACGAACAGCGAGATGTGATCTTCGAGGATCTTTGCCGCGAGCGAGATCACCTCGCGCGGCGTGCAAGTGCCGTTGGTCGACACGTTGACGGTCAGCTTGTCGTAGTTGATGTTCTGTCCGAGCCTGGTGCTCTCGACCGTGTAGCTCGCGCTCTCCACCGGAGTGAAGATGGAATCGATCGGGATGTAGCCGATGGGCTGAGTCTCATCCTTGTTCGCGGCAGCCGGAACATAGCCTCTGCCGTTGCCGATGGTGATGTCCATGTTGAGGACAGCGCCTTCGTCAAGCGTGCAGATGTACATGTCGGGGTTGAGGATCTCGATCTCCGAGCTGTGCTCGATGTCCGCGGCGGTGACGACGCCCGCGGTGCTCTTGCGCAGCTTGGCGACCTGTCTGAACTCCGCGGAATCGCTGTGAGCCTTGACCGCAAGCCCTTTGATGTTGAGGATGATCTCGGTCACATCCTCCTTGACGCCGGGGATGGAACTGAACTCATGCCTTACGCCTTCGATCTTGATGCTGACGGGAGCCGCACCGGGCAGCGCGCTGAGCAATATCCTGCGGAGCGCATTGCCGATGGTCGTGCCGAACCCGCGTTCGAGCGGCTCGACGACGAACTTCATCTCTCTGCCGTCGACTACGTCCACGCACTCGATCTTCGGCTTCTGAATCTCTATCATTATCTACCTCCTGAACGACCGTGCCGTTACTTGGAATACAACTCGACGATGAGGTGCTCTGCGATGCTCGGATCGATGTCCTCTCTCGTCGGCAGCTCGACGACCTTGCCGGTCAGCGTCTCATTGTCGAACTCGAGCCACTTGGGGAGACCGAGCGACTTGCCGGCTTTGAGGTCTTCGAACACTTTCTTGTCCTTTTTGTTTTCCTTGACGGCGATGACGTCGCCCTTCTTCACAAGGTAGGAGGGGATGTTGACGCGCTTGCCGTTGACGGTGATCAAGCCGTGGTTGACGAGCTGTCTCGCCTGACCTCTGGTCTTGCCGATCGTCATGCGGAACACGACGTTGTCAAGCCTGCTCTCGAGCATGACGAGCATGTTCTCGCCGGTGACGCCGCGCTGTCTGGAAGCCTTCTCGTAGTAGCTTCTGAACTGCTTCTCCAAAACTCCGTAGATGAATTTGACCTTTTGCTTCTCTTTGAGCTGCATCGAGTAGTCGCTCGCCTTCTTGCGCGACACTTTGGCTTCCTTGGTGAACCTGACGGACGTCTTGTTCTGTCCGAGCTCGGCGGAGGAAATGCCCAAAGCCCTGCATCTCTTGAGTACGGGTCCTCTGTATCTTGCCATATATTACCTCCCGATCAAAGCCTTCTGCGCTTGGGCGGACGGCATCCGTTGTGGGGGATGGGGGACACGTCTTTGATGAGCGTGACCTTGAGTCCCACTGCCTCGAGCGCTCTGATCGCGGACTCGCGTCCCGCGCCGGGGCCTTTGACATAGACTTCCACAGTCCTCAAACCGCTGTCGTAGGCGACCTTCGCCGCGTCCTCGGACACGAGCTGAGCCGCAAACGCGGTGGACTTTTTGGAACCTCTCAATTTGAGCTTGCCGCTGCTGGACCAGCTGATAGCGTTGCCCTGCAAGTCGGTGATCGTAACGATCGTGTTGTTGAAGGAAGCGTGGATATGCGCCGCTCCGTTCTCGACACGACGCTTGTTGACATTGCGCTTCTTTGTCGTAACGTTTTTCTTGACTGCCATAACCTATGCTCCTTACTTCTTTTTGCGGCTGACCGTCTTCTTCGGTCCCTTTCTGGTGCGAGCGTTCTGCTTGGTGTTCTGTCCTCTGACGGGCAGTCCCTTGCGGTGTCTGATGCCTCTGTAGCATCCGATCTCGGTCAATCTCTTGATGTTGAGCTTGACCTCTCTCTTGAGATCGCCTTCGACGCTCAGGTTGTGGTCGATGTACTCACGGATCTTGCCTACCTGGTCTTCCGTAAGATCTCTGACGCGGGTGTCCGGATCGATACCGGTCGCCTCAAGGATCTTGTTGGAAGTGACCCTGCCTATACCATAGATATAGGTGAGACCGATCTCCACTCTCTTTTCGCGCGGTAAATCCACGCCGGCAATACGAGCCATTGATATACCTCCGATGTTTTTTATTAGACGATCCGGGAAAACAGACTGCCCGTAGTAGGTAGAATGAGGCCGTCTGTCCAGCCGCTCCCTCTCGTGTAATAGACTTTTAGCTTGTGCATTATATCACATTTGCGACATAATGGCAACAAAATGAGAGCTGTTTTTCAGCCCTGTCTCTGCTTGTGCTTTTTGTACTTGGAGCAGATGACCATCACTTTGCCGTCTCTCTTGATCACCCTGCACTTGTCGCAGATGGGTTTTACAGAAGGTCTGACTTTCATTTTTGTTCCTCCGAGTTGTTATCAATTCTTGTTGCGCCACACGATCCTGCCCTTGGTAAGATCGTACGGGCTGATCTCGACCCTCACGGTGTCCCCTTCGAGGATCTTTATGTAGTTCTTGCGAAGTTTGCCGGACAGATAGGCAATGATCTCGTGACCGTTGGTCAACCTTATCCGGAACCTGGTGTTGGGGAGCACTTCTATCACCGCTCCCTCAGCTTCGATCAAGTCTTCCTTTGACATTACTCCTCCGATGAGCTGTATTGTCGGAGCGCGGCGGCTATCGCCTTGTCATCCGCTCCGATGTCCGCCCCTGCCTTTGCGACAAAGACGAGATGCTTGCGTCTCTTGACCTTGGGGTCGTCCGTCTTGCGATACCTGCCGTCGCAGACCAGCACGAAATCTTCGCCCGTCTCCGCAACGACCAAATAGTACCTGCCCGCGTCGTGCCCCGCCCTCGATACGGCGACGTCGCCGACCTCGAGCCTCTGGTTGGACTTCTTCATAGCGAGAGTATCTCCACGCCGTCTTCGGTGATCGCGACCGTGTTCTCGTAATGAGCCGACGGTCTGCCGTCCGCGGTCACGACCGTCCAGCCGTTTTCCCGCATGTATACCTGATAGGTCCCCGCGTTGACCATCGGTTCGATCGCGATGGTCATGCCCGCTTTGAGCCTGAGCCCGTGACCCGGTTTGCCGAAATTGAGCACCTCGGGATCTTCGTGCATGTCGGTGCCGATGCCGTGTCCGCACAGCGCCCTCACTACCGAAAAACCGTTTGCCTCGACATAGCTCTGTATCGCATGTCCGAGATCGCCCAGCCTGACTCCCGCTTTGAGCACCTTGACGCCCTCGAAAAAGCTCTGCTTGGTCACGTCGATCAAGCGTCTCTTCTCGGCGCTTATCTCGCCTATCGCAAACGTGCGCGCCGCATCTCCGTTGTAGCCCTTGTAGATGCTGCCCACGTCCACGCTGACGATCTGCCCCTCTTCGATGCGCCTCTCCGCGTCCGGGATGCCGTGCACGACCTCTTCGTCGATCGACACGCACGCCGACGCCGGATAGCCCTCGTAGCCGAGGAAGGAAGGCGTCGCGCCGCATTTGGTGATGTAGTCGTGTACGATCCTGTCCACCTGCGCGGTCGTCATGCCCGCCTTGATCTTTTCTTCCACCGCGAGAAGGGTGTCGCGAACTATCTGATTCGCCTTGCGCATCAGCGCGATCTCTTCGGCGGTCTTGATCGTGACCATCAGTCGAGCACCTTCTCGATCGAGGCGAACACCTCGTCCACGCTCTTCATCCCGTCGACCGACCTCAGCACGCCCTTGGCGGCGTAGTAGTCGATGAGCGGAGCGGTCTGGGCAAAGTAGACCTCGAGCCTCGCGGCGACCGTCTCTTCTTTGTCGTCGTCGCGCTGATAGAGCGCGCCGCCGCACTTGTCGCAGACCTGTGAAGGATGAGTCGAGATGTGATAGCTCTCGCCGCACGCGCACATGCGCCTGCCTGCGATGCGCCCCACTACCTCGTCCGCGTCGACCTCGATGTCGATCGCGTGAGTCACCGTCGCGAATTTGTCCAAAGCCTCGGCTTGGACGACCGTCCTCGGGAAGCCGTCGAGCAAGAATCCCTCCTTGCAGTCGGGCTGAGAAAGACGATCCTTTACGATCGCGACGACGACCTCGTCCGGCACCAGCTTGCCCGCGTCGATGTAGCTCTTCGCGAGTTTGCCAAGCTCCGTGCCGCCCTTTATGTTCGCCCGCAGGATGTCTCCCGTAGAGATGTGCGGGAGAGCATACCTGCTTGCTATCAATTTTGCCTGTGTGCCCTTGCCTGCGCCGGGCGCACCCAATAAAACTATCCCTTTCATCGCCTTATTTGAGGAAGCCTTTGTAGTGCCTCATCATGATCTGCGATTCGAGCTGCTTGTCGAGTTCGAGCGCGACAGAGACGATGATCAGCATACCCGTGGCGCTGAACGCGTTGGTCATGCCTATCGGGCTTCCGAGCAAGTTGAACAGGAACGTCGGTACGATCGCGACGATCGACAGGAACAGCGCGCCGAACAAAGTGATCCTGTGGTTGATCTTGGCGAGATACTCGCTGGTCGGCTTGCCGCTCCTCACACCCTGGATGACGCCGCCGTATTGCTGCAGGTTGCGCGCAACGTCGACCGGGTTGAACTGTATCTGCGCATAGAAGTATGCGAAGAAGATGATCAGCAGGAACATCACGATGTAGTACACCGGTGTGCCGGGTCCGAGATATTGCAGATAGAACGTCACGACGCCGTTGTCCTGCGGTACGAAGGACAATATCATCTGCGGGAACACCATGAACGCCGAAGCGAAGATGATGGGCATGACGCCGCTGCCGTTGACCTTCATCGGGATGTAGGTCGACTGTCCGCCGTACATCTTGTTGCCCTTGACCTGCTTTGCGTAGTTGACCTTGATGCGGCGCTCCGCCCCGTCGATGAACACGATGAAGAGGAAGAGGACCACAACGACGAGCAGGTAGCCGAGGATGTACCAAATGTTGTTGGGCTCCTGTCCGAGCGTCGAGAACGCGCCGATCAGAGAGGTCGCAAACGACGAGATGATACCGATGAAGATGATCATCGAAGAGCCGTTGCCGATGCCCTTCTCCGTGATGCGCTCCGAAAGCCACATGACGAGAGTGGAACCTGCGGTCATGAGCACGATGATGATCGCGCCGCTGACGGCTTCGCTGCCGAGCGTGGGCTCGATAGCGCCCGAGTTGTGATAGGTCACGACGATGCCGATGCCCTGCACGATGCCGAGCAAAATGGCGACGTATCTGGTGATCTGGGTCACCTTCGCCCTGCCCTCTTCGCCCTCCTTGGAGAGCCTTTCGAGCGGGGGTATGATCAATGTCAACAACTGCATGATGATGAAGCTGTTGATGAACGGCAGTATGCCGAGTGCAAACAACGTACCGTTTCCGAGAGAGCCGCCCGTCACCACGTTGATGACTTGGAGCAGCGTGTTGCCTCCGTCGCCGTTGATCGCCGCGGAGACCGCCGCGAAATCAAGACCGGGAACGGGGATGTAGCAGCCTATCCTGTACACCAGCAAGATCGCAAGCGTAAAGAATATTTTGTTGCGGATGCTTTTGTCTCCGAAAGCGTTTTTGATTGTTTGCCACATGATCAGATCTCCTCTGCGCTGCCGCCCGCTTTGACGATGGCGTCCTTAGCCGATTGAGAGAACTTGGCGGCCTTGACGGTGAGCTTTTTGGTCAGCTGACCGCCGCCGAGCACCTTGACGCCGTAATGCTCGACCTTGGCGAGGATCCCCGCCGCCTCGAGCGCCGCAGCGTCCACCACCGTACCTTCGGCGAACACTTCGAGCTGTCCGACGTTGACGATGGAATATTCCTTTTTGAACACGTTGTTGAAGCCTCTTTTGGGGATGCGTCTGGTCAAGGGCATCTGTCCGCCTTCGAAGCCCGGCCTCACGCCGCCTCCGCTGCGCGCCCATTGTCCCTTGTGGCCCTTGCCCGACGTCTTGCCGATGCCGGACCCGATGCCTCTGCCGACCCTTCTGGCCTCTTTCTTCGCCCCGACTGCCGGAGCCATGTTGTGAAGTTTCATAGCCTAACTCCTTATGCCTCTTCGACCTTCACGAGGTGAGCGACGATGTTGATCATGCCCTTCGTGCAGGCGTTGTCGGCGAGCACTTTGCTGCTGCCTACCTTCTTGAGTCCCAGAGCCTCGACGGTCGCCTTTTGCTTTGCGGTGCATCCGATCGTGCTCTTGACGAGGGTAACTTTGATCTGCTTGTCCATGATGTCCTCCTCAGCCCAAGATCTCTTCGACGGTCTTGCCGCGAAGCGCAGCGACTTGCTCGACTGTCCTCAATTGCTTGAGCGCGTCGATCGTCGCCTTGACGCAGTTGATCGGGTTGTTGGTGCCGATCGACTTGGTGCGGATGTCCTTGATGCCTACGACCTCGAGGACCGCTCTGACGGGACCGCCCGCGATGACGCCGGTACCTTCTTCGGCGGGCATCATGATGACCTTGCCCTTGCCGAACACGCCGATGACCTCGTGAGGAATGGTCGTGCCGACGGTCGAGATGGAGATCATGTTGCGCTTCGCGATCGCGGTAGCCTTCTTGATCGCCTCGGAAACCTCTGCAGCCTTGCCCATGCCGAGCCCGAGCCTGCCCTGTCCGTCACCGGCGACGATCAATGCGGAAAACCTCATCGTCTTGCCGCCCTTGACGACCTTGGTGACACGGTTGATGGCGATCAGCTTGCTGTTGATGTCGTCCTTCTCGCCTTGCTGGAATCTGTTTTCTCTTCTAGCCATTGGTCATTCCTCCGATTAAAACTTCAAGCCGGCTTCTCTCGCGCCGTCCGCGACGCTCTTCACGCGTCCCGTGTAGAGGTATCCGCCTCTGTCGAACACCACCTCGGTGATGCCCGCCGCGAGCGCCTTCTCCGCAGCCGTCTTGCCGACGATCGCGGCAGCTTCGGTCTTGGTCTTGCCCTTGATCTGATCCGCAAGCGCCTTGTCCAACGTCGAGCACGCCGCAAGGGTGTGTCCCTTGACGTCGTCGATGATCTGTACGGAGATGTTGTTGGTGCTCCTGTACACGTTGAAACGCGGCCTCTCGGCGGTGCCGGAGATCTTGTTGCGAAGCCTCTGGTGCCTCTTCTGTCTGATTGCGTTCTTGTCTATCTTGTTGATCATAGCTCACTCCTTATTTGGTACCCTTCTTGCCTTCCTTGCGGACGACCACTTCGTCCTTGTAGCGGATACCGTAGACGTGATAGGGGTCGGGCTTCCTCAGCGACCTGATGTTCGCGGCAATCTGACCGACGAGCTCGTTGTCGATACCCTTGACGATGATGTCCTTTTCGCCCTCGACATCAAAGGTGATGCCGGGAACTTCGTTGACCTCGATGTTGTGCGAGTATCCGATGTTGAGCACGATCTTGCCTCCTTGCTTGACCACCCTGTAACCGACGCCGTTGATCGTGAGCGCCTTTTGGTAACCCTTGGTCACGCCCTCGACCATGTTGCCGATCAGCTTGCGGTAAAGCCCGTGCATGGACTTGACTTCCTTCTCCTCGCTGCTGCGGGTGCAGTGGAGCACGCCGCCGTCGATGCTGACGGAGATGCACTTGTCGACCGCCCTTTGCAATGTCCCCTTGGGTCCTTTGACCGTCACGACATTCTCGGGGCTGACCGAAATTTCGACGCCCGCGGGGATGACGAGAGGCATTCTTCCTATTCTTGACATGTCGACCTCCTTACCAGACGTACGCGAGCACTTCGCCGCCTACGTTCTCTTTGCGAGCCTGCTTGTCGGTCATGACGCCCTTGGAAGTGGACATGATTGCCACTCCGAGGCCGCCCAAAACCTTGGGGAGTTTGTCCGCCGGAGCGTAAACTCTCAAGCCGGGCTTGGATATTCTCTTGATGCCGGTAATTGCGCGCTCTTTCTTCGCACCGTACTTCAATGCGATCGTCATCGTCTTGAAGACGCCGTCTTCTTTGACTTCGACCGAGTTGATGTAGCCCTCTTCGACGAGAATGTCGGCGATCGACTTCTTCATCTTGGAGAAGGGAACTTCGACCGTCTCGTGTTTCGCGGTCAGTCCGTTGCGGATACGGGTGAGCATATCGGCGATGGGATCTGTGATGTTCATATCTCTACCTCCAAATTACCAGCTGGCCTTCTTGACCCCGGGGATCTCGCCCTTGTAGGCAAGGTTCCTGAAGCAGATCCTGCAAATGCCGTACTTCCTCAATACGGAGTGCGGTCTTCCGCAGATCTTGCATCTGGTATACGCCCTCGTGGAGTACTTGGGAGCCTTTTGCTGCTTGTTGATCATAGCTTTCTTTGCCATATCTGTAACTCCTTATTTCTCGAAAGGCATACCGAGCAACGCAAGCAGCTCTTTTGCCTCGGCATCAGTCTTCGCCGTGGTGACGAAGCAGATGTCAAATCCTCTGATCTTCTCGATCTTGTCATAGGAGATCTCGGGGAAGATCAATTGCTCCTTGACGCCCATCGAGTAGTTGCCTCTGCCGTCGAACGAGTCGGCGGGGACGCCCTTGAAGTCCCTGACGCGCGGCAGCGCGACCGAGATCAACTTGTCCATGAAGTCGTACATCTTCGCACCGCGGAGCGTGACCTTGGCGCCGATGACCTGACCCTCTCTGACCTTGAAGTTCGCGACGCTCTTCTTTGCCTTCGTGGCGACGGGCGCCTGCCCGGTGATCGCCTTGAGCTCTTCGGTCGCGAGCTGCATGCTCTTGCTGTTGTCCTTGATGTCTCCGAAGCCGGCGTTGACGACGATCTTGACGAGCTTGGGGACTTCGTTGACGTTCTTGTATCCGAATTTCTTGACGAGCGCGGGAACTGCCTCTTTCTTGTAGGTCTCCGCAACTCTGTAAACTCTCTCTTCTTTCACGTTGAGGTCCTCCGATTACTTGCTCTCTTCGTCCGTCTTCTTCGCAGACTTCTTGGTCGCGGTCTTGGACTTCGTAGCTGTCTTTGCGGTCTTCTTCGCCGCGGTCTTAGCCTTGGCCTTGCTGACGTTGTCGAGGCTCGCGCCGCACTTCTTGCAGACGCGCTCCTTCTTCGCCTTGCCGTCCTCGCCGACCGTCACGCTGTGACCGACCTTGGTCGCCTTGCCGCAGGCGGGGCAGACGATCATGACATTGGAGATGTCGATCGCCCTCTCCTTCTCGACGATGCCGCCCTTTTCGCGGCCGCTGCGGGGCTTGACGAAGTGCTTCTCGGTCTTGAGTCCCGCGCCGCTGACGACCACTCTCGCGCCGTCGTCCGACTTGATGACCTTGTCGACCTGTCCGCTCTTGCCTTTATCTTCTCCGGCGATCACGATGACCGCGTCGCCTTTCTTGATGCTGTAACTCATTGTCCTGTCCTCCTCAAATGACCTCGGGCGCAAGGGAGATGATCTTCATGTAGTCCTTGTCGCGAAGCTCTCTTGCGATGGGTCCGAAGATACGGGTGCCTCTGGGCTGCTTCTGGTTGTCGATGATGACGGCGGCGTTGTCGTCGAACCTGATGTAGGAGCCGTCGTTCCTTCTGACGCCCTTGGTGGTCCTGACGATGACCGCCTTGACGACCTCGCCCTTCTTGACGGCGCCGCCGGGGATGGCGCTCTGCACCGCCGCGACGATGACGTCACCGATATTGCCGCTCCTGCGGAAAGAACCGCCGAGCACCCTGATGCATTTGATCTCTTTGGCGCCGGAGTTGTCCGCAACGTTGAGTCTTGTTTCGGGTTGTATCATTTCGGTTCCTCCCGGCTTATTTAGCCTTTTCCACTATTTTGACGACGCGCCAGCACTTGTCCTTGCTGAGCGGTCTGGTCTCGGCGATCAAAACTCTGTCGCCGACGCCGCACTCGTTGAGCTCGTCGTGAGCCTTGAACTTCTTGGTCCTGTTGATGATCTTGCCGTACAGAGGATGCTTGACGCGCTCCCTGATGGCGACGACAACGGTCTTGTCCATCTTGTCGCTGACGACCACGCCGACCCTGTTCTTCCTGAGATTTCTTTCCATGTTTTACCTCACTTCGCCTTCTTGGCGGTCTTCTTGGCCGCCTTGGCGGGCTCGGCGCTGATGCCGAGCTCTCTCTGACGAATGACCGTCATGCATCTGGCGATATCCTTCTTGGTCGAAGCGATCTTGCTGTTGTTGTCGAGGTTGCCCGCCTTGTGCTTGAAACGGAGATCGAAAAGCTCCTGCTTCAAAGCCGCGAGCTTGACCTGCAACTCATCGTTGGTCATTTCGAAAAAATTAGTTGTTTTCATCGTTGTTCACCTCGCTCTGCTCGGCAGCTTCCGCCTTGACGAACTTGCACTTGACAGGGAGCTTGTGTCCCGCAAGACGCAACGCCTCTCTCGCGACCTCTTCGGCAACGCCCGCCATCTCGAACATCACTCTGCCCGGCTTGACGACCGCCACCCAATACTCGACGCTTCCCTTACCGCTACCCATACGGGTCTCGGCAGGCTTCTTCGTGATCGGCTTGTGGGGGAAGATGTCGATCCACACCTTGCCGCCTCTCTTGATATATCTGGTCATTGCGATACGGGCAGCCTCGATCTGATTGGAGGTGATCCAACCCGGCTCAAGCGCCATCAAACCGTACTCGCCGTACGCGACGCGGTTGCCCTTGGTCGCCTTGCCCGTCATCCTGCCGCGGTGAACGCGACGTCTCTTGACTCTCTTAGGCATCAACATTATGCATTTCCTCCTTCGCCTGTGACAGCGGTCTTGCCGAGGATCTCACCCTTGTACACCCACGTCTTGACGCCGATGATACCGAACGTCGTCTTCGCCTGCGCAAAGCCGTAATCGATATCCGCTCTGAGCGTCTGAAGGGGGATGGATCCCTCATGATACTTTTCGCTTCTCGCGATCTCGGCGCCGTCGAGCCTGCCGGAAACCATGACCTTGACTCCCTTGGCGCCCGCTCTCATCGCGCGGCCGATCGCCGACTTCATCGCGCGGCGGAAAGACTTCCTCTCCTCGAGCTCTTTGGCGATGTTCTCCGCAACGAGCTGAGCGTCCACGTCCGGTCTCTTGACCTCGAACACGTTGATGCTCACTTCCTTGCTCTTGGAGATCTTCTTGACCTCCTCGGTCATCTGATTGACGCCCGCGCCGTTCTTGCCGATGAGCAGCGACGGCTTGGAGGTGTAGACGCTGATGGTCAACACTCCGACCGAGCTGATGCGGCTGATCGCGATGCGGCTGAGCGACATATCATAATACTTCTTCTTGAGGAACTCTCTGATCTTGTGATCCTCGATGAGGTAGTCGGAGAAGGATTTCTTGTCCGCATACCATTGCGCGTCCCATTCCTTGTTGACGCCGATCCTCATGCCCTTGGGGCTGACTTTCTGACCCATGTTATCTCTCCTCCGTTTTCGTGTCGAGAATGACGGTGATGTGGCTGGTCCTCTTGTTGATCCTCGAAGCGCTGCCCTTCGCCCTGGGCATCACCCTCTTGAGGATGGGACCGGCGTTGGCATAGCACTCCGCAACGTACAGCTCGCCCTTGCTCATGTTGAGGTTGTTCTCGGCGTTCGCAGCCGCGGAATTCAACACTTTGAGCAACGGTTCGCAAGCTGCCTTGCGAGTCGATTTGAGGATCGCGACCGCCTCGGTGTAACCCGCCCCGCGGATGACGTCGAGTACGACCCTGACCTTGTCGGGAGAGATCCTGACATACTTGGCGACGGCTCTCGGACGCTTGTCCGCGCTCTCTTGGCGCGCCGCGGCTTTTTCTCTTATTCTCTTTGCCATTTCAGCTCTCCTCCAAATTACTTCTTGCCGGTGGTCTTCTCGCCCGCGTGACCCTTGAAGGTACGCGTGGGAGCGAACTCGCCCAGCTTGCATCCGACCATGTCCTCGGTGATGTAGACGGGAACATGCTTGCGTCCGTCATGAACGGCGATCGTGTGTCCGACCATCTCGGGGAAGATAGTAGAAGAACGCGACCAGGTCTTGACGACCTTCTTTTCGTTCGCCTCGTTCATGGCGATTATCCTCTTGATCAGCCTCTCTTCGACGAAAGGCCCTTTCTTAACAGATCTGCTCATTCTCCTGTCCTCCGCATTAGTTGATACGCTTGATGATCATCTTGTTGCTCTTGTTCTTGTGCCTGGTCTTGTGGCCGAGCGTCGGAACGCCCCACGGGGTCACAGGGCTGGGCATACCGATCGGGGACTTGCCTTCGCCGCCGCCGTGCGGGTGGTCGTTCGGGTTCATGACCACACCTCTTACGGTCGGTCTGACGCCCATGTGGCGATGACGTCCCGCCTTGCCGATGCTGACGATCTCGTGCTCGAGGTTGCCCACCTGACCGACCGTCGCGCGGCACTTGACGAGGATGTATCTCATCTCACCGCTGGGGAGTCTGAGCGTGGCGTACTTGCCCTCTTTCGCCATCAGCTGAGCGCTGCCGCCCGCCGCTCTCGCGATCTGACCACCCTTGCCCGGCTGCATCTCGATGTTGTGGACCAAGGTACCGACGGGGATCTTCTCGAGAGGCAACGCGTTGCCCGCCTTGATGTCAGCGCCCTCGCCGCTCATCACGGTGTCGCCGACTTGAAGTCCGACCGGAGCCAGGATGTATCTCTTCTCGCCGTCCGCATAGTTGAGAAGGGCGATGAACGCGCTTCTGTACGGATCGTACTCGATGGACGCGACCTTCGCGGGAACGCCGTCCTTGTTGCGCTTGAAGTCGACGATGCGGTACTTAGCACGGTTGCCGCCGCCGATGTGTCTGACGGTGATGCGGCCGTTTGCGTTGCGTCCGCCCGTCTTGCTCCTGCTCTCGAGCAGGCTCCTCTCCGGCTTGTCGGTCGTGATCTCGCTGTACGAGAGGCTCGTCATGTGACGACGGCCGTCGGAAGTCGGATTGTATCTCTTAAGTGCCATTGTCTGTTCCTCCTATCAGGACAAGCTCTCGAAGAACTCGATGGGCTTGCTGTCCTTGGAAAGCTGAACGATCGCCTTCTTGTACGAAGAAGTCATGCCTTCATATCTGCCCATGCGCTTCTTCTTGCCGTCATAGTTGGCGGTGTTGACTTTCTCGACCTTGACCCCGAAGATGTCCTCGATCGCGACTTTGATCTGAGTCTTGGTCGCTCTCTTGTCCACCTTGAAGGTGTATCTCTTCGCCTGTATGCCGTCGTAACTCTTCTCGGTCAGCATCGGGCTGATGATGATGTCGTACTTGTTCATTCTGCTACCTCCTCGGCGCCGTACTTGGCGTTGAGCTTTTCGACCGCCGCCTTGGTGACGATGCACTTGCCGTTGGCGGCAAGCTCGTAGACATTGACGAGATCGACGTTGGTCACGGTCAAGCCGGGGATGTTGCCGCTCGCCCTCAAGACCTTCTCGTCATCGGCGTCGGTGACGACCAAAACCTTGCCGTTCACCGCGAAATTCTTGAGGACCGCCGCCATCAGCTTGGTCTTAGCTTCCGCAAGCTCGAGCTTGTCGACAACGGTCAGACCGCCGTCCGCCACCCTCGCGGAGAGCGCGCTGACGAACGCCGCCCTCTTCATCTTCTTGTTGACCTTTTGAGAGAAATCTCTCTGCTTGGGCGCGAACACGACGCCGCCGCCCGTCCATTGCGGGCTGCGGATGGAGCCCTGACGAGCCCTGCCGGTGCCCTTTTGACGCCACGGCTTCTTGCCGCCGCCTCTGACCTCGCTGCGGGTCAAAGTGCTCTTGTTGCCCTGCCTCTGGTTGGCGAGATATGCGACGACGACCTGGTGCACGAGAGCTTCGTTGTATTCGCAGCCGAACACGCTGTCGCTGACGCTCATCTTGCCGACTTCTTTCGCCTTCATGTTATATACGTTGAGTTCCATATCTCTTGATCTCCTTACGCCTTGCTGGACGTCTTGACGACGACCGTGCCGCCCTTGGGACCCGGAACAGCGCCCTTGACGAGGATCAGGTTGCGATCCTTGTCGACCTTGACCACGGTCAGATTCTGAACCGTGACGCGCTCGTTGCCCCAATGTCCGGACATCTTCTTGTTCTTGAACACCCTCGACGGAGTCGAGTTTGCGCTCAGAGAACCGACGCCTCTGTGGTAACCGGAACCGTGAGCCATGGGTCCGCAATGCTGGTTCCATCTCTTGATCGCACCGGTGAAACCGTGACCCTTGCTGGTGCCGACAACGTCGACCTTGTCGCCCGCCGCGAACACGTCGCAGGTGATCGCGCCGCCAACTTCATACGCCGCGCAGTCATCCAGCCTGAACTCTTTGAGAGTGCGCATCGGCTTGACGCCCGCCTTCGCGTAGTGGCCCTTCAAGGGCTTGTTGGTCAGCTTGTCCGCTCTCTTGTCGTCCTTGTAAGAGCCGAACGCCACCTGTACGGCGTCGTAGCCGTCCTTGTCCACGGTCTTCTTTTGAACGACGGGGCAGGGACCTGCCTCCACGACCGTGACCGGGATCACTATGCCGTCTTCGGTGAAGACTTGGCTCATCCCGAGTTTCTTTCCAATGATTGCTTTATTCATAGATAAAGTTCACCTCCGATATTCTCTGCCGCTCGCGCGGCCGTATCATCTATTATTAGAATTTGATCTTGATGTCCACACCTGCGGGCAAGCTGAGCTTCTCCAGCGCGGTCATCGCAGCCTTGGTCGGGCTGTAAATGTCGATCAGCCTCTTGTGCGTGCGCAGTTCGAACTGCTCGCGGCTGTCCTTGTCCTTGTGCACCGCGCGAAGTATCGTCACGACCTCTTTCTCGGTCGGGAGCGGAATGGGTCCGCCCACTTTGACGCCGCATCTGGTGACGGTCTCGACGATCTTGCTTGCAGCTTCGTCGATGAGATTGTGATCGTAGGCTCTGAGCCTGATCCTGATGATGAGTCCTGCCATTTTTCGTTCTCCTTTTTCCTAACTTTTTTCGACGCGCATTTCACGCAGCCGTGTGTTCCGCATCGCCGCAATTTTAAAAGGCGGGCAGTCCGCCTCCGTTAGTCGCCCGATCGTTCGGACATTTGTCCGCATAAGTTCTCCGCGTCCGGTAACCTTATGCTTCACCCCTTTGCAGCGTGCATTTGAGATTATATAAAAAGGAAAAAGTTAAGTCAAACGATTTGAGCAAAAAAGTTTTTTCGAAATGTAAAATTTATGTAAAATTTTTATTAAAGTAACATTTCGGCGCGATTTGGGTATTATTTTTCGCCCACTCCCCTCGTCCTGCCCTCTCGGGCGGAGCGCTCGCAGCTCTCCGCCCATCAAAAAATCGATCGCGTTCACCGTCAATATGCCGTCATGATCGCGGAAGAGCCGACTTTGACCGCTGCCCTCTCTTGATGCAACGGAACATTTATATAACTCCAATTATTACGCAATACCGGTGAAAAAATAAAATTGAAAACTTTTGCCAAAAACGGAAAAAGTTTTCAATTTGATCTGCGCAGCAAGAGCGATCAAAATACCGCCCATTTATTTGCCGCTATCTGCGCGCTTTGACTCGAGTTGCAAGGCGCGTGTCTCGACCGCACAGACCGGTGCAGATTTGCGCCGCCAAATGACAGACAACGCAATCGCGCTTAGTCGTGAAGATGTGCCGCTATCCGCGCGCTTTGACTCGAGTTGCACGACACGTGTCCCGACCGCACAGAATGGTGCAGATTTGCGCCGCCAAATGACAGACAACGCAATCGCGCTTAGCCGTGAAGATGTGCCGCTATCCGTGCGCTTTGACTCGAGTTGCACGACACGTGTCTCGACCGCACAGAATGGTGCAGATTTGCGCCGCGCAGGTTGCGAGAGGGGAGGGAGCGTACTTATAGGTACGTGACCGACCCCGAGACGTTCTGCGCGGCGCAAAGGTGTGCCGTTATGTGCGGTCGAGCCCGGCGCGCATGGCGTTGAGAATAGCCAACACAGCCACCCCCACATCCCCGAACACCGCGAACCACATGTTCGTGATGCCGAATGCGGACAGGATGAGGATGAGGAATTTGACGGCGAGTGCGAAGACAATGTTTTGCTTGACGATCGCCATCGTCTTGCGCGCGATGCGCTTTGCGGTGGGGATACCGCGCAGGTCGTCCTTCATCAACACGATGTCCGAAGCCTCGATCGCCGCGTCGCTGCCGACGCCGCCCATCGCTATGCCGATATCGGCTCTCATCAACACGGGCGCGTCATTTATGCCGTCGCCGACAAAGCACAATTCGTCGTCTTTGCCCTTGGCGGCAAGCAGCTTTTCGACCTCGCCGACCTTGTCGCCGGGAAGCAGCGACGACTTGACGTCGCTCACCCCGAGCTTTGCCGCAACGCTGTCTGCGACGCGCGCATTGTCGCCGGTGAGCATGACCGTGCGGCAGCCGAGCGCGTTCAATCCCCCGATCACCTCGGCGGACTCGGACTTGACCTCGTCCTCGATGACGAGCGCACCTTTGTAGACGCCGTCCTTTGCGACATAGACTACGGTGCCGACCGCGTCGACTTCTTCGAACGCTATTCCGCGCGCCTTCATCAATTTGGCGTTGCCGCACAAGATCTCGCCGCCCTCGCCCGTCGCAGCTATGCCCTCGCCGGCGACGTCGGTCAACGTGTATCCGCCGTCCGGCTCCTTGCCGTAGGCGGCGACGATCGAGCGAGCGATCGGATGAGTCGAGTCCTTTTCCGCGCTCGCCGCAAGGCGCAATATCTCCTCTCTGCCGCCCTCTGGCACGACTGCCGTCACCGCGAAGTTGCCCTTCGTCAAAGTGCCCGTCTTGTCAAAGACAAAGATGTTCGCCTTGTCGAAACGCTCGAGATAGTTGGAACCCTTGACCAAAATGCCGTGCTTGGACGCCGCGCCTATACCCGCAAAGAAGGTCAACGGTATCGAGATCACCAACGCGCACGGACAGGACACGACAAGGAAGCTGAGCGCGCGGTACACCCACGTCGACCACTCGCCCGTCACCGCGCCCGGGATCACCGCCAACAGCAACGCGACCGCGACCACCGCCGGCGTGTAGTATCTCGCGAATTTGGTGATGAAGTTCTCCGCCTTGGATTTTTGCTCGGCGGCGTTCTCGACAAGGTCGAGGATCTTGGCGACAGTCGAATCGTAAAACTCCTTCTCCACCCGCACTTTGAGCTGCGAGGTCAAGTTGACTGCGCCGCTGACCACCGCGTCGCCCTCGGCGACGTCGCGCGGAAGCGATTCGCCCGTCAACGCCTTGGTGTCGAGCGACGACGCGCCCTCTGCGATCGTGCCGTCGAGCGGCACCTTTTCGCCCGGATCAATCAAGATGAATTCCCCCACCTTGACCTCGGACGGGTCTACCGTCACTACCTCGCCGTCTCTGATCACGTCCGCGCTGTCGGGACGGATGTCCATCAGCGCCGAGATGGACTTGCGCGATTTGCCGGTCGCGTAGCCCTGGAACCACTCGCCCACCTGATAGAACAACAGCACCGCGCACGCCTCGTCGAAGCCCTCGATCTCCATGCCCGTCGCGCCGCGATAGATCGCCAAGGCGAACGCGCCCAAAGTCGCGATGCACATCAAAAAGTTTTCGTCAAAAACCTGTCCGTGTGCGATGTTGCGCACCGCACGCCAAAGCACGTCGTACCCTATCGCCAAATATACCGCCAAATAGAGCCCGAACGCCAACAGCCAGCCGTACCGACCCGGGATCATCGCCGCCCAGCCGTCCGTCACCCTGTCCACTGCGAACAGCACCGCGAACGCCGCCAGACAGACGACGATGCGGATCAATTGCCGCCTCTGCTTGCGGCTCATCTTGTAGCCGTCCATACCGCCCTCACCTGACGATGCGGCAGTCCGGCTCCACCTTGCGGCACACCTTGACGACCTCGTCCATGATCTCGTCAAAACGGCTTTCGTCCGCGTCGATCGCCATGCGCTGAGTCATAAAGCTGATGCTGACCGAGTTGACGCCGTCCAGCTTGGCGACGTGCCGCTCCATCTTCGCCGCGCAATTGGCGCAATCGAGATCTTGAAGCTTGAATACCTTTTTCATATAGTCCTCCCGCCGCTGTTGCGGCATATTCAAATTATTTCCTGTCTTTGCTTGAACACTTGGACGGTTGAGCAAATGTTCAAGTTTGAGCCGTTTGAAAACGGGCTTTTTGCCCGCTCTCACTTGCCCTCGTTGATGTGCGTGAGCCCGTATTCCATGATCTTGACGACGTGGTCGTCGTCCAGCGAATATTTGACCTCTTTGCCCGCCTTGGTCCCCTTGACCAGCTTGGCTCCACGCAATATCCGCAATTGGTGCGACACCGCCGACACCGTCATGCCCAAGATCTCCGCGATCTCGCCAACGCACAAGTCTGCCTGCCTCAAACAGCCGAGGATCTTCGCGCGAGTCGAATCGCCGAACATCTTGAACAGATCCGCCAAGTCGTACAACACGTCGTCGGACGGCAGCGCTCTCTTCACCTTTTCGATTATGTCGAGTTCCTTTTCCATATTATCTCACTTGAACACTTCTTCAAATGTTCAATCATATTATATTCCCGTTTTGACCGCTTGTCAACGGGTTTTACAAAATTTTTCTAAAAAATTCCTCTCGCCGCGCGTAAAACGAAACGAAAAAGCGCGCCTTCCGGCGCGCCGTTCGATCGATATGACCGTAGAAACGACCGGCTCAACGCTCCGCCGCTTCGTTCAGTTTGTCCACAAGCGCGTCTACGTCGACGCCGTGTACCGCCGCCGCGTCTTCGACGGTCTCGTTGTGCGCGAGCGCGCACCCCAGACAATGCATACCTACACTGAAAAGCACGTTGGCGATCTCTTCGGCGTTGCCGCATTTGAGCGCGTCCGCGATCAGCATATCCTTTGTTATCTTCATAGTGTGTTACCTCCGTATCCCGCACTCAATTCATACCTTTTTGGTGGGGATTGTTGTCATTATAGCACAGCCCCGCGTTCGGGGCAAGCGTTTTTACAGCAAATATGTGACGAAGAGATAGGCTATCCCCGCGACCGCCGCCGCGATCGCCAAGCCGAGCAGCGTCGCCTTGACCGGCGACACCGGCGCCTTGCCGTATGCCCTGCCCGTCCTGCCGTTGACCACGCAGCCGTAATCCTTTTTACGGTAGCGGTAGCTGCTGATCCAAAGGGGCGCGCAGACATATTTGTAGGTCGTGCCCGAATAGACGGGGCTGATGTTGATGTAGTCCACCCTGTCCGCACGCGGATAGCGCGCCTTGACCCTCGCCCTGAGGTCGTCGATGATGATGCCCTGCGCGGTATCCCAGCAGTCGTCGAGCCCCTCGGAATATCTCTCCGCCGAATAGCCCGACATGAAGTCGTCGTCATAGGCGAGCGCATTGACGGTGTCGAAACCGCCCAGCTTGCCCAACGCCTTGCCGTCGATGTGCTTGCTCGCCTCGACCTGTATGTCGTCGTAATCCTGATTGATGACGCCGCTGACGTGGAACCACCTGACGCGCGTCTCGGTGCGCCTGTTCTTGCCCGTGCCGACGATGACCGTGTATGTCTCGCCCAGCCTCGCCTCGTACATCGCGTCGACGTGGCTGTCGAACGTCCACACCGGGATGTAGACGCCGCGCATCTTTTGCATCCGCGCTTCTTTTTTGAGCTTTCGCGGCGCGAGCCACTTCTTTTTGAGCCACTTGCGCCAAAAGCCCTTCGCCTCCTCTTCGGGCACCTTGAACGGCAGCACCGCGTTGGGTTTGAGCCCGGGAAGCTCGTCCCTCTCTATGATGTTGGGCGCGCCGCAAAACGGACAGACGTCCGCCGTCTCGTACTCTTCGAGCACGGACACCGCGCCGCACGACGGACATTTGTACGCCTTGGTGCCGCCCCACGCCTCGTAATTGCGCTCGGAAAGCGTCGTATAGACAAGTTCCTGCGCGGGCTTGGCGACGATGTCGCGCTCGGTGCCGCAATATGCGCATTTGAGCTTTTGCGTCGCCGGGTCGAATTTGAGGAAGTTGCCGCACGAAGGACACTTGTACGTCTCCGAGGTCACCTTTTTCGGCTCTTGCGACGGCTGAGAGCCGTCCGCCTGCGAAAGAGGCACTCTCTCTTCGCTCATGACAGCTTCTCTCCGCACTCGGGGCAGAACTTGGCGCCCGGCTTGACCTCTTTACCGCACTTGGGGCACTTGGCGACCAAGGACGCACCGCATTCGGGGCAGAACTTCGCGCCCTTTTTGACCTGCTTGTGGCAGCCCGGACACTCGACGGTCTCGACCATCGGCTTGCCGCACTCGGGGCAGAACTTCGCGCTCTTCTTGACCTTGGCTCCGCAATGCGGACAGGTCGCCTTGCCGTCGTCCTCGCCTATGCCCGACATATTGTCGGCGAACATCTTGCCGATGCCCAAGCCCGCTCCGACTCCGACGCCCGCGCCCGCGAGTCCGCCCGGATTCTTTGCCGCGTCGCGCATCGCCTCGACCGCCTGCATCTGCGCATAGCCCTGCATCGCGCCGCCCATCACGCCGACGGACGTGCGCTTGTCCATCATCTTCTCGACCTCTTCGGGCAGCGAGATGTTCTCGATGTACAACGCGTCGATCTCGATGCCTATCTTGGCGAAGTCTTCCGCCATCTTTTGGCGGGTGATGTCGGACAGCTCGTCATAGTGCATCGCAAGATCGATCGCCGGGATGCCCGACTCCGCGATCGCGGTGGACAGCTCGGACACGATGATCTTCTTGAAGTAGTCGTCGACGTCCTTGACCGTCAGCTCGCCCATAGAACCGAACAACTCGTTCATCGCCGCCGTAGGCGTGCCGACCGAGAAGGAATAGACGCCGAAACCTCTGACCCTGACCATGCCGAACTCCTTGTCGCGCATCATCACCGGGTTGGACGTCCCCCACTTGTTGTCGATGAATTGCTTGGTCGAGATAAAGTAGATGTCGCCCGTGTACGGCGTCTCCCAGAAGTATTTCCAATTGTAGAGCGCGGTCAAAAGCGGAATGTTCTTGAGATCCTCGAGCTTGTAGGTGCCCGGCCCGAACACGTCGGCAAGTTTGCCCTCTTGGATGAACATCGCCTTTTGCCCCTCGCGGACGACCAGCACGGAATTGCGCATGATCTCCTCTTTGCGCTCCAAAGGATATTTCCACACAATGGATTGAGGATTGTCATTCTCCCATTGTATGACCTTGCGATATTGCTTTCTCAAAAAATCGAAAAGACCCATTATTGCGTCCTCCTAACGTTTGTTACCTCGATTATATATCATATGCGCGCACCCGTCAACCGAATGCGCGTACATCGCTCACAGCCTGCGCTCGAACTCGTCGTAACCGAATTCCCTCACCGTCTCGAGCGTGCCGTCGGCGTGACGTACGCATATCGACGGCAGACGCATGCCGTTGAACGTGTTCGTCTTGACCATCGTGTAGAGCGCCATGTCGAGGAACCTGAGCCTGTCCCCGACCGCGAGCGGCGCGTCGAACGAATAGTCGCCGATCACGTCGCCGGCAAGGCATGTCGGTCCGCCCAGGCGATAGGTGTGCGCCTTCTCCCCCGGCTCGCCGCTCCCCTCGAGAGGCGGACGATAGGGCATCTCCAACACGTCGGGCATATGACACGCCGCCGACGCGTCGACGATCGCGATGTCCATGCCGTTGCGCACGATGTCCTCTACGCGGCAGACCAACGCCCCCGCGTTGAGCACGACCGCCTCGCCCGGCTCCAAGTAGACTTCTGCGCCGTACTTGTCTTGAAGCCGCTTGACGACCCTGACCAGCCTGTCGCGGTCGTAGTCCTTGCGCGTGATGTGGTGACCCCCGCCCAAATTGATCCACTTGCACCTCTTGAGCAAGCCGCCGAACCTCGCCTCGAGCGCGTTCACCGTCGAGGCGAGATCGTCCGAATTTTGCTCGCAGAGCGTGTGCATGTGCACGCCGTCCAACATCTCGGCGACGTCTTCGGGCAGTTCGTCCGCCGTCGTCCCCAGCCGCGAAAAGTCGCCGCACGGGTCGTAGATGCCGTGCCCTCTTTGGGTGGAAAATTGGGGGTTGAGCCGCAAGCCGACCTGCTTGCCCGCCGCCTTTGCTCGCGGCAAAAATTTTCGTGCCTGTGTCGGCGAATTGAATATTATGTGATCGACGTAACCTATCAATTCGTCCCACTCTTCTTCGTTGTAGGCAGGCGAAAAGACGTGCGTCTCGCCGCCGAAACGCGTCTTGCCGAGGCGCGCTTCGTAAAGCCCGCTTGCGGTCGTGCCGTCCAAGTAGCGCGCTATCAGCGGATAGGTGCAAAAAGCGGAATACGCCTTTTGGGCGAGCAAAATCTTGCAGCCCGCCGCCTCGCGTACTCCGCTCAAAATCTCCAAGTTGCGGATGAGCGCCGCCTCGTCTATCTCGAAATAGGGCGTGCGCATCACTCCACCAAGTCGGGGTGCTCTTCCACCTGCCACGGCAAGCCGTTCTTGTTCAGCTCGTCCATGTACGGATCGGGGTCGAACTCCTCGCATGTGAACACACCGTCCCTGTCCCACTTGCCCGTCAGCAGCATCTTGGCGCCTATCATCGCCGGCACGCCGGTCGTGTAGGATATCGCCTGGGACTCGACCTCTTTGTAGCACTCCTGATGATCGCAGACGTTGTAGATGTACGCGGTCTTGCGCTTGCCGTCCTTGACGCCGGTGAAGATGCAGCCGATGTTGGTCTTGCCCTTGGTGCGCGGACCGAGCGACGCCGGATCGGGCAGCAGCGCTTTGAGGAACTGTATCGGCACGATCTCCCTGCCCTCGTACATTATCGGCGAAGTGGACAGCATGCCGACGTTCTCCAAACACTTCATGTGCGTCAGATAGCTCTGCCCGAACGTCATGAAGAAGCGGATGCGCTTGACCCCCTTGATGTTCTTGGCGAGCGACTCTATCTCTTCGTGATGGAGCAGATACATGTCCTTGACTCCGACACCGTCAAAGTCGTATTGACGCTTTATGCTCATCGGCGGGATCTCGACCCACTTGCCGTCCTCCCAATACGATCCCGGCGCGGAAACTTCGCGCAGATTGATCTCGGGATTGAAGTTGGTCGCGAACGGATAGCCGTGGTCGCCGCCGTTGCAGTCGAGGATGTCGATGGTCTCGATCGTGTCGAACAGATGTTTTTGCGCGTACGCGCAGAACACCTGCGTCACGCCCGGGTCAAAGCCCGAACCGAGCAGCGCGGTCAAGCCCGCCTTCTCGAACTTCTCCTTGTAGTCCCACTGCCACGAGTAGTCGAACAGCGCGGTGAAGCCCTGCTCTTTGCACCTCTTCTCGTACCTCGCCTTCCAGACGGGATCGTCGAGATTTTCGGGCTCGTAGTTTGCGGTGTCCATATAGTCGACGCCGCATTCGAGGCAGGCGTCCATGATCGTCAGGTCCTGATAGGGAAGAGCGATGTTCATCACGAGGTCGGGCTTGACCTCGCGGATGAGAGAGACGAGCGCGTCAAAGTCGTCCGCGTCCGCCTCGGCGGTGGATATCTTCGTCGCGGTCTTGCCCGCGAGTTTTGCCGCCAAGTCGTCGCACTTGGACTTGGTGCGGCTGGCGATGACTATCTCGCCGAACACGTCGCTGTTCATGCAGCACTTGCGGATCGCGACGGAAGCGACCCCGCCGCAGCCGATGATCAAAACTTTTGCCATTTCACTTCTCCTTTATCCCGAGCGCGATCAACAATTCGCGCACGATCTTGCATGCCGCGGCGGTAGAAGCGCCGCTCGCGTCGTAGTGGGGGCTGAGCTCGTTGACGTCCAGCCCTATCACGTTGCACCTCTTCGCGACAAAAGTCGCCGCGCGGCGCAATTTGTCAAAAGACACTCCGCCCGGCTCTAGCGTCCCCGTCCCCGGGAACACCGACGGATCGAGCACGTCGAGGTCGAGCGTAAAGTAGACGGGCTTGCCGGCGAGGTCTTGTACGACCCCCTCCAACCCGTCGAAATCGAACTTGTGCATGTCCGTCTCGGACGCGGCGAAGACGAACTCCGACCTGTCGCCCGAACGTATGCCGAATTGGTGTATCCTGCCCTTGCCGACAAGCTCCCAACACCGCCTTAACACACACGCGTGCGAAAATTTCACCCCGAGATAGTCGTCCCGAAGGTCGGCGTGAGCGTCGAAGTGGACGATGTGCAGATCGGGGTATTTGCGCACCGCCGCTCTGACCGCGCCGAGCGTGACGAGATGTTCGCCGCCCAGCATGAACGGGACCTTGCTCGCCGCAAATATGTCCGCCGCAGCCTCCTCTATCGCGGCGAGCACAAGCTGAGAGTCGCCTATCGCAAGCTCGAGATCGCCGGCGTCGCAGACGGCGACTTCGGACAGCTCCGCGTCGAGATAGGGGCTGTACTCTTCAAGCCCGATCGAGTCGACGCGTATCGCCCGAGGTCCCGACCTCGTCCCGGGACGGAAGGAAGTCGTGCCGTCGAACGGCGCGCCGAACATCACGATGTCCGCCTCTTCGAACGGACGGTCGCAGCCCATGAATGCGTCAATCTGTCTGCTCAACATTTTTCAAAAGTTCCTCCACATATGCCGGGATGTAGAACGCGCCCTTGTGCAGCGTCGTCGTGTAGTAGCGGCACTTGAGCCCGCGCATGTTCCATCTGCGCTCGTTGAGATCGCGCAGCGGATGATACTTCTTGGAAGCGAATCCGAACAGCCAATGCCCGGACGGATAGGTCGGGATGTGCGCCTGATAGACCTTCGCCGCCGGGAAGGACTCCACTATCCTCTTGTGCGCGCGCTGGCAGGCGAGAGCGTCCTCGTCGTAGAACGGGCTTTCGTGCTGATTGATCATGATGCCGTCCTCGTGCAAAGCCTTGCAGCAATTGCCGTAAAACTCGCGCGTGAACAGCCCTTCGCCCGGTCCGAACGGGTCGGTGCTGTCGACGATGATGAGGTCGTATTCGTCCTTGCAGCCTCTGACGAAGCGCAAGCCGTCGCGGTAGTGTATCGTCACGCGCGGATCGTCGAGCGAACAGGTGACCTCGGGGAAAAACTCGCGGCTGACGTCGACGACCTGTTTGTCGATCTCGACAAGGTCGATGTGCTCGACGTCGTCGTAGCGGCAAAGCTCGCGCACCGCGCCGCCGTCGCCGCCGCCTATCACCAGCACTCTCCTGACGCGCGGATGCACCGCCATCGCCGGATGCACGATCATCTCGTGATAGATGAACTCGTCCTTTTGAGTGAGCATCATGTAGCCGTCGAGCACGAGGAAGCGCCCGAACTCGGGGCTGTCGAACACGTCGATGCGCTGAAAGTCGCTGTGCCCGCTGTAAAGCTGCCTGTCCACGCGGATGGACAGCTTGACGTCCTTGGTGTGCAATTCCGAAAACCAATAATCCATTGCTCATTCCTCCACGACGTTGAGCTTCTCGATCGCCGGATCTTCGGGCCCCGTCATCTGGCAGCCCTTCTCCTTGGCGTAGGCGATGTAGTCGAGTATGCGGCGCGTGATGCGCTCGCCGGGCGCGAGGATCGGGATGCCGGGCGGATAGCACATCACGAACTCGCTGCATATCCTGCCCTCCGTCTTTTCGATGGGAAGCATCTCCTCTTTGTCTGCGTAGAACGCGTCCTGCGGACTCATCTCGACGATGGGCTCGATGTATTCGTGCTTCATCAAGCCCGCCTTTGACTTTTTGTACAACCGGCGTATCTCCGCGAGCGCGCTGACCAGCCGCTCGATGTCCCTCTCCCTGTCGCCGATGGACAGATAGGCGAGGATGTTGCCGAGGTCGCCGAACTCGATCTGAATGTCGTACTCGTCGCGCAGCAGGTCGTAGACCTCTATGCCGGCGAGCCCTATGTCGAGGGTGTTGACGGACAGCTTTGTCTCGTCAAAGTCGAACACGGTGTCGCCGTTGACGAGCTCTTTGCCGTACGCGTAGTAGTCGCCGATGTCGTTGATCTCGTCGCGGGCGTAGCGTGCCATGCGCATCACCTCGCCGAAAGCCTGCTCTCCCCTGAGCGCGAGATTGCGGCGCGAGATGTCGAGCGAGGACAGCAAGAGATAGGACGCGCTGGTCGTCTGCGTGAGGTTGATCACCTGGCGGACGTAGCCGTCCTGCATAGCGGGTCCGGTCAGAAGCAGCGAGCTCTGCGTGAGCGAGCCGCCCGACTTGTGCATGGACACAGCCGCCATGTCCGCGCCCGCCGCCATAGCCGAGACGGGCATGTCCTTGCCGAAATAAAAATGCGTGCCGTGCGCCTCGTCGACGATGCATAACATGCCGGCGGCGTGCGCGAGCGACACGATCGTACGCAGATCGCTGCAAATGCCGTAGTAGGTGGGATTGTTGACGAGCACCGCCTTTGCGTCGGGATTGGCGGCGATCGCCCTCTTGACCGCGTCCACGCTCATCCCGAGCGAGATCCCCAGCCTGTCATCCGTCTCGGGGTCGACATAGACGGGCACCGCGCCATTGAGGACCATCGCGGTCATAACGCTGCGGTGGACGTTGCGCGGCAAGATGATCTTTTCGCCGCGCTTGGTCACCGTCAAGATCATCGTCTGCACCGCCGACGTCGTCCCGCCGACCATGAGGAACGCGCCGTGCGCGCCGAACGCCTCGGCGGCGAGCTGCTCGGCGTCCCTGATCACCGAGACCGGGTGGCAGAGATTGTCCAGACACTTCATCGAGTTGACGTCGAGCGAAACACACTTCTGCCCGAGAAGTTCGGTCAGTTCGGGATTGCCTCTGCCGCGCTTGTGCCCGGGTACGTCAAAGGGCACGAGACGCATGCTCTTCATCTCCTGAAGAGCTTCATAGATGGGTGCGCTCGTCTGCGACAGCTTTTTCATTTGCGTGCGGAAAAGACGTTGCGTCCGCTGAAGATCTCGATCATCTCGCGGCGCAGATTGTCCATGATCTCGAGCCGCGTGCGGGGCGGAAGTTCATAGACGTCCGTCTTGAACAGGTAGTTTTGAAGGTCGATGTCCTTGACCATCATCTTGGTGTGATAGATGTTCGCCTCATAGACGTTGATGTCGACCGCGTCGTAGCGGCGCAGCGTCTCGGGCGCGATGTAGTCCTGGATGGACTTGACGTCGTGGTCCATGAACAGCTTTTGCCCGTTGACGTCGCGCGTGAAACCGCGCACGCGATAGTCGAGCGAAATGATGTCCGAATCAAAGGAATCTATCAAATAGTCGAGAGTGGACAGAGGGGTGATCTCGCCGCAGGTCGCGACGTCGATGTCGACGCGGAAGGTCGCGAGCGAGGTCTCGGGATGAAACTCCGGATAGGTGTGCACGGTGACGTGGCTCTTGTCCAAATGCGCAAGCTGGGTCTCCCCCGCCGGGATCATACTGTCCTCGGCGATGAGCACCGCGACGGACGCGCCCTGCGGCTCGTAGTCCTGGCTGGCGATGTTGAGCACCTTGGCGCCGATCATGTCGGTCAGCGTCGTCAAGATGTTGGTCAGCCTCTCCGAGTTGTACTGCCCGTCAATGTATGCGATGTAATCGCGCTGTTCGCGCGCGGTCTTGGCGTAGCAGACATCGTAGATGTTGAAGCTGAGCGATTTGGTCAGGTTGTTGAAGCCGTACAGCTTGAGTTTGTCTCCCATAAGCGTCTCCCATGAGAAAGGCGACATGCACTCCGCATATCGCCCGTAAAACAACCGTGAGATCCTCCACGGATATCTTCAGAGTCTATATAGCAAATACACTTTTACTACTCTTATTGATTGTTTTACAAGCGGTTTGTGCTTTCGCACTGTTTGTTGAGTAACCAACTCATAAGATCGAGCGAACTCGATCACAATAAGGCAACTTGCGTTGCGATCGGCAGTGGACCCGGCTGTCCGTATGGCCTTATCCTTGCGGGAGGTCCGAATATTTGCATGGATACTCTGTGATATCCCATGTACCCCTATTGTAACCAAAAGAAAGGGATAAGTCAACTATATCGACAAATAAAAAACGCGCGCGCCGAAACGCACGCGCTTTTCATGAACCGGTCTCTCATTCCGCAAACTTTCCGCCGCCGTGAGAGGCACTATCGGCGGTATCGACGGCTGCGCTCTCGCCGCTTACGTCGTCTTCCGCCGCGGCGCGGCGCTTGGCAAGCTCCTCTTTGATCGTATTGAAGCGGTCGCGCCCCATGTTCGCCCTGTGCGAAAAGACGATAGAGACAAGGAAGATAACGCCGGGAAGCACGCCGAGCACGACGCGCACCGCCATAAGCGCGCTGTCGGGCTGATCGATCACCGTGCCGTCCATGCTCTCGGTGTAGCCGAACGCCTCGAGTACGAGCGATACGAGCGCGATGGATACGCCGCTGGCGATCTTGTACATGAATTGAGTTATGCCGTAGTAGGCGCCCTCGCGGCGGACGCCGTTGACGTACTCGTCCACCTCTATGACATCGGGCACGCCCGCATAGGGCAAGATCTGTATAGCCGACATCCCGGCCCCTGCGAACACACACAAAAGCACCGTCGACCAGACCGTCTCTGCCGGCACGAAGATCGCGAACAACAGCACGAACGCCATGTACACGCATGCGACGACGTAGACCTTGTGCTTGTTGTACTTCTCGCTGAGCTTGACCCATAGTGCGGACGACGCTATCGCGCAGACGAGCGGGATCGCAACAAAGACCATCGCCATCGCGCCGCCGCCGAAGCCGAGCGAGTCGTTGATGAAGAACATGAACACCGCCATGATGATGTCAAACCCGACCATGCTGAGCAGGTAGCACATCATGATGTTGCGGAACTCGGGCAGCTTGAAAAATTCTTTGAGCGTGGTGAAAAAGCCCTTGTCGTTCTCGGGCGCGTCGGACACGCGCTCTTTGATGTTGTAGCCGCTGAAAAACATGATCGCGACCGCAATCGCCGCAAATATGCCCGCGGCGAGAAGATAGGCGCGCTTGCTGTCGCCGAATATGCCGTAAAACACGCTCTCGACGCCGTCCGCAAGCAGCGCGAACACCGCCGCGCCGATGATGAGCCCGACGTTGGCGAGCGCAATACGGATGCCGTTGAGCGAAGTCCTCTCGTCATAGTCGTCCGTCATGTTGGCGGTAACGGAGTTGTACGGGATGTAGACGACCGTCCATGCGGTGTTGAACAGCATGTAGGCAAAGGTGTAGTACAGCATCTTTTCCCATTGTTGATCGGCGCCGCCCGGCACCAGCCAAAGCAACAGAAAACACAGCCCGTACGGCAGCGCGCCGAACAGCATATATACCCTGCGCTTGCCCCACTTGCTTTGAGTCTTGTCGGTGATGCGCCCCATCAGGTAGTCGGTGATCGCGTCCCACGCCTTGGCGATGAGGAACACCGCCGACGCCAGCCCGGGCGAAAGCCCGCCGACATTGACGAAAAAGTAAAGCAAATAGAAGGAGATCGCCGCGAACAAAATGTTGGCGGACAGATCCCCGAGACCATAGCAGACCTTTTCTTTGACGGACAATTTCATATTCTCCCGCGCGGCAGAGCCGCTCTCCTCTCTTGTATCCGTATCGATTATACCACTTGCAAGCCGTCTCGCGCAATGCCCTCGCAAAAATTTCGCAATTTTCGTCGCGTAAGCGATTTTCCTTTGTTTTCGGCGCGGTTTGTGCTATCATAATAGAAACACGCGAGGTATTATGGAAAAAGTAAGAACGAGATTCGCCCCCTCTCCCACGGGCTTTATGCATATCGGCAACCTGCGTACCTGCCTGTACGCCTACCTCTACGCCAAAAAGCGCGGCGGCACCTTCGTGCTGCGCATTGAGGACACCGACCGCGAACGCTATGTCGAAGGCGCAGTCGACGTCATCTACCGCACCCTCGAGACCGCCGGCATCTCCCACGACGAAGGCCCCGACAAGGACGGCGGCTACGGTCCCTATATCCAAAGCGAACGCAAGCCCCTCTATCTCGAATATGCGAAAAAGCTGGTCGAGACGGGCGGCGCGTACTATTGCTTTTGCACAAAAGAGCGCCTCGCCACCCTCGGCGGCGAAAACGGCGTACACAAGTATGACAAACATTGCCTGAGCCTGTCCAAAGAAGAGGTCGAGGCGCGCCTCGCCGCAGGCGAACCGTACGTCATCCGCCAAAACGTCCCCACCGAGGGCGTGAGCGAATATGACGACATGGTGTTCGGGCACATCGCCGTCCCCAACGCCGACATGGAGGACAACATCCTCATCAAGTCGGACGGCATGCCGACCTACAACTTCGCCAATGTCGTCGACGACCACCTGATGCACATCAACTACGTCATCCGCGGCATGGAATATCTCTCCTCCACCCCCAAATACAATCTGCTCTACGATTCGTTCGGCTGGGAGAGACCGCACTATATGCACCTGCCGCCCATCATGAAGGACGCGCAGCGCAAGCTGTCCAAGCGCTACGGCGACGCCAACTTCGAGGACTTCCTCGCAAAGGGCTATCTGCCCGAGGCGATCGTCAACTACATCGCGCTGCTCGGCTGGAGCCCCAAAAACGACCGCGAAAAGCTGAGTATGGACGAATTGATCGAACTGTTCGACGTCGACGGCATCTCCAAGTCGCCGTCCATCTTCGACGAGGCAAAGATGCGCTGGCTCAACGGCGAATACATCAAGGAGATGACCCCCGAGAAGTTCGTCGAGCGCGCGCGCAAGTTCTTGGACGAGAGCGCGGTCGCCGGCAAGTACGACGATCTCAAAGTCGCAAAATTGCTCATCCCCCGCGTCGAGATCTTGTCCGAGATCCCCGAAAAGGTGGAGTGCCTGCGCTCGTTCGGCAAGTACGACCCGACGATGTTCGAACACAAAAAGATGAAGATCACGATGCCGCTCGCGCTCGAAGTGCTGCAAAAGTGCGCCGAACTGCTCCCCTCCGTCGACGAGTGGACGGACGAGTCGCTCAAAGCCGCGCTCAACGCGCTCGCCGAAAGAGAGGGCAAAAAGACGGGTCAGATCTATCTGCCCCTCCGCCTCGCGATCACCGGCGCGGCGACCACCCCCGGCGGCGCGACAGAGATGGCGGAATTGCTGGGCAAAGAAGAGAGCCTCAAACGCCTCGACTTCTCGATCGGCTTGCTCAAAGAGGCGCTGGCATGATCAACGTCGTCTTGGTCAACCCCGAGATCCCAAACAACACCGGCAACATCGTCCGCACCTGCGCGGCGACCGGCGCAGTCCTGCACGTCATCGAGCCGTGCGGATTCAGCTGGGAAGACAAATACCTCAAACGCAGCGGTCTCGACTATTGGGAGATCTCGGACGTGCGCAGATATCCCGACATGCACGCCTTCCTCGCCGCCAATTTCGGCGAAAAAGCGGCAAACACCGGCGATGTGCCGAACGACCTCAAAGTGACGAAGACAAACACGGGCACGCAATTTCTGTATGCGTCGACCAAGTCCAGACACACCCATTGCGAGGTGAATTACCAAAGAGATTGCTACGTCTTTTTCGGCAGAGAGACAAAGGGACTGCCCGAGGACATCCTGCACGCCAATTACGACGATTGCGTGCGCATACCTATGCGCGCAAACGCGCGCTCGCTCAACCTCGCCAACAGCGTGGCGATCATCGTCTACGAATATCTCCGGCAGCACGACTTCGCCGGTTTGAAAGAAGACGGCAAATTGACGCAATACGAAGATTGAAAAAGCGAGGCGAACCGCCCCGCTTTTTTGCGTCAGTGAATTCAAGTTAAGTGCAACACTTTTGCAATTCTTGTTCAAACAAGTCTACCGGCGTTTTGCAGTTTAGCCTTTTTCTCTGTTTTGAGATCGGCTCCGCGCTCGATCGACCTTCACGCTTGACTCAAACCGCTGCTCGCGAAAAAGGCGCGGCTCGTAAGAACCGCGTCTTTTCTTCTGCATGGGACGGCTCGGGGACCGTCCTTTTCTTGGCTGTATCAGACCTTCTTGTCCGCCTTGTAGGACGTGTGAAGGAGCTTGTGCGCCTTGGCGCTGTTGGGGAAGCCGAAGTAGTCGTCATAGATGACGTTCATCACCGGCGAGTCGGACGAACGGCGCAATTTGTTGGTCGCGTCCGACGTGTAGAGAGCCTTTGCCCTCGCCTCTTTGAGCTCGGTGGAATTGCGGACGCTGTCCGAGAGCGTCGGTTGCCCGCCGCCGTTGACGCAGCCGCCCGGGCACGCCATGATCTCGATGAAATCGTACTTCTTCTCGCCCGACTTGACTTGCTCGACGATCTTGCGCGCGTTGGAAAGCCCCGACGCGACCGCGACTTTGATCGGGTGTCCGGCGACGAGATAGGTCGCCTCTTTGATCGGTTCGGCGCCGCGCACGCTGAAGAAGTCGAGCACCTCAAAGCTGCCGTCCAGCATATGAGCCGCCGCCCTCAACGCCGCCTCCATGACGCCGCCCGTCGCGCCGAAGATCGCGCCGCCGCCCGACGCCAACGCGAACGGATTGTCAAATTCTTCGTCGGGAAGCTCGGCGAACTTGATGCCCGCGGTCTTGATCATGCGCGCAAGTTCGCGCGTCGTCAACGCCGCGTCGACGTCGTCATTCATCTCCTCGCGCGTGCACTCGTACTTCTTCGCCGTGCACGGAATGATGCTGACGACGTAGAGGTTCTTGGGATCGATGCCGTTCTTTTCGCACCAATAGCTTTTGAGCAACGCGCCGAACATCTGCTGCGGCGACTTGCAGGTCGAAAGGTGCGGAATCATCTCGGGATAGGTCTGTTCGACGAACTTGACCCACCCCGGACAGCACGACGTGAACATCGGCAGCGGCTTGCCCGTCTTGATGCGGTTGATCAGCTCGCTCGCCTCCTCCATGATCGTGAGGTCGGCGGTGACGTCCATGTTGAACACCGCGTCCGGACCCAGCCTGCGGATCGCCGCGACCATCTTGCCCTCGACGTTGGTGCCGACAGGCATGTCGAACGCCTCGCCCAGCGTCGCCCTGATCGACGGCGCGGTGAAGAACACCACCTTTTTGGACGGATCGGAAAGCGCCGCCCATACGTCGCCCGTCGTCGTCCTCTCGGACAGCGCGCCGACAGGGCACGCGACGATGCATTGCCCGCAGCCCACGCACGGCGAATCGACGAGCGGTCTGTCGAACGCGCTGCCGATGTGGACGTGGAAGCCCCTGCCGATCGGACCTATCGCGTTGACGCTCTGCTTGCGGCACGCGGCGACGCAACGCATGCAATTGATGCATTTGTCGTTGTCGCGGACGACGTACGGCGTCGACATGTCGATGGGCAGAACGAAGTCCTCGCCCTTGAACCTGTCCTCGTCGACGTAGTAGCCGAGCGACAATTTTTGAAGTTCGCAATTGTGGTTGCGCTCGCACGAAAGACACTTCATTTTGTGCTTGCTGAGAATGAGTTCAAGCGTCAGCTTGCGCGAACGGCGGCACTTCTCGGTGTTGGTGCGCACCTCCATGCCCTCCGCGACCGGATAGACGCACGCCGCGACAAGCCCTCTCGCGCCCGTCGCCTCGACCACGCACATGCGGCACGAACCGACGCAGCTGACGTCTTTGAGATAGCACAGCGTCGGGATCTCGATATGAGCCTTGCGCGCCGCCTGCAATATCGTCGTCCCCTCGGGAACGGTGACCGCTATGCCGTTGATCTTGAGATTGACCATTTTTTGCTGAACGTTTTCCATACCGTCACCTCCTCTCGATCGCGCCGAACTTGCAATTGCTCTCGCAAAGTCCGCACTTGACGCACTTGGTCCTGTCGATCACATGCGGCTGCTTGACCGCGCCGCTGATCGCCTTGACCGGACAGTTGCGCGCGCACAGCGTACAGCCGCGGCACTTGTCCGGATCGATGTAGTAGCTCATCAACGCCTTGCACGCCTTCGCCTTGCACTCCTTGCGCAGGATGTGATCCTCGTATTCGTCGCGGAAATAGCGCATCGTCGACAGCACCGGATTGGGCGCCGACTGACCGAGCGCACACAGCGACGACTGCTTCATGTGGTTGGCAAGCTCCTCGATCTTGTCCAGATCCTCCGGCTCGCCCTTGCCCTCGGTGATCTTGGTCAACAATTGCAGCAGCCTCTTTGTGCCGATACGGCAGGGCGTGCACTTGCCGCACGACTCGTCCGCGGTGAACTCCAAATAGAACTTGGAGATGTCCACCATGCACGAATCTTCGTCCAAAATGATCATGCCGCCGCTGCCCATCATCGAGCCTATCGCGATCAGGCTGTCATAGTCGATCGGCGTGTCGATGCACGACGCCGGGATGCAGCCGCCCGACGGTCCGCCCGTCTGCGCCGCCTTGAACTTTTTGCCGTTCGGGATGCCGCCGCCGATCTCTTCGACGATCTCGCGCAAAGTCGTGCCCATCGGCACTTCGACAAGTCCGACGTTGGTGATCTTGCCGCCCAAAGCGAACACCTTGGTGCCCGAAGACGACTCCGTCCCGATCGACGAGAACCACGCCGCGCCGTTCATGATGATGGGGTTGACGTTCGCCCACGTCTCGACGTTGTTGAGAATGGTCGGCTTGCCGAACAAGCCCTTGACCGCCGGGAACGGCGGACGGGGACGAGGCTCGCCTCTGTGCCCCTCTATGCTGGTCATCAAAGCGGTCTCCTCGCCGCAGACGAACGCGCCCGCGCCCAGCCTGATCTCGATGTCGAAATCAAAACCGCTGCCCAAGATGTCTTTGCCCAGCAAACCGTATTCGCGCGCCTGCTCGATCGCGATGTTGAGCCTCTCGACCGCGACCGGATACTCCGCGCGCACATATATGTAGCCGTAATGCGAACCGATCGCATAGCCGGCGATCGCCATCGCTTCGAGCACGCAATGCGGGTCGCCTTCGAGCACCGACCTGTCCATGAACGCGCCCGGGTCGCCCTCGTCCGCGTTGCAGCAGACATACTTGACGTCGCCCTGCGACGCCTTCGCAAACGACCACTTGCGCCCCGTCGGGAAGCCCGCGCCTCCTCTGCCGCGCAAGCCCGACGCCAGCATCTCGCTGATGACATCGTCCGGGGTCATCGTCGTCAAAACCTTTTCGAGCGCCGCATAGTCGCCCGCCGCGATCGCCTCGGTGATGTCCTCGGGCGCGATCACGCCGCAATTGCGAAGCGCGATGCGCATCTGCTTTTTGTAGAACGGCGTCTCCGCGAACGGTATGATGTCGCCGCTCTCGGTCACCGTGCCCGCGTAGAGCAGCTCCTTGACGATGCTCCCGCCCTTGACAAGGTGCTGTTTGACCACAGTCTCGGCGTGCTCGGGCGTCATCTGCGCATAGAACGCGCCCTCGGGATAGACGATCATGATCGGCCCCAGCGAGCAAAGCCCGAAACAGCCCGTCTTGACGACCAAGACGTCGTCGAGACCCATCTCCTTCAACGTCGCTTCCAATCTCTCGATGACCTTCATCGAGTGGGACGACGTGCACCCCGTGCCGCCGCATACGAGCACCTGCTTGCGATAGCCCGTCTTTTTCACCAGCTTTTCGCCCTCCTCTTTGACGAGGCGGCGCACCGCGATCAGGTCCTTTTTGGACTCGCGGATCTTGTCCAACTCTTTGATCGTCATCTCACGCCTCCCTGTACTTGGCGATGATCGCCTTGACCTTGCCCGGTTCGAGCTTGCCGTAAACTTCGTCGTCGATCATCATGACCGGCGCAAGTCCGCACGCGCCCACGCAGCGGCAGCTGTCGATCGAGAACAAGCCGTCCTCGGTGCATTCGCCGCACTTGATCCCCAACTCCTTTTCGACAGCCTCCAAGATCTTGTCCGACCCCTTGACGTAACAAGCGGTGCCGAGACATACGCTGATGCGGTGTTTGCCCTTGGGCGTCAACGAAAATTGCGAATAAAAAGTGGCCACCCCGTAGACCTCGGAAAGCGAGACGCCCATGCCTTCGGCAATGATCGTCTGCACCTCGATCGGGAGATAGCCGTAAATGCCCTGCGCGCGCTGCAAGACGTGCACCAAGCTGCCGGGGATGTGCTTTGACTCCTCGATGACGGCTTGAAGCTCCGCTTTCTGCGCGGCGGTGCCGTGGAAAGTCGATTTCTTTTCGCTCATATTCTCCTCACCTTAAAAACGCGCCCCGAAGGGCTCGTTTATTATTTAACAATGTTATTATAGCATACGCGCCCGCCCTTTTCAACAGCTTTGGGCAACAATTTGAAAAAGTTGCGCAAAGGAAACCTCTCCTTCCCGAAGACAAAAAAATGCGCCTTACGGCGCAAAAACCGAATACAGGTCGCAAATTATATGATCACAAAGTCGCCCGGCGTGACGAACAGCGCGCTGATGATCGCAAAGATCACCGCGAGCACCACTTGGTGCAACACATACACCCACAGCGCGTGCCTGCCCCAAAACGAGAACGGCGCGTACCAATTGTACTCCCCAAGCCACGGCAAGAGCGAACGCCGCTTGGGATAGAGCACCGGCGCGATCGCCGCCCCTATCAACATGTAGCCGGTCGTAGGAAACACGGGATAGTAGTCCGCGGAATACACCGCCTGCGCCGAACCCGTCGGCGCGCCCTTCATCCATTGCGCGAGCCAAAAGAAGGAGTCGTCGTCGGCAAACGCATATCTGTCCCTCTCGTAGACCTGCGTAAAGCCGTAGTCGATGAAGATGATCGCCAGCCCCAGCACCAGACAGACGAGCGCAGTCTTGTGCTTGTCGCCGCCGCAGCAGATGTCCACGATCACCCACAACAAAATGGAGAACGCGAACATGTGCAATATGCCGAACGTGATCGGCGAGCCTATCGCCGTAGTTACGACGGTGATGATCCCCGCGAACAGCGCGACCTCGACGCCCCTCTTGAAGTTGTTTTTGGAAAAAGAACAGGAAATGCCGCAAAGCAGCGCGAACAGCCAGACCACGATGTCCTGCACGGTGTAGCGCAGGTCGGAATGCCAATATTCGCGCGCCCGCAAGATCAGCTCGCGCAAAAACTCGCTGTCCGTCGCCGCGTACCATGTGTTGCCGAACTGCAACGCGATGTCGTACATCGTGTGGTCGAACACCATGAGCAGCACGCATATCCCGCGCAGAAAGTCCAGCTCCCAAATGCGGGAACGCCTGCCGCCGAGCGCGCCTGACGTGATGTTCGATGCTCCGTTTCGCATACGACGATTATAGCACACGCACCACGGCAAGTCAAACCGCGCGATGTCATTTGGTGAAAACGTGCACGTCGACCGTCAATTCCAGCCGGTGCAAAAGTCCGTCGCCCTCCGCTCTTATCCGCGCGCCGTAGCGGCGGTACAGCACCTCGCTGAGCCCGAAGACGTCGCAATCCTTTTCGCGGCACGCCTCAAAACACGCGATGACCCTGTCCTCTATCGCCGCGGCTATCTGTTCGACCGCGCTCTCGTCGAGCACTCCGACCTGCCTTCCGCCCTCGGAGTGCGGCTTCTCCGCAGGACGGCACATCACCGTCAGCTCGAGCTCCGCCTCCCTCTCGCCGACCGCGCGGAAGTCGGGGTGAGAGTCCAAGATCACCGCGTCCAGCCGCCTGCCCTCCCCGTCCTCGTAGGGGATCGTCCCGCTGTTGATGCGCTTGGTGCCGTACGACAGCCCCTTGCTCTCCTCGCCGTCCAGCCTCAGCGCATAGCCCTCGCGCGTCATCACTACGGTGTCGGTCAGTTCCAGACGATAGGCGTCGTCCGTCGCGTCGGGCGCGATCGAGCCGTCCTTCTCCTCTACCGCGGTGACGAGCGGCATGTAGCACGCGCCGCCCAACGTGAACCAATCGAAGTAATAGCGCTGCAACGTCATGGGGTTTTGCCCCGCCTCGTCGCGGTTGGACTGCAACATTTCGAGCAGGTGATAGCTGACCGACTCGCCCACGGTCAGCTTTGTTTTCAGCAGCGCGCCCGCCTCGCCGGGCACGGCGACGAGAAGCGCAGTGTCGCGGACGAGATCGGACTTGAAGATGTATTCGAGCGGCTCCTGCGGCCCCGCTTTGAGCAGATCCGTCCCGAACAATATCACGTCCGTATGCGCGAACGACGCCCTCAGCCCCGACCCGAGCGACAGGTTCTCGACCGCCTCGGCGACGGTCTCGCCCTTGCTGTGAAAGATCGCGAACTTGTCGCCGCCCGACGCGGTGCCGCCGTTTTGCGGCACTACGATCTGAGCGGTCAAAGTCAGGTCGCCGGGCGCGCCGTCCAGCGCGACTCCGACCACTATCGCCCGATCGAGCAGATTTATCCCCGACGACAGACTGCCCAGCAGCGCGAACATCACAAACAGCAGCGGGATCACCAGCCACTTGCGCGCGGACGGTTTGAGTTTCATGCGCAGACCCTCCTCTCACGCCTGCGTCGGGACAGTTCCCACGCCGCGTACACGACCATCGGCACCGCGTATTCGACGACCGCGGCGAGATAGCGCACGCCGCCCGTGAAGAAGTCGTGCGCCGCGCCGACGTTGCCGACCGCGAGCTTGCAGACGAGCCCCACGGCGACCGCCGCGATCACCGCCGCCGCGCCTCTGTGTCCGACGAAATGGGAGGTCCCCTCGGCGACCGCCGTCAGCAGCAGAGACAGCTTGATCGTCGCCATGATCAGCCACGCGCTGACGACCGGGAAATCGAGCGCGCCGAGCAGTTTGGACAGCTTGTTGAACACCGACAGCTTGGCGAACGCGAACGACGCATAGGTCGTCCCTCCGCCGAAAACGCACGCCAAAGCGATCGTGAATCCTATCGTGAACAGCGCGATGAAAGCGAGAGATATCAACACGGGCGCGTGTTTTCTGCGCATGTCGACCGCGACCGAGCAGAACATCAGCGGAGTGAAGTCCCCGAACCAAAACAGGTACTTGTCGCATGCCGATATCACCCCCGCATCCGGCATGATCGGCAGCACCGCGTCCGGGTCGCCGTTGAAGTCGGCGAGCAAGACATTGAGCACGACGACCGCGCCGATCAGCCATACCGCGACCTGCGCGACGCGCGCTATCACGTTGAATCCCTTGTAGGCGATATAGGCGAGCGCCGGGACGAGCGAGGCGAGCACGAGCCGCCAAAGCCCCTCGTCGAACAGCGTCGTCGCCGCATAGGCGACAGTCTCCGAACAGAACAGCACCGCCTTGAACGCGCTGCCGACGACCGCAAGGATCAGCGCCGCATTCTTGACCGCAAGCGGTATGTCGAGCGAACACAGTCCGCCCGCGCACGCGATCTTGTAGACAAACGCGAACACCGCGATGTCGAGCGTGATCATGATCGCCGCCGCCAGCCAAAACTGCCGTCCGCACTCCCCCGCGAAATAGCGCGGAAGCATCAGCACCTTGAACGTCACCGACGCTATGAACGCCAGCGCGGCGAGCTGCGACGGATAGACGCTCGTCGAAGTCGTTCCTCTCCTCATCTCATCCTCCTGTGATTGACGTTGGGCACGCTGTACGGGCGCGTCGTCTGTTCGGTCAGACTGCCCTTGAAAAACGCGTCCTTCCAATCGCCGGGCAGAGCCGGCGCGAACGGCGCGAGATAGGACGTGCCGAAGTTGCGCAGGTCGGCAAGATAGGCGATCAGCGCGACCGCGCCGAGTATCACGCCCAAAAGCCCCATGACCCCGGCGACCGCGACAAACGTCAGCCGCAAGACCGACGCGGTGTTCGCCTCGTCCGGCACGCAGTACATCCCTATCGTCGAGACGGATATGATCAGCACCGTCGGCATGGACAGCAGCCCCGCCGACACCGCTATGTTGCCCAAAATGAGCGCGCCCACTATCGACAGCGCGGTGCCGATATAGCGCGGCATGCGCACGCTCGCTTCGCTGAGGATCTCGAACACCGTCAGCACCACCAGCATCTCGAGCGTCGGCGTCAGCGGTATGCCGTAGACCGAGTTCATGATCGTGATCAAAAATTTGAGCGGGAACATTTGGTATTGAAATTCTTGCAGCGCGACGTACGCCGCCGGCAAAAATATCGCGATCGCCAGCGCCATCACGCGCACGCACCGCAGCAGCGTCGCGCGGTAGCTCTTGATGTAGTAATCCTCCGCCGACTGCAAGTGCTCGAACATCACAAAGGGCACCGTCAGTACGACCGGCGAGCCGTCGACGATCACCGCGACCCTGCCTTCGAGCAGTTTCGCCGCCGCGATGTCCGGCTTTTCGGTCGAGCCGACCTGCTCGAACAGCGAGCGGTTGTCATCCTCGAGCCTTCGGGCGATATACGCCGCCTCGACTACGCCGTCGATGTCGATCGAATCTATCTTGCGCTCCGCCTCGGCGACGACCTTGGGATCGGCGACTCCGTCGATGTGGACGATACAGACCGCAGTGCCGCTCAGCCGCCCCACCTTTTTGACTTTTAGCCTCAGCTTGGGCGTGCGCAGCCGCCGGCGTATCATCGTCATGTTGGTCTTCATGTCCTCGACAAAGCCCTCGCGCGGACCGCGCAGCACGTTGCTGACGGGCGGTTCGGCGATCGCGCGGACGGAATATTTGCGCTCCGAAAACACATACGCGGACGGTGCACCGTCGACGATCAGCACGATGTCTCCTCCGGCGACGGTGTCCGCGATCTCCTCTTCGTCAATCTCCTCGATCGGCGTCGTCGGGCGCGTCTTTTGAGTCAAAACGGCGGATATGTCTTGGGTTTTGACCTCTTTTTGGCAATTTTTCAGCGGTCTGACGATGTTGAGTTCGAACAGCTCCTTGTCTATGATCCCGTCCGGCCATACGAACGCGCACTCCTTCCCCATCGCCTTGAAGCGCATTACGATCAGGTCCGCCGCGTCCCCGAACTCCTCCTTGACCGCCTTTGTCGCCGCGTCGATTTTTATCATATCCTTGGTGTGCGCCGCGCGTCCGTTGTTATGCGCTTTTTTGCGCCTTTTCGCCGTCATCTCCCCTTTTCCGCCGCGCGTACGGTATTATAATCGGATCATGAAACTTACCACGTCGCGCAAGGGCGAGATCGCGCTCTATCTGCTGTCCGTCGTCCCTTTTTTCCTCGCCGCCGAAGCAAAGATCTACGACGGCATGACCGGGCTGGCGCTCGGGATCTATGTCGCGCTCATCTTTTGCCGCTGCGACTACTTTTTGATCTCGCCGATGTTCTTTGCGGGCAGCGCGCTCGCCGACTCCTCGCTGCGCGGACTTGTCTGCTGTGCGGTGCCCATCCTCTTTTTCGGCGTCGCGAAGCTGATCCACTTCCTCGCCGCGCGCCCGATGGGGATGCTTGCCGCCAATCTCTATGCGATGATAGGTCAGCTGCCGTCCTTCCTGTTCTTGTCGGGCGACTTCCCTCTCCGACTCGCGATCGCGTCGGTCGCCGCCAATCAACTGCTGTGCTATTGCGCAACGGTGATTGGCTATGCGCTGATCGTCCGCGGCGTAAAAAACCGCCTGAGCACGGACGAGGTCGTCGGCGGAGCGGTCGTGCTCGTCGCACTGAGCGTGGGGCTGTATCGGCTCGACGTGTTCGGCTTCCCTCCGTTTTTCGCGCTGCTCGGCTGGATCGTGCTCGCGTCGCTGCGCTCTTTCTCCACCCAGGCGGGGCTGTTGATCGCGTTCTGCATGGGCACGGGAGGTGCGGTCGCCGCGCTCGACTTTGCCGTCTGCGGCGCCGCGGTCGCGATGTACGTCACGGCATGCGCGTTCCGCAAACTGCCCTGCTTTTTCTCCTTTGCGTCCGTCATGGTCGCCGACTTCCTCGTCGGCACGCTGACCGAGGCGTATTCGTACACGCTGCTACACGTCGCCGCGCTCGCGATCGGTGGACTGTGCTACGTTTTGCTGCCCAAAAAGGCGAGAGCGCACCTTGCCGTCTACACCCCCGAAGACCGCGCGGCAAGCGCAAAGCGCATCCTCGCCCACGGCAGGAGCGAGGTGTTCGCGCGGCTCACCGGGGTCGCCGGCGTGTTTTTCGAGATGGGCAAGAGCTTTTCGGTGGGCGGCGACCGCCCGGAGACGCGTTTGCCCGCAAGCGAACAGGTCGCCCAAGACGTGATGCTGCGCGTCTGCGCGCGCTGCCCTTCGCGCGAAAATTGCCAAAGGGCGCTCGGCGGAGACACTTCGGCGCTGTTCACTGCCGCCGCTTCCGCCGCCCTCGCCTCGGGCGGAGCCGTCCCTCAGGATATGCCGCCGTTCGTGATGTCGCGCTGCGACCGCGTCGACGCGCTGGTCAACGAATGCAACTCCGCCGCCGCACGCTGCCGCCGCCGCGCCGAGACTTCGCGCAAACTCGACCTCGCAAGGCGTGTGATCGCCGAGCAGATGTACGGAGTCGGCAACATCGTGAGCGCGATCGCCGACGACGTCAACGAGGGCATCACGATGAACGCGGACGAGGACGAATTGATCGAAAAGCTGGGCTACCGCAACATCGTCTGCACCGAGGCGGTAACTTATGCGCGCGACGGCGGTCTGCACGCGTCGCTGACCGTGCGCCGCTCCGATCTGGACAAAACTCTTTTGGACAAGACCGTCGACGAGGTCTTCGGTCACAAGATGCAGCGCGACGGCGATCCGCGCCCCGTCGGCGGCGACAGAGTATCCGTCTCATTTCGCTCAAAGCCGCGCTACGGCGCGATCTACGGCGAGGCGAGCGCACGCAAATTCGGTTCGGACGGCAACGGCGACAGCCGCACCGTCCGCAGACTGAACGGCGACAAGCTGTTCGTCGCCGTATGCGACGGCATGGGCAGCGGCAGTCACGCCGCCGAGCAAAGCGCGTCCACGCTCGCGATGGTCGAACACTTTTACGGCGCGGGCTTCGGCGGCGAGGCGACTCTCAACATGATCAACCGCATGCTCATGCTCAAAGAGAGCGACGACTTCGCCGCGCTCGACCTGTGCGTGTTCGACCTCAACACCGCGCTCGCCCACTTCGTCAAGCTGGGCGGCGTTCAGAGTTTTGTCAAGCGCGCGGACGTCGTCGACGTCATCGAACCGTCCGCTCTGCCGATCGGCATCGTCGAAGAGGCGCGCCCCTACACCGTCAGCCGTATGCTGTCGCCGACCGACTGCGTCGTGCTGGTCACCGACGGCGTCGCCGACGCGCTGGGCGCAGACGGGATCAAACTCATCCTGTCGCGCACCGAGACGCTGTCGCCTCAGGAAGTGTGCGACAAATTGCTCTCGCTCGCGACCGAACACGGCGCAAAGGACGACTCGACCGTCGTCGCGGTGCGCCTCTTCGCCGCATAAAAAAGACCGCCCGAAGGCGGTCTGCATTTGACAGACTATGCGCCCCTCAACTGTTTGAGTTTGGCTTTGAGCGCCCTCTCCGCTTCGAGCGGATCGTCGATGCCTTTCGCCGCCTCTTCCATCGGGCACATCCCGGTGCCGAGACGGTTGATTATCCTCTCCGTTTCGACCTCGCACTCGGCGGCTATGCCGTGTGCGGCGAGCACCGTTTTGCCGCCTCTCGACATCACCTGCGCCCATACGCGCGCCGCGCCGAGGCGGACATAGAGCATCGCCGCCGCCCTGCCGACGATCTTGTCGGCGACCGAAAACCCGGCAAGACAGAGCCCGTCGTCCAACCATTGCACGAGCGGCTTTATCCCCCTCTCGCAAGAGGTCAAAAGCCTCTCTCCGTCGCTCGCCGCAACGGTGTGACCGTCGCGGACGAGCCGTTTCAGATCTTGGATGTCATAGCGCATTATCGACACGGGCTCCGAAAATCCTGCTTTTTTCACTCGCTCTTTTTGCTGTCCGACAGCAACGCCGCGCGCAGTGCGATCACGATCGCCGGCACGACGACCGCCTGCAACACCATGCCGAGCAGACCGCTTTGGATCTGGCTCCACACCGTCGCCGCGTCGAGCGAAGAGACGCCTTGGAAGATCGCCGCGAGCGCGAGGAAGACTGCCCTTCCCGCGACCTCGGCGAGCAATACCGCCGGGAACGCCGCCCAAGCGTTGCGGACTATGAGTTTTGAGAACGCACCGCTCACCGCCGCGAACACCGCAAGTTCGGCGATCATATACGGCAGTCTCGCCGCCGCCGGCATCGCGTTGCCGAGCGCGGAAGTGATCGCAAAGCTCACGATCGGCGCGGCTATCCCGACCCCGAGCCCCCACTTGAAGCCGAGCAGACATCCGCCCAGCAATATCGGCGCGTACATCGGCAGCCACCGCACTCCTCCCGACGCACCGGCGACGAGGTGGACTATCTGCGGAAGCGCGACCGCAAGCGCGACCACCAGCGCCGCGACCGCCGTCTTGACGGTCAGTCTGACTCCCGACTTTGCTCTCTTTCTTTCCAATACGGTTTCAATCAACATATATGTACTCCTTTATGCTTTCAGTCTTGCCGAGAAGTCTTTCATCATCTCGGATATCTTGATGCCCTGAGGGCACACTCTCTCGCAGCTGCGGCAGCCTATGCACGCGCTCGGCCACTTGTCCTTGGACATCGCCCCGAGAGCCATCGGCGCGATGAAGCCGTCGTCGCCGGTGAAGCGGTGCTCGTTGTACAGCTTGATCAGCTCGGGGATGTCGAGATGCTTGGGACAATGGCTCGTGCAATAGCGGCACGCGGTGCACGGCAGCGACGAGGTCGCGATCATCTCGTCCGCTATCTTTTGAAGTGCGGCGAGCTCTTTTGCGTCAAGCGGCTTGTCTTCGGCGAACGTCGCGACGTTGCCCTTGACCTGTTCGAGATCGGACATGCCCGACAAGATCATCGTCACGTCGGGGATTGTCTGCAAGTAGCGGAACGCCCACGCCGCGATCGTCTCGTCCGGGCGCAGAGCGCGCAGCGCCGCCTCGTCCTTTTCGCCCAAGTGCACGAGCCTGCCGCCTCTGAGCGGCTCCATCACCCAGATCGGGATGTTCCGCTTGCGGATGAGCTCCACCTTCGCCTTGGCGTCCTGGAAGGTCCAATCCAGCCAATTGATCTGCAATTGGCAGAACTCCATGTCCTCGCCGAACCTGTCCAAAAAGCGCTCGATCACGTCTATGCTGCCGTGCGCCGAAAAGCCGAGATGCTTGATGCGCCCCTTGTCGCGCTGCGCGGTCAGATAGGCGTGAGTGTGATACTTATCCTCGTTGAGATAGGCGTCGATGTTGAGTTCGCAGACATTGTGAAAGAGATAGAAGTCAAAGTAGTCGGTGCGGCACTTTTTGAGCTGTTTTTCAAAGATCTCCTCCGCCTTGCCCATGTTGGACAGATCATAACCGGGGAACTTGCTCGCCAGATAAAAGCTGTCGCGCGGATAGGCGCTCAGCAATTTGCCGACGACGTTTTCGGACTCGCCGTCGTGGTAGCCCCACGCGGTGTCGAAATAGTTGACGCCGTGGGCGATCGCGTAGTCGAACATCTCCTTTGCCGCCGCCTCGTCGATGTCGGAGTAATTCCCGCCTTTGATCGGAAGCCTCATCGTCCCGAAGCCGAGTGCGGACAGCTTTTTGCCTTGGAAGTCTCTGTATATCATGTTTCCTCCTCGGCGCATACGCGCCCTATGCCTTTATTATAAATGCACGGACGCGCGCTGTCAAATATCTCTTTTTTATCTCCTATCATTGCCGAAAACTATGATGAGGGTCTTTTCATAAAGAAAGCCCGCCCTTTCGGGCGGGTCGATTCACATCAAAAGTTCGCCGTCGTCGCCGTCGATGACCTGCATCACCTCAAGCTCATACCCCGTCTCGGCGTCGACAAAGACAAAGTACTTGTCCCCATTGCACTCGCCGTACACCTCGTAACACAGTTCCTCTCCGCCGCTCCCCGTCGGGATCACCGCAAGGCGGACGCTCTCGATCTCGAAGTCGTCGCGATAGACGGCGCGCACCTCCTCCTCGGTCAGTTCGACCGCATAGTCGACCTCGTCCTCGCGGTCGTGGTTGTAGATATATTGCAGCGCCTCGAAACCTATCACCTTGCCCGTCTGCAACGACACCTTGACCTTGACCATGTCGGGATAGAAGACTATCCCGTCGCGCTCGTAGCAGAGGTTGACAAAGAGTTCGCTGTCCGACACCGTGCTCCACACCGCGGTCATGCCGTCGTAGCCGTGGTCGCGGCAATATATCTTCGCGACCTCGACGCCCTCGTCCTTGGAGAAGGTCGGCATCACCATCTCCTCATAGATGTCGAACATCACGAGATGTCCGCCTGTCTTGCTGAGCTGTACGGTGCCGGCCTTGCCGTCCGCGGTCGCGAAAGAATACATATAGCTTTCGAAATAGCCGTTCGCCTCGGCGGTGAACTCCACTTCCGTCACGTCATATTCGCTCAAATACTCCTTCGCCTTTTGCGCCGCCTGCTCGCGCGTCACCTCTTCACCCTTCAACGCGTGCGGCTCGGGGTCCTCCAAGCCGTCGCTGAACGGCCCGTCGTAAATCAGCGACGGATATTGCACCGCGCTGTCCTCGACTCCGTCGACGATGTCGCGGAACGGGTCGTCCTCGCCGATCGCCTCGATGAAATAGTAGCCGTCCTCACGCATGCCGTCGCCCATCGCCGCGAGCCGTCTGCCCAGCTCGAGCGCCGCTTCGTGAAGGTCGTCCAGCGACTCGTAGTCCTTGTCCGTCAACGGCTGCTCGCGGTCTATCTTCTTGACGATGTATTTTGCAAAATCCTGCAATTGATTGCAAAACTTGATCGTCGGTTCAAGTTGATATTCGTCCCTGACAAGCGCGCTCAAACTCTGCCCCGCAAGCTCGGCGTTGATCGCGGTGTCCAGCATGAGTTCCGTCTGCATCGCGTCTGTCGAGGCGACCTTCATCTTGGACAGATCGGTCTCGATGTCGAGCATGCTGTCGAGCAGCTCGAAATACGCCGCCCGATAGTTGTTCTCGGCGTCGATGCGCGCGTCTCCCGCCCTCGACACATACACCGAAAGCAACGCCGCCAGCACGATCGCCGCGATCGCAAAAAGGACGCACGCCGCGACGGCGATCTTATATTTTTTCCTGCCCGTGTTCGTATTCTCCATTTTTACCTCACTTGGCAAAGTTGTGGTTGCCGATCGAAAGCATGACCGGACGCGACCATATCCACGCGCTCGTCGCGGTCGCCGGATTGTAGTAATACAGGCAGCCGTTTGTCGGATCCCAGCCGTTCATCGCGTCGCGCGCCGCCTTGTAGGCGGTGTCGTTCGGCTCCAAATTTATCTGTCCGTCCGCGACCGCGGTGAATGCGTACGGCTGATAGATCACCCCCGCGATCGTGTTGGGAAAGCTGCTGCTCTTGACGCGGTTGAGCACGACCGCGCCGATCGCGACCTGCCCGATATACGGCTCTCCCCTCGCCTCGGCATAGATGCACTTGGCGAGAAGGTAGACGTCGGACGACGAGTAAGAGCTGTTGCCGCCCGAGCCGCTCGACAGGCTCATCCCGAGCGCAGCCGCCGTCTTTGCGCCGACTATGCCGTCGACGGCAAGCCCGTTGCGCTGCTGAAAGCGCTTGACCGCCGCAAGCGTATTCGAGCCGAATATCCCGTCCACCGTGCCCGCGTCGTAACCCCAATTGTTGAGCTTTGTCTGCAACGTGCGCACCTGCGCGCCGCTCGACCCGACTTTGAGCACCGCGGCGCTCTGCTCTTCGCCGCCGGCAAGGGGCACATACAGCGCGACCGCGGCGACCAACACCGCCAATACCGAGACCGCGCAGACTATCCTCGCGACCAAGATCTTTTTTGTTTCGTCCATTTCATTCTCCCAAAAGGCGGGCAAGCCCGAACACCGCTCCGCCCGGGCACGTCTCGGCCGCAAGTCTTGTCGACCCGTCCACCGTCACGGTGACGACGCCGCCGTCTATCTTTACGGTCACTCTTCCGCCGCGCCCTTCGCGTCGCAATGCGTCCTCGCATGCCGCCGCTATGTACTCTTCGCTGCCCTCGACGCCGTCGAGCGGCTCGATGACATACGCCGCCGCGTCCAACACGCCGAACGGATCGCCGTCGGTGTAGACCTTCAGCGTGACCGCCCCCGGCTTTGCAAAGACGTTGACCAGCACAAACGCCGCAATGAGCGCCACGATCAAAATGACGACGACCTTTTTCACATCGGCGATTATTGCCTGCGGCGCAGCGGGATATACCTCGGCGCGCTCACCGCGATATCCGCGCCCTTTCGGCAGCAGTCAAAGCGCAAAAAAACGGCGCAAACTCTTGACAGGATCGGGCGCGCCGCCGCAAACGAAAAAGCGAAAAACCGCTCTTTGAGAAAATTTTCAAAAAATGCGTCCGTCTCTCTTGACAAAACCGCACAAAAAAACGCGCCTTGCGGCGCGCAAATTCGCAGACCTCAAAGATATTCTATCGCGCGCGGCACCGTCTTTACGACCGCGCGAAAATTCGCGTCGCAAAAGCCGCGCTCCAACGTCCGCCGCGCGTTGTCGGCGTCTGCTACGATCGAGCAGACCGCGCTGCCGCTGCCCGTCATCACCGCCTCGCCGAACGCGCCTGCCATCCTCTCTTTGAGCCGCGCTATCCCGGGACACAGCGCGACCGCCGGCGCTTCGAGCACATTGTAGCGTGCGGTCTCCCCTCTCAAAACGCCGTCTATCCCCGCGCCTTGCCGCCCGATCTCGTCATATTTGCGGTAGACCTCTGCTGTCGAACCGCCCCTGTCCCGACGGGCGATAACGATGTCAAGCTCGCTTTGTCTCAACGGCTCGATCAGCTCTCCCCTGCCGCGCACGCGCGCCATCCCGCCGTGCATCATATATACGACGTCGCTGCCTATCGAGCGCGCCGCCTCTTCGGCGTCGGCAAGCGAGATCAGCCCCGCGTCCGCCGCATAGCGCAGCACCGCGCTCGCGTCCGCGGACGAGCCGCCCAGCCCCGCGCCGAACGGTATGCCCTTGACGATGTCGACCGCAAGCGGCGCGCCCGACAGCCTCTCGACCGCCGAAGCGGCACGGTAGGCGGTATTCTCGCCGCCGCAAGGCTTGCCGTCCATCGTCACCACGACTTTTGCGGCGCGCGAAACGGCGAGCGTATCGAATACGCCCACCGTACAATTGATCATGTCGAGCAGATGATAGCCCTCGCCGTCCGTGCCCGTGATGTCGAGCGCGAGATTGAGCTTGGCGTACGCTCTCAATTCGGTCGTCTTGTCCACGACCTTATTATATCACATCGCGAGCATTCTGTAAACCACGATCTTTTCGCCGCCCTCGGCGGGGAACTCCACGGACGGATTGAAACTTTCGACCTCTTCCGCCCTCACGCAGAGCCGCTTGGCAAGATCCCACGCCGTCTCGCCCTTTTTCGCCGACACAACGACAATCGCCTCTCCGTCGTCTTCGAGCTTTTCGCCGACCGTCGCCTCGGTGACGACCGTCGCGCGACAGGTGCGCGTCGCGAGCGCAGAAAACGTCAGCGTCGCCCCGACTTCGATCTCGCGCCCGCGCTTGACCTTGGCGAACAGGTCGCAGCATCCCGCGCTCACGAACGCAAAGTCGCCCTCTTTGACGTCTCGCGCTTCGTGGTCGAGCGCATAGGGCAGCTCCACCTTGACCGACGACTTGCCGCCGTCCTCCGTCTCGTATACGACGCAGGCGGTCACGACACCTTCGGTGACGATGCAGCCGTCCTTCGTCGTGACCGAAGTCAGGTCGCACTCGGCGACCCGAGCACATACGACGCGCGCCGCGTCCGCCTCTCCGTCGGCTACGGACACGCTGCCCGAGATGCGTTCGCGGTATGCACCCGTGTCGACAATTTCATCGAAAGACAGACACGGGCACGAAAATTCGAGTTTGTGACACGGCGAGTAGACATCGCAGATCACCTCTTCGTCAAACTGTCTCAACACAAAGCCCGACACCGTCGCCTTCGCGGTGAGCGTGAGCGTTGCGTCGTCCGCCTTGCCGCCCACGTTGAGCGCGCTCTCCTTCATCGAGACGACCGCCAAAGCGCAGCAGTTTTCGGGCGCGTCGATCGACTTTGCAAAGGGCATCGAGAAGGTCTTGCGGCACATCTCTCCGTCCGAAAGATAGATGACGTCGGCGCAGATCTCGCCGTCTATCGACAGCCCCGTCTCGGTCGCGGTCTGTTTGCAGATCACGGCGGTCGTCGTAAAGCCAAGCACCTTTTCCACGCCGCTGCCGACCGAATATTTTTCCTCTGTCTCGACCTCTGCGTCTATGTCGGCGACGGTCTCGATGAGCGAAAGTGTGCGCCTCTTTTCGCACGTTCCGTCCTCGCCGTCGAACACGTCGAGGCTTTGCGTCTCGACCGCCGTCGGCGACAATTGCACGACTATCCTCACCGCGACCGAGTTGCCGCGCAGCTCAGTCTCAGTGTCCGCGATCGTCGCGTCGACAAGCGCCTTTGCGCCGTCGCCCACACCCTCGTCTGACAGCAGCTTTGAAAAGTCGGTGACGTGATCCGCCGAATCGACGCCCTCTTCCGTCTCGTATATCACGTTGACGCCGATCTTGCCCGACACCGCGATCTGTCCGGCGGTAATCGCGGCGCGTATGTCGCCGACGTCCGCGCTCACGCACAGCAGCGACTTGATCTCGCTGTCCGCGCTCACATTGCACTCCACTACGAATTGTCCCGCCCCGAGTTTTCGGATGCGGTCGAATTGGATTTGTTTGGTTTGCATAGTCCACCCTCGCAAGTTTTCTACCTCAAATATATGCGCTCTTTGGCGAGATATGCAGCGCGCAACGGCGCGAATTTTCGGACATTTCTTTGTACGCGGTTACCAACTTGCAAATTGTTTATAAATACGCATTTCAAATTTCATCCTGCGAACCGATGTACGGCATTATCATTGCCGCCCGCAAGTCGAATTTGTTTGCCGAGTCAATTAAATTTTCCCAAAAAATGTCTACACAAAAAAGGAACGCGCGCGGCGTTCCTTTTCCCTTACTCTTTGATATAATTTCGGAACACTCTCATCATCTCGTCGGAGACGACGTGCTCGATGCGGCAGGCGTTTTCTTCGGCAAGTTCGAGGTTTGCTCCGAGCTTCATAAGCGCCTTAGTAAGCGTCTGATGCCGCTCGTATATGCCCTCTGCCTTTTTTCTGCCTGCGTCGGTGAAACTCAGATTTCCCGTTTCGCGGTCGATATGGATATACCCTTTCTTTTCAAGGAGATTGACGCCGCGCGAAACGCTCGATTTGGCAAGACCGAGTTCATCGCGCACATCTACGGCGCGCACGTTCGGCTGCCCTTTATGCAGCAAAAGAATGGTCTCCAGATACATTTCTTCCGACTCTCTCGTCCTCTTGATCGCCATGCGCGCACCTCCTCATATCATTTACAATATAGATTATACTCTGTTTTCAAGAAAAAGTAAAGAGAAAACGCGGGGCGTTAACATACGCTAACAGAAATAATCTTTTATCCCAAAGCAACATCTAACGCCATCATCACGGCAAAGCCGAGCATTGCGCCCCATGTGCCGAAATGCGGGTGTTCGGAAAGATGTGCGTCGGGGATCAGATCTTCCACGACGACGAATATCATTGCGCCTACGCGAATGCGACATTTCTTTTCGATAAAATAATGCTTATCGCTACAAGCACTAAACCTATAAGCAATAAAACGGTAAAGCAAGTTCTTTTTCTGCCTGCCAAGATCTTATTCATGAAATTATTCCCCCATGGCAAATTCAGATATAGTAGGGTGTATTTGAGGTGATTTCGCAGGAAAAACTTTC